>Ga0335084_10000327_pt1 | contig 39152 bp, 40 predicted proteins | sample Lox_Sample_44_FD_206721 | JGI IMG/M metagenome (GOLD analysis project Ga0335084, IMG submission 206721) | Soil microbial communities from Loxahatchee National Wildlife Refuge, Florida, United States - Lox_Sample_4.4 | ecosystem: Environmental > Terrestrial > Soil > Wetlands | place: USA...
TTCATCCCCGCGTGCGCCACCACCAGCCGCCCACCGTCGAGCACGTAGTGCGAGACGAGATCGTCGATGAACGTCGCGACCTCCCCGGCGAGCTCGGGCGGCTCGCGCTCGAGCTGCTCCAGCGTCCGTACGATCCCGTGGGTCAGCTTGACGTTCTTCCCCCGGAGCTTCCGGAGCAGCTTCATCTCGTGGTTCCCGGGGACACAGAGCGCCGTCCCCGCGCGGACCATCGACATCGCCGTCCGGAGCACCTCGGGAATCGCCGGTCCGCGGTCCACCAGGTCGCCGAGGAACACCACCTTCCGGCCGTCGGCGTGGCGGCGCGGCGAACCTGTGTACCCCAGCCGGTCGAGCAGCGCCTGCAGCTCGTCCGCGCACCCGTGCACGTCCCCGATGATGTCGAACGGCCCGGTGTCGGACTTGCGGTTGTTCCACAGTGGCTCGCGGACCACCGTCGCCGCGTCCACCTCCTCGACCGAGCTCAGCCGGTAGAGGTGACGGAAGCCCTCCTTCTGGAGGTCGCGCATTCCGCGGTGCATCTGCTGTCGCTGGGTGCGGATGACGTGGGGACCGAACTGCCGGTCGGGGCGGGTGGCGTTGCGCTCGTGGCACACCCGCTCGGGCAGGTCGAAGACGATGGCCACCGGCAGCATGTGGTACTCGCGCGCCACCGCCACGGCCTTCATCCGTGACTCGAGCTGCACGTTCGTCGCGTCGAGCACCGTGAGCCGGCCCGCCGCGAGCCGCTTGCGGGCCACGTAGTAGAGCGCGTCGAAGGCGTCCTCGGTCGCGGTCTGGTCGTTCTCGTCGTCGCTCACCAGGCCGCGGTAGACGTCCGAGGTGAGGATCTCGGTCGGCTTGAAGTGACGGCGGGCGAAGGTGGACTTGCCGCACCCCGACGGGCCGATGAGGACCACGAAGGACAGCTCGGGGATGGAGAGCCTCATCGGCTGAAGACCGCCATCTGCGTTGGCGGGCCGACCGTTTCGTCCACCGGCCCCACCGGGGCGAGGCGGACCGCGTAGCCCGAGCGCTCGGCGACACTGCGCGCCCACTCGGCGAACTCGGCACGGGACCACTCGAAGCGATGGTCGTGGTGACGGAACTCGCCGGCAGGCAGCGACGCCCACTTCACGTTGTACTCGGAGTTCGGCGTGGTCAGGACCACGTGCGTCGGCCGGGCGAACTGAAAGAGATTGCGCTCGAGCGCGGCGAGCCGCGGCGGGTCCAGATGCTCGACCACCTCGATCACCGCGGCGGCGTCGAACCCGCTCAGCCGCGCATCCCGGTAGACCAGCGAGCCGTGGATGAGACGGATCCGCTCGCGGACCCGGGCCGGTAGGCGACCCTCTGGACCGAGCCCGAGGCGCTCCTCGGCGATCTCCAGCGACCGCAGCGACACGTCCATCCCGACGATCTCGGTGAACTGCTTGTCCTTGAGGAGCGCCCGCAGCAGCTTCCCCTCGCCGCAGCCCAGGTCGAGCACCCGCGCCACGCCGAGCTCCTTCAGCGTCGTGAGCACGGCCGTCCGGCGCTGCTCGTCCAGGCTGACCTTGCGCCCCGGTTCCGGCGCGGCGTCCGACTCGTCCTCCTCGGACGCCTCCTTCGGATCCTCCTCGACGACGAGCCGCTCGAGTGCGGCGCGGGCGAGGCTTCGCCGGTGGGCCAGGTAGCGACGGGCGATCGTCTCCCGCTCCGGGTGCGTCTCGAGCCACCCCTGGCCGTGACGGAGCAGCTTCTCCACCTCGGCGCGGTCGACCCAGTAGTGCTTCCCGTCGTCGAGCACCGGGATGAGCACGTACAGGTGTGACAGGAGATCCGTCAGCCGCTTCGTCGCCGCCAGCCGGACGGTGAAGTAGCGGCTCATCCCCCACCCGGGCTGCGTCTGGTCGAGCGGATGCTGGCGGGCCTGGACCCTGTACCCGAGCGGCTCGAACAGCGCGCGCAGGAAGCGCTCGCCGCCACGGCACGGAAGGCAGACCACCTGGGCCTCGAGCGGGATGGGCGTCTCGGCGAGCTGCGGCCGCTCCCGGCTGTTCCCGGACAGCGCCGTGCCGAACACCCGCGACATGGCCACGCTCAGCAACGACGAGGCGACGTACGGACGGTCGTTGACGTACTGCTCGAGCGCCCCGCCCTCCCCTGCCGGGCCACGACGACGACGGACGAGGCCCACCGGGTCCACCTCCAGCACCAGCGCCGCGGTGCACCGCGACTCGGTCGCCTCCGGATAGAAGACCACCGCCCGACCGAAGGAGAGGTCGAAGCTCTGGACCCGCGCCGGGTTCTTGGCCAGGAGGTAGCCCAGGTCCGTCGCGGGCCGATGGGTCGTGGTCAGGGTGAGGAGCACGGCAGCGGCCAGCGTACCCGGTCCGTGGACGGCGACTCAGGTCCGGCAGCCGGGATGGGCGCGCGTCGGCTGGACCGGCGACTCCTCGCAAAGGCGATGACCGACGCCACCACCAGGCTCCTCGACGAGGTCGGGCGGAGCGTCCGCGACACGGGCGAACTGCCCGACCTCTCGCACCAGCGCATTCAGCAGCTGAAGACCCTCGCTCGTCGGGAGCGTTGAGCTCGAACCGACCCCACTTCCCGGTCGGTTTGCGTGTGACGCAGGCCGTCACATACACTGACGCAGCGAGTTGAAATGCTCCCACCCCGACTCGCGCAGAGGGAGGAACGATGAAGAATGCTGGCGCCTGGTTGTGGCTGCTGATTGCCGCGCTGCTGGTGGTCGCCGCTGTCCCGCTGACGGTGCAGGCCGCGGATGGTGGTACCCCCGCGCCGAAGAAGACGAAGCCCGACGCAGGCAAGTGAGGACGCAGTCGACGTGATCGATCGCCCTCGCGCTGTCCGGTCGCGAGGGCGTCGTGTTGTCTGGCCGTTCGAGGCCGTGCGTGTTTGGCGGACCTTGTGCCCGCTCAGCGATCGAGCGAGAAGAAGCTCCGGAGGACCTTCACCGGCACCGTGCCGTGGCCGATGAGCTCCTCGTTGAACGCCCGCTGGTCGAACCGCCCTCGTGCCTTGACGTCCCGCTCCAGCGTCTCGATCTCGCTCAGCCCGAGGAAGTACTGACAGAGCTGGGTGGAGTCGAGCTTGGCCCGCAGCAGCTTCTTCTCCGCGAGCGCCTTCTCCTGGAATCCGTCGTCCTCCATGAAGCGGAGCGCCTCCTCGTCGGTCATCTCACCGCGCTGGAGCTTGACGTCGAGGATGGCGTTCGCCGAGACGATCATGCCGCTCCACGCCTCTCGGAACGCGTAGCGTGCATTCTCTTTTCCCCCGAGCCCCTCCTTGATCAAGAGGCGCTCCCCGTGGACCGCCCACCCTTCGGCGAACGCGCCGCTCCAGAGCGTGCTCCGCAGCGGGCTGGGATGCTGGCGTGCGTACCAGGTCTGGGTGTGGTGCCCGGGATAGGCCTCGTGCGCCGAGGTCATGGTGATCGCATAGACGTCGTTGGCGCGCAGGTAGCTCTCCACCTTCTCCGGTGGCCAGGCGGGGTCCACCGGATCCACGTAGAAGGTGCCGTGCCACGCGCCGGAGGTGTCGAGCATGCCGGGCGCCAGGTATTCGGCACCCACCCCACCCCGCTTGTACTCGGGCTCCGGCAGCACCCTGAGAGTCTCCGGCGGGGGCAGCGCGAGCAGCTTCTTCCCCTCGATGAACGCGCGCAGGCTCGCGAGCTTGTCCGCGTGCGCCTGGACCAGCCCGTCGGCCGGCGGGTGGTTCTTGCTGATCTCCTCGAGCACCCGCCGGATGAGCTGCCCCTGCGCCGCTCGGGGCGCGTTCTCCGCCGGCGCCGCCTCCTTGGGCCACAGCTCAGCCGAGAGAGCCCGGGCGATGGAATAGAGCTGTCCCCGCTCGCGCTCGAAGGCCTCCTCCGCCGTCTTCTGCAGCTCCGTGGGGGTCAGGTCCGTCTGGAGCGCGAGGGGGAACTTCTTGTCGTAGAGCACCTTCCCCAGCCGCCAGTCGTGCGTGGCCTTCGCGACCGGGAAGGTGGAGAGGAAGCGCTGGTAGGACTCGAGCGCCTTGAGCGCTCCGAGGCGCGCTTTCTCCGCGTCGGGGTGCTTCTGGGTGAACGCTTTCAGCTCGGTGTTGAAGAAGGAGACCCGGCCCGCGTTGTCTTTCACCGCCTGCTCCAGCCGCACGCGCTCGGGGGCGACGAGCGACGCCTGCTTCAGCGCGAGGTGGTGGGGCAGGGCTCTGAGCTCCGCAGTCACCCACCGGGCCCGCTGGTCCTCGGAGGCGAACGTCCCGTGGATGAGCTCGCCGAGGCGGGAGGCGACGTACTCGCGCGGATCGTAGAAGGGGAAGGAGTCATCGAGGCGTGGGTCCCACGTCCACTCGCGGAGATCCTCGAGATAGAAGAGCTCGAGCGCGATCCCGTCGGTGAGGATCCGCGCGTCCGCCCGATCGTCCCTGGACAGTGACCCGACATCCAGCGCCTTGACGCTCGCCGCCAACGTGTGGAGCTCCCGGATCCGGCGCTGGATCGCAGCGGGCTCGAGATCCATGAGCCGCCCGTCCTCGCGGTGCACACCCATGTACGTGGCCATGTGTGGACGGGCGCGGAACAGGCCGTCCAGGTAGGAGGAGCTCAGGGAACGAACGGATGGGCCGGCCGCGAGAAGGGCCGCCAGGACGGGAAGGGCAAACGCGGACATGGCGCCGGACCCTACCAGCGTCCTCGGTGCACGGGCGCCGGAGGCCTCTCGGCGTCAGGCCTCGAGCCTGGCCGAGATCCTCCGGGTGAGCTGGGCCGGACCGAGCCTGGTGGTGAAGACCGCGTTCCCGCTCTGGACCCAGGTCCCACCCCGGCACAGCCGATCTCGGCGAGCATGGCGCGCAGCGCGGTCCTGGAGATTCAATGCTTTCCTGGAGGGGAAAGAAGAGGGGCTCCGGCATGTCGATCCGGGCCCGTGCGGTTCGTCGCCATCCGGGAAGCAGGCGATGACGGCCAGTGGAGGCCGGCTCGGCCACTCGAAACCGAAAGGAACACGACGATGCGAGTCATGGTGTTGGTCAAGGCGACGAAGAACTCCGAGGCGGGCGTGCTGGTGGGCGAGAAGCTGCAGAAGCTGCTCGCCGACATGGGGAAGTTCAACGAGGAGCTGGTGAAGGCCGGAGTCATGCTCGCGGCCGAGGGGCTCCATCCCAGCAGCAAGGGCAAGCGGATGCGCTTCGGCAGCGGGAAGAAGACCGTCATCGACGGCCCGTTCACCGAGACCAAGGAGCTGGTCGCCGGCTTCTGGCTCTGGCAGGTCAAATCGATGGACGAGGCGCTCGAGTGGTTGAGGCGCTGCCCCGATCCGATGCCGGGCGAGGAGTCGGAGATCGAGATTCGCCCGGTCTTCGAGGCCGAGGACTTCGGAAAGGAATTCTGGACGCCGGAGCTCCGCGCGCAGGAGGAGCGGTTGCGCGCCGAGGTCGAGCGGAGGCAGAAGCCGTGAGCTGAAACGGGGATGACCCACCGGAGAAGACGGGTCATGCCGGTGCGCTGATCTCGAGCGACGACGATGAGCGAGGCTGCCACGTGCACGGCGATCGAAGCGGTCTGGCGGATCGAGTCCGCGCGACTGATCGGTGGCCTCGTCCGCATGGTCCACGACGTCAGTCTCGCCGAGGACCTGGCGCAGGAAGCGCTCATCATGGCGCTCGAGCGCTGGCCAGAGAGCGGCATCCCCGAGAACCCGGGCGCGTGGCTGATGACCACCGCGCGGAACCGCGGGATCGACCAGCTCCGCCGCAGGCAGATGCTGGAGCGCGAGCACCAGGCCATGGAGAGCGACGCCAGCGGCCGCTTGCCCCGGCTGCCCGACCTCGAGGCCGCGATCGACGAGGATGTCGGCGACGACGTCTTGCGCCTGGTGCTCATCGCCTGCCACCCGGTCCTGTCCACCGAGGCACGGGTGGCGCTCACCCTCCGTCTTCTCGGAGGACTGACCACCGAGGAGATCGCGCGGGCCTTCCTGGTTCCGGAGCCCACCATCGCCCAGCGCATCGTTCGCGCCAAGCGAACGCTCGCCGAGGCGAAGGTGCCGTTCGAGGTCCCGCGCGGTGACGAACTCTCCGCTCGCCTCCCGTCGGTCCTGGAGGTCGTCTACCTGATCTTCAACGAGGGGTATGCCTCCACGCGGGGTGACGACTGGGTGCGTATCGAGCTGTGTGAAGACGCGCTCCGGCTCGGACGGATCCTCGCCGAGCTGCTGCCCGGCGAGGCCGAGGTCCACGGGCTCGCGGCGTTGATGGAGTTTCAGAGCTCCCGGCTGCGCGCCCGCGTCGGGCCGACCGGAGAGCCCATCCTCCTGTTCGACCAGGACCGCTCTCGCTGGGACCAGCTCCTCATCCACCGCGGTCTGGCTGCGCTCGAGCGCGCCGAGGCACTCGCCAGACCGCTCGGCCCGTACACCCTCCAGGCGGCGATCGCCTCGTGCCACGCCCGTGCCCGGTCGGTCGACACCACCGACTGGAAGAAGATCGTCGCGCTCTACGACGGGCTGGTGGAGGTCACCGGGTCCCCCGTGGTCGAGCTCAATCGCGCGGTGGCCGTGTCGATGGCCTTCGGGCCCGCCCAGGGCCTGGAGCTGGTCGACGCGCTGGTGGAGGAACCGGCCCTCCGCGCCTATCACCTCTTGCCCAGCGTCCGTGGGGAACTGCTGGAGAAGCTCGGACGCACCAATGAAGCGCGGGCCGAGTACGAGCGCGCCGCCTCCCTGGCGCAGAACTCACGGGAGCGAGAGCTGCTCCTCGGCCGGGCACGCGCCTGCGGTCCCAAGGTCGAGGCCTGAGAAGCAAGAGGTTGCTTCCGGCGCAACGAGAGCGGGTCATCCGCGACAGGTCGTGGGCGCGAAACCCGTCTCACCGGCTGGATTGGCCCGCCGGAGCTACCCCCCGGCCCGCCGCACCAGGACCGTGACCAGGAGGATGGTGGAGCCGAGACAGCTGAGCGTCCGGACGTGGTTCCACCGGGTCCATTCGACCAGGTAGCGCGACCAGAGCCCGGTCGAGTCCGAGGGGTCAGGTCCCAGCGCCGCCAGCGCATCGTTCAGGGGCACGTTGCGCACCATCGTCACCCCCAGGCAGCCAACCAGGTAGAGGAGCGAGGCGACGAGGAGCAACGCCCCGTCCAGGCTCCCCCACCACCGGAACGAGGCGAGGGCCAGGCCGACCGAGAGCACCGCCGTCCCGAGAAAGACCAGCATGAAGCCGGGGTTGATGACCGTCACGTTGATCGCGTTCATCGCCGCGATCCCGGCGCGTGGCGGGACGGCGCCCAGCGCACGCATCACGAACGAGGAGAAGGCGAAGAAGATGCCTCCGGCGAGCCCCGTCCCCACCGTCGCGGCGGAGCAGCAGACGATCACGATTCGCTCGAGGTTCATGGCGGCACGAGGGTAACGCCCGACGGGGCGGGCGTCCTGGAAGAACCCGAAACCATCGCCCGGTCATATGCGGGCACGCCTCGAGCGACCAAGGCCTCCGGGATCACCCCCGAGGAGGCCTTCCATGTGGAGACGTCTGTCTGTCTTGACCGCGCTGTGCGCCGCGTGTGGATCGGGGACCATCCAGGACCGAGCGACGGCCGAGTCGTTGCTGACCGGGCTCCCCTCCCGCCAGACCCTCGAGGTCACCGCCCCGAGCACGCGGGCTCCGGCCGCCCTCACCGCGGGCTCCCCGGCGGCGACCCTGGGTGAGACTGCCGGGTTGTACGTCCTCACCCGGAAGACCTCGGCCGAGGTGAACGGCCTCGTGGGACGGACGCTCGATACCTTGCACTCCATCGCCCAGACCCCCCCGGCGGCGGTCGGTCCCGACAGCGCCGCCTGGGGTCCACTGACCGATGCGCTCTCGCCCGTCGCCGGACGCCTGGTCATCCACCGTGTCGGCCCCGGTGCGCACCAGTTCCGGCTCGACCTGCGCCCACGCGCCGCCCCGGACTCGGAGTTCGAGCCCTTCCTCCTCGGCGCCTCCACCGGCGCCGCCCCAGCCGGCCCCGCGCAGGGCTCCTTCTCCGCGGACCTGGCGCTCGCCCACCGCCTCGACCCCGTCGCCCAGCCCACCGGGGGGCAGCTCGTGGCCGGGTGGACCGTCGCCCCCGATCAGCGCGAGGTGCACGTCCACCTGACCGACGTCCGGACCGACTCGGGCCTGGCGAGCACCGGCGACCTCGGCGCCCTTACCCGCGCCGACGGGTCCGGCGTGCTGGCCGTCGATGCGCAGGCAGACCTCGACGGGAATCCAGAGACGGTGGAGACCGGCAAGATCCGCTCGCGCTGGCTGCCGAACGGCGCCGGCCGCGCAGACGTCGAGGCCCACGGCGACGCCGGCCAGGACGTGCTGATGACCGAGTGCTGGGACGCGAGCTTCGGGCGGGTCTACGCCACCGCCACGACGCCGGACGGTGGCATCGGCTCGGAAGGCGAGGTGAACGCCTGCGTCTTCAGTGACCCGCTGCGCTAGCGTGCGGCATGGGCCCGGCGCGTGCCAGCGGACGACCTCGAGCAGCAGATCGCTGCGCTCCACCCCGCGAGCTTCGCCTGGGCCCTGGCCTGCACCCGCTGGAACGCGACAGAGGCCGAGGAGGTCCTCCAGGCCGTGTACCTCTCCATCCTCGAAGGCCGTGCCCGGTTCGACGGTCGCTCCACCTTCAAGACCTGGCTCTTCTCGGTGGTCCGCAACATGGCTGCCCGCGCTCGCCGGCGACACTGGCTGGAGGCACGGGCACCCTGGCGGGCGTTCCTCGGTGGGGCGCCCGAGCCCGGTCCGCACGAGGCGGTCGCCTCGGAGCAGCACGGGGCCCAGGTCCGCCGCGCGCTGGGCACCCTGCCCGCCCGCCAGCGCGAGGTGCTCGACCTGGTCTTCTTCCACGAGATGAGCGTCGAGCAGGCGGCGCAGGTCATGGATGTGTCGCCGGGGACGGCGCGCACGCACTACCACCGTGGCAAGCTCCGCCTCCTCGAGCTGCTCGGACCGGAGGACCCGAGATGACACCGGCAGACGACGAGGCACGGCTCCGGGCCGCCCTGGCCGAGGCCCACGCCCAGGACGGGCGTCACGCTCCGGCCTTTGCTCGTATGTGGTCGACCACCCGGCGTCCGGGGAGCGCGGGCAGGCGGCGTCTCGTCTTCACCGCCGGTCTCGCCGCCGCGGCCGCGGTCGCGATCTGGCTGGTGACCCGTCCCGCTGCGCCGCCGGCGTGGCAGCCCACCGGCACGCGCTGGGTGGCGCCGACCGACTTCCTGCTCGACACGCCCGACATGGTCACCCTCCGCACCCTGCCCACCCTGGACACCCGAGGCCTCCCATGACCTGCCGCACGCTCCGGCTCTGCGTGACGGTGCTCGCGCTCGCCCTTCCGTCCCGTGCCCAGGAGCCCGCCCCGGCCGCCGATCCCATCGGCGGCAAGCTCTTTCCACCCGAGCTGATCATGTCCCACCAGGCCGAGCTAGGACTCGAGGACCGCCAGCGCGAGACCATCCTCAAGGAGCTCGAGCGCGCCCAGGCGCAGTTCCCCCGGCTCCAGTGGCAGCTCCAGGGGGCGAGCCAGCAGCTGTCCCGCCTCCTCGACGCGCCGCAGGTCGACGAGGCGAAGGCCCTCGCCCAGGCTGCCGAGGTGATGAAGCTGGAGACGGAGATCAAGCGGACGCACCTCACCCTGTTGATCCGCATCCGGAACACTCTGACCGAGGCACAGCGGAGCAAGCTGCAGGCCCTCCGCCGTGGCGGACCGTAGTCCGTCGAGACCTCCCGGGCGGACGGGCGTCGTCCTGAACGGAGCCCGTGCTCGGAACTCGCCTCCGTTCCCTGCTTCCGCTTGCCTTCCCGCCATCTCCGGAGTGAGAACGTCCGCGGTCTTCCTGCGGAGGTTCGAGGATGAAGTTCCGGCTGACGGTCAACGGACAGACACGGGAGCTGGAGGGCCCGGAAGACCTTCCGCTCCTCTGGGCGCTCCGGGACGGGCTGGACCTCAAGGGCACCAAGTTCGGGTGCGGCATCGCCCAGTGCGGCGCGTGCACCGTGCTGGTCGACGGGGTCGCGCGCCGCTCCTGCGTCACCCCGGCGGCGAGCGTGGGGAACGCGGCGATCACCACCATCGAGGGGCTCTCCAGTGACGGAACCCATCCGCTCCAGCGCGCCTGGGAGGAGCTGGACGTCCCCCAGTGCGGGTACTGCCAGGCCGGCCAGCTGATGTCGGCGGCCGCGCTGCTGGCAGAGCGGCCCACCCCGACCGATGCGGAGATCGACGCGGCGATGGCCGGAAACCTCTGCCGCTGCGCCACCTACCTCCGCATCCGGCGAGCGATTCACCGCGCGGCGGAGCTTGGCAAGACGGCCGCCGCCGACGCGACCGGGGGCGGGCGATGAGCGACCTCTCCCGACGTGCCTTCCTCCGGGTCTCGACCGTGGCCGGTGGTGGCCTGCTGCTCTCGAGCTTCTGGGACCCGGTCGAGGCAGCCGCGCCCTCCCCCACCCCGGGCCAGCCGGGGAAGGAGCCCGCCCTCAACGCCTTCGTCCGCATCCACCCCGACGGGACGGTGAGCATCGCCAGCAAGAACCCGGAGATCGGCCAGGGTGTGAAGACGATGCTCCCGATGCTGATCGCCGACGAGCTGGACGTGGAGTGGAGACGGGTCCGGGTCGAGCAGGTGCCGCTGGACACCACCCGCTACAAGGACCAGTGGTCGGGCGGAAGTCAGGCAGTGCCGAACAACTGGCTGCCCATGCGTCAGGTCGGCGCGGCGGCCCGCTCGATGTTGGTCACCGCCGCTTCACAGAAGTGGAAGGTCCCTCCGGCCGAGTGCACCACCGCCAAGGGGAAGGTGCTCCACAAGAAGACGGGGCGCTCCCTCGGCTACGGAGCGCTCGCCACCGCCGCCGCCGCGCTCCCACCGCCCGAGCTCGCCTCGGTCAAGCTGAAGGATCCCTCGCAGTTCACGATCATCGGCACCCCGGTTCCGGGCGTCGACAACCACGCCATCGTCACCGGAAAGCCCATCTACGGCATCGACGTGACCGTGCCAGGGATGCGCCACGCCACCTTCGTGAAGTGCCCGGTGTTCGCCGGGAAGGTGAAGTCCGCCAATCTCGACGAGGTCCGGGCGATGCCCGGGGTGTTCAAGGCCTTCGTGGTCGACGGCGGCACCGAGCTCAGCGGCCTCCTCGGCGGGGTGGCGATCGTCGCCGACAGCTTCTGGAACGCCCAGTCCGCCCGCCGGGGCCTCAAGATCATCTGGGACGAGGGACCGACTGCCTCGCAGAGCACCGCCTCGTTCGACACCCGGGCGGCGCAGCTGTCCAAGGAGCCACCACACCGCTCGCTGCGCAAGGACGGAGACGTCAAGGCTGCCCTGGCGAGGGCGGCGCGGGTGGTCACCGCGGAGTACGCCTACCCGTTCCTCTCGCACGCCCAGCTGGAGCCGGAGAACTGCACCGCCCGCTTCTCCGACGGGGTGCTCGAGCTCTGGGCGCCGACCCAGACGCCCGAGGATGGGCGAGAGCTGGTGGCCAAGACGCTGGGGATCCCGGAGACGGCGATCACCATCCACCTCACCCGGATCGGCGGCGGCTTCGGACGGCGCCTCTACAACGACTGGCTGGTCGAGGCGGCGTGGATCGCCCGCGAGGCCGGCGTTCCGATCAAGCTGCTCTGGACCCGCGAGGACGACTTCACCCACGACCTCTACCGACCTGGCGGCTACCACCATTTCTCCGCCGGGCTCGACGCTGGAGGTAAGCTCACCTGCTTCCGCGACCACTTCATCAGCTTCGGGACCGGCGAGAAGTTCGCGCCCTCGGCGTCGCTCACCGACTCCGAGTTCCCGGCCCGCTACCTTCCTGACGTCGCGCTCGACGCCTCGGTGATGCCGCTGGGCGTTCCCACCGGCGCTCTCCGGGCCCCGCGAAGCAACGCGGTGTGCTTTGCCTTCCAGAGCTTCCTCGACGAGGTGGCCCACGCCGCGGGGAAGGACCCGCTCGAGTTCCGCCGGGTGTTGCTCTCGGCCGGTCCCTCGGGCGCCGCGCCGACCCCGCCGCCCGGGGCACCCGCCGGCACCCCACCGCCGCCGACGATGAACCCCGTGCGGATGCTCGGCGTGCTGGAGCTGGTCGCGGAGAAGTCGGGGTGGGGCAAGCAGCGCCTCCCCCGCGGGACCGGGATGGGCGTCGCTTTCTACTTCAGTCACCGCGGCCACTTCGCCGAGGTGGCGCAGGTCTCGGTCAGCAGGAAGGGCGAGCTCCGGATCGAGAAGGTCTGGGTGGCCGGCGACATCGGAAGCACGATCATCAATCCCAGCAACGCCGAGAACCAGGTGCAGGGCGCGGTGCTGGACGGGATCTCCGAGCTGCTGGCCCAGGAGATGACCTTCGAGGCCGGCCGGGCGAAGCAGAGCAACTTCCACGAATACCCGCTCCTGCGCATCCACCAGACGGTCCCGGTGGAGGTCCACTTCCGCAAGACCGAGTTCGCGCCCACCGGCCTCGGCGAGCCTGCGCTGCCGCCGGTCATCCCCGCGGTGTGCAACGCGATCTTCGTCGCGACCGGAAAGCGGGTGCGCTCGCTGCCGCTGTCGAAGCACGACCTGTCCTGGACCTGAGGCCACCGGCCGCGCGCGGCGAAGTCTGCTACCGTCCGCCGCCGTGCTTCGCCGGGGGACAGAACGCACCCGCGAGGTGCCCGCGGACCCGACCCGGGAACGCCCCGGATTCACCACCCAGGTGGCCGACGCCGTGCCCCGGCGCCTGCTCGAGTCACCCCTGGGCGACGCGCTGATCGGCGCCCGACTGCTCAGCCGCGGGTCTGAAGCAGCGGCAGACCGATGCGGACGCGGAAGCCCGTCCCGATCCACGGCTCCACCCGGAGCGTCCCACCTGCGCGCTGGACCAGGGCCTCGCACGTCGCGAAATCTCCCTGCGGCGTCGGGCAACGGTCGGTGCGGGTGATGACCAGCTCGAGACGGCGGTCCTCCATGGTCATCGAGAGGAGCAGGTCCCCCGCCCGTGCGTACGCCAGTCCCGGACCACGGGCCGTCTCGAGCAGCACCCGGACCAGCGCATGACGCAGCCGAGGCTCGTCGGCGTGGACCAGCGCCGAGGGCATCGGCTCGGTCCGGACGCCGCATGACCGTTTCACCTCGGAACCCGCCAGCCGCAGAGCGCTCTGCAGGCACGCCCCGGCGTCGACCGGGCCCGGCGTGGAGGCGACGGGGCGGAGGAACTCACGCAGCTCGTGAACCGGAAGATGGGCCGTCCGCGCCAGCAGCATGGCGATTGCCAGCACCCGTCCACACTCCTCGAGCTCCAGCTCGGGGTCGCTCTCGGCCAGCGCGCCCACCTCGTCGGCCACCACCCCCATCAGGCCGAGGAGCTGCTGCAGGGGCGTCTCGATCTCCTCGGCCAGCGCGGCGGCGAGAGCGCCAGCGAGGCGCTCCCGTTCCACCATGTCGTCGAGCGGCGCGGTCGCCGAGCCCGTCCAGTCGTGGTTGATGTACCCGAAGTGCTGGGTGGGATCGCTGCCGATGGGAAACGGCAGCAGCCGGGTGGTGAAGGAGCGGAGCCCGTACGCGGTCGAGAGCTGCCACCGCACGTCCATCGGCTTGCCCAGCTGGTGCGCGGCCTCGAGCGACATCAGCCATCCCTGCACCAGTGGACCGGGCAGCCCCAGCTCGAGCGCCGAACGCCCCGCCATCTCCGAGGCGTCCCGTCCCAGCTGGGCCGCAGAGGCCGCGTTGGCCTTGAGGAAGCGCGCGTCGTCTCCATTCCGGGAGAGGACGCCCATTGGCAGAGGGCCATGGCTGAAGAAGTCCTCCCACGGAACCGGGAGGATGACTGGGTTCGACGGTGAATCGGGCATCTGTCGCGTGGGCCTCGGACGAAAGGGCGAGCGACTACCCTCTCCGTGGCGTGAAGGCGAGGGGTACACAGAAGGCTCGCTAATCGAGCGGACCAGCAAGGGCCCGCAGGATGGAGCACGGCGGCGACCCCGGCGCGCCGCCGTGCTCCATCCGGGTCGAGGGTGGTGCTGCCCTCAAGCGCTGGCGATCACAGCGAGGTCAGGAAGGCGAAGAGCGCCGTCTGTTGCTGCGCCGGAAGCGCGACGAAGAGGTCCCGGGCCTTCTTCGCCTGCCCATCGTGGGCCAGGATCGCGTCCTCGAGCGTCGCGGCACGCCCGTCGTGCAGGTAGAGCGTCACCGCGGAGATTCCCCACAGCGGCGCGGTCCGGAATTCCCGGCCCTTCGCGTCGCCGATCTCGATCCCGTCACCCAGCGACCCCATGTCGTGGAGAAGGAAATCCGAGTAGGGGTGGAAGGTGACGTGGTTCAGCGCCGCCACCGGCGAATCTCCGGTGCGGAACGTGTCCCAGTGGCAGTGGCTACAGCCGATGCTGGAGAAGACTCGCTTGCCACCCCATGCCTCGGCGGTCAGCAGCTTGCGAGGGAACGGGGCGAGGAAGGTCATGAAGTCGGCGAGCGCCACCACGCCCGACCCATCGTCGTTCAGCGTCGGCAAGGGATTGCAGTCCAGGAGCGAGCAGTCACCCCCCGGGCAGTTCTCGATCGGGAACTCGGGGTTGGTGATGCCCATCTCGTTCAGGTACGCGTCACCGGCGAACTGGTGAAGCGTGGTCTCCTGGTTCTTCCACCCGAATCGCCCGACCGCGGTTCGATTCCGCTTGATGTCGTGCACCTTCGCCACCCGGCCCGCCTCGTCGGGGAAGAGTGCGGCCTCGATCCGGGCGACATAGGAGAAGGTGCTCTCCGGAACCGCGTCGACCAGGCCCAGCCCGAAGAGCGGAGTAGTCCGGCGCAGCGAGGTGAGGGTCGCCTCCGGCGGAACCGTCTCGGCCACGAAGTCACAAGCCCCGGTGGCGCCGATGCCCTTGGCCTGGATCAGCGATCCTCCGGCCTGCGCGAGGGGGTCGAAATGACCGTTCACCATCGCCCCGAAGCGGGTCTCGAGGAGCGCGCTGCCGCCGCCCCGCGCCGGGACGTTGTGGCACCGGGCGCACGACGTCTCGTTGAACATCGGCCCGAGGCCGTCCTCTGGCGTCTCCTCGTCGTCGAAGTCCTCGATCCCCGACGCGAACCGGTCGCGTTCGCTCTGGGTCAGCCCCGCCAGCTGTTCTCCGGCTGCCGGTTGCGATCGAACGTGCAGCGCGCTCGCTCCGCCCGGGTCGAGCTCCTGATCGGCCTCTGGCTCTGCTGGCAGTGGACCAACGCTCCCCGTCCCGCACCCCGCCCCGGAGAGCAGAAGGACGAGCCCGACGGTCCTCGATGTCTGTACGACGTTCATGGGCCACCTCTGTCCGATCCCCCCCTGCGAGCCGGTCCATCCGGCTCTCGGCCCGTGTGAACCTCGCGGTTGTGCCGACTCAAGGTTCGGTGTGGGAGCAGTCTCCGCCCCACATGAGGAGAGATCTCCCTCGCCTCAGGTCAGCTGCGGAGTGAACCCCTCGCCCGAATCGCGTTCGCGGCGAAATTTCGCGCGAGACAGTCGTTCGACGCTGTTCCGAGTGGTGGCGACCCCACGACTGTACGGCTCACTCGCCCGCCTGCCTCACGGCCGTCGGTCCGACGTTGCAACCTTTGCGGAGCCGTCGGGCGAGCGCGCCGGCAACGGCCCCAGGCGACAGGCGCCCGTCGAGTCGGCGAGCCGCTGGAGAGGTAGCGACAAATTTGTATGGTCAAACAGAATTTATGACATTCTTGTCATATGGTTCGTCCTGGCCCGACGCCGGGGGCGGACACTGCCCTTTTGGTCAGGTCTGGAACCGGCTCTCCACCCTGCCCAGGGCTTGCCGGCGCTGTAGACGAATTTGTCGCTTCCTGAGTCAATAACGACAAATTTGTCACTCATCTCTTCGGGGGTCCGGATTCCCTCACGAGGGGAACGCGTCGCGTCACGGGTGGCATCCCCCTTGCTGGTGTGCGTTGGCCCATGACGAAGAAGGATGTCGTCGTCGTCGGCAACGGAATGGTCGGGCACCGCTTCATCGAGCTGCTGCTCGAGAGCGATCAGCGGGACGACTGGGCCATCACCACCTTCTGTGAGGAGCCCCGGCTCGCCTACGACCGGGTCAACCTCACCTCCTTCTTTGCCGGCAAGACCGCCGGCGACCTTTCCCTGGTCACGCCACACCGCTACGAGGCCGCGGGCGTCACCGCGCACCTCGGCGACCGGGTGGCGGCCATCGATCGTCAGCGCAAGGAGGTAGTGTCCGCGGAAGGCAGGCGCATCCGGTACGACGTGCTGGTCCTGGCGACCGGCTCGGTGCCTTTCGTGCCTCCCATCCCCGGCCGGGAGGCGTGGGGCTGCTTCGTCTACCGCACCATCGAGGACCTCAAGCGGATCCGGCTCTGGGCCGGTCAGGTCCAGACCGGCGCGGTCATCGGCGGCGGCCTGCTCGGGCTCGAGGCGGCCCACGCGCTCACCCGCATGGGCCTCGAGACCCACGTCGTCGAGCTCGCCCCTCGCCTGATGTCGATGCAGATCGACGACGGCGGCGCAGACATCCTTCGGGCGAAGATCGAGGCGCTCGGCGTGTCGGTTCACACCGGCAAGAAGACCAGCCACATCGCCTCCCGGGGCGGCCGGGTCACCGAGATCCACTTCGCCGACGGCGGCGTGCTCGCCACCGAGATGGTGGTCTTCTCCGCGGGCATCAGCGCCCGCGACGAGCTGGCACGGAAGTGCGGCCTGGCCATCGGCGAGCGTGGCGGCATCGTCATCGACGAGCACTGCCGGACCTCCGATCCGGACATCCTGGCCATCGGCGAGTGCGCGCAGTACCGCGACCGCACCTACGGCCTGGTCGGCCCCGGCTACCAGATGGCCCGGACCGCCGTCGCCACCCTGACCGGCAGCGAGGACCGGCTCGGCGTCTTCGACATGAGCACCAAGCTCAAGCTGATGGGCGTGGAGGTGGCGAGCTTCGGCGATGCCCACGGCACCCAGCCCGGCGCGCGGGTCGTCGCCTTCACCGACTCGGTCTCCGGCATCTACAAGAAGCTCGTCCTGAGCTCGGATCGCCAGCGCCTGCTGGGCGGCGTGCTGGTCGGCGAGGCCTCGAGCTACACCCAGCTCCTCTCGCTCACCCAGAGCAAGGCGGCCCTGCCCCCGCAGCCCGAGCGGCTCATCCTCCCGCGGATCGACGGCGGAGGTGCGGCGCTGCCCGGCGTCGAGGCGCTCCCCGACGCGGCCACCATCTGCACCTGCCAGAACGTGGGCAAGGGCGTGATCTGCAAGGCCATCCGAGCGCAGGACCTCGACTCGGTGGGGGCGATCAAGGCGGCGACCACCGCGGGCACCGGCTGCGGCTCGTGCGTGCCGCTCCTCGGGGAGCTCCTCGCCCGGGAGATGAAGCGGGCCGGCAAGAAGGTCTCTCACTACCTCTGCGAGCACTTCCCGCACTCGCGGCAGGAGCTCTTTCACCTGATCCGCCTGCACGGGCTCCGTACCTTCGATGCCCTCGTCGCCCGGCACGGCCGCGGCTCCGGCTGCGAGATCTGCAAGCCCGCCGTGGCGTCGATCCTCTCCTCCACCTGGAACGAGCACGTGCTCGACGACCGGCACCTCGGGCTCCAGGACACCAACGACCGGTTCCTGGCCAACATCCAGCGCGACGGCAGCTACTCGGTGGTCCCCCGCGTGCCGGGCGGGGAGATCACCTCCGATCAGCTCATCGCGCTGGGCCGCACCGCGCAGAAGTTCGGCCTCTACTCGAAGATCACCGGCGCGCAGCGGGTCGACCTCTTCGGCGCCCGCCTCGAGCAGCTGCCGGAGATCTGGGGCGATCTGATCGCCGCGGGCTTCGAGTCCGGCCACGCCTACGGAAAGGCGCTGCGCACGGTGAAGTCGTGCGTGGGGAGCACCTGGTGCCGCTTCGGGGTGCAGGACTCGGTGAGCTTCGCCATCCGCCTGGAGAACCGGTACAAGGGCCTGCGCGCGCCCCACAAGCTGAAGTCCGCCGTCTCCGGATGCGCCCGGGAGTGCGCCGAGGCCCAGGGCAAGGACTTCGGGGTCATCGCCACCGAGAAGGGCTACAACCTCTACCTCTGCGGCAACGGGGGGATGAAGCCACAGCACGCGCAGCTCTTCGCCACCGACCTGGATGAGGACACCCTCATCCGGTACCTCGACCGCTTCCTGATGTTCTACGTGCGCACCGCCGACCGGCTGCAGCGCACCGCGGCCTGGTTCAACAACCTCGAGGGTGGCATCGACTACCTGCGCCAGGTCCTCATCGAGGACTCGCTGGGGATCTGCGCCGAGCTGGAAGCCGACATGGCGCACGTCGTGGAGACCTACCGCTGCGAGTGGGCGGCGACGCTGGAGGACCCCACCAAGCTGGCGCGCTTCCGAACCTTCGTGAACTCCTCCGAGCCCGACCCGAGCCTGCTCCGGGTCCCGCAGCGAGCGCAGCACCGGCCCGCCACCTGGCAGGAGAAGAAGCAGCTCGTGCCCCAGGAGGCCGGATGACCGCCGTCGCGCTCGAGCTCGGGCCGTCGCAGTGGGAAGAGGTCTGCGACCTGGAGGCCATCGTCCCCTGGACCGGCGTCTGCGCGCTGGTCGGCGGCCGGCAGGTGGCCATCGTCCGCACCCCGGACGCGCTCTACGCCATCGGCAACTTCGACCCCTTCAGCAAGGCCTTCGTGCTCTCGCGGGGCATCGTCGGCGACAAGGGCGGCATCCCGAAGATCGCCTCTCCCATCTTCAAGCAGACCTTCGACCTGCGCACCGGCCGGTGCCTGGACAACCCCAAGGTCTGCGTCCCCACCTACGAGGTCCGCGTCGAGCGCGGGCGGGTCCTCGTGCACCGCCAACCGCGCCCAGGAGAACACGATGGAGCATGAGACGATCGCCACCGCGGCCGCCGCCGCACGGGCCAAGGCCGGACTGCTTCGCCACGGGCCGCTGCAGTACCTCGTCCTCTCCGCGCTGGCCGGCGCCTACGTCGGCCTGGGCATCGTGCTCATCTTCGCCATCGGAGCCCCGCTGGCAGCCGCTGGCTCCGGAGCCACCCGGGCGGTGATGGGCGCCTCGTTCGGGATCGCCCTGACCCTGGTCATCTTCGCCGGCTCGGAGCTGTTCACCGGGAACAACCTGATCATGACCGTGGGCCTGCTCTCCCGGACGGTGAAAGGGGATGCGCTCGGCCGGGTCTGGCTCGCGAGCTTCGTCGGCAACCTGGCCGGCTCGCTGCTCCTCGCCCTGGCCACCGCAGCCTCGGGCGTGCTGAGCAAGGCCCCGGCGAAGGACTTCGTGCTCGGCGTGGTGGCGGCCAAGATGGCCGCTCCGGCGGGCGAGCTGTTCTTCCGCGGCGTGCTCTGCAACGCGCTGGTGTGCCTCGCGGTGTGGATGGGGCTCCGGACCAAGGACGAGACCGCGCGGCTGGTCCTCATCTTCTGGTGCCTGTTCGCCTTCATCGGTGCGGGGTTCGAGCACAGCGTGGCGAACATGACCCTCCTCGGCATCGGCCTCTTCCTTCCGCACGATCCGGCGCTGGTCTCCTGGGCCGGCTTCGCGCGGAACCTCACCCTGGTCACCGCCGGGAACATCGTCGGCGGAGCGCTCCTCATCGGGCTGCCCTACTGGTTCGTGGCCCAGGGGCAGCGACGGCTCCTCGCGGTCCGCACCGTGGAGGAACCGGTGGCGGCACAGGTGGCGGCAGCGCGATGAGACAGAGAATGTCGGGCGAGCGCGTGCTCCATTTCGAGTCCCGGCTCGGCGAGGAGCTCTCCGAGCTGGTGCGGCGCAGTGGAGGGGTCCCGGTCCGGGTGCCGGCGGTGGTCGAGCGCCGTCGCCCGGCCGGGGAGGAGGTCGCCGCGCTGCTCGACCTGCTCGGCGCGGAGGGACCGGCGGCGTTCGTCTTCTCCACCGGGGTGGGGGTCCAGGCGCTGTTCGACGAGGCCCGGGCGCTCGGACGGGGCCCGGAGCTGAGGGACCTCGTCCAGCGCGGAGGCTCGGTCTGCCGCGGCCCCAAGGCGGTGGCCGCCCTTTACCGTGAGGGCGTGGGTTCCTCGCTCCGGGCCCGCTCGCCCTACACCACGGACGACCTCCTGGAGATCCTGGCCACGGTGGATCTCCGTGGCCTGACGATGGTGCTGGTCCACTACGGGGAACGGAACGAGCCGCTGGTGGAGGCGCTCACTGAGCGCGGGGCGGTGCTCCTCGAGCTGCTGGTCTATGGCTGGGAGCTCCCGGAGGACCCCACCCCGCTTGCGTACGCAGCCGAGGCGCTGATCCAGGGAGAGTTCGCCGCCACCGCGTTCACCACCCAGATCCAGGCCCGGCATCTGATGCAGGTCGCCACCTGGAGCGGACGGAACGAGGAGCTGGTGCGTGCGATGCGCTCGCGGGTGGTGGTGGCCGCGATCGGGCCGACCTGCGCCCGCGTCCTCGAGGAGCTCGGGGTGCCACCCCACGTGGTCCCCGACCCTCCGAAGATGGGGGCGATGCTCGACGCCCTCGTGGGCAGGCTCGCCTACCGGAGCGCCGCGTGACGCTCTACCCCGCGTTCCTGAAGCTGTCCGGCCGCGAGGTGCTCCTGGTCGGCGGAGGGCGCGTGGCGGCGAGCAAGCTCCGCGGTCTGCTGGACGCGGGGGCGGACGTCACGGTCATCGCTCCGAGCATCCTGCCGGACCTGTGGCAGCCGGGGGTGCGGCTCATCCGCCGCCGCTTCGAGCCGGGCGACGTGGACGGCTACTGGTTCGTGGTCTCGGCGTCCACCGCGGAGGTCAACCGGCAGGTGTCGGGGGCGGCGCGGGCCCGGCGGATCTTCGTCAACGCAGTCGACGACGTCGATTCGGCCAGTGTCTACCTCGGCGGCGTGGTGCGGCGGGGAGCGGCCACGGTGGCCATCTCCACCGGAGGCCGGGCGCCCGCGCTGGCCGGTTTGCTCCGTGAGGCGCTGGAGCGGCTCCTGCCCGACGACCTCGGTGACTGGGTCACCTCGGCCGAGCGGCTCCGGGCGCGCTGGCGCGCCGAGGGCGTGCCCATGGAGGCACGGCGGCCGCTGCTGCTGCGCGCACTGGACGAGGTCTACGGCGCGCGGGAGCCGGCATGAGCGGCCCGGCGCTGGTCTCGCTGGTGGGGGCAGGCCCCGGGGACCCGGAGCTGCTGACCCTCCGGGCGGTGGCAAGGCTGGGCGCCGCCGACGTCGTCTTCTACGACGCGCTGGTCGATCGGTCCGCGCTGAGGCACGCCCCGCGGGCGCGCTGGGCGTTCGTCGGCAAGCGGGCAGGTCGGCCGTCCATCTCCCAGCGCACCATCGAGCGGCTGATGATCCGCCGGGCGCTCCGGGGCGAGCGGGTGGTGCGGCTCAAGAGCGGCGACCCATTCGTCTTCGGGCGCGGCGGGGAGGAGGCGCTGGCGCTGGCGGCGGCCGGAATCCCCTGTGAGGTGGTGCCCGGAGTCTCCGCCGCGGTGGCCGCTCCGGGGCTGTCGGGCATCCCGGTCACCCACCGCGGTCTGTCCACCGCGTTCCTGGTCGTTTCCGGTCACGCCGAGGCGGCATTCGCGCCGGTCCTGCGATCGCTCGCCCCCGGGGCGGCGACGGTGGTGGTGCTGATGGGACTGCAGACACGCGCTCTGCTCGCCGAGGCGCTGCTCGGCCGCGGCTGGGACCCGGGAACGCCCGCCGCTCTTCTGCTCGCCGCGGGGACCGCCGAGGCGCGCTCCTGGCGCGGCACACTGGCGAGGCTGGGCAGCTGCCCGCTCCCCGACCAGCATCCCCAGCTGCCGGGCGTGCTCGTCATCGGCGCGTCGGTGGCCATCGCGGATCAGCTCCAAGCGCTCGGCGGCGGAGGCGAGACCGGACGGACGCGCGCCATGGCCGAGTGAGAAGGCCAGGTCGTCCGCCCGCCAGGACGGCACTATCCTCCCCGGCATGTTCAAGGCCGGCGTGGCGGGCTGGGACTACAAGAACTGGAGCGGCACCGTGTACCCGGAGCACGCCGGGCGCGGGTTCGACAAGCTCGAGTACCTCTCGCTCTACCTGCCGCTGTTCGAGATCAACCGGACGTATTACCGCGCCGCCACCGCCGCCGAGGCCCGGGGGTGGCTGGAGCGCGTCGCCCACCGCCCGGGCGTGGTCTTCACCGCGAAGATTCCCGAGCAGTTCGTCGCCCCCGGCAAGAGCTGGACCCGGGAGGACGTGGCACGGGCGCGGGAGGGCCTGGACGTGCTGCATGACGCCGGCCGGCTCGGGGCCGCGCTGCTCCAGTTCGCCTACAGCTTCAAGCGCATCAAGCGCGACGCGACCATCGACGAGGACGCGCTCCGCTGGCTCCTGAAGGCCGCTGCTGCCTTCGAGGGTCTCCCGGTCTTCGTCGAGTTCCGGCATGACAGCTGGGACGCGCCCGAGGTCCTCGCCGAGCTGCGTGAGCGGAGGATCGGCTGGATCAACGTCGACCAGCCGCACCTCCCGAAGGACTCGCTCCGGCTCCGGCCCTACGCCACGACCTCCACCGGCTACATCCGGATGCATGGGCGCAACTACCAGACCTGGATGCGGTTCTTCGGTCGGGGCTCGAAGAAGACCGCCGAGAACGTGGAGAAGCGCCAGCAGAGGACCCCCGAGCAGCGCCGGGCCGAGGAGGCGCAGAAGGACGCCCGGTTCGACTACCTGTACCCGCGGCCGGAGCTCGAGGACATCGCCCGCACCGCGCGCCACATCGCCGCCCTCCCCGAGGTCCGCGACGTCTACCTGGTCAACAACAACCACAACTTCGGCAAGGCGCCCGCCAACGCGCTGATGCTCGAGTCGATGCTCACCGGCGAGGACGTCCCCGCCCCGCCGGACCTCTTCGAGACCTACCCCGAGGCGCTGCGAGGATTTGCCCACCCGGTGCCCGCGGAGAGCCTCCGGGCGGAGGTCGGGTGATGCATCACCGGATCCGGCGGTAGCGCTCGGGCTTCGAGCCGACCCGCTCGATGATCCGCCGGGCCTCGAGGTCGAGCTTCACGGTCTCGCCGTACCAGTGAGTGTTGCCCTCGAAGCGCCCCCGGAGGCTGGCCTCGACCTTGGCCATCAGCTCGGAGTGGGTCAGCTCGCCCTGACCCAGCGCGGCGACGATGGCCTCCTTCACCGGATGGTACTTCTCCCGGGGAATGTTCTTGCCGCTCTTTCCCTGCGGGTGCCGGGTGAGGATCCTCTCGGTCATCGGGCGACCTTTCCCACCGTGTCCCAGGTCCTGGTGGTCAGCTCCTCGCCGAACGTTCGCTCGATGAGGCTCATGAACACCGGGCCCGCGGTGCTCCGGACGTAGGTGGTGAAGACCTCGCGCCCGCGAACCTGGAGGATCCGCGCCCCGTCCTGTTCCGGCAGCTGCGCGGGGATCCGCCCGGGCTTCGCCCGGAGGAAGGTGACGATTCGCTTCGACTCCGGCGGGAGGCGGAAGGAGGCGAAGGGATCGGACGCCAGCAGCTCCCGGAGCTCGTCGATCGAGCGGATGACGGTCAGGAACGTCCGGCCCAGTCGCTCCTCCATCGCCCGCTCGGCCTTGCGCTGCAGCGCCGTGTCGGAGGCCGCGCGGGCGCCGAAGACCACGTTTCCGCTCCCGAGCACCGTGCGAACCTCGTCGAAGCCCGCCTCTTCGAACGCGCGCTTCAGCTCGGGCATCTTCGCGTTCATCGGCATCACGCCCCGGAGGAAGGCTGCGTAGCGCGGCATCGATCGGCTTAGGCCGGGGTGTGGCAGACCGCCTCGATGTTGTACCCGTCCGGGTCCAGCACGAACGCGCCGTAGTAGTTCGGATGGTAGTGAGGACGGGTGCCGGGCGGCCCATTGTCCCGTCCACCCGCCGCCAGCGCTGCCCGGTAGAAGGCGTCCACGGCCGCGCGCGACTCGGCGCGGAACGCGACGTGGATTCGCGGCGTCGCCGGGGTCCCCTCTGTCACCCAGAAGTCCGGCTTGGGGGGAACCCCGTACCCGAGCACCACCAGCCCGCCGGTGTGCTCCTTCGGAACTTCCATCACCACCCGGTAGCCGAGCGGCGCCAGCGCCCCATCGTAGAAGCGACGGCTGGCCATCGGATCGCTGACCTGGAGTCCCGTGTGATCGATCATGGGCCGCCCCGTAGCACACGCCTTCGCCGTCCGGAACGCACGGCGGGCTCGACCTCTTCGCGCTTCATGACCATCTGATCCGGTCGGCTGCCGGTTCCTCTGATCGCCCGGCGCGCAACCGCGCGTCCTGCCTGAGGTCCCGCGGGCAGGGGGGGCGACCTTTGATGTAGAAGCGCAAAGTTTCTGGTGACAACATGGATCCCCCGTTAGAGCACGCGCCCATGACCGCCTTGCTGCTCCTCGTCCTCGCCCAGGGGGCCGCCGACCAGACGCCGCTGCTCGCCTCCTCCACCGGTCCAGTGCTCACCCTCGCCGAGGCGCGCCGCCGCGCGCTCGAGGGGAACCCCGACCTCAAGATGCTGCAGGCCCGGCTCGACCAGTCCCACGAGCTCTCGCACAAGGCGTGGTCCGGCTACCTGCCCCAGGTGACCGCCGGGGCGAGCTGGCAGCGCAACAACGTGGGCTCCACGCTGGCCTTCCCCTACGGGTCGCAGTACCCGGTGCGGGACATCGGCACCGGAGGGAGCTCGCAGCTGGTCGCCGAGCCCCCCACGGTCGACGTCGTCTTCCAGCAGCGCGACGCGCTGGGTGCCACGGTCAAGGGGACCCAGGCGATCATCGCCCCGTCGCTGTGGGCCTCGATCGACGCGGCCTACATGACCGAGCGCGCCGCGGAGCTGAACACCGAGAACTCGCGGCGGGAGATCCTCCTCTCCGTCGCCCAGCAGTACCTCGGCGCGGTGGGCCTGAAGGAGGCCATCGCCGTCCGGGAGGCCCAGCTCCGCACCGAGCAGCAGCGGGAGCGGGACACCCAGGTCCGCTTCGACGCCGGCACGGTGAACAAGATCACCCTCCTCCGCGCGCAGATCGACCGGACCCAGGCAGAGCAGGACCTCCGCCGCGCCCGCTACGCTTACGCCAGCGCCAAGAGCGCCCTGGCGGCGCTGCTCGACCGCGCCCCCGACTTCGAGGTGGAGACACCGCCCGAGCCCATCGTTCCGTCCAACCTCGGGCTGCTCGAGGAGGAGGCCCCGGGACGCCGGCCGGACGTGCTCGGAGCACTGAGGAGCGTGGACGCGGCCCGCGCCGGCGAGACCTCGTACGTCCTCAGCTACCTGCCGACCATCGGCTTCACCGGGCAGTACACCTACGGCAACACCACCGGCTTCACCGGCCGGCACGACAGCTGGTTCTTCTCCTTCGGCGCGAGCTGGACCCTGCTCGATGGCGGGCTCCGCGAGGCCAACCTCCGGGAGGCCTCGGCGAAGAAGCGGGAGGCCGAGGCCGCGGCCCGTGGAGCCCAGATCCGGGCCCGCGACGAGGTCCGCCGCGCGCTCAACGACCTCGAGTCCGCGCAGGCCAACCGGACCAAGGCCGAGGAGCAGCTGCGGCTGGCCCGCGAGAACGGCGCGCTGGTCCGCACCAACTTCGAGGCCGGCGTCGCCACCTACCTCGAGCAGTCCGACGCCATCACCGCGGTGCTCAACGCCGCGCTGCAGCTCATCAACGAGCGGCTCAACGCCCAGCTGGCGGTGCTCCGGCTCGAGCGGGCGGCAGGGCTCGACAGCAGCAGCCCGTAGCGCGGGACCTCTACGGAGCTCGACGGCCCGCGTACTCCCGGAGCGAGGTGAGCAGGTCGCCCCACCAGAGCCCCATCATCCGGATGAACGCCGGAACGTCCTGTCCGTGGCGGACCGGATGGTCCGGACCGAGGCCGGCCCAGCCGCGGTGGGTGACGGTGACCATCGTTCCGCTCGGGCTCGGGGTGAACAGCACCTCGACCTCGGTTCGCTCGCCCGGCACGAAGTTCACGCCGCGCCATTCGAACACCAGGCGCGACGGCGGTTCCCACACTGTCACCGTCCCGGTCTCGAAGACGCGGGTCGTGCCCCCGGCCTCGAACGACTCGAACAGCCGACCCCCCAGCCGTGGCTCGAGGTGAATGAAGCCGCGGTTCCCGCCGGCCACCCGGTACTTCAGCCCCCGCCGCCACCACTGGTCGATCTCCAGGGTGAACACCCGGTAGGCGACCTCGGGCGGCACGGCGACCAGCACCGTGGCCCGCGCCTGGTCGCCGGCCCGCGGCTCTGGCTGGGTCATCGGCGTCGTCCCCGGTGCGCCTGCTCGGCGTGGGCCTTGAAGGCCTGCAGCTGATCGCCCCACATCGCCTCGACGTCCTCGACCCAGGCCCGCAGCCGGGACAGGGGCTCGGTTCGCAGCTGGATCATCCTCGCTCGCGCATCCTCCTCCAGGGCCTCCTGCGCGATGAGGCCCGCCCTCCGGAGCACGCGCAGGTGCCGGCTCATCGCCGGGCGGCTCATCGACAGCGCCTGGGCCACCTCGCTCGGGCGCTGGGGCTTTCTCCGCAGACGCTCGACGATCGCCCGGCGGTTCGGGTCGGCCAGCGCGGCGAGGGTGCGATCCAGGTCAGCGGCCACGAGGCTTCGCGTCCCGGACTCGCTGCATGAACCACCACTGGTGACCCTCCAGATCCTCTGCCCGGTAGCTACGGTCGCTCCAGTAGTCCTCGCCGTAGTCGCTGGTGGTGGGCTCGTCGACGATCTTCGCCCCGGCCGCCCGGGCGCGAGCACAGTGGCCGTCCACGTCATCGACGAAGATCGCCAGCATCTGGGTGTTGACCCCGCCCACGGAGCGCGGGCTCCGGCCCGGAAGCGGGACCTTCCGCTCGGAGCTTCCGCCCGAGCTGCTGACCATGATCAGCCCCTCGCCGAAGCGCAGCTCCGAATGCTCGATGCGCCCGCCATCGCCCTCGACCTTCAGCTGGACCTCGAAGCCGAACGTCCGGCAGAGCCAGTCGATGGCCTTGACGGCGTCGTCGTAGAAGACGGCGGGGCAGATCTGCGCCCAACCCTCGGGTGGCTTCTTCATGGGCGTCCTCCTGGTGTACTTGCTGACTGGCGCAATGATTAACCATACTAGTAACTATCCGCAAGCGACCCCGGAGGTTCCGTCGAGCAGTGGACGGAACGCCCCCGGCCGCCCGGACTCATCGGCGACGGGTGGCGGCCCGCTCCGCCTCGACCAGGAAGCGCTGCGCGGCCTCGCCCTCCCCGGCGTACAGCGTGACCAGCCAGTCCACCCACACCCTGACCCGCGCGGGCAGCACTCGCGTTGCGGGGTAGAGCACGTGCGTCGGCAAGGGCTCGGGACGCCAGCCGGGCATCAGGAGGCGCAGCTGTCTGCGGCTCATGCGCTCCCGGACCCCCGGCGACAGCGGTGCCTGGACGATGCCCAGCCCCGCGGTGGCGAGCGCGATCCACGTCCCCGCGTCGTTCGCCGCGACCACGTGCCGCGGCCGGAGGACCACCGGCGTTCCGCCGTCGGGCGGCGTCCAGTCCACCTCGAAGACCCGGCCGGTCCGGGCAGAGAAGAAGTTCACGAACACGTGCTCGCCGAGGTCAGCTGGGGAGGCCGGGGTCCCGTGGCGGTCGAGGTACGCCGGCGCGGCGCAGGTGACCACCGGAAGGTCGGCCAGGCGCCGGCCCACCAGCGTCTCGTCGTGGACCTCGCCCCCGCGAACGACGCAGTCCACCCCCTCGGCCACGAGATCGACCGGGCGATCGGTCGAGCCGAGCTCGAGGACGATCTCCGGATGGCTCTCGAGGAATCTCGGCACTGCCGGGGCGATGACCTCTCGTCCGGCCGTCGCCGGCACGTCCACCCGCAGCCGGCCACGGGCGCTCGCAGCCGAGGCTCCGAGCCCCGCCTCCAGCTCCCGCAGCTCGCGGAGTAGCCGGCGCACCTCCTCGTAGTAGAGCGCCCCATCCCCGGTGGGGGAGACGCGCCGGGTGGTCCGCTGCAGCAGCCGGAGCCCGAGGTGGGCCTCCAGCCGCTGCATCTCGGTCGTCGCGCGGGTGCGCGACATCCGCAGCGCCGAGGCCGCGGCGGTGAAGGAACCGCTCTCGACCACCCGGACGAAGAGCTCCATGGCTCGGAGTCGGTCCATTGTTCCGTTCTGCGGACGATTGAGTTCCTAGCTGAGGAGATTATTTGCGACGCAGGGAACAATACATCAGCGCCGACCCGGAACTCTCTGGAGGCACCCCATGCGCAGCACCTTGAGGACTCGAACCCTCGGCAGGAACGGCCCGACCGTCTCGGGGCTCGGCCTCGGCGCGATGGGAATGTCCGACTTCTACGGGCCCGCCGACCAGGCCGAGAGCATCGCCACGCTGAAGGGCGCACTCGACCAGGGCATCACCCTCATCGACACCGGAGACTTCTACGGCTCGGGGCACAACGAGCTGCTGGTCGGCGAGGCGCTCCGGGGACGGCCGAGGGATCGGGTCGTCGTCTCGGTGAAGTTCGGAGCGCTGCGGGACCCGCGCGGCGGCTTCATCGGCTACGACCTGCGCCCGGCGGCGATCAAGAACTTCCTCTCCTACTCGCTCAAGCGGCTGAACACCGACCACATCGACATCTACCGGCCGGCGCGCATCCCGCCCGGCACCAACGTCGAGGAGGTCATGGGGACGCTCGCCGAGCTGGTCAAGGCCGGCCACATCCGCCACATCGGCCTGTCCGAGGTCGGTGCCGAGACGCTCCGCCGGGCCGCGGCCGTGCATCCCATCGTCGATCTGCAGATCGAGTACTCGCTGGTCTCGCGGGGAATCGAGCCGGACATCCTCCCCACCGCTCGCGCCCTGGGCATCGGGATCACCGCCTACGGAGTCCTCTCCCGGGGTCTGCTCTCGGGACACTGGACGCCGGACCGCGCGCTCTCCCCCGGGGACTTCCGGAGGTTCAGCCCGCGGTTCCGCGGCGCCAACCTGGAAAACAACCTCGGGCTGGTCGACGCCCTGCGCGCGGTGGCCCGGCGCAAGGGCATCAGCGTCGCGCAGGCGGCCATCGCCTGGATCCTCTCCCGCGGCGAGGACATCGTGCCGCTGATCGGTGCCCGGACGCGCGAGCGGCTCGCGGAGGCGCTCGGGGCGCTGGAGGTCACCCTGACCGCGCCCGACCTCGAGGAGATCGCTCGCGCGATCCCCCCTGGATCGGTGGCAGGCGCGCGGTACCCCGAGCAGGCGATGGCCGACCTGGACAGCGAGCGGCGCTGAGCCACGCCCGGTCGGCTGCCCCCGGCCCTCGGTCCGCTCACAGATGCCGAGTCTCGGCCGGTGAGAGATCCCACCGGTCGTGCCGGCCGTCCTCGTACCTCACGGGCAGCGCGGCGAGCTCCCCGGGCGTCAGGTCATCCAGGCAGGCGACGCTCACCGCGTGGAACGGCCCTCCCAGCGCGGGATGCGAGCCGGTGCCGAACGGTTTCACCCCGCAGCGGCGGCAGAAGTGATGCACGATCTCCCCGCGACCGAATCGGTACTGCACCAGCGCCTCCTCACCGCCGAGGAGGCGAAACGCAGCCGAGGGGATCACCACCTTCCAGAAGCGCGACTTGCCGCAGACCGAGCAGTTGCAGCGGCTCGTCCCCCGGCTCCAGTCGATGGCGCACTCGAACCGGACCGCTCCACAGTGACAGCTTCCCCGATGCTCTCGGTTCGACATTGCGGCTAGAGCTTCCGGGGATTCTTGACGGGCATGGCGGATCTCCGTGCTGCGAGTTCACCGGGTGAGACGGCGCCACCGCCGAAAAATCATCGGTCGGGCCCGGGAAGGCACTGCCCGAGGTCACTCCCTGCGGAGCGGCGCTACGGGGGAAGGGTGAGCGGCAGCCCGAACCGCGGAAACAGCCGCTCGGTGTCGAGGAAGGTGTTGATGCCGGTCACCCGGCCATCGCCGAGCTCCAGCACCACCAGCCCCCAGGCATGGAAGCCTTGCCCCGGCCCACTGGACCGGTACTGGCCGAACGCCGGCGCAGCGTTCGCGGAGGTGGGCAGCATCCGCGAGCCGCGGCACCCGATGCCCCGCCCGAGCATCCACTCTCGCACCGCCTGCGGACCGCGCAGCCACATGGCGTAGGGCGGCATGGACATCACCACGTCCTGATGGAGGAGTCTGGTGAGCGCGTCCATGTCGTACCGCTCGAATGCCTCGACGTAGCGGTGCACCAGCTCCGGTTCCTCGGTCTGGGCGGCCACCGCGTCGGCCTCGAGCTGCCGGGCGTCGAGCGTTGCCCGCGCCCGCTGGATGGCGCTGTTCACCGCCGGGACCGACATGTCGAGCGTCGCCGCCACCTCGGCGGCGGAACAGCCGAGGACCTCCATCAGGAGCAGCGCCGCCCGCTGCCGCGGGGGTAGGTGCTGGAGCGCGGCCATGAAGGCCAGCCGGATGCTCTGACGCAGGATCGCCCGCTCGGCGGGGTCTGCGTCGTCCGGCAGGACCTCCGCCTCGGGCACGGGCTCGATGAACTCCGCGGCGGGCCTGGTGCACAGCTCGTCGGTCACCGATCCCACCGGGCCGAGCTCCATCGGGCGCCGGCGACGCGCGCGGTCCGAGAGCGCATCGAGGCACACCCGGGTGGCAATGCTGTGGAGCCAGGTCTTCAAGGAGGAGCGCTGCTCGAAACGTTCCAGGTTTCGCCAGGCACGGACGTAGGTCTCCTGCACCGCGTCGTCCGCCTCCTCGGGTGAGCCGAGCATCCGGTAGCAGTGTCCGGTGAGCGCGGCGCGGTGCCGCTCGAGCTGCGTGCTGTCGAAGGTGGTCTCCGCCATGAGGACGGGGAGTGTAGCGGCGACTCCGGGGCCGCGCTCCGCTGAGCCCCGACTGGTGCAGGGAAGGTCAGCTGGCGGGCAGGCGCGCGACGAGGCGCGGGCCAGCGTCAACGCCCAGCCCAGTCAGCCCTCCTCGAGCGCCCGCTGCAGGGTCTCGACGCCGGCACGGATCGCCGCGGGGCGAACTGCCCCGAATCCGAAGACCAGCCCACCCTGGCGCCTCCGCGTCAACCCGTACTCCGACAGCGGCGCCACCTCGACGCCGAGGCGCGCGGCGCGGTCGCGGACCGACACGTCGGAGACCCCCGGTGGGAGCATCGCGCAGAGTTGCATCCCGGTGTCGCAGAGCCTCGGCTCGAGCACGCCGGCGCACCGGGTGCGCAGCGCCTCGAGCAGCGCTCCGGCCCGCTCGCGGTACACCCCGCGCATCCGCCTCAGGTGCCGGGCGAAGTGCCCCTCGTCCATGAAGGTGGCCAGGGCGGCTTGCTCCAGCGCGGAGGCGGGGGCGGGCAGCGAGGCGCGCGCCGCGCCGAACACCTCCACCATCCCCGGCGGCACCACCACGTACCCGAGCCGCAACCCGGGGAACATCGTCTTGCTGAAGGTGCCGACGTAAAGGACGCGCCCCGCATCGTCGAGCCCCTGGAGCGCGGTGAGTGGGCGGCCGCGGTGGCGGAACTCGCTGTCGTAGTCGTCCTCGAGGATCATCGCCCGCTCCACCGCCGCCCAGCGGAGCAGCGCCATCCGCCGGGAGAGGGAGAGCGTGACGCCCAGCGGGTACTGGTGCGAGGGCGCGAGGATCGCCAGCCGGGCCCCGGGGGCGCGGCGGATGCCCGCCTCGACGTCGAGCCCCTCGTCGTCCACTGGCACCGGGACCGGACGCGCCGCCGCGCCGAGCACCGCTCGCCGGGCGCCGAGGTACCCCGGATCCTCGAGCCAGACCGGATCGCCCGGGTCGACCACCAGCCGGAGCACCTCCTCGAAGGCCTGCTGGGTGCCGGCGGTGACGAAGACCTGCTCCGGGCTGCAGCGGGCGCCACGGGCGGCGACCACGTGCTCGGCGATGGCACGGCGAAGCCCGGGGTGGCCGGCCGGGTCTCCCCCCTCCAGCAGGCGTGCGCTCGCTCGAGACTGTGCTCGGCCGACCAGTCGCGACCAGCGCGTGGTGGGGAACAGGTCGAGCGCGGGGAGGCCGGGGCGGAACGCCCGGGGCGCCGGACCGAGGCGGGGCGCGCCGGTGCCAAGCCCGGCCAGCGCCCGCGCCGCCCTGGAGAGTCTCGGCGGAGGGGCGGGCCGGGAGCTGCCCGGCGGCAGGGGGGTGAGGCCCTCCTCGGGGAGCTGGGGGGCGACGCGAACGCCCGAGCGCGGTGCGGCGACCAGGTATCCCTCGGCCTGGAGCGCCTCGAGCGCCTGGAGCACGGTCGTCCGGGCCACGCCCAGCTCGGCGGCCAGCGAGCGCGAGGACGGCAGCCTCGCACCGGGCCTCACCGCCCCGGAGAGGATGCGCGAGCGCAGCGCCTGGTCGATCTGCGCGTGGAGCGGCGCGGAGGTCTTCCGGTCCACCCTCAGAAACAGGCTGGCGAGGGTGCGATTCTGGTCTGGGTCGATTGTCCTCATCTGGCCTGGTGTAGAATACCAGGTGGAGCGCAGGTTGCAGGGCATGGTGCCCTGTTCCGTCGTCGAGCTTCGCCAGTACACACTTCACCCCGGCCGGAGGGACGAGCTGGTCTCGCTGTTCGAGCGGACCTTTCTCGAGTCCCAGGAGGCGGCGGGGATCCGTGTCCTCGGTCAGTTCGAAGACCTGGATCGTCCCGAGCGCTTCGTCTGGTTCCGCGGCTTTGCCGACATGCGGAGCCGGCGCGAGGCGCTCACCGCCTTCTACGAGGGCCCGGTGTGGCGCGAGCACCGCGATGCGGCGAACGCGACCATGGTGGACTCGGACGACGTGCTGCTGCTGCGTCCGGTGCGTCCCGCCGGCGGCTTCCCCAGGCGCACCCGCGGAGCGGTGGGCAGCCGCGAGACGAGCCGTCTCCTGGTCCGGATCTTCCACCGCGCACCCGGGGCCAGGGACCTGGTCGACTTCTGCGAGGACCACCTCGGCCCGGCATTCGCTGGGACCGGCGCCCCGGTCCTGGGATGGCTGGAGAGCGAGCATGCGCCCAACGACTTTCCGCGCCTGCCGGTCCGCGCATCGGCGGACGTCGTGGTGTGCATCTCGGCGCTGCCCGACGAGGGTGCGCTCCGGCGACACCTGGCGTTGCTCACGGCGGACCTCGCCTGGGCCGAGGAGGTGGTCCCCGCGCTCCGGGGGAAGCTCGCCGGCGATCCGGAGCAGCTGGTGCTTCGCGCCACGCCGCGCTCGGTGCTCTGGTGATCGCCGACCTCCTGGCTCGTCGAGAACCGTCACCCCCGGAGCGGGCTCACCGGCGACGACGTCTGGGAGCATTGGGTGATGGACTTCCGCCGGCCGCGCTGCTGCCGGTGTGTGCGATGGTGGCGGGGTGGACACGGCTGCCAGCCACCTCGCGGAGGTCCTGACCTCCCTCTCACGCCCGGCGGCCTATCCGCACCCGGTCGAGGGCGTGGCGGTCGTCCAGACGCACGTCTCGGTGGTCTTCCTCGCCGGCCCATACGCCTACAAGGTCAAGAAGCCGGTGCACTTCGACTTCCTCGACGCGCACCTGCTCGAGCGTCGGGGCGAGATGTGCGAGCAGGAGGTGAGGCTGAACCGGCGGCTCAGTCCCGACCTGTACCTGGGCGTCGTGCCCATCACCCGGGGGCCGACGGGGCTCGTGGTCGGAGGAAGCGGCGAGCCCGTGGAGTACGCGGTGCAGATGCGCCGTCTTCCGGAGAACCAGATGATGGACCGGCTGCTCCAGGCCCGGGCGCTGACCCGGCAGATGGTGGAGCAGGTCGCCGACGTGCTCGCGCCGTTTCACGCCAGCGCCGACGCCGGCCCGGGCGTCGCGGCCTTTGGAACGCCCCAGGCGGTGCAGGCGCTGTGGGACGAGCACTTCGCCCAGGTCGCGCCGTTCCTCGGCAAGACGCTCACCTCGCTCCAGGACGGTTACCTCCGCGCGGTGGTCAGGGCGTGGTCAGTCCGCAAGCGGCGGATGCTGGCGGAGCGGCTGGCGAATCGACGGATCCGCGACGGACACGGAGACCTCCGGACCTCGTCGGTGTGCTTCACCGACCCGCTGACCATCTTCGACTGTCTGGATTTCAGCGCCCGGCTCCGCTGCTCGGACGTCGCCTCCGACGTGTCCTTCCTGGCGATGGACCTGCGGCTCCGGATGCGACCCGACCTCGGCGAGGCGTTCATCCAGCGGTACGTCGCGCGCTCGGGCGACACGACCCTGTCGCAGCTGGTGCCCTTCTACACCTGCTACCGCGCCTGCGTGCGGGGGAAGGTGGAGAGTCTGCGGGCGGAGGAGCCGGAGGTCTCCGCCACCGACCGCGAGGAGGCCGTGCGGCTGGCCCGGCGGGCGTTCGGAGTGGCGTGCGACGCGGCGAGCGAGGACCTCCCGCCACTGCTCCTCGCGATCTCCGGACTGTCCGGGAGCGGGAAGTCCGCGCTGGCCCGGGAGCTGGGGAGCCGCCGCGGCTGGGTCGTCCTCTCCTCGGACGTGGTCCGGAAGTCGTTGCACGGGCTCGCGCCCGAGGAACGGGTAACGGCTGCGCTCGACCGCGGGCTCTACTCCCCCGAGGCGACGCGGTGGACCTACGCCAGGCTTGCGGCCGATGCAGGGGCGGCGCTCGAGCAGGGGAAGTGCGTCGTCGTCGACGCCACCGCGCAGGCGGCATGGGAGCGGACGGTGCTCGCCGACGCAGCGCGCACCCACGGGGCGCTGTTCCTGCTCGCCGAGGTCCGCGCGTCGGACGACGTCATCCGCGCCCGGCTGGAGGCACGCGCCCGCGAGCCGGGGGTGGTCTCGGATGCGGGCTGGGAGGTCTACCTCGCCCAGAAGGCGCGCTGGGAGCCGGTGATGCTCGGCGAGTGGGCTCATCTGATGGTGGACGGAGATCGCCCGCTGACGGAGGCGCTCATGCAGCTCGAGCACGGCCTGCACGATCGGCTCCGTCCTCCCCGCGTGCCCTGAGCCTGCGGGCGCTCAGCCCTCGGGGAGCGGGATGAACTCCTTCTCGTCCCCGGGTACCTTCCCGAACCGGCCGTTCCTCCAGTCGTCCTTGGCCCGCTCGATGCGCTCCTTCGAGCTGGAGACGAAGTTCCACCAGATGTGTCGCTCGCCATCGAGCGGGGCGCCGCCGAGGAGCATCAGCCGGGCCGGCCCGTCGGCCTGGATCTCCACCTCCGCGCCCGGCCGGAGGACCGCCATGACGCCCGGCCCGAGGCGCCGGCTGCCGATCTGCACGAAGCCCTCCGCCACCTGCACCGCCCGCTGCGGGTGCGTCCCGTCGACCGGGAGGCGCGCTCCGGGCTCGAGCCGTGCATCGACGTAGAGCGTGGGAGAGAGGACGCCCACCGGAGATTCGGCGCCGTACGCCGTCCCGGCGACGACCGTGAGCTCGACGCCGTCGCGGGTGACCCTGGGGAGCGTCCGCGCGGGGTGGTGGGCGAACGCCGGAGCGTCCTCCTCGTGCGCGGTGGGCAGCGCGACCCAGCTCTGGATGCCGTGGAGCCGCACGCCGCGGGCCCGATCCTCGGGGCTGCTCCGCTCCGAGTGGGCGATGCCGCGCCCGGCCAGCATCCAGTTCACGTCTCCGGGATGAATGGCCCGCTCGCTGCCGAGGGTGTCGCGGTGGATGAGCTCGCCCTCGAACAGGTAGGTCACCGTCGCCAGGGCGATGTGCGGATGCGGGCGAACGTCGACGCCGGTGCCGCGCGGCATCGCCGCCGGACCCATGTGGTCGAGGAAGATGAACGGGCCGATCATCCGGCTTCCTGCTGCCGGCAACAGGCGGCGGACCGAGAAGCCGCCGAGGTCGCGGGGTCGCGGCTCGATGACCTGGAGGACGCCCGCCGTAGGGTGTTTCTCGAAGGTCATGGACTTCCTCCGGGCCGGGGTTATGACTCAGCCAGGAGGCCTCGGCCATGGCCAACGAGCTCGATCTGAAGAACGAGATGAAGAAGGGCGTGGATCTGTTGAAGACCTTGCGTGACGAGATCAAGGTCAAGCTCCACCTCGCCGGGATGGACGCGAAGGACCAGTGGGCGAAGCTCGAGCCCGAGCTCTCCAAGGTCGAGCGCGCCGCGGAGCAGGCCACCGAGTCCTCGAAGAAGCTGATGGACGAGGCGCTGAGCCGGCTGAAGTCGCTCCGCGACTCGCTGCGCTGACCGGCCGCCTCCGGTGAGCGAGACGTTGCTGGTCGTCGGCGTCCGGAAGCTCGGGCGTACGGTTGCGTTGCACTTCGCCCGGAAGGGATGGCGCGTGGTTTGCGCGTCACGGACCGCGGCGGACGTCGAGGCGCTCGCCCGTGAGGTGACCGCCGCCGGCGGCCAGGGGGTGCCCGCGGTCTGCGATCTGCAGCGTCCCGAGTCGCTGGCCCGCTTCGGCGAGGACCCACCCGATCTGGTCGTCGCGGCGCAGACGATGGGCGGGCGGTTTGGCGCCCTCCCGCTCCTCGACATCCCCGGCGCCGAGCTGGCGCAATCGCTGGCCGCGTACCCGGAGGGCACCTGGAACCTGCTCCGCGCCGTGGGCCCGGGGATGCTGGCCCGCGGCCGGGGCACCTTCCTCCAGGTGGGCACCTCCTCCGGCGTGCGCACCAAGGAGGGGTTCGCCGCGCTCGGGGCCGCGCAGCACGCGCTCCGGGCGCTGGTCCAGGTCGCGGCCCGCGAGTGGCGCACCCGGGGCGTGCACGTCGCCTACCTCCCCGTCGACGGACCGATCGCCTCCGAGCGGACGCGGGCTGCGGGCTTCTCCGCCGAGCGGCTGATCTCCCCCGAGTCGATCGCCGAGGCCTGCGCCTTCCTCCACGCGCAGCGGCCCGACGCCTGGACGCACGAGCTCGTGCTCCGGCCAGCGGGCGGCGACTGGTCTGCGCCGACCTGACCCGTCGGTTGCTAGCGGCTGCCCGAGCCGATGCCGGTGGTCGACTGGGTGGACGAGCTGCTCGAGCTCGACCTGGCCTTCTTCCTCTTCGGGGGCTGGGCCGGGACCGGGGTCACGCTGCTGTCGGCCGCGCCATCGCTGATGCTGTCGGCAGGCGCGCCGTCGGTCGTGCTGTCCGGCGCTCCGCTTCCGCCCACCGCAGTGCCCGCGGGCGGCTGGAAGGAGCCGAGGAACTGCTGGACCGGGCCAGGCATCTGGCCCTTCGGATAGGTCCCGGCAAGGGTGTAGACGTTCGACCCCCCGACGAAGACCCGGGCGGTCACCTGACTGCCCTCGGGGTCGGTGGCGGTGAACTCCCGGCCGGGCAGGCCGGCGACGTCGATGTCGCGGCTGTTCACCAGGGTTCCACCCATCGACTGGACGGTGGCCTGCTGGAGCGAGTCGAGCAGGTCCCTGCTCTTCATCTTGTCCAGGCTGCCGCCGGGGAACTCGCTCAGGCTCGACATGTACTTGCCCGAGGGGTCCTGGATCTGCGCGATGTGGACCTGGACTGGCCCACCCGGCGTCTCCTCGGTGCGATCATTCCGCTCTGGGTTCGCCGGCATCAGGACGGTGTAGCCGTTCGCGCCCTGGAAGGGCACCAGCTGCGCCGCTCCGGCCTGGGCCGTGGCCGCGCCCTGCCCGCCGGCCGACCCCGGGCCCTCGTCGATGAGCGTGGAGTTCCCAGCCTTGCCGTCCGCCCTGGTGGAGCTGCCATCCGCCTTGGCCACCCGCTGCTCCTGCTGAGACCCGGCGCACCCGAGCGCCGCCGCGAGCGGGATCACCAGCCAACAGTGTTTCCGGAACGTCATGCGTCCTCCCAGGCGGCTGAGGGTGGTGATGCCCAGCAGCGGTCGCAAGGGATTGGGACACCTGCGGCAAAACGAGCGATGGTCCGGCCGCCGGCATGCCTGCCCCTGTCGTCTCCTTCTCCGAGCTGGTCCGGGTGTTCTTCCGCATCGGCTGGCTGGCGTTCGGCGGGCCGGTCGCGCAGATGGGGCTGATGCACGACGAGTGCGTCGAGCGGCGGCGCTGGCTCGAGGACGGGGACTTCGTGCGGGCCCTCAACTTCGTCCACGTCCTCCCGGGACCCGAGGCGTCGCAGATGGCGATCCTCATCGGCTGGCGCGTCCTGGGGGTGCTCGGCGGTGTGGTGGCAGGGGTACTGTTCATCGCGCCGGGGTTCATCACCCTGGCCGCGCTGGCGGCGATCTACGTTCGCTACGGGTCGCGGCCCGAGCTGCTCGGGGTGCTCTCCGGGTTTCGCCCGGTGGCGCTGGCACTGCTCGCCTCGGCGATGCTCCGGCTCGGCAAGGCGGCGCTCCGGACGCCGTTCCAGCGGGTGCTGGCGGTGCTTGCCTTCGGAGCGTCGGTGTTCCTCCAGGTCGGGTTCGTCCCGCTGCTGCTCGGCTGTGGCGCGCTGTCGATCCTTCGCTCACGGCTGCGGGGGACGCTGAGCGCTGCGGTGCTCCTCGCGGTGCTCGGCGCCGGGCGCACGGAGGCGGCGGTGCCCGCGCTCGAGCGCCTCCGGGACGTCTCGCTGTTCTTCCTGAAGGTCGGCCTGGTCTCGTTCGGTGGCGCCTACGCGGTGCTCCCGCTGCTGCGCGAGGGCGCAGTGCTGCAGTTCTCCTGGCTGACCGATCCCCAGATGGTCGACGCGCTGGCGCTGGGCGAGACCACGCCCGGTCCGCTGATCAGCATCGGGGTCTTCATCGGCTACCTGGCGGGACATCCTCTGGGGGTCGGGCTCGCCTCCGCGATGTGCGCCGGGTTCTGGTTGTTCCTGCCGTCGTTCGTGCTGGTGCTCGCCGGAGCGCCCCATCTCGACCGCATCACGGCCTGGCCGGGGGTGCAGCCGTTCCTCCAGGGGGTGACGGCCGGCGTGCTGGCGCTGATGGCGTCGGTGTCGCTGGCGCTGGCGAAGGCCACGGTCCTCCACGCCGGGCAGCTCGACTGGGTGACGCTGGTGCTGGGCGTCGTGGCGTTCGCGGTCCTGGTGGTGGGCGGACGGCGGGTGAACGTGGCGTACGTCGTCCTCGGCGGCGGCGCGGTGGGCCTCGTCCGCGCATTGCTCGGCGGGTGAGCAGTCCTCTGAGGACTCGGTGTCAGGCGCTCTTCGCGCCGGCCGGGCGCGGGAGCTTGGGCAGGCGCGGGGGGCGGGGCCCGTGCCGGACGGCGCCGCGCACCGGGCCGTAGAGCAGCTCCGTTCCGCTCCGGGCCGAGCGAAGCAGGAGCCCTCCGCGGCTCATGTCCCCTCGGCCGACGAAGTCCACGGGGAAGAGCAGCCGGCCATCGAAGACCTGGAGCAGGAGGTCGACGTACTTGTCGCTGGCGATGCTCCCCAGCAGGACCACCTCGGCGTCCGGGAGCCGCTCCGCCAGGGCGCGGGCATCGCGCTCGAGCGGGCGGC
>Ga0335084_10000328_pt1 | contig 39086 bp, 50 predicted proteins | sample Lox_Sample_44_FD_206721 | JGI IMG/M metagenome (GOLD analysis project Ga0335084, IMG submission 206721) | Soil microbial communities from Loxahatchee National Wildlife Refuge, Florida, United States - Lox_Sample_4.4 | ecosystem: Environmental > Terrestrial > Soil > Wetlands | place: USA...
CCCTCGTCAGCAACGAACAGCACGCCGCGTACATCGCGCTGCGCACGCAGGTGATGGACTACGACCGGCGCTATGGCTACCGCGGACCGGAAGCATTCATCGACATCGACGGCGACGCGGCGCGGCGCGACCAGGCCATCGAAGACGCGCTCGGCGAAGCGATCGACAGCCCGAACCTGTTTCCGGCGATCGTGACCGAGGCGGGACCGAAGAAGGTCGTCGCGACGATGCAAGGCGGCGAGGTGGCCGAGATCACGGGCGACGGACTGAAATTCGCTGCGAAATCGCTTGACCCAAAGGCGCAACCGCAACGTCGCATCATCCCGGGCGCGATCATCCGCATCAGCCGCAATGCGAAGGGTGCCTGGGAGATTGGCCAGCTTCCGCAAGTGGAGGCGGCCTTCGTCGCCGCCGACTCCAACACCGGCGCGGTGCGCGCGCTCGTCGGCGGATTCGATTTCAACCTCAACAAGTTCAACCACGTGATGCAGGCATGGCGCCAGCCAGGTTCGAGCTTCAAGCCGTTCATCTATTCCGCAGCACTCGAGAAGGGCTTCACGCCCAGCACGCTCGTCAATGACGCACCGCTCAGCATCGATCCCGACCTCACGGGCGGACAGGTGTGGGAGCCGAAGAATTTCGAAGGCAAGTACGAGGGTCCGATGCGATTGCGCCAGGCGCTGGCGCGGTCGAAGAACCTCGTATCGATCCGCATCCTGCAGTCGATCGGCCCGGACTACGCACAGGCGTATGTGACGCGATTCGGCTTCGAACCGGAACACCACCCGCCCTACCTGACGATGGCGCTCGGCGCGGGCTCGGTGACACCGTGGAATCTGATGATGGGCTACGGCGTGTTCGCCACCGGCGGTTTTCGCATGCAGCCGTATCTCATCAGCCGGGTCACGGACGCGACGGGCAAGGTGTTGATGGAGGTCGCGCCGCACAAGGAACCGACAGAGGAGGATCGAGTGCTCAGCGCGCGCAACGCGTATGTGATGGACAGCCTGCTGCGCGACGTGACGCGTGTCGGCACGGCTGCACGCGCATCCGCGCTCAAGCGCGCCGATCTCGCCGGCAAGACGGGCACCACGAACGACTCGCACGATGCGTGGTTTGCCGGCTTCGGCGGCGGACTGGTCGGCGTCGGGTGGGTTGGATTCGACCAACCGCGCCCGCTCGGCGAACGCGAGACGGGCGGTGGCCTCGCGTTGCCGATCTGGATGGGGTACATGGGCCTGGCACTCAAGGACCGCCCGGAGCAGTTGCTTCCGATGCCGCCTGGCGTCGTGACGATCGGCGGGGAAATCTATTTCGCCGAGTTTCCACCCGGCCAGGGAATCGCTTCGGTTGGCCTCGAAGACGGGCTGCCGCCCGAGGAGCAGAAGAAGGCGGACACGGTCCGCGACCAGGTCTTCTGAGCCGGCGCGTCAGCGAGGAGCGAGCACGACCGGCACTCCGCCTTGCGTCGATACGACCGCAGACAGGACCCCGAACAACTCGCGCCCGTCGCGTGTGTCGCGCCATGCGCCGTCTGACCAGCCGAAATGAAAACCGCCGCTGCGTGCGGCGATCCAGATCTGTTGCATGGGCGCCTGCGTGTTGACGACGATCTTGCTCGAGTTCTCGAGTTCCAGCGTGAGCACGCCGCCGGAACGATCGATTTCGGCGTCGATATCCGCTGCGTCGATCGCGCGTTCGATCGCGGTCAACGTGAGTTCCGCTTGCGCGAGGAATTCCGATTCCGTCATCACGTCCGATGCAGGTGCGCGCGGCCCCGTGCGTGATAGATTGAAGCGATGAGATCGTCCTGGGCCATCATTGTAGGTTGCGTGCTTTGTGAACTCATCGTCGGGTGCGGAACAAAGGGGGCGCTTTACGTTCCCGGAGTGCCCACGGGTGCGAGCTGGCCCTATCCGACGCCGACGGCGCCCGCGCAAAAGCCCGAGAAGAAACCCGACGATGTGCCCGGCACATCGGAAGACAGGAAATGAACCCGGCTGATACGCCCCGCGACGTCGTCGACGGACCAGCGTTCCGGTTCAGCAACGGCGAGCTGCATTGCGAGCAGGTGTCGCTCACAGAGATCGCGGCGCGCTTCGGCACGCCCACCTTCGTCTACTCGCGACGCGCGATCGAGCAAGCCTATGCTGCCTACGCGAACGCTCTCGCCGGACGGCGCGCCCTGGTCTGCTACGCCATCAAGGCGAACTCGAACCTCGCGATCCTTCACCTGCTTGGACGGGCCGGCGCTGGCTTCGACATCGTCTCGGGCGGGGAATTGGCCCGAGTCCTTGCTGCAGGCGGCGACCCGCGACGGATCGTCTTTTCCGGCGTCGGCAAGCTCGACTACGAGATCGAGGCGGCGCTGCGCGCCAATATCCTGTGCTTCAACGTCGAGTCGGCCCCGGAGCTCACGCAACTCGCGCGCGTCGCGGCGAACATGCGCCGGCGCGCTCCCGTCTCGTTGCGCGTCAACCCCGACGTGGATGCGAAGACGCACCCGTACATCTCCACAGGCCTGCGCGACAACAAGTTCGGCGTCGCCTACGAGGACACGCTCGCTCTCTACCAGGCCGCAGCAGCCGACCCCAACCTCGAAGTCATCGGCATCGATTGCCATATCGGTTCGCAGATCACAGCGGTGGCGCCCTACGTGGACGCGGCCGAGCGACTTCTCGATCTCGTCGACGAACTCGCACGCGCGGGCATCGGGATCCACCACATCGACTTCGGAGGCGGTCTTGGCATCCGCTACGGCGATGAGACGCCGCCTTCTATCGCAGAGTTGATCGGCGCACTCCTTGAACGGGTCGATGCGCGCGGCTACGCCGATCGGCTGTTGATGTTCGAACCGGGACGCTCGCTTGTAGGCAACGCCGGCGCGCTGCTCACGCGGGTCAACCTGCTCAAGGCTGGCGCCACCCGCAACTTCGCAGTGGTGGATGCGGCGATGAACGACCTCATCCGGCCGACGCTGTACGGCGCCTGGATGGACGTGCAGCCCGTGGTTTGCCGCGACGGCCCGCGCGTGCGCTACGACGTGGTGGGGCCGGTGTGCGAATCGGGCGACTGGCTGGCGCGCGAGCGCGACCTCGCGATTGCTGCCGGAGACTTGCTCGCAGTTCTCGGCGCGGGCGCGTACGCAATGAGCATGGCGAGCAACTACAACTCGCGCGGCCGCGCCGCAGAGGTGATGGTCGACGGCAAGATGGCCTACTGCGTGCGCCGCCGTGAAAAAGTCGAAGAGCTGTATGCGGGCGAGTCGCTTCTGCCCGGTGTGGACTAGCGCCGGCGATTGCGCATCCAGTGGACCAGCCGCGCGCCGAGCAGGCCGGCGACGATCACGGCGTAGATAGACACCTGGCTGAAGTCGTTCTTTCCCGCCTTGTGCCAGAAGTAGTGCAGGATCGCCAGCCCGGCGATCACGTACACCAGGCGGTGCAAGCGCTGCCAGTTGCGCCCGCCAATCCGCTTCACCATCGCATTCGTGGAGGTCGCCGCGAGCGGAATCAACAACAGGAAAGCCGCGAATCCGGCTGTGATGTATGGGCGCTTCGCGATGTCCTTCAGGATCGATGCAGCGTCGAACCACTGGTCCAGCCAGATGTACGTCGTGAAGTGCAGACCGACGTAGAAAAAGCAGAACAAGCCGATCATCCTGCGCAGGCGTACGAGCCACGGCCATCCGGTGAGCCAACGCAACGGCGTGATCGAGAGCGTCAGGCACAACATGACCAGCGTCCACGTGCCGAGCGAACGCATGACGAACTCGACCGGGTTTGCGCCAAGGCGGTCGGTGAATCCGAGCACGAAAAGCCGCGCCAGCGGAACCAGCGCGAGCACAAACAGGACGGCGCGCAGACGATTGAACGCTGCCGCCGACAGCACGGTTGGCCCACGCGCGAAGCTGCGCTCGCGCGCGGGTAATGCGCGTGTGCCGCCGTTTCCGATCGCCGACATCAGTAGAACTTCTTCAGATCCATGCCGGCATAGAGCTGCGCGACCTGCTCGGCGTAGCCGTTGAACATCTGGGTCGGACGCCGCTTGTTGAACAGTCCGTCCTCGCCAAGGCGGCGCTCGGTAGCCTGGCTCCAGCGCGGATGGTCGACCGTCGGATTGACGTTCGAATAGAAGCCGTACTCCTGCGGCGCTGCCTTCTGCCAGCTGTTGAGCGGCTGCTTGTCGGTGAAGCGGATCTTCACGAGCGACTTGGCGCTCTTGAAGCCGTACTTCCATGGGATGACCACGCGCACGGGCGCACCGTTCTGATTGGGCAGCACCTCGCCGTAGAGTCCGAACGTGAGCAGCGTGAGCGGGTGCATCGCCTCGTCCAGGCGCAGTCCCTCGGTATAGGGCCAGTCGAGCACGCCCGAGGAAAGGCCAGGCATCTGCTTGCGATCGGCGAGTGTCGTGAATTCCACGAACTTCGCATTGCCGGTCGGCTCGATCTTCTTGATCAACTCGGCGAACGAGAACCCAACCCAGGGCACGACGGCCGACCACGCCTCCACACAGCGCAGGCGATAGACGCGCTCCTCGAGCGGCGCGAGTTGCATGAGGTCGTCGATATCGAAGGTTCCGGGCTTGCGAATCTCTCCTTCGATCGCCACCTTCCACGGGCGCGGATGCAGCGAATTCGGTGCCGTGCGTGAAGGGTCTTCCTTGTCGGTGCCGAACTCGTAGAAGTTGCAGTAGTTGGTCACCTGCTCGAACGGCGTCGGCTTCTCCATGGTCGAGTACGACCCGGGGCGCGTAGCCAGTTTCGTCCCGGCTGGAGCCGCGGCACGCCCGCGCGCCATCGCGCCGACAAGTCCGGCGGCGAGTGCAGCCTGAACGAATTCTCGGCGCCGGTGCCACACATGAGGCGGCGTGATTTCGGACGGGCGGATGTTGGAGGGGCGGCGGATCAGCATGGTCGACTCGGCAGTCTGATGGTTAGTCGGCGCTCAGCGATCGAACTTACGGCCTCGGCGCGGCACCCGCGCCTCGGTACAATTCGTCAACGCCGGGTTGTCACATTGCAACTCCGGCGTTTTTTGCGCCCGCGCCCGCTCGTGGAAGGGAGATTCGGATGCACATCGAACACGAACTCAAGCTCGATTTCAAGGACGTCCTGATCCGGCCGAAGCGCTCGACCCTGACGTCGCGTTCCGACGTCGACATCGCGCGCGATTTCACGTTCAAGCATGCCGGTGTCGCGTACCACGGCATCCCGATCATCGCGTCCAACATGGACACTACCGGAACGATGGAGCTGGCGCGCGTGCTCGATCGCTTCGGCCTGTCGACAGCGCTGCACAAGCACTACGGTCCGGATCAGTACACGAGCTTCTTTCGTGGTCTCGAACGCAAGTCGGCTGCATTCTTCTCGATGGGAATCACGCGCAACGACGAGGAGAAGTTCCGGATCGTGATGGAGGCGTGCGGAGACGCCTTGCAGTACGTCTGCATCGATGTGGCCAACGGCTATCACGAGAACTTCGCGACATTCGTACAGCGCATCCGCGCGCAATCCCCACGCATCGTGATCATGGCGGGCAACGTCGTAACCGGGGAAATGACCGAAGAGCTCGTGCTCTCTGGTGCCGATATCGTCAAGGTGGGAATCGGCCCGGGCTCGGTCTGCACGACGCGGAAGATGACCGGCGTCGGCTACCCGCAACTGTCCGCCATCATCGAGTGCGCCGACGCCGCGCATGGCCTGGGCGGCCATATCTGCGCCGACGGGGGTTGCTCGACGCCGGGCGACGTTGCCAAGGCTTTCGGCGGCGGGGCGGATTTCGTGATGCTCGGCGGCATGTTTGCCGGTCACGACGAGTCAGGCGGCGATCTGGTGGAGCGCGGCGGCGAGAAGTTCAAGCGCTTCTACGGCATGAGCTCGAAGCTCGCGATGGACAAGTACGCGGGCGGCGTCGCCGAGTACCGCGCAGCGGAGGGCAAAGAAGTGCTGATTCCTCACCGCGGCCCGGTCGCGGTCACGGTGCAGGAGATCCTCGGCGGCGTGCGTTCCGCGTGCACCTACGTCGGCGCCCGCCGGCTGAAGGAACTATCCAAACGCACGACTTTCGTGCGCGTCGCCCAGCAGCTCAACGACGTGTTCGGAAAGGCGTAGCGCCTGACTAGTGCAAGCCTGCGACGTAGTCGGCCAGCGCCTTGATCTCGGCGTCTGACAACCGTCCCGCGATCTGTTGCATCGGCTCGTTGTTGCGGCGGCCGCCATCGCGAAAGGCCTTTAACTGCACTTCGGTGTATTCGGCGTGCTGGCCGCTCAGGCGCGGGTACTGGCTTGGAATTCCGCTGCCGGCGGGGCCGTGGCATCCGGCGCACGCCGGAAGTCCCTTTTCGGCAACGCCAACTCGGTAGATGCGCTGGCCGAGGTCCAGGATTTCCTTGATCCGCGCCGCTCCGGGCTTTGGCTTCTGCATCGAGAAGTACGCAGCGACGTTGCGCTTGTCCTCATCGGACAGAGCGCCTGCGAAGCCCGACATCACCGGGTTTTCGCGCACCACGGCCTTGCCGCCTGGCTTCGCGCTGTACTCGACGAGTTGCTTGTAGAGATAGTCGGCGTGTTGCCCGGCGAGCTTCGGATTTGCAGAAAGGGTGGAGTTGCCGTCGGCTGCATGGCATGCCACGCACACCTGGCTCACGATCTGCTGCCCCTTGGCCGGATCGACCTTGGTGGCATTCTTTTCCTGCCCCTGCGCGCTGAACGCGACCAGACTGCAGAGCCCGGCCATCGCCAGTAAGCGTCCCAACGAGGAAACCATCAGAGAACCCTTGTTGCTTGTTGTAATCGGAACGGGCCTGGCCACTCACGATCTGCTCGTGGCGACACGGCCGTCTTCAGTGCGTCCAGCCGGCCGCCCCGCTCTCATCTGAGGCTAACGATCCGATTCGGCCGCGGACGGGCGCGTATTCTACCGAACGGCCTTCCGAGCCAGCGCGCCCCGAGCCGCCATTCATGACCCTGTTCGAGTCCGCGCAGTTCAGCACTTCCGTCGCATCGTTCAGTGAGCTGAACGCGGCACCGCTCGCGATGCTGCCCGAGGTCGCTTTCGTCGGGCGATCCAACGCCGGCAAGTCGAGCGTCATCAACACGCTCGCGAAGCGGCGTCAGCTCGCCTACGCGAGCAAGACACCCGGTCGGACGCAGCTGCTCAACTTCTTCCAGCTCTCCGAACGCGCTTCCGACGGAACGACCCTCGCACGCGCATATGCAGTCGATCTGCCGGGCTACGGTTTCGCCAAGGTCGACGCGAGCAAACGCGCTGAGTGGGACGAACTCGCCGGTGGCTATCTTGCTACGCGGCGTTATCTGGTGGGCGTCGTGCTCGTGATGGATGCGCGCCGTCCGCTGGTGCAAGCCGACGAGGTCATGCTGGCGTGGCTGAGCCGCCGCGATCACGCGAGCCGCATGCGTGTGCACCTTCTGCTCAACAAGGCCGATCAGCTGAATCGCGCCGAACGGACTGCGGCCCTGCGCTCGGTAGAGCAACGCATCGCGGTGCTGCCCCTGAGCGCAACCGCACAGCTCTTCTCCGCGCGCACGCGCGATGGCATCGAGCAGTTGCGCGAGACACTCGACCGGATCATCGCGGAAGCGAGGCCGGGCTGAGAGTGCGCACGGCTCGTATCATCCACAAAGAAAGAGCCCCGGCTGGACCGGGGCTCGAAGCCTTGTTCAAGGCACCCGCTCAGGGAGGAAGTAGCGGGAGACGACGTGATCGTCCATCGTCTAAGACCGGAACATAGACAATCAGGTTCGCATCTGCCGACTTGGGATTTACCCGCATGACTCACTTTCGTCCACTTGGTCGTTTTCCCTCGGTGCGCATGCGTCGCATGCGCCACGATGACTTCTCGCGACGTCTGATGCGCGAACATCGCTTGACGGTGGACGATCTCATCTACCCGGTCTTCGTGCTTGATGGAACACGCAAGCGCGAAGCGGTCGACTCGATGCCTGGCATCGAACGGCTCTCGATCGACAACCTTGTTCCCGTCGCCGAAGAATGCGTGCAACTCGGCATACCTGTGCTCGCATTGTTTCCGGTCCTTGAAGGTCGTCTCAAGACGGCTGACGGTGTCGAGGCGACCAATCCGAACGGCCTTGTTCCGCGCGCCGTGCGGGCACTCAAGGAGCGCTTTCCGCAGCTCGGGCTGTTGACCGACGTTGCGCTCGATCCGTTCACGACACATGGCCAGGACGGCCTGATCGACGACTCAGGTTACGTGCTGAACGACGAAACGATCGAGGTACTGAAGAAGCAGGCGCTGGTTCAGGCAGAAGCCGGAGTCGACATCGTCGCGCCGAGCGACATGATGGACGGCCGCATCGGGGCGCTGCGGGCCGCGCTGGAAGAACGCGGGCACATTCACACGCGCATCATGGCCTACTCCGCGAAGTATGCGAGCGGCTTCTACGGTCCGTTTCGAGACGCCGTCGGTTCGAAGGCGAATCTCGGCAAGAGCAACAAGGCCGTGTATCAGATGGACCCGGCCAACACGGACGAGGCGCTTTGGGAGGTGGGCCTGGATCTCGAGGAAGGCGCCGACATGGTGATGGTCAAGCCCGGCATGCCTTATCTCGACATCGTCCGGCGCGTGAAGGACACGTTCAAGGCGCCAACCTACGTGTACCAGGTGAGCGGCGAGTACTCGATGCTGAAGGCGGCATTCAACAACGGGTGGCTCGAAGAGAAGAAGATCGTGCTCGAGTCGCTGCTCGCGTTCAAGCGCGCCGGCGCCGATGGTGTTCTCAGCTACTTCGCCTTGCAGGTAGCACGCTGGTTGAAAGGCGCTGCCTAGATCACTCGCCGGGAGTTGTCCGCAGCCGCCGCAGTTCGCGGCCTTGTTTCTTCGTCGGGCGGCCCTTTATCACTTGCGCCGGTTCGTGACCGTGCTGGCGCATGAGTTGCGCTTGCTCGCGCCGCGCCACGCTTTCCGGTGTTTCTTCGTACAGCGTACGGGCGACCGGTGCCGGACCGCGTTGCGCAGAGAGCGCGCGCACGATGATCTCCAGGCGCGCATCGCCGATGAACAGCTCGAGCGCGTCGCCGACATGAGTCGCATGCGCAGGCTTGATGCGATTGCCGCGCAATCGAACCCGACCCAGTTCGATTGCCTGGGACGCGAGCGAGCGCGTCTTGAAGAACCGCGCCGCCCACAGCCATTTGTCGAGGCGCAGCGTCGTGCGTTCCGCCGCGTGCTGTTCCTGCATCGAAAACCTTCCGGGTACTGTATATTTCACCAGTGCCCGATTCGCCTGCTTCCTTACCCGGTTCCGTGCGCAGTTCCGCGGAGACCGGTGCCGATTTCGACCTCTGCGCAAAGCTTAATCCGCAGCAGCGGGCAGCAGCGCTGCACGCGCACGATGGTCCCTTGCTGATCATCGCGGGTGCAGGATCGGGCAAGACCAGCACCCTCGCGCATCGTGTGGCGCATCTGATCGCACGCGGCGACGATCCACGATCGATCCTGCTGCTTACATTCTCCCGTCGCGCCGCGCAGGAGATGATCCGCCGCGTCCGGCAACTGGTCGCGTCGCTGCCGTCGGCACGGGCGCAATCCGCGGCTGCGTCGCTGACATGGGCAGGCACGTTCCACGCGGTCGGCGCGCGCTTGCTGCGCGAGTTCGCCGAGCGCATCGGCCTGAGTCCGCAGTTCACGATCCACGATCGCGAGGACTCGGCCGACCTGATGAACCTGGCGCGTCATGAACAGGGACTCTCCGCGACGAACAAGCGCTTCCCGTCGAAGGGAACGTGCCTGGCGATCTACTCGCGTGTCGTCAATGGCGAAGACACGCTCGATCGTGTGCTCGGTGCGCTGTTTCCCTGGTGCGCGAACTGGGAACACGAGTTGCGCGAATTGTTCTGCGCATACGTCGAAGCGAAGCAGAAGCAAGACGTGCTCGATTACGACGATCTGCTGCTCTACTGGTCGGAGATGATGCGCGCGCCGGAAATCGCCGCGGAACTGGGCGCGCGTTTTCGCTACGTGCTCGTCGACGAGTACCAGGACACCAACCGCTTGCAAGCGGCCGTACTGCTTGCGCTCAAGCCGGAAGGCCGCGGCCTGACGGTCGTTGGCGACGACGCACAGGCGATCTATGCGTTCCGCGGCGCGACGGTGCGCAATATTCTGGAGTTCCCGCGTTGTTTCGACGCGCCCGCGCCGCAGGTCACGCTCGAACACAACTACCGCTCCACGCAGCCGATCCTCGATGCCGCCAATGCGGTGATCGACCAGGCAGCGGAGCGGTTTACGAAGAATCTGTTTTCAGGGCGCACCGGAGCCCGTCCACTTCTCCTGATGGTTGCAGACGAGGCGATGCAGGCGCGCTATATCGTCGATGAGGTGCTCGCGCAGCGGGAAGCAGGCACCGCGCTGCAAGCGCAAGCGGTCCTGTTTCGCACATCGCATCACGGCCTTGCGCTCGAACTCGAACTCGCGCGCCGCAAAGTGCCGTTCGTGAAGTTCGGCGGGTTGAAGTTCCTCGAATCGGCGCACGTCAAGGATCTGCTCGCCTGCCTGCGCTGGGCCGAGAATCCGCGCGATCGTGTCGCCGGGTTCCGCGTGCTGCTTCTGGTTCCCGGCGTGGGTCCGAAGATTGCTACGCGCGCGCTCGATTGCATCGCGACGGCGGAAGATCCGCAGCTGGGGCTTGGTCAATTCGCAGCGACGGCACGAAACGATGACTTCGATGCCATGGTGCGCCTCTTGGGCGATCTGCGCCGATGCGAGACACCATGGCCTGGTGAACTGACCGGCCTGCGCAACTGGTACGAGCCGCTGCTCACCGGGCGCTACGACGATGCGCCGGTGCGGATAGCGGACCTGCGCGCCCTCGAAAGCATCGCGGCAACATATCCGTCGCGCGAACGGTTTCTCACCGAGCTGACGCTGGATCCGCCCGGAGCGACGAGTGATGAAGCCGGAGATCCACACCGTGACGAGGAGTACCTGACGCTTTCGACCATCCACTCGGCCAAAGGCCGGGAGTGGCGTGCGGTCTACGTGCTGAATGCCGTCGACGGATGCATGCCCTCGGACCTTGCAACGGATACGCCGGCAGAGATCGAGGAGGAGCGACGCCTGCTCTATGTCGCGATGACACGGGCGAAGGATCACCTTCAACTCGTCGTGCCGCAGCGCTTCTACGTGCATCAGCAGGCTGCGCGTGGTGACCGGCACGTCTACGCGGACCGCACCCGGTTCATTCCGCAGTCCATCGAGCACTTCTTCGACCAGCGGGCTTGGCCACCTGCAGCGCGAGACAGCCGGAAAGAACCCTCGCCTGCATCGGCTTGCTTCGACATCGCCGCAAGGATGCGCAACAAGTGGCGCGCTCCATCCTGATCGCGCCGATCGCAGATCGTATGATCGACGGTCAGAGGAGACCAGGATCGAGATGAATCGTCCCATCGATGACGCCGCGGATCCCGGTTTTGCTCCGCCGCGCGTGGAGAAGATCCCGCGCGCGGGCGGCGGCTTCGTCTTGCGCTCGCCGATACCGCTGGCGCCTTATGCGCGTTGCGTTGGCGAATGGCTCGCGCAATGGGCGAAGCGCGCGCCGACACGGACGTTCCTGGCTGAACGCAGCGCGGGCGCATGGCGCGTCGTCACGTATGCAGAGGCGCTGAGCGCGGCGCGCAGGATAGGTGCGGCACTGATCGAACGCGGACTCTCGGATGAACAGCCGCTGGTGATCCTGTCGGACAACAGCGTCGATCACGCGCTACTGGCTATCGCCGCGCAATTCGTCGGGGTGCCCTACGCGCCGATTTCACCCGCCTATTCCCTGCTGTCCAGCGACCACGCCAAGCTGCGTGCAATCTTTGCTCTCTTGCAGCCCGGCCTCGTCTATGCAGACGATGGCGCGAAATTCGCGCGCGCGCTTGCCGCGGTCGGAAACGGCTACGAGTTCACAGCGAGTCGCAACGTGCCGCCGGGCGCGACTCCCTTCGCCCGGCTGGCTACCGGGAACGTCGCCGCCGCTCGCGTCGACGCTGCCGCGGCTGCCGTGACGCCGGACTCGATTGCCAAGATCCTGTTCACGTCGGGCTCGACGGGCGAGCCCAAGGGCGTGATCAATACGCACCGGATGCTGACTTCCAACCAGCAGATGATTCGCCAGTGCTGGCCGTTCCTCGAGTGCGCACCTCCCGTGATCGTCGATTGGCTGCCGTGGAATCACACGTTCGGCGGCAATCACAACTTCAACATGGTGCTGGCCAACGGGGGATCGCTCTACATTGACGAAGGCAAACCCGTCCCCGGCCTGATCGAGAAGACGGTTGCCAACTTGCGCGACGTCGCGCCAAACCTCTACTTCAACGTGCCGCGCGGCTTCGACGGGTTGCTGCCCTATCTCGAAAGCGATGCAGCGCTCGCGCGCCGCTTCTTCGCGCAGTTGAAGCTGATTTTCTATGCGGGCGCGGCATTGCCTCAGAACCTGTGGGAGCGCCTCGAGCGCGCGGCCGCGCAACTCGGAAAGCGTGTCGCGATGGTTTCCTCGTGGGGATCGACGGAAACAGCGCCCATGGTGACGAGCGTTCACTTCCCGATCGATCGCGCGGGGGTCATCGGCATTCCCGCGCCGGGTTGCGAAGTGCTGATGCTGCCGAGCGGCGACAGGCTGGAGATGCGCGTGCGCGGGCCCAACGTCACGCCGGGATATTTCAAGCGGCCCGACCTGAGCGCCGAGGCTTTCGATCCGGAAGGTTTCTACCGGATCGGTGACGCCGGCCGCCTTGCCGATCCGGCCGATGCGGCCGCAGGCGTGATCTTCGATGGGCGGATCGCGGAGAACTTCAAGCTCGCCTCCGGTACGTGGGTCCACGTAGGCACGCTGCGAGTGCGCGCGATCGCTGCGTTGGCACCTGTGGCGCAGGACGTCGTCGTAACCGGTCACGACCGGGACGAGGTCGGCTTGCTGGTGTTCGCCAACCCGGCCGGCTGCGCGAGCCTCTGCCCCGAAATGCCGAAGGACAGTCCGCTTGCGGTCCTGGCGGCGGATGCGCGCGTGCGCGAACGTGTCGCGCAGGGATTGCGCGCGCTGGCCGCGGAAGCGGCCGGCTCTTCAGAGCGGGTCACACGGGCCCTGCTCCTGTCCGAACCGCCTTCGATCGATGCGAACGAGATCACCGACAAGGGCTACATCAATCAGCGCGCCGTTCTGATGCGGCGCGCCGCCGCGGTGAACGATCTCTATCGCACGACCGCGCCGCCGGAAGTCGTCACGCTCGATCACTAGGCGCTTGCGCTACGCTTCGCGGCAGTGCATCGAACGCACCCCAGGGAGACCACCCATGAATGAAGCCGTAATCGTCTCGACGGCACGCACGCCGCTTTGCAAGTCGTGGAAGGGCGCGTTGAACATGACGCACGGTGCAACGCTGGGAGCGTTCGCCGTGCGGGCCGCGGTCGACCGTGCGCGGCTCGACAATGCTGAAGTCGAGGACGTCATCATGGGCTGCGCCAACCCCGAAGGCGCAACCGGCGGAAACATCGCGCGACAGATCGCGTTGCGCGCCGGAATGCCGGTCACGGTGGCCGGCATGACGGTCAACCGCTTTTGCTCGTCGGGCCTGCAGACGATAGCGCTTGCCGCGCAACGGGTCATGAGCGGCGAGGCAGACATCTATGTGGCCGGCGGCGTCGAGTCGATCTCCTGCGTGCAAAACGAAATGAACCGACACATGTACCAGGACGAGTGGCTCGCGAAAAACAAGCCGGAGATCTATTGGCCCATGTTGCAGACCGCGGAAATGGTGTCGAAGCGCTACAAGATCGACCGCGAGGTGCAGGACCGGTATGGTGCGCTAAGCCAGGTGCGTGCCGCTGCAGCGCGTGATGCTGGAAAGTTTCGCGACGAAATCGTCCCCATCACCGTCAGGACCAAGGTGATCGACAAGGCGACGGGTGCCGAGTCGATCAAGGAAGTCACGGTCCAGAACGACGAGGGAATCCGCGCCGACACGACCTACGAGGGCGTGTCGCAGATCAAGCCGGCGATCGAAGGGGGAGTGATCGCCGCGGGCAATGCCAGCCAGTTTTCCGACGGCGCATCGGCCGCGGTCGTGATGAGTGCGGCGACCGCCGCGCGCAAGGGACTCAAGCCGCTCGGCGCCTTCCGCGGTTTCGCCGTGGCAGGTTGCGAGCCCGATGAAATGGGTATCGGGCCGGTGTTCGCGGTGCCGAAGCTTCTCCAGCGCGCCGGCGTCAAGGTCGACGACATCGGCTTGTGGGAACTGAACGAGGCGTTCGCGGTGCAGGTGATCTATTGTCGCGACAGGCTCGGCATCCCAGCCGAGCGGCTGAACGTCAACGGCGGTGCAATCGCGCTCGGCCATCCGTATGGCGTCAGCGGTGCACGACTGGTCGGGCACGCGCTGATCGAGGGCAAGCGGCGCCGCGCGAAGCTGGTCGTCGTGACGATGTGCATCGGCGGCGGAATGGGCGCGGCCGGTCTGTTCGAAGTGCTCTGAGGCTGCGCTACGCCAGCAACGGCGGTTGAGTCTCGGCATCGATCCAGCGCAGGTAAGGTGCGTAACCGCGCGTGATCGGCAGCGCGATGATCTCGGGCACGCTATAGGGATGCAGCGCGCGGATCGCCGCTTCCAGTTCCGAGTAGCGCTCGCGCGTCGACTTGATCAGCAGCGGTATCTCGATCGCCTGTTCGATCGCGCCCTCCCACCGATAGATGGAATGAGCCGGCGCCAGCCGATTGACGCACGCGGCCAGTCGTTGCTCCACGAGTGCGCGCGCGATCCGCTCCGCTGTCGCCTCGTCGGGGCAGTTGGTGAGAATCATCAGCGGCTCGCTCATGCATTGCCTCACTTGAGCAGACGTTTGCGTGTGAAGATCAGCGCCACGTAGTAGCAGCCTACGCCGTAGGCGAGCAGCAGCGCGAGATCGCGCAGCAGATGCTGGGGCGTATGGCCGAGGATGAGCGGCCGCACCAGGTCGACCATCGCCGCCAAGGGCAACCACTGCGCGACCATGCGCAGCCACGGAGTCAGCTGGTCGAGCGGAAAAAAGACGCCGGAGAGAAACACCATCGGCGTCACTACAACGACGAAATAGTTGGAAAGCGTGTCGTAGCCGCGCGCAAGACTGTTGACGATCAGCGCCATCGCCGAGAAGGTCAGCGCGGCAAGGAACAACACGGGCAACGCAAGCAGTGCCAGCGGCGAGCGCGCCACGCCGAGACCCCAGATCACCAGCAGCATCGCCAGTCCGGTCACCAGCGCCTTGCTGCCTGCCCATGCCACTTCGCCCAGCACGATGTCGTCGATCGAGCTTGGCGTGTTCATGATGGCAGCCCATGTCTTCTGCGTGTCCATGCGCGAGTAGGCACCCCACAGCGACTCGAACTTCGCGGAGTACATGACGCTCATGCAGATCGAGCCGCTCGCCAGGAATTGCAGATACGTCGCGCCGCCGACTTCGGGAAGCAGGCTGCCAAGGCCATAGCCGAACGCCACCAGTGTGATCAGCGGCTCGATGATGTTCGACAGCACGCGTTCGAACAGGTACTTGCGCCAGACGAGGTAGTTGCGACGCCAGACCGGGACGAACCGGCGTGACGGCCGCGGCATGGCGAAGAGCACATCGCGGCGCGCGGCGCCCTCGGCATCCCCATGTGTCGCGACCGTCGTCCGCACCGGTGTTTCCTGCATCGAACTCACCGCGCGCTCCTCAGGCCTCGTCGCGCATTTCGCGTCCGGTCAGCTTCAGGAACAAATCCTCGAGGTTGGCTGGCCGATGCAGATAGCGCAGATGGGGACGCGCCTCCAGATCGCGCAGGATCGGCGCAGGATCGGCGGCATAGCAGAACGCGGTTTCGCCACTCACCTCGAGTCGTGACACCTGAGCGCGGCTGAAGCCATGCGCCCACTCCGTTGCGCCATCGCCGTAGACCTCGACGACGTGCGCCTCGATGTGAGAACGGATCAGTTCACGGGGCACGCCCTCGGCGATCTTCGCGCCGTGATCGATGACGGCGAGGCGATGCGCCAGCCGCTCGGCCTCGTCCATGAAATGCGTCGTGAGCAGGATCGTCTTGCCGCGCGCCAGCAGCTGCTTCAGCCGTTCCCAGATGAGGTGGCGCGCCTGCGGATCGAGGCCTGTCGTCGGCTCGTCCATGAAAATGAGATCGGGGTCGTTGACCAGCGAGCGCGCAAGGGTGAGGCGCCGCTTCATGCCGCCGGATAGCTCGCCGATCCACGCGTCCTTCTTGTGCCCGAGGCTCGCGAATTCGAGCAGGCCCGGGATGCGCTCGCGGATGATCGCGTCGGCCAAACCGAAATAGCGGCCGTACACGACCAGGTTTTCGGTCACGCTGAAATCGGGATCGAGGTTGTCCAGTTGTGGCACCACGCCGACACGGATGCGCGCTTCGCGCGCCCTCTGCGGCACGGGTTGGCCCAGCAACTCGACCTCGCCACCGTCGGGGTCGGTCAGACCGAGACAACAGCGCAGCGTCGTCGTCTTGCCGGCGCCATTCGGGCCCAGCAGTGCATAGCACTCGCCGCGCTGGATCGTGAACGAGAAGCCGTCGACGACGGCTTCGCCGCCGTAGAGTTTGCGCAGATCGCGTACCCGCAGGACCACATCGGAGGCACGGTCCTTCTCCGAACTCGTGGATGCGACGGCAACGGCGCTCATGGCTGCAAAAAACACAAGGCCCGCACGGAGCGGGCCCCTGAAGCTTACTTCAGCGCGCTGATCAGCTCGCTGCCTCGGCGGCGGTTTCTTCCGCCTTGGGCTCGGGCCGATCGAGCAGTTCGACCAGCGCCAGCGGCGCGTTGTCGCCAACGCGGAAACCCGCCTTGAGAATGCGCAGATAACCGCCGGGCCGCGTCTTGTAGCGCGGCCCGAGTTCATTGAACAGCTTGACGACGATATCGCGGTCGCGCAGGCGATTGAAGGCAAGGCGGCGGTTCGCGAGCGTCGGCTCCTTGGCCAGCGTGATCAGAGGCTCGACCACCCGGCGCAATTCCTTCGCCTTTGGAAGAGTGGTCTTGATGAGCTCGTGCCGGAGCAGCGAGTTCGACATATTGCGCAGCATGGCCAGACGATGGCTGCTTGTGCGGTTGAGTTTCCGCAGGCCGTGACGGTGACGCACTTGTACTTCCTTTCAGTCTGGTGTCCCGTCTCTTCGATCCCTGGATAGGGCGGGCGGGTTCTTTTCGTCAAGCACTTGCTTCGATGTTCTTCCTGCCGCCAATCTTGCCAACCGCCGGCCCTGACGGGCCTCAACTCGGCTTCGCCGAGTTAGCGGTTGCCGGAACTGGCCGAGGTTACATCGTGCCTACTTTTCAAGGCCGGCGGGCGGCGAGTTTTGTCTTCGGCCGCCCCTTCGGGGCTTGGCTTGCCTGCAGCAAGTTAGCCTTCGACGAAATTGGCCGCGCGCGGACCCCTCCTACTTTTCAAGGCCGGCGGGCGGCCAATTTTCAAGCTTCATTCCCAGGGTCAGTCCGCGTGCAGCGAGGACTTCCTTGATCTCGTTCAGCGACTTGCGCCCGAGATTCGGCGTCTTCAGCAGTTCGTTTTCCGTGCGCTGGATCAGATCGCCGATGTAGTAGATGTTCTCGGCCTTCAGGCAGTTCGCCGAGCGAACGGTAAGCTCGAGATCGTCGACCGGACGCAGCAGGATCGGATCGACCTGCGGCGAAACACGCGAGGCGACCGCGACTTCGGTGGTGCCTTCGACGGTGGCGAATACGTTCAGCTGGTCGATAAGAATGCGGGCCGCCTGGCGCACCGCTTCCTCCGGCGTCATTGCGCCGTTGGTCTCGATCGTCATCACGAGCTTGTCGAGGTCGGTACGCTGCTCGACACGCGCCGATTCCACCGTGTAGGACACGCGCTTCACCGGTGAAAACGAGGCATCCATCACGATGCGCCCGATCGTCTTGGAGTGATCGTCACGGAACGCGCGCACGTTGCCGGGCACGTAGCCGCGGCCCTTCTCGACCTTGATCTGCATTTCGAGCCGGCCGCCGCCCTGCAGGTGGGCGATCAGGTGGTCGGGATTGATGATCTCGACGTCGTGTGGCAGCTCGATATCGGCCGCGGACACGAGGCCTTCTCCTTCCTTCTTCAGCAGCAGGGTGACTTCATCGCGGTTGTGCAGCTTGAAGACGACGCCCTTCAGGTTGAGCAGGATGTCGACGACATCCTCGCGCACCCCGTCGACCGTGGAGTACTCGTGGACGACACCGGCTATCGACGCCTCGGTGGGCGCGTAGCCGATCATCGAAGACAGCAGGATGCGACGCAACGCGTTGCCGAGCGTGTGGCCGTAGCCGCGCTCGAACGGTTCCATCGTGACGGTGGCCGCATTCGGACCGATCGATTCGATCTCGATCGCACGCGGCTTCAACATTGCGGTAGATGACATGGACGATCCCTTTTCAATACCCTCGGCTCGTTACACCGATAAGGCTGATGGATGGTCAGCGCGAAGTGCACCAACGAGAAAAAGCTTCTGTAGTCGCCCTCACGCAGAGAGGGCGACGGTCCAACCTTTACTCACCTTGAATAAAGCTCCACGACCAGCGACTCGTTGACGTCCTGCGCGACGTCGCCGCGATCGGGGACCTGCTTGAACTTGCCTTCGAGCTTGTCCTTGTTCACGTCGACCCATGACGGGAAACCGGACTGTTCGGCGAGCGTCAGCGCTTCCTGGATCCGACCCTGCTTCTTCGCCTTCTCGCGCACCGTGATGATGTCGCCAGCCCTGACCAGCATCGACGGGATGCTGGCCGTGCTGCCGTTGAGGGCGATCGCGCAGTGCGAAACCAGCTGACGCGCTTCTGCGCGCGTCGACCCGAAGCCCATGCGGTAGACGACGTTGTCGAGGCGCGACTCGAGCAGTCCGATCAGGTTTTCGCCGGTGTTGCCCTTGCGCCGTGTCGCTTCCGCGAAATAGCGGCGGAACTGGCGTTCGAGCACGCCGTACATCCGCTTCACCTTCTGCTTTTCGCGCAACTGCACGCCGAAGTCGGACGTGCGCGCGCCCGAGATACGTCCGTGCTGGCCGGGCTTGGAGTCGGCCTTGCACTTGGTATCGAGCGCGCGCCGCGCGCTTTTCAAGAAAAGATCGGTGCCCTCGCGGCGCGAGAGCTTCAGTTTTGCTCCGGTATGGCGAGCCATGTTGCCTTCCTGATCCTGCAGAAACTCTGCATTAAGTCCGCGGCGTTATTGCGCGGACACGAGGTTGTCGAGACCCATCGGTGCTTGCTCCTTGTAGGAACCGTTGCGATTGCCGTTGCCGACGCGTCAAACGCGCCGGCGCTTCGGCGGCCGGCATCCGTTGTGCGGAACCGGCGTGATGTCCTGGATCGACGAGATGCGAAATCCACATGCGTTGAGCGCGCGCACCGACGACTCGCGGCCGGGGCCCGGTCCGCTGATCCGCACTTCGAGGTTCTTCACGCCGCACTCCTGTGCGGCGCGGCCAGCATTCTCGGCAGCCACCTGCGCCGCGAACGGCGTCGACTTGCGCGAACCCTTGAAGCCCTGTCCGCCGGAACTCGCCCACGACAACGCGTTCCCCTGGCGATCGGTGATCGTGATGATCGTGTTGTTGAACGACGCGTGAATATGGGCGATGCCCTCGGCGACGTTCTTCTTTACCTTCTTGCGAACCCGCTGCGAGGCAGCCTGCTGCGGATTTGGACCCTTTGCCATCGGTCGATTCCTTTCAGATCAGCCGCGGTCTATCAAGCCGCGGCTTTTTTCAGCGCCACGCCGGCCTTGCGCGGACCCTTGCGGGTGCGCGCGTTGGTGCGCGTGCGTTGGCCGCGCACCGGCAGTCCCTTGCGATGGCGCATACCGCGATAGCAACCCAGGTCGATCAAGCGCTTGATCGAGAGCTGGATCTCACGCCGCAGGTCGCCTTCAATCGTGATCTTGCCGATCGCTTCGCGAATCCGCTCCAGTTCCGCGTCGTTCAGTTCCTTCACCTTCTTGGTGAGAGGAACCTTCACGGCCTCCAGCAGAGCGCGCGCACGCGCGCGTCCGATGCCGTAGATGGCCGTCAGACCGATCTCGGCGTGCTGGTTGGGCGGAATGTTGATGCCTGCAATACGCGCCATAACGTCCTCGTCAGCCCTGGCGTTGCTTGTGTCGCGGATCCGAACAGATCACGCGCACGACACCCTTGCGCTTGATCACCTTGCACTTCCGGCACATCTTCTTGACCGATGCCATTACCTTCATTGTCTATCTCCTTGCCGCGCTAGGCGCGGTAAGCAATCCATTTCCCCTCTCCCTCGACGGGAGACGGGGAAGGGGAGAGGGTGAAAACGCGCGGCACCCTCATCGCTACTTCGCTCGAAATACAATCCGCGCCCGCGACAGGTCGTACGGCGTCAGTTCCACCGTCACCTTGTCCCCCGGCAGGATGCGGATGTAGTGCATGCGCATCTTTCCGGAGATGTGCCCGAGAACCACGTGGCCGTTTTCCAGCTTGACGCGAAACGTCGCGTTCGGGAGATTCTCGAGAATCTCCCCCTGCATCTGGATTACGTCGTCTTTCGCCATGCGCGCCGCGTGGTTTGCTTTCTCTTCGCTCTCGCGTCCTACCTCGGCAAACCGGTGCCGAACCCCTTGAAATTCGCCTTCTTCAGCAAGCTCTCGTACTGGTGCGTCATCATGTACGCCTGCACCTGCGCCATGAAGTCCATCGTCACCACGACGACGATCAGCAGCGACGTTCCACCGAAATAGAACGGCACGTTGAAGCGCAGGTTCAGGAACTCCGGCACGAGGCACACGAGCGTGATGTAGATCGCGCCCGCCAGCGTCAGCCGCATCAGGATCTTGTCGATGTAGCGTGCGGTCTGGTCGCCGGGCCGGATCCCCGGCACGAAGGCGCCGCTCTTCTTCAGGTTGTCCGCCGTCTCCTTGCTGTTGAAGACGAGCGCCGTATAGAAGAAGCAGAAGAACACGATCAGGCCGGAATACAGCAGGATGTACAACGGCTGGCCGGGCGAAAGCGCCGACGCGAGGTCGCGAATCCAGCGTGTTGCATCACCACTCGTGAACCAGCTCGCCAGCGTGGCCGGGAACAGGATCAGAGACGACGCGAAGATCGGCGGTATGACACCGGACATGTTGATCTTCAGCGGCAGATGCGAGCTCTGCCCGCCGTAGATCTTGTTGCCGACCTGGCGCTTGGCGTAGTTCACCAGGATCTTGCGCTGGCCACGTTCGACGAACACGACGAAAGCCGTGACGAGCGTGATCAGGGCAACGATGAAGATCGCGGACAACGGATTGATCGAGCCAGTGCGCACCAGTTCGAAGAGGCCGCCGATCGCGTGGGGAAGGCCCGCCACGATTCCGGCAAAGATCAGGATCGAAATGCCATTGCCCAACCCACGCTCGGTGATCTGCTCGCCGAGCCACATCAGGAACATCGTTCCGGTGACGAGCGAGACGACGCAGACGAGGCGGAACTGCATGCCTGGGTCGAGCACCAGTCCCTGCTGCGACTCGAGAGCGACCGAGATGCTGATTGCCTGGAACACTGCAAGCGCGACCGTGCCGTAGCGTGTGTACTGCGTGATCTTGCGGCGTCCGGACTCGCCTTCCTTGCGCAGCGACTCGAGCGATGGCAGCACGTAGGTCAGCATCTGCATGATGATCGACGCGGAGATGTAAGGCATGATCCCCAGCGCGAACACCGAGAAGCGCGACAACGCGCCGCCCGAGAACATGTTGAACAGGCCCAGGATGCCGCCCTGCTGCGACTGGAACAGCTGTCGCAACTGATCGGGGTCGATGCCGGGCACGGGCACGTGGGTCCCGACGCGATAGACGATGAGCGCCATCAGCAAGAACAGCAGCCGGCGACGCAGGTCGCCGTACTTGCCCGTCTTGCCGATCGTTGCGCTTGCGCTCGTTGCCACGTGATTCCCTGGTTGTGTATCAAGACTTCGCGTCGCCCTTGGCCTTTTCCGCCTTGGCCTTCGGCTCCGCCGACTTGGCCTTTTGCTCAGCGGGCTTGGCCTTGCCTTCGGCCGGCTTCGCCTTCGCTTCCGCAGGCTTGGCCGCCAGTTCGGCGAGCTTGGCCTTCAACTCCGCCGCCCTCTTCTTGGCCGCCTCGGCCTTCGGGTTCGGTTCGGCGGCTTTCGCGACCTCCGCAACCTTGCCACCGGCCGCCTCGATGGCTGCCCTGGCACCCTTGGTCACGCCGATGCCGCGAACCGTGACCTTGCGCTTGATCTCGCCGGACTTGATCACCCGGGCATCGAGCGCGAGTGCCGAAACGATTCCTGCCTGCTTCAGCACCATCAGGTCGATTTCATCGGCGCCGAGTTTCTCGAGTTCATTCAAGCGCACCGCCTCGACGAAACGCCGCGACAGCGAGGTAAATCCGCGCTTCGGCAGCCGCCGATGCAGCGGCATCTGGCCGCCCTCGAAACCGACCTTGTGAAAGCCGCCCGCGCGCGCTCGTTGGCCCTTGTGACCACGGCCCGCGGTCTTGCCCCACCCCGATCCGATGCCGCGTCCGACGCGATGGCGCGCGCTCTTCGAACCCGGCCCTGGCTTGAGATTGTTCAGTCGCATGATCGCTACCTCGGTCAGCCGACACGCACCAGGTACGCGACCTTGGTGATCATGCCTCGCACCGCCGGCGTGTCTTCGAGGACGCGCGTCTGATGCATTTTCTTCAACCCCAACCCGAGCACGGTCGCCCGATGGTCGGATTTGGTGCCGGCGGGGCTTCTAACAAGGGTCACTTTGACTGTGGGTTTGCTCATCGCGTTCCTCAGCCGGAAATTTCTTCCACCGACTTGCCGCGCTTGGCCGCGATTTCGGCAGGGGTTTGCAGGAGTTCCAGCGCCTTCAGGGTGGCCCGGACCATGTTGTAGGGGTTGGTCGAACCGTGCGATTTGGCAACCACGTTTCGCACACCCATGACATCGAAGATCGCCCGCATCGGGCCACCGGCGATCACGCCGGTACCTTCGGCTGCCGGAGCCAGGATGACCTTGGCCGCGCCATGCTTGGCCTCGACCGCGTGATGCAGCGTGCCGTTCTTGAGCGGGATGCGGGCCATGCCGCGGCGCGCACGCTCCATCGCCTTCTGCACAGCGACCGGCACCTCGCGCGCCTTGCCCTTGCCCATCCCGATGCGTCCGTCACCGTCGCCGACCACGGTGAGCGCCGCGAAACCGAGAATGCGGCCGCCTTTCACCACCTTGGTGACGCGATTCACCGCAATCATCTTTTCCTTGAGACCGTCGTCCCGCTCTTCGGACGGCATGCCCTTGGGTTGTACCTTAGCCATTTAGAGATCCCTTCCCGGCCTAGAACTTCAGTCCGGCTTCACGCGCCGCATCGGCGAGCGCCTTTACGCGCCCGTGAAACTTGAATCCCGCGCGATCGAACGCGACGGTTTCGATACCTGCGGCCTTCGCCTTCTGCGCCACGCGGGTGCCGACCAGCTTCGCCGCGGCCGCATTGCCGCCCTTGCCTTTTGCTCCGGCCAGCTGCGTGCGCACTTCCGGTTCCAGCGTCGAGGCCGAAGCGAGAACTTTCGATCCGTCCGCCGAGACGACACGCGCGTAGATGTGCAGGTTGGTGCGATAGATCGTGAGCCGATCGACGCGGGCGAGCGCAATGCGCGCGCGCGTAGCACGCGCGCGGCGCAGTCGGGCAATCTTCTTTTCGATCATGCGAACCTCCGCTCCCCTTACTTCTTCTTGGTTTCTTTCAGAACGACCACTTCATCGGCGTAGCGGACGCCTTTGCCTTTGTAGGGCTCGGGCGGCTTGTAGCCACGCACCTCGGCCGCAACCTGCCCGACCTTCTGCTTGTCGGCGCCCTTGATGACGATCTCGGTCTGGGTGGGCGTCTCCGCTTTCACGCCGGCCGGCATCTGATGCACGATCGGATGGGAAAAGCCGAGCGACAGGTTGAGCTTGTCGCCCTGCGCCTGGGCGCGGTAACCAACCCCGACCAGCGTCAGCTTGCGTTCAAAGCCCTTGGAAACCCCCTGCACCATGCCCGCGACCAGGGCGCGCAGCGTGCCGCTCATCGCCTTCGCTTCGCGCGATTCGTCACCCGCGACGAAGCTCACCTTGCCGTCGTTGACCGTGACTTTGACGTTGGCCGATACCCGGCGCGTCAAGGTTCCGAGCGGGCCTTTGACCGTGATAGCGCCGGCCGCAATGCTCGCCTCTACGCCTTTCGCCAGCGACACCGGAATCTTCGCAATTCGAGACATGCGCTCTGCTCCTTACGCGACGTAGCAGAGCACTTCGCCACCGACGCCCTGCGTGCGCGCCTTGCGGTCGGTCATCACGCCGCGCGAGGTCGACACGATCGCCACCCCGAGGCCATTCATCACCTGCGGAATGTGGTTGCGACCGCGATAAATGCGCAGTCCCGGACGCGAAACGCGCTCGAGACGCTCGATGACGGGCCGCCCGGCGTAGTACTTCAAACCGATGCGCAGTTCCGGCTTGCCCTGGTTGGGCAGCACCTGGAAGCCTTCGATGTAGCCCTCGTCGGCCAGCACCTGCGCGATTGCCGCTTTCAGCTTCGATGCCGGCATCGTCACTTCGCTCTTCGCCACACCTTGCGCGTTGCGGATGCGGGTCAGCATGTCAGCGACCGGATCACTCATGCTCATGTTGCAAGCTCCTCGCTCTGCCGCCCTTGCCTACCAGCTCGCCTTGACCAGGCCCGGAATGTCGCCGCGCATCGCCGCTTCGCGGATCTTTGCGCGGCCCAGGCCGAACTTGCGGAACGTGCCGCGTGGCCGCCCCGTCATCGCGCAGCGATTGCGCAACCGGGTCGGATTGGCGTTGCGTGGAAGCGCCTGCAACCGCGCTTGCGCGTCGAGACGCTCTTCCATGGAACGCGCCTGGTCCGAAATGATCGCCTTCAGTTCCTTGCGCTTGTCGGCGAATTTCTTCACCAGCCCGCGCCGCTTGGCTTCGCGATTGATCAAAGACAGTTTTGCCAACGTACACCCCGCTTAGTTACGGAACGGGAACCGGAACGCGGTGAGAAGCGCCTTCGCTTCGTCATCCGTCTTCGCGGTCGTCGTAATGCTGATGTTCATGCCACGCAGCTTGTCGATCTTGTCGTACTCGATCTCGGGAAAGATGATCTGTTCCTTCAGACCGACGTTGTAGTTGCCGCGGCCGTCGAACGCGCGCCCCGATACGCCGCGGAAGTCGCGCACGCGCGGGAACGCGATCGTCACCAGGCGGTCGAGGAACTCGTACATGCGCGTCCCGCGCAGCGTGACGGTGGTACCGATCGCGAGTCCCTGGCGGATCTTGAAATTGGCGATGGCCTTGCGCGCCTTGGTCACGACCGGCTTCTGCCCGGCGATGCGGGTGAGATCGGCCACCGCGGCATCGATGTTTTTCTTGTCGTTGACCGCTTCGCCGACGCCCATGTTGAGCGTGATCTTGCTGAGGCGCGGCACCTGCATGACCGTCTTGTAGCCGAACTTCTGCATCAACTCCGGCACGATCTTTTCGCGATACTGGGTTTGCAAACGCGACATCTCAAACCCCTCTAACTCTTGGCGCCGACCACGGCGCCGTTGCTCTTGAACACGCGCACCTTCTTGCCGTCGACCAACCTGAATCCGACGCGGTCGCCCTTGCTGGTGGCCGGGTTGAACAGCATCACGTTCGACACGTCGATGGGAAGCGTCTTGTCGACGATGCCGCCGGTCACGCCCTTCATCGGGTTCGGCCGCACGTGCTTCTTCACGACGTTGACACCTTCTACCGTCACGTGCTGCTCGTCGATGCGCGTCAGCACGATTCCGCGCTTGCCCTTGTCCCGTCCGGCGATCACCACGACCTCGTCGCCTTTGCGAATGCGTTGCATGGGCCTTGTCTCCTACAGGACTTCCGGCGCGAGCGAAACGATCTTCATGAACTGTTCAGTGCGCAGCTCGCGCGTGACCGGACCGAAGATGCGCGTGCCGATCGGCTCGAGCTTGTTATTCAGCAGGACCGCGGCATTGCGATCGAACTTGATCGCGGAACCATCGGAACGGCGCAGCCCGCTGGCGGTACGCACCACGACCGCCGAATAGACCTCGCCCTTCTTCACGCGCCCGCGCGGCGCCGCATCCTTGACGGTCACCTTGATGACGTCGCCGATGTTGGCGTACCGACGCTTGCTGCCGCCGAGCACCTTGATGCACATCACCGACCGTGCGCCCGTGTTGTCGGCGACGTCGAGCATCGTCTGCATTTGAATCATTTGTTATCCCAACTTGTTCCGACGGCGTGGCCTGACCATCAGGTGCACGACGGCGGACAGTCTTGGTCCCGTCCGGGATCGAAGAAACCGTTGGCTGCCGCGCCGGGCTCGCCTTTCGCCCGCTGGCACGGGCCGGCCTGGCCGCCACTGGTTTCCGGTACCCGCAAGCCAGATGTCAAATACGCTGGCCAGCGGGAAAAAAGCCTTGAATTCTAGCCTGCTGCGGCGCTTCTCCGCAAGTTTTGCCCTGCTTAGACGGTCGGCGCAGCCAACACCACGCGCGTCACGGTCCATGCCTTGGTGCGCGACATCGGCCGGGTCTCGGCGATCTCGACGAGGTCGCCCTCGTTGAGCGTGTTTCCCTCATCGTGCGCATGCAGCTTGGTCGAGCGCACGACGTACTTGCCGTACACCGGGTGCTTGACCTTGCGCTCGACCAGGACGGTCACGGTCTTGTCCATCTTGTTGCTGACGACGCGGCCGACCAGCGTCCGCTGCAGCGACTTTTTTTCAGCTGTCATTTCGTGCGCGCCTTTTCGGCCAGCACGGTGCGGGCGCGCGCGATGTCACGCCGCGCCTTGCGCAACTGGCCCGTGTTCTGCAACTGCTGCGTCGCCTTCTGCATACGCAACGAAAAATGCGCACGCAGGAGATCCTGCAACTCCTTGTTCAGCGCCGCCACGTCCTTGGCGCGCAGGTCCTTCATTTCCATGGCCGCTCCTATGTGCCCAGTTGGCGTGCCACAAAGATCGTCTTCAGCGGAAGCTTCGCGGCGGCGAGATCGAAAGCTTCGCGCGCGAGCACTTCGTCGACGCCGTCGAGTTCATACAGCACTTTGCCCGGCTGGATCTGCGCGATCCAGTACTCGGGGTTGCCTTTGCCATTGCCCATCCGTACTTCGGCTGGCTTCTGCGAAATCGGCTTGTCGGGAAAGATGCGAATCCAGACCCGACCACCGCGCTTGATATGGCGCGAAATGGCGCGCCGGGCCGCCTCGATCTGGCGCGCGGTCAAGCGGCCGCGCTCGGTCGCTTTCAACCCGTACTCGCCGAACGCGACGGAGGCGCCGCGCGTAGCGAGCCCGCGGTTGCGGCCCTTGTGGTCCTTGCGGTACTTGCGTCGAGCAGGTTGCAGCATCAGGTGCCTCCGTCCCCGCCGGGCGTCTTGCCGTCGGTCTTCGCGGCCGCCTTGCGCACGCGCTTGACGACGGGCTTCGCGCCCGCCTCTTCCGCCGGAGCCGGTGCGGGCGCCGGCGCAGCGGCGGTCTCGGTCTTTACTTCCGCGCGCTTGGCCGGTCGCTTCAGTGGCGGGCGCGCAGGCGGCTTGGCATCTGGCCTGCGCGGTCCACGCCGTTCTTCGCGCTCCACCGGAGGTGTCGCCTCCGCGGCGGCCGGCGCCTCGTTGCGTCCCAGCGTGTCGCCCTTGTAGACCCAGACCTTGACGCCGATCACGCCGTAGGTGGTCTTCGCTTCGGAAAAACCGTAGTCGATATCAGCACGCAGCGTATGCAACGGGACGCGCCCTTCGCGATACCACTCGGTTCGTGCGATTTCGATGCCGTTCAGGCGGCCCGCGCTCATGATCTTGATGCCTTGAGCGCCGAGGCGCATCGCGTTTTGCATTGCACGCTTCATCGCGCGCCGGAACATGATCCGTTTCTCGAGCTGCTGCGTGATCGAGTCGGCGATGAGCTGTGCGTCGAGCTCCGGCTTGCGGATCTCGTCGATGTTGACGTGCACCGGCACGCCCATCATCTTCTGCAGATCGGACTTCAGCGTCTCGATGTCCTCGCCCTTCTTGCCGATCACCACGCCCGGACGCGCGGAAAAAATGGTGATGCGCGCGTTCTTGGCGGGGCGCTCGATCAGGATGCGCCCGACCGAGGCATTGCGCAGCTTCTTGCGCAGGAAATCGCGAACCTTCAGATCCTCGCCCAGCTTGCGCGCGAACTCCGGGCCCGACGCGAACCAGCGCGAGCCCCAGTTGCGCGAAACCGCGAGGCGAAATCCGGTTGGATTGATCTTCTGACCCATGTATCACCCTATGAAGGCTTGCCGTCGCCGACCGCGACGAACACGTGGCAGGTCTTCTTGTTGATGCGAGTGCCGCGACCTTTTGCACGCGCCATGAAACGGCGTTGCGTCGGACCCTGCTCCACGTAGATCTTGGTAACGCGCAGTTCGTCGATGTCGGCACCGTCGTTGTGCTCGGCATTGGCGATGGCCGACTCGAGCGCTTTCTTGATGATGCCGGCGGCCTTCTTCTGCGTGAACGTCAGGATGTTCAGCGCCTTGTCGACCGGCTTGCCGCGCACGAGGTCCGCGACCAGGCGGCCCTTCTGCGCCGACAACCGGGCGCCACGAATCGATGCGGTAGTTTCCATCGTCGACTCCTACTTCTTAACCGGAGCAGCAGTCTTGCGGTCCGCGGCGTGCCCCTTGAAGACGCGCGTCATCGCGAATTCGCCGAGCTTGTGGCCGACCATCTGCTCGGTTACATACACCGGCACGTGCTGCTTGCCGTTGTGCACGGCGACCGTGAGGCCGATGAAATCCGGCAGGATCGTCGAGCGCCGCGACCAGGTGCGGATCGGCTTCTTGTCCTTGTTGCTCTGCGCCGCATCGATCTTCTTCTGCAGATGGGCGTCGACGAACGGTCCTTTTTTCAACGAACGAGACATGAGCGCTCCTACTTCCTGTACCGACGCTGGACGATCATCGCGTTGGTCCGCTTGTTCTTGCGCGTCCGATAGCCCTTCGCGAGCGTGCCCCACGGGCTGACCGGATCGCGCTTGGTACCGGTGCGACCTTCACCGCCACCGTGCGGGTGATCGATCGGGTTCATCGCAACGCCGCGCACCGTCGGGCGGATGCCGCGCCAGCGCATCGCACCCGCCTTGCCGAACTGGCGCAGGTTGTTCTCTTCATTGCCGACTTCACCGATGGTCGCACGGCACTCGATCAGCACTTTGCGGATCTCGCCCGAACGCAGCCGCAGCTGCGCGTAGTTACCCTCGCGTGCAAGCAGTTGCACCGAGGTCCCGGCCGCCCGCGCGATTTGCGCACCCTTACCCGGCAACATCTCCACGCAGTGCACTGTCGTGCCGACGGGAATGTTGCGCAGTGGGAGCGTGTTGCCGACCTTGATCGGCGCTTCCTGTCCGCTCGCAACCTGCGCCCCCGCGGCGAGGCCCTTTGGCGCGATGATGTAACGACGCTCGCCATCGCTGTAGCAAAGCAGCGCGAGATGCGCAGAACGGTTCGGGTCGTACTCGAGCCGCTCCACCTTCGCCGTGATGCCGTCCTTGTTGCGCTTGAAGTCGATCACGCGATAGTGCTGCTTGTGGCCGCCACCCTGGTGACGCATCGTGATGTGACCGCTCTGGTTGCGCCCCGAGCCACGGATCTTCTTTTCCGTCAGCGACGCGAGAGGAGGGCCCTTGTGCAGCTGCGAGCTGACGACCTTGACCAGTGCGCGCCGGCCCGCGGACGTCGGTTTGACCTTTACGAGGGCCATTACTTCACCTCTTGCGCAAAGTTGATCTCCTGGCCCGGAGCCAGGTTCACGTACGCCTTGCGCACGTTGCTGCGTCGGCCGTTGAAACGACCGAAACGCTTTTCCTTGCCCTTCTGGTTCAGGATCTGCACCGAATCGACCTTCACCTTGAAGAGCATTTCGACCGCGGCCTTGACCTCGGTCTTGGTCGCATCCTGGACGACACGGAAGGCGATCTGCTCGTTCTTGTCGGCGATCATCGTGCTTTTCTCCGAGACGATGGGGCCGATCAGCACGTTGTAAAGACGTTCCTGGTTCATCGCGTCTCCTAGCCCAGCATCTCTTCGAGCTTGGCAATGGCCGGCTTGGTCAGGACGACGCGCTTGAAGTGGATCAGTGACATCGGATCGGCATAGCGCGGCTCGACGACCATGACGTTCTTCAGGTTGCGCGACGCGAGGAACAGGTTCTCGTCCATGCTGTCGGTGATGATGAGCACGGAATCCAGGCCCATCGCCTTCAGCTTGTCCGCGAGCAGCTTGGTCTTCGGTGCATCGACAGAGAGCCCGTCGATCACCGCGATGCGGTCGTCCTGCAGCAACTTCGACAGGATCGAGCAGACCCCTGCGCGATACATCTTCTTGTTGACCTTCTGGCTGAAATTCTCATCCGGAGAGTTCGGGAAGATGCGACCGCCACCGCGCCACAGCGGGCTCGACGTCATGCCGGCGCGCGCGCGGCCGGTGCCCTTCTGGCGCCAGGGTTTGCGCGTCGAGTGTTTGACTTCCTGCCTGTCCTTCTGCGCGCGGGTTCCTTGCCGCGCATTGGCCTGGTAGGCGACCACGATCTGGTGCACCAGCGCCTCGTTGTAGTCGCGCCCGAACACGGTTGCCGGCGCGGGGGTGGTACCCGATGCCTGGCCTTGCGCATTGAGAACTTTGAGTTCCATCGGTCGCTCCCTACGCCTTGACCGCTGGACGCACGATCACGCTGCCGCCCTTGGCCCCCGGCACCGCACCGCGAACCAGCAGCAGGCCGCGCTCCTTGTCGACGCGCGCGACGACGAGATTCTGCGTCGTGCGGCGTTGGTCGCCGAGGTGTCCGGCCATGCGCTTGCCCGGCATGACTCGGCCCGGGTCCTGGCGCATTCCGATCGAACCGGGAGCGTTGGTCGACACCGAATTGCCGTGACTCGCGCGGTTCGACGAGAAGTGATGCCGCTTGATCGAGCCGGCAAAACCCTTGCCGATCGTCACGCCGGTCACATCGACTTTCTGTCCAACCTGGAACAACTCGATTTCGAGGGTGGAGCCGGGCTTGAACTCCGCCGCCTTGGCGGGATCGAGCGGAAACTCGCGCAACACGTGTCCGGCTTCAACGCCGGCCTTCGCGTAGTGGCCTGCGAGGGGCTTTGAGAGACGCGCGGGCTTTTGTTTTCCGTGCGCGACCTGAATCGCGCTGTAACCATCGGTCTCGACTGTCTTGACCTGCGTGACGCGATTGCCGGAAACATCCAGGACGGTCACCGGCACGGTCTCACCGTCATCGGTGAAGATGCGTGTCATGCCTACCTTGCGCCCCAATAGACCGAGGGCGCGGCCAGGCTTGGCTTCGCTCATGGTTTTTCTCCAAACCCCGGCTTCGATTGGCCAGGACCGAAAGTGTTTCGTCCGCTGCCGTGGCGCTTACCACTTACCTCTGCCCGGCGCGAAAAGCTCGCGATTGTGCCAGTGCAGCCCCCGCGCTGCAAGTCGACGCGGGCTATCCGAATGAGTCGCTACTGAACCTTGATCTCGACGTCGACGCCAGCGGGCAGATCGAGTTTCATCAGCGCGTCCACAGTCTTGTCGGTCGGGTCGATGATGTCCATCAAACGTTGGTGCGTCCTGATCTCGAACTGGTCGCGCGAGGTCTTGTTCACGTGCGGCGAACGAAGGATGTCGTAGCGCTGGATCCGCGTCGGCAGCGGCACCGGGCCGCGCACCACAGCGCCGGTTCGCTTGGCGGTATCGACGATTTCGAGCGCCGACTGGTCGATCAACTTGTAGTCGAACGCCTTTAGTCGGATACGGATACGTTGGCTCTGCATTTTGATTTCCTCAAAGAGCGAGACGGCCAGGATTGCAACGTGGCCGCCGAAGCTTTTCTGCCGTTGCTGGAAACTTGGGCCCCGGACCAAGTCCGGGGCATCTTCGTTTACTCGATGATTTTGGCCACGACGCCGGCGCCGACGGTCTTGCCGCCCTCACGCACCGCAAAGCGCAGCCCCTCTTCCATCGCAATCGGCGCAATCAGCGCCACCGTCATCTGTATGTTGTCCCCCGGCATCACCATCTCCGTGCCCTTGGGCAACTCGATCGACCCCGTCACATCGGTCGTGCGAAAGTAAAACTGCGGCCGGTACCCGTTGAAAAACGGCGTGTGCCGCCCGCCTTCCTCTTTCGACAGAACGTACACCTCGGCGGTGAACTTCGTGTGCGGCGTGATCGTCCCCGGCTTGGCCAACACCTGCCCCCGCTCGACCTCCTCCCGCTTCGTCCCACGCAGCAACACCCCCACGTTGTCGCCCGCCTGCCCCTCATCGAGCAACTTGCGAAACATCTCCACGCCCGTGCAGATCGTCTTCACCGTCGGCCGGATCCCCACAATCTCGATCTCGTCGCCTACCTTCACGATCCCGCGCTCCACCCGACCCGTCACCACCGTGCCACGGCCCGAGATCGAAAACACGTCCTCGATCGGCATCAAAAACGGCTGGTCGATCGCCCGCTTCGGCGTCGGTATATAGCTGTCGAGCGCCTCGGCCAGCTTCATGATCGAGCCCTCGCCCAACTCCCCCTTATCGCCTTCCAGCGCCTGCTTGGCCGAACCCTTCACGATCGGCGTGTCATCCCCAGGGAACTCGTACTTGCTCAGCAGTTCCCGAACCTCCATCTCCACCAGTTCCAGCAACTCCGCATCGTCGACCATGTCGCACTTGTTCATGTACACGATCACGTACGGCACCCCCACCTGGCGCGCCAGCAAAATGTGCTCGCGCGTCTGCGGCATCGGCCCGTCGGCAGCACTCACCACCAGGATCGCTCCATCCATCTGCGCCGCCCCGGTGATCATGTTCTTCACGTAATCCGCGTGCCCCGGACAGTCCACGTGCGCGTAGTGCCGGTTCGCCGTCTCGTACTCCACGTGCGCCGTGTTGATCGTGATGCCGCGGGCCTTTTCTTCCGGTGCGTTGTCAATGTCGTCGTACTTCTTGACCTCGCCACCATACTTCGACGCCAGCACCGCCGTCAGCGCCGCCGTCAACGTCGTCTTGCCATGATCCACGTGACCTATCGTCCCTACGTTCACGTGCGGCTTCGTCCGCTGAAACTTGCCCTTGGCCATTTTCAGATCCTCAAAGAACGAGTTGTTGATTACTTCGTCTTGGCGTTGATCACCGCCTCGGCGACATTGCGCGGCGCCTCGGCGTAGTGCTTGAACTCCATCGTGTACGTCGCACGGCCCTGGGTCAGCGAACGCAGCGTCGTCGAGTAGCCGAACATCTCGGCAAGCGGAACTTCGGCGCGAATCGCCTTGCCGCCCCCACCGGCGATGTCTTCCATGCCCTGGATGACGCCGCGCCGCGAGGACAGATCGCCCATCACATCGCCCATCTTCTCTTCGGGCGTTTCGACTTCGACCGCCATGATCGGCTCGAGCAGCGCGGGCGAAGCGCTGCGCATGCCGTCCTTGAAACCTATCGACGCGGCCATCTTGAACGCGTTCTCGTTCGAGTCGACCTCGTGGTAGGAGCCGAAGTGCAGCGTGACTTTCACGTCGACAACCGGGTAGCCGGCAAGCACGCCTGCCTTGAGCGTCTCGTTCACGCCCTTTTCCACCGCCGGGATGTACTCGCGCGGAACGACGCCGCCCTTGATCGCGTCGACGAACTCGAACCCCTTGCCCGGCCCCTGCGGCTCGAGCTTCAGGATGACGTGCCCGTACTGGCCGCGACCGCCTGATTGCTTGATGAACTTGCCTTCGGCGTTCTCGACTGTCTTGCGGATCGTCTCGCGGTACGCGACCTGCGGCTTGCCGACCGAAGCTTCGACGCCGAACTCGCGCTTCATCCGGTCGACCAGGATCTCCAGGTGCAATTCGCCCATCCCGGAGATGATCGTCTGTCCGGATTCTTCGTCCGTATGCACGCGGAAGGACGGGTCTTCTTGCGCGAGTCGATTGAGCGCGATACCCATCTTTTCCTGATCGGCCTTCGTCTTCGGTTCGACGGCTTGCGAGATCACCGGCTCGGGAAACTCCATCCGTTCGAGCGTGATGATCTTGTCGGGATCGCATAGCGTGTCGCCCGTCGTCACGTCCTTCAGTCCGACCGCCGCCGCGATGTCGCCGGCGCGCACTTCCTTGATTTCTTCGCGCTCGTTGGCATGCATCTGCAAAAGCCGCCCGATGCGCTCTTTGCGGCTCTTCACCGGGTTGTAGACCGTGTCGCCCGAATTCAGCACACCTGAATAGACGCGCAGGAACGTCAGCTGACCGACGTACGGGTCGGTCATGATCTTGAACGCCAACGCCGAGAACTTTTCGCCATCGTCGGCCTTGCGCTCGACCGGCTTGTCGTCGTCGTCCGTACCCGTCACCGGCGGAATGTCGACCGGCGAGGGCATGTAATCGATGACGGCATCCAGCATTGCCTGCACGCCCTTGTTCTTGAACGCGGACCCGCAAAGCATCGGCGTGATCTCGTGCGAGATGGTCCGTGCACGCAGCGCGTGCTTGATCTCGGCCTCGGAGAGCGAGCCGCCCTCGAGGTATTTGTTCATCAGCTCTTCGTTGGCCTCGGCGGCGGCCTCGACCATTTTTTCGCGCCATTCCGCGCACGTGTCGGCGAGCTCTGCCGGGACGTCCCGGTATTCGAACTTCATGCCCTGGCTGGCCTCGTCCCAGTAGATGGCCTTCATCTTCACCAGGTCGACCACGCCCTTGAAGTTTTCCTCGGCGCCGATCGGAACCTGGATCGGAATCGGATTCGCCTTCAGGCGCGCGCGCATCTGCTCGTACACCTTGAAGAAGTTGGCGCCGGTGCGGTCCATCTTGTTGACGAACGCGAGCCGCGGCACGCGGTACTTGTTCGCTTGCCGCCACACGGTTTCCGATTGGGGCTGCACGCCGCCGACCGCGCAATAGACCATGCACGCGCCGTCGAGCACGCGCATGGACCGCTCGACTTCGATCGTGAAGTCGACGTGACCCGGGGTGTCGATGATGTTGATGCGGTGCTCGGCAAACGACATGTCCATGCCGCGCCAGAACGTGGTGGTCGCAGCCGACGTGATCGTGATCCCGCGCTCCTGCTCCTGTTCCATCCAGTCCATCGTCGCGGCGCCGTCATGCACCTCGCCGATCTTGTGGTTGACGCCGGTATAGAACAGGATGCGCTCGGTGGTCGTTGTCTTGCCCGCGTCGATGTGCGCGGAGATGCCGATATTCCGATACCGCTCGATAGGCGTCTTGCGTGGCATAAAAGAACCTCGTGGTGTGGGGCGCGCCGCGCCCCACGGTCAAAATCTAAAGTGCGCGAAGGCCTTGTTCGCCTCCGCCATGCGGTGCACTTCCTCGCGCTTCTTCATCGCGCCGCCGCGGCCTTCCGCCGCTTCCATCAACTCGCCGGCCAGGCGCAGAGGCATCGACTTCTCGCCGCGCTTCTTGGCGGACTCGCGTAGCCAGCGCATTGCAAGCGCCATCCGGCGCACCGGACGAACTTCCACAGGCACCTGGTAGTTCGCGCCGCCCACGCGGCGGCTCTTCACTTCCACCATCGGCTTCACGTTGGAAAGCGCCTGCGTGAAGACCTCGAGCGGGTTCTTCCCGGATTTCGACTCGATCTGCGCCAGCGCGCCGTAGACGATGCGCTCCGCGACGGCCTTCTTGCCGTCGAGCATGATGACGTTGACGAACTTGGTCACATCCGAACTCTTGAATTTCGGGTCCGGAAGGATCTCCCGTTTGGGAACTTCACGACGGCGGGGCATGGGCCTTCTCCTGTCTTCAGTCCTGGTGCTGGCCACCTAACCTCGTGGCGGGACACCGAATGCAGCCCCATGGTGCCGGGCTGCGACTTACTCGACCGCGCTATGTGCGGTCGAATCCTCGAATTTCAGCAGCGGTTAGCTGGCCTTGGGCCGCTTGGCACCGTACTTCGAGCGCGATTGCTTGCGATCCTTGACACCTTGGGTGTCGAGCGAGCCGCGCACGATGTGGTAACGCACGCCCGGCAGGTCCTTGACGCGCCCGCCGCGGATGAGCACCACCGAGTGCTCTTGCAGGTTGTGGCCCTCGCCGCCGATGTAGGAAATCACCTCGAACCCATTGGTCAGGCGCACCTTGGCCACCTTGCGCAGGGCGGAGTTCGGCTTCTTGGGCGTGGTGGTGTAGACCTTGGTGCAGACGCCGCGCTTCTGCGGGCTGCGCCTGAGCGCCGGGCTCTTGCTCTTGACCACGTCGCTTACGCGCGACTTGCGAACGAGTTGATTGACGGTCGGCATCGTTGTCCGGGCTCCGTTTTGAGGCGAGCCCGCTTTCAAAGGCAAGCCAGACGCGCACCGCGTCGGCCTGTTTCACGAACTGTCGGGAAATCCATGGATAGTGACTCTTCGGTTCTGACTTTGAAGGGCGCCAAGTTGCCAGGCCCTTCAAACATTCGTCCCGGCGAGCCCGCCTAACCGACGCAAGCCGACCCGAAGAACACTAAAGAGCGCAGAAGCCCTGGCGGACTCCAAAGAGCCTGCGAGTTTCGCGCAAAAGCTCTTCCGTTGTCAAACCGCTCGAGGCGAACTACATCTGCCTGAACAAGTGCGTGTAGTTGCGACTGACCTCGAGCTTGCTGGCGTGGCCCTTGACCTGGACCAACTGCCGGCCGCGGAAGTCTCGTGAGATGCCGACGATGGCCTTCACGTTGACGATTGTGGCGCGATGGATCTGCCAGAACTGCTCCGGATCCAGTTCGTCGACGAGTTCCTTGATTGGCTTGCGGATCAGCGCTTCGTAGCTCTCGGTCTGGACGCGCGTGTACTTCTCGTCGGAAGTGAAGAACAGCACATCGGCGACCGGGATCATGCGGATCTGCTGGCCCATCGAGGCCTGGATCCACTGCAGGAACCTGCTGCCGCCACCGGATGGAGTGGCCGCCCCCTCGGCTCGATCAAGTTTTGCCGATAACTTTTCCAGCAATGATCCGAGGTCCGATGGCTTGGTGCCAAGGCGCCTTTTCAGGCGCGCCACGGTCACTTCGAGCCGCTCGCGTTCGGCCGGTTTCAGAACATAGTCGACCGCACCGCTTTCGAAGGCTTCGACGGCGTATTCGTTGTAAGCGGTGATGAACACGACGTGACATGCCTCGCCGATTTCGCGAGCAGCCTCGAGTCCGTTTTTCTCCGGCATGCGAATGTCGAGGAAGACAAGGTCGGGGCGATGCTTGCGCACCGCATCGATCGCTTCCTGGCCGTTCTTTGCCTCCGCGACGATCTGGAGTTCCGGCCAGACCTCCGCAAGCCGCGCGCGCAACTGCTCGCGCATCAGCCGCTCGTCATCCGCTAGTACGGCGCTTGTCATGCCTCCGGATTCTAGGGACTCGGCGGCAATGCCGCTCAGGCAGGCTGCGGAGCGACGCCCGCTGGCGTCGACACCGGTTCAGTGCCGTCTATTGCGTACGGCACTGCGATCGTCGCGATCGTCCCCGTCGGGGTGTTGGTCTCCACTACCAACCGTGCGCGCCCGCCATAGAGCGCCGCCAATCGCTCGCGCACGTTGGCCAGACCAACCCCGGTCCCCGGCCGCGAGCCGGCGCCGAAGCCAAGGCCGGTGTCGGCGACGGTGACGCGGAGATTGCCGTTGGCGATGTCGGCGGTAAGGGTCAACGAGCCGCCTTCGGCCTTGGGTTCGAGTCCGTGCTTGATGGCGTTCTCGACCAGCGACTGCAGGATCATCGGCGGAAACTGCGCCGAGCTCAGCCCCTGCGGCACCGTGATCGCGAACTGCAGCCGCTCGTCCATACGTACCTTGAGGATTTCGAGGTACGACCGGCACAGGGCGATCTCCTTGCCAAGCGTCGTCGAGCCCTCGCGCATCTGCGGCAATGCCGAGCGCAGGTAAGCAATCAGGTTCTTCTGCATCTTCGAAGCACGCGGCGGATCGGTCTCGATCAGGAAATCCACCGACGCCAGCGTGTTGAACAGGAAGTGCGGCTCGACCTGCGCCTGCATCATCTTCAACTGGGCCTCCACCAGCTGTCGCTTCAGACCTTCTTCGGCAGCGGTTGCGGTCGCGGCTTGGGCGCGCGTTTCCGCCTTCTTCTTCGACCCCAATACGATCTTCACGATGATGCCCGTGACGATCAGCAGCACGACGAATGTCATCAGCCAGTCGCTCGATTGCTTTTGCAGCGTGCGCGTCCGCCGCGCGACCTGCTTGGAAACCTGCTCGTTGACGATGTCCTCGATCTGCGAGCGCGCGGCCTCGATGGCCTCTTCCATCTTGTCGGGATCCTGGACCACGTCGGGTGGCAGGACGACTCGTCCGGCGCCGCTTGCTGCCTCGGCGTTCGCGGCGGCGACTGCACTGGTGCTGTCGTCGATTCGCACGCCCTTTTCATCGATGGAAACGACTACGTTGCGGCCGTCCTTTTCGGTGACGATCCGCACGCCTTTGTCGTCGATGACGAGGGGCTTGACCTTCGCCGCGCCCGGCCCGGTCACGGCCGGTGCCTTCGGGGGCTTCGGCGGAACAGGTGGAGTGGGTGGCTGGCCGCTCTTGGACGGAGCCGGCGTGATCGTCACGCCTTTGTCGGAAACCGTGACCGTCACGTTCACCGGCTCCTCGAGCGCCCCGCGATGAGCCTTGTCGATCACGACAGCGGGACCGCGCTCGAAGAAGAGGCTTCCAGCGATGCCTCCGAACACGAGCAGCAGGATCGCCAGCAAGAAGAACTTGCCCCAGCCGATGTTCGCGAGCCAATCGCCGACGCGACCGAAGAGGCGCTTGAACACGGGAGCGGCCGTGCGCGCACCCTGCATCACGTCGGACCCGAGTCTCGACAGTGAGTCACGGCGCGACTGCTTCGCTGGCTTGGCGTCAGAGGGTGCCGCTTGCGCCGTCTCTTGTTTTTCGCCTTGTGTTTCCATCGCGTCGCCCGGCACTCTTCATCTGACACAATATCCGCATCTCGCGGAACAAGGCACAAGTGATATCCGCCGCGGAGACGCGCTCAAGCACCAACGAGCGGCCTTCGTCTCTTCACTGCGGGTTCACGTTGCGTCGCGACAGTCCTG
>Ga0335084_10000329_pt1 | contig 39072 bp, 43 predicted proteins | sample Lox_Sample_44_FD_206721 | JGI IMG/M metagenome (GOLD analysis project Ga0335084, IMG submission 206721) | Soil microbial communities from Loxahatchee National Wildlife Refuge, Florida, United States - Lox_Sample_4.4 | ecosystem: Environmental > Terrestrial > Soil > Wetlands | place: USA...
CGGTCGTTGGAATTATTGAAAGACGCTCTCGCCGATCCCGACTACGGCATTCGCAGCTCGGCCGCAAGGTCGCTTGGGGAGGTCGCGCGGTCGGAGGACTTCGATATTGGAACAAAAGCGTCACCAATGCTCGTTCCATTGCTGACGGATCCCTCATCGCGTGTGCGCTCGGCCACGGCGCGAGCCCTGGGCATGATGGGAAAACCCGACGCGTTACCCGCACTCGCCGAGCGGCTGAATGATGCCGATGGGTCCGTACGATGCTACGCGGCGGGCGCGATCCTACGGATCCTTCACGAACCCCCGCCAAGAGGAGGGGCGCACAAAAATGCACCTCAACAAAAAACGATGGCGCTTCCGGGCCAGCCATCCTAGAAAAGGAGTCGTGGGACCATGAAACCTTTTTTTAAACTGATGGCCGTTGTATTCGTGATGACCGCCGTATTTATGGCCGGGTATTTGACGGGGTCGTTCCGGGCGGAAAAGCTCAACCGGCTCCTGGTCTCCGCCAAGTCGGAAATGACGACGAAAGTGACCCGGCTGGAAGGAGAAATCCGTACGCTGAGATTCCGGATGCGCCTCACCACGGCGCGGGACCGCATCCTCACGGCTCAGAACGACCTCAAGGAGCGAAATTTTGGAACGGCGGAGAAGGAACTGAAGTCGGCCCAAGAGGAACTTCACGCAGCTGCACTGATGACATCAAAAGAAAACGGGGCAGCGCTGACCGGGTTGGAAGGATCCATCGACGGGTTGATTGAGGTCGTTCACCGATCCGACCCTCGGGCGAAATCCAAACTCGATGCGGTCAAAGCGGATCTCGATCAACTGATCAACCGATCGTGATTATTGAGGATCTCCCTAGCGAGCAAGGCGAGCGAGAAGGGGAGGCTCCATCCGGCTTTGCCGGTGGAGGGGGCGACGCAAGCCCCTTTAATCCGTCATCTCGAGAAGGTGGCCCCGACACCCAGGCCGAAATGAATGGTCGATTCCTGGTGCGGACCCCATAGCACCAACTGCTTGTCCGAGACGACGGGGTAACTGAATTCGACTTCATCCAGCGGACGGGTTTCACGGCCCTGAATCTCCCCGACCACCGTAAGGTCTCGGCCGCGTCCGTAAACGGCCGGATCCAAGAACCCTTCATGACGGATTAAAAATCGGCCCTCCGATTCACTGCCGCGAATCGGGCGGTCGTCACGACCCAGCGGCTGCTGCAGCAACTCGATCCACGTCGTGTTTTTTTTGTTTCGGGCCTGGATGATTTTGCCGCCCCAAAGGACGGTCTTGCCCTTGTAGGAGTCCGGGTCATGAAATACGGCTTTAAACGTCGCGGCGGGATCGACCTCGTCCAGGACTTCTTTCGAGATGGCCTGCACACAGCCGCTTAGAAACCACAAGAAGGCCACGGCCCAGAGAATCCGGTGAAGGTTTGATAACCGGACGGCGTTTTCGCCTCGCAACATGGCGCTCATGACCGATTTCCATTTTGACTGTCATTGGCCCGCATCGTGGATAGGAGCTAGCCGGCCTTGGCCTCTTTATCGACGGTGGGTTTCTCGGGGGCCGGTGGCTTCGGGGCCGCCTTACCTTCCTTTTCCGCCTTCTCGCCCTTGACCTTCGTCCCATGCTCCAAGGAGGACAACAGAACGCGTCGCCGCCGTTGAAGACGCTTCAACCGCTTTCGGAAGGGCCGCAATTGCATCGAGGTTTCCGTCCCTGATTTCCCCTCCCGTTTTTCCGATATCGTTTTTTTCAGACGATTGATCTTCTCTTCCAGTTTAACCGGATTCGCCATCGAATTTCTCCTTTAACCAGGTTAGATTGTCTTCCGAAAACCCGCTTCAGTTTCTTGTCCGAGTGGTGGTCGGACTTTTCCACGATTATGGATCTCTCCGCGTCACAAAGGAGTCCAGTTGATCTTCTCTGGATAAGCGCTCCGCCAATTGGAACGCGGATTGTTTCTGACCAAGCGATCCCACACGGACACGGTAAACCGTGTTTTGATTCGTTCGCACCGTGAGCAAATAAACATCCGGGTATTTCTTCCTCAACCGGTTTGCCAAGTTTCTTGCATTCGCTTCGCTCTCGAATGCACCGGCTTGTACCGTGTAGGGGCTTCCCGCCTCTATCAAAGATTCCTGGGGAAGGCCGACCACCTCGATGGCAACGGGTGCCGTACCGCTCCCGGTCATGCCCAGGGCCTTGGCCGCCCCGTAGGAAAGATCCAGTATGCGTCCCCGCACGAAGGGACCCCGGTCGTTCACTTTCACCGTGACCGAACGCCCCGTTTCACGTTCGGTAACCCTAATCGTCGTTCCGAGCGGCATCAGACGATGGGCGGCTGTCAGGCCATACATGTTATACGTCTCGCCGTTGGCGGTCGGACGCCCGTGAAACTCCGCTCCGTACCAGGAGGCGACGCCGGTCTCGCGATACCCCACCGGATAATCAAGACCGGATCGGGGAATCGACGCGCATGAGATCACGAATATCGACAGTAAGAATCCGAAAAGTGGCGGGGCTGCCCTTCGTTTGATCTGCGAGTTCAATGTTTGGAAGACACCCGAATTTTAACGACACGGATCTTGCAGGAAGAACAATAGGCGGTTGGGGTCAGCTCCCCCCCGCAGGTGGGGCAGAAATCTTTGCGCCGTCCGGATTTGCGTCGCTCCGTCCTGCGCCGCTCAATCATCCGTCGATCGCGGAGTGGATCACGACGGTCCCATCGTACCCGCTTTTCCGCCCCCGGTTTCGTCGTCTTGGACTTTCCGCCCATCCGGAATACTCTCCATGCATTGGGGTTGGGATGCCGAACGATCGTCGGAGGGGGACAACGCAGCAAAACCGGAAGCGATCACTTCGGCGTTCATGAGACGATCGATTTTAGGGCGCGCCCGATTCAAAACCCGGACCTACCCCTCCCCAAAAAAACCGGATCAGACCTGTTTCTTCTTGGAGGTCTCCTGTTTCCTGATCCATTGACCGATCGCTCTCATCTTCTGGTCATTGAGATCCACGAAACGGACGCCGATGCCTTCTGAACCGGCTCCCTCTGCCGCGTAAGACCGCGTCCAGGTGACTTCACCGGTACAGTTGATCTTGGTCTTCTTATCCGGCAGCACAAATTCGATCGGAAAACGCTCTCCGGTTTGGAGGGGGCGCTCCGTGGACATGAACAAGCCGCCGATACTGATGTTCTGCATATGCCCGATGAACACCTTGTTGTATTTCCTCCACCGGATTTCCAGCACGAACAAGGGCAAACGAAGCGAACGCCGCTTTTCGATAAAGGCCTGAAGGCCATCTTTTTTGGACGAAAGCGATTTTGATTCCGTGGGGGACTTTGTTTTCAACTCGAACTCCGCTGATCACCACACCTGATGCCTGAAAACTATAACAAGTTGCGTTTCGTCCGTCAAGAAAATTCCGATTCGAGCAACGGCCTTATTCCTTGACAAGACCTTTGGTTTGGCTATAATTGAATCAACGCGGCCGACGATGACCAACCCCGAACCCCTCTCCGGAAACATTCAGGACACACCTTTACCGGACCTGCTACGAAACCTCCAATCGTCCAGATTGACGGGAACGCTGACCCTGCAACATGGGGGTGAGGAAAAATCGATCTACGTCAAGGAGGGAAACATCGTCTTTGCATCTTCAAACGTGTCGGCGGACCGGCTGGGGTACATTCTGATCAACGCCGGTAAGTTGACGAACGGGCAGATGGAAGCGGCACTCAAGCTCCAGAGCGCCGCCCATAAGCAATTCGGCGCGATCGTCGTAGAGCTTGGGTTTTTAAACCCCAAGGAATTGTTCGATGGACTCAAGCTTCAGGTCAAAGAAATTATCTACAGCCTCTTCCGTTGGGAAGAGGGCCGCTATCAGTTCACACCCGGCAGGTTGCCCGATCAGACAATTCCGCTGGTGCTGGACCCCATTGAACTCATCTCAGAAATCATCGCCCGGCTGCAAAACGAATCCTGACGTCCCGCGCGTTCCAATGAAATCCGACCAGGCCGTGTCGGTTTTTTCCCGACCTCAGCGTTCCTCGGCAAACGCCAGAAGGGCAATGCTCCGGGCTCGTTTAATGGCTTGACCCACATCCCTCTGATGAGACGCGCAATTGCCGGAAATCCGTCGCGGGACGATCTTTCCCCGCTCCGTCACGAAGTTCCGCAACAACGAGGTGTCTTTATAATCAATAAATTTGATCTTGTCGGCGCAAAAGCGGCAATTTTTCTTCCGCTGCGTAAACCGGCCTTTCTCCACCGAATCCTCCTTATTGTTTCCTTGACTGGGTTCAGCCGTTTTATTTTTTTGTGGCGATGCCTTCAGAACGGGACATCGTTATCCGGGCCCCCCACGGCCGGCTCGACATCCTCCGGAATGGATTCCGCCTTAGCGGATGGAGGAGCCGCCTCCCCCCGTTTGGGCATGAAACGAACCGCCTGGGCCACCACTTCATGCTTGCTGCGTTTTTGTCCGTCCTCCGTTTCCCACCGGCGTTCCTGAAGCCGTCCGTCCACGATCACGCTCTGTCCCTTGTTCAAGTATTGACCGCAATTTTCGGCCTGTTTACCAAAAACCACCACGTCAATATAACAGACCTCCTCTTTGAGGTCCTCGCCCTGTTTATATTTGTGGTTGACCGCAAGACGGAAGTTGGCCACCGGCGTCCCGCTGGGGGTGTACCGGATTTCGGGATCTTTGGTGAGGTTGCCGATTAGGATCACCTTGTTGTAACTGACCATCTTTTCTAATCCGCCTTTTTACCGGATTCCGACCACCGGCGATCGTCCCGGTCATGTCCGGATCGGCCCCGGAAGGGTCGTCCCTCATCCGGCGAAGGCATGACCAGCGTGCCCGAATCGCCTTTGGACGGTTTGACCGTTAGAAATTTGATGACGCCGTCTTCCATTTGAAAGCTGTGTTCGAGATCGTTTACTACTTTTCCGTCGCCCTTGAAACGGAAAATGATATAGGTCCCCTTCTTCTCCTTATCTACTTCATAGGCCAGCTTTCGCTTTCCCCAGTTTTCGGTCTGCAAAAGGGTGCCCCCGTTTTTTTCGACGACCCCTTTCATTTTTTCAACGACTTTCGTCACCTCTTCTTCGGTTAAGTTTGGCCGAACGATGAAAATGGACTCATACAGCTGCATAAAGATTGCTCCCTCCTGGATGTCAAGCCCTCAAGCAACGTTGAGAGCGAGGTACCAACTACCCCGACAACGTGTCACTCTTGTAACACATCCTTCCCGTTAAAATCAACAGCCCTTTTCAGACCTGAAACCTGAAATGCAGGATATCTCCATCCCGAACGATGTAATCCCGTCCCTCCACCCGAAGCAGCCCCCGTTCGCGAACCGTTGCCGCGTTTCCGCAAGCGATCAGATCGGAGTAGGCCATGACCTCGGCCCGGATAAAACCCTTTTCCATATCGCTGTGGATTTTTCCGGCCGCCTGCGGGGCCTTGGTCCCCTGCGGAACGGTCCAGGCCCTCGACTCCGGCTCCCCGGCCGTAAAAAAGGTGATGAGCCCCAGTAATTGGTAACCCGCCTGAATTAGGAGGTCCAGCCCGGATTCGGCCAGCCCCAGTTCCTTCAAGAAGGAGGCCCGCTCCTCTTTCGGCAACGCAATCACCTCGGCCTCGACTTGCCCGCTGATGGCGATTACACGGGCCCCTTCCCGTTCCGCGATTTTACGAACCTGCTGTACTAGAACGGTTTCCCGTCCCAGATCGGTCTCCGATACATTGGCGACATACAACACCGGCTTGTCGGTCAGAAGATGCATCTCGTGCAGCCACCGAATCTGCTCCGGCGAGTAGGGTTTCCCGCGGACCGGCTCCCCCTTCGCCAGCAAGGCGTGAATCCGCTGCGTGAAGACGTGTTCCTCCGCGGCCTTCGCCTCTCCCGACCGGACCTTTTTCTCAACCGATTGAAGACGACGCTCCACCGTTTCCAGATCGGCCAGGACCAGTTCGGTCTCGATAATCTCGATATCTCTCGCGGGGTCCACCGAACCCGGAACATGCACGACATCCGGATTCTCAAAGCAGCGGACGATGTGAACGATCGCATCCACGCTTCGAATGTGGCTTAAGAACTTGTTGCCCAGACCTTCCCCTTGGCTGGCCCCCTGGACCAGTCCGGCAATATCGACGAACTCAACCGTCGTTGGAACAACCTTCTTTGATTTGAAAATCTCGACCAACCGGTAAAGCCGTTGGTCCGGAACGGCCACGACCCCGACGTTCGGCTCGATCGTGCAGAACGGATAATTCGCCACCGCCGCGCCCGCGGCCGTCAAGGCGTTGAAGAGGGTCGATTTCCCCACGTTGGGGAGCCCGACAATTCCACAATTAAATCCCATGATTGGTTACACGAGCAGCGGGATCATCAACAAGGCCACGATGTTGATGATCTTGATCATCGGATTGATCGCCGGCCCGGCGGTGTCCTTGTACGGATCGCCGACGGTATCGCCCGTCACGGCTGCTTTGTGGGCCTCACTCCCCTTGCCCCCGTAATTCCCTTCCTCGATATATTTTTTAGCGTTGTCCCAGGCGCCCCCGCCGCTGGTCATCGAGATCGCCACGAACAGGCCGGTGACGATGCTTCCAACCAGGACCCCGCCCAAGGCCTTCGGTCCCAGAAGAAGCCCGACCGCAATGGGCGACAGAACTGGAATCAACCCGGGAACGATCATTTCCCGGATGGCCGATCGGGTCACGATATCCACGGCCCGGCCGTAATCCGGGCGGCCGGTTCCCTGCATGATCCCCGGAATCTCGCGGAATTGCCGACGGACTTCTTCCACGATCATCCCTGCGGCTTTCCCAACGGCCTCCATGCTCAATGCGGAAAAGAGATAGGGAAGCATTCCGCCGATGAAAAGGCCAACCAAGATATAGGGATCGCTCAACGTGAACACCACTTTAATGTCCAGAAGGTTATTCAGATCCTGCGTATACGATGCGAAAAGAACGATGGCGGCCAGACCGGCCGACCCGATCGCGTATCCCTTCGTCACGGCCTTGGTGGTGTTGCCCACGGCATCGAGCGGATCCGTGATCGCGCGGACGCTCTTATCCAGGCCGGCCATCTCGGCGATTCCGCCGGCGTTGTCGGTGATGGGACCGTAGGCGTCCAGCGCCACGACCATTCCGGCCATCGACAGCATCGAGACGGCCGCGACGGCCACGCCGTAAAGGCCGGCGAGGTGGAACGCGGCCAAAACACCCGCGGCGATCACAAGCACCGGCAGCGCCGTCGCCTTCATGCTCACGGCCAGGCCGGCGATGATGTTGGTTCCGTGGCCGGTAGTGGACGCCTTTGCGATCCCCCGGACGGGGCCGAAGGAAGTGGATGTGTAATATTCCGTGATCATCACCAGGGCCGCCGTCACAATCAGACCGACCAGCACGGTGCCATAGATTCGGCTTGGATCAGCCCCGCTGAGTCCCTGGAGCATCCAAAGGGTAACGGGATAGAGCGCGACGGCCGAAAGCAGCCCCGAAACCGCCAGACCCTTGTACAACGCGCCCATGATGTAGCCCTTGCTTCCGACGCGGGCAAAGAATGTACCGACGATGGAAGTAATGATCGAAATACCGCCCACAACCAATGGATAAACCAAAACCTGTTTTGCCCCGCTAAAAACCAGGATGCCCAGGAGCATGGTCGAGATGATGGTCACGGCATACGTTTCAAACAGATCCGCGGCCATACCGGCGCAGTCCCCGACATTGTCGCCGACGTTGTCCGCGATGACGGCCGGATTCCGCGGATCGTCCTCCGGAATTCCGGCCTCAACCTTGCCGACCAAGTCCGCCCCGACGTCGGCCGCCTTCGTGAAGATCCCCCCGCCCAGACGGGCGAAGATACTGATCAGGCTCCCCCCGAACCCGAGACCCACCAGGGGCGTGATATTCACTTGCTCGCCGGCCGGTGTCATGGCTTCCAATATACCGTAGTACCCCGCGACCGATAAAAGACCCAGACCCACCACCAGAAGCCCGGTGATGGATCCGCCCCGAAAGGCCACCGCGAAGGCCGCGGCGAGACCCTGTTTGGCCGCTTCAGCCGTTCTGACATTGGCCCGCACCGAGATGTTCATTCCGATATAACCGGCCGCAGCGGACGAGATCGCACCGATCAGAAACCCGATCGCCGTTTTGGCTCCCAGGGTGGTCCACAGGATAATGAACAGAACCAGGCCCACCCCCGCAATCGTTGTATATTGGCGGTTTAAGAAGGCCTTCGCTCCCTCCTGAACAGCCTTCGCGATTTCCTGCATCCGCTCCGAACCGGCCGACAGGGCCAGAACCCATCGAGCCGCCACGGCCCCATAGATTACCGCGGCCAATCCGCATGCCACGGAAAAAAAGATCGAACCGCTTGTCAAATCCATGCTTGACGCCTCCTCATCCGGTCATCGTTTCGTGAAAAAGCAAGTAGAGATTCGTCGCATTCACACCCTGTCAAATCAGTGAAACCGGTTCATGGTTGCTTCCGGCCCTTCCTTAATGAAACAGTCCAAGGCCATGACGGATCGCTCAATCATCTCCTGTACAATGGATCTTTCTTCCGGAAGAAAAACCGAGAGAACATACCGATCCGCCGCCTGGTGAGCCGGCGGTCGGCCGATGCCTACGCGGAAGCGAAAAAAATGGTGGGTCTGGAGTGACGCGATGATGGATTGGACTCCGCGATGACCGCCATGCCCTCCTTTCGACTTGAGCCGAAGGCGTCCGAGACTCAGATCCAGATCATCGTGAACCACAAGAAGATCCGACGGTCCGGCTCCGGTTTCCCGGAGAAGCTCCAGGGTCGCAGGCCCGCTCCGGTTCATATAGGTCTGCGGCTTTGCCAGGACCACGTGTTCTTCGTTTCGGTTCCGATCACGGATCGTGCCGGAGGCGATGACCATCCGCGAAGATGTTTTCCGGAAGGAAGCGGCCAGAGATTTCGCGAAGGCATCGAGAACCATAAACCCGATATTGTGACGGCTGTGCGCGTACTCCGCCCCCGGGTTTCCAAGCCCGACCAGGATCTTCAATAGGAAATTACCCTTTCGCTCCGGACTCCTTCTTCTCTTCCTTGCCGCCCGGTTTAGGGGCCTTGCTCTCGCCCTTGGCCTCCGCCTTCTCTCCCGCTTTTCCGCCGGCCGCGGGTTCCGCGCCCGCTTCCGCCTCACCCTCTTCCTTCTTCTTTCCGATCACCTCGGGCTCCTTCGCCTCGGCCGGCGTCCCCGCCAGAATTTCTTCCAGTTTGGCCTCCGACATCGGGGCCGCCACCGACACAATGGGAAGATCCTTGTCTTCGAGAATCCGGATTCCCTGTTCGACCTGAAGATCCCGGATATGAATCGACTCCCCGATCTTCAAGTGAGTCGCATCGACATCGAGATGGTCGGGAATCATGGAAGGGAGACATTCGATCATCATCTCCCGAAGGTTGTGCTGGAGGACACCGCCCAACTTGACCCCTTCCGGCACATCGCCCTTGACCATGATGGGAACCCTCACGCGGATCGCCTTGTTCATATTGATCTCGAACAGATCCGCATGCAAAATGCCTCCGCTGATGGGATCCTTTTGAAAATCGCGGAGGATCGCCGTCCGGGTTTCGAGCGATTTTCCGCCTTTGATCTTCAGATTGATCAAGGCGTTCTCCCCCGATTCCGACTTCAGAATTTTAATCAAATCCGCGGGGGCAACGGCCAGTAGGCTTGACTTCCCTTCCCCGTACAAGACGGCGGGAATCTTTCCGGACCGTCGGAGAGCTCGGGCCACCCCTTTTCCGCTTTGCTGACGCTGTTCCGCCTCCAAATCCATGCGTTGCATATCGATCTCCCTTGCGTTACAGTTACACGAATAACGAACTCACCGATTCTTCGTTATGAATCCGACGAATCGCCTCGCCCAGAAGCGGGGCGACGGACAGAACCTCTATTTTTTTGCAAATCTGTTCCTTGCCGGCCAAGGGAACGGTGTTTGTGACAATCACCTGACCCAGCACCGAATCGTTGAGGCGCTGCAACGCCGGGCCGGATAAAACAGCATGCGTACAGCCTGCCAGGACGCGGCGGGCCCCTTTGTCGGCGCAAGCCTGCCCGCCTTGGGTAATGGTTCCGGCGGTGTCGATCATATCATCCAAAAGGAGCACATCGCGATTGTCAACATCGCCGACAATGTTCATGATCTTGGCCTGGTTCGGACCCTCGCGGCGTTTGTCGATAATCGCCAGACTCGCGTTGAGCCGTTTGGCAAAGGCACGGGCCCGTTCCACTCCCCCGGCATCCGGCGACACCACCACCAGATCCTTCAGATCCATGGTACGGAGATGGTTGAGAAGCACCGGCGTCGCGTACAAGTGATCGACCGGGATATTAAAGAAGCCCTGGATCTGTCCCGCATGCAGATCCACGGTCAAGACCTTATGGGCCCCGGCCGTCGTGATCAGATCCGCCACCAACTTCGCGGTGACCGGCACCCGGGGCTGGTCCTTCCGATCCTGTCTCGCATAGCCGAAATAAGGAATGACGGCGGTGATCCGACGGGCCGACGAACGTTTTAGCGCGTCGATCATGATGAGGAGTTCCATGACGTGCTTGTTGACCGGATCCGAACAGGATTGAACCACAAACACATCCATTCCGCGAACGTTCTCCTCGATCCGGACAAGAATCTCCCCGTCGCTGAATGCCGAGACGGTCGCCGCGCCCAATGCAATGCCGAGGTGATCGCAGATTTCCTTGGCCAGCGGAATGTTCGAATTTCCAGAAATCAGTTTAAGCTCGTTTAACACAGCGTTCCTGCCATGAAATGAAGCGCGGCATGAATGACCCGGGTCCTTAAGGCCATCCTCATTTTTGTTATTGGTTCGGAGGTAGGGACTCGAACCCCAATTCGCAGCTCCAAAGGCTGCTGTCCTACCGTTGGACGACCTCCGAATATTCCTTTTGCATCACCGAGTCGGGCCATGGTTTTACCACGGGGACCGGGTCAATAGCCGTGCCACCCAGATGGTCCAGCCTCCGTGCCGACGGACCCGTCCCCACGCCAAATCCTGCCGAAGAACCGCCGCCGCCGCGTGTGCGGATGAACGATCCGGAAACACGCCAAACACGGTCGGTCCGCTGCCGGACATCAAGGCCCCCCTCGCTCCCAATGAACACAGGCGCTCCTTCATGGTCTCAATGACCGGGTATCGTCTGATCGTGATCACTTCCAAGTCATTGTGGAGGGGGAATGATCGTTTCGTCAGCGGGAAGGCCTTGCTCGCACGGGTTGAGATTTTAAGCCGATTTCGATCCAAAGTCAATCCTATTTTTTTAAGGAAAGGTCCCGGCGGGGTTAATCCTTCGGCACGGACCCGATCCAACTCGGAATAGACCCAAGCCGTCGAAACCTCGAACCCGGGATTGGCCAACACGGCCCAGAGGTTTTCTCCCAAACAAATCGGATTAATCCGGTCTCCGACCCCGGAGACCCAAGCGGTCGGCCCTCCGAAAAAAAAAGGAACATCGCTGCCCAGATTCCGCCCCAGGCCCGCGAGTTCCGCGGCAGGCGGAGTCATCCGGTGCAGGCGGCATAGACCATGAAGCGTCGCCGCCGCATCGCTGCTTCCGCCGCCGAGCCCGGCACCGATCGGGATCCTTTTGTCCAGCTCGATTCGCAATCCGGTTTCGATCCCATAACGCTTCGCGAAGGCCCGTGCGGCCCGTGTAATCAGATTATCCTCGCCCAAGGGAAGGTTTTGAGTCCGGGTCACAATTCGGATCCCATACCGGACCGGTTTCAAGGTCAAGGTCAACCGATCCTGAAGACCAACCATCTGCATTAAGGAGACGATGGGATGATATCGGGTCGAATGACGCTCCAGGACGTTCAACAGGAGGTTGATCTTGGCGGGTGCACGCAAAGTGACAGTCCAACGTGAGCGCATGCGAGAGGAGTGATCCATTGATGATATTCAGTGGAAGGCCATGAAACCCGCTCAGGGGGCGGGGGTATCCGATTCCTCTTCATCACCCTTCGGGGCATCCGGAAGAGATCCGGGTTCGCGATTTTTTCGGATGCTGTGCTTGTCCAGACGGTACCGGAAAGAACGCATGTTCAACCGAAGCAGATTGGCCGCATCCCGCTTGATCCAATTGGTTCGCTCCAGGGCCTTCAAAAGAAGGGTTTTTTCCAAGTCGCCGATCACTTTGTCCAGATCCAGTCCTTCCGACGGGAGGGTCGTCAATAACGACTCCTTGCCCCCCCCCGGCCTCTGGAGACATTCCGTCACATCCTTGAGTTCGATGGCCTCACCCGTCGTTAAAGCCACAACGCGTTCGATGACGTTCTCCAGCTCTCGCACGTTTCCTCGCCACGGGTGAGCCTGTAAAGCCTTCATGGCCTCCGGCGTGATCGTCCGGATCTTTTTATTCAACCCTTGATTCATGACGGTGAGAAAATGACGGACCAGGAGCGGGATATCCTCCACCCGCTCTCGAAGCGGCGGCAGAACAATGGGGATGACATCCAGTCGGTAATAGAGGTCCTCCCGAAACGTCCCCTCCGCCACCGCCTTTTCAAGATCTTTGTTGGTGGCCGCAATGATTCGGACATCGACATGAATGTTTTGCGTTCCGCCGATTCGGCGGAACTCTTTTTCTTCCAAGACACGCAGCAGCTTGGCCTGAATCCCCGACGGGGTGTCTCCAATCTCGTCCAGGAAAATCGTCCCCTCGTGGGCGATCTCGAACAGGCCCGGTTTGTTCGCATGCGCTCCCGTAAAGGATCCCTTCATGTGGCCGAACAATTCGCTCTCCAGAAGAGGCTCGGGAAGCGCGCTGCAATTGACGGTGACAAATGGTTTGTCCTTGCGCAGGCTGTCGGAATGAATCGCCTGGGCGACCAGTTCCTTCCCCGTGCCGCTCTCACCCAGGATCAGGACATTGCTCTGGGTATTCGCGACCTTCTTGATCACCTGGATCACATTCTGCATGCCCCCGCTTCGGCCGATAATATCCTCCAGGGCGGCGGCCCCTTTCACCCGCTTTTTCAAAAGCTGATTCTCGGTCCGGAGTCGTTTTTTCTCCAGTGCATTCTGAATAATCAACCTGACTTCCTCGATTTGAAAGGGCTTGGTAAGGTAATCGTAGGCTCCCTCCTTCATGGCTTCAATCGCCGTTTCGGTGGAAGCAAAGGCCGTGATCATGACGACAATGGTGTCGGGCGATGTCTCCTTCACCGTCTTGAGGACTTGAAGACCGCTCAATTTGGGCATCTTGACATCCGTCAAGACCAGATCGAAAATTTCTTTCTGGACCAAGCGGCTCGCCATCTCCCCGTCGTCAGCCGTCGTGACAGCATAGCCTTCCTTCTTGAGCACGATGCTCAGGAAATCCCGCATGCTTTTCTCATCATCTACGACTAATATTTTTTCCACGGTCAACGGCTCCTTAATTTTTCAATTCGGACAGATGTTGTCGGTTCTCCGACCGGCAGCAAGAGGATAAAACGGGTTCCTTCGCCCGGTTGACTCTCGACATGAACCCGACCCTGATGGGTCTCGATCACGCGATGCACGATCGAAAGACCAAGGCCTGAACCCCGATCCTTTGTAGTAAAAAAAGGATAGAAAATCTTGTCCATATGCTCTTTCTGAATCCCGTGGCCGTCGTCTGAAAACGTCACTTCGACCCAGGCTGTTTCGGGTGACTTCTTATCGGGGCCCATGGTCACGGAACGGGTTGTCACAAGCAGCCGCCCCCCCTGCGGCATGGCCTGACACGCATTAATCGACAGGTTCCAAAAAACTTGCCGGATCTGGTCCGCATCCACAACGGCATCCAAATCCCCCGGAGCCAGGCTCGATTGAATATCAATGTTTTCCTGGTACTCATTGCCTTGTCGAAGCAGGCTCAACGTATCCCTAACGAGCTGGTTGATGTCCCATCGTTTTTTATTCAATGGCGAAGGCCGGGCGTATAGTAAAAAGGCCGTGATGATGCCATTCAGCCGTTCGGTCTCCCGCAGAGCGATCTCCATCAGCCGACGGGATTCCTCATCATCGAGACGAAGATCCCGACTCAGCACCTGCATGGACCCACTCAACGACGCAAGAGGATTTCGGATTTCATGGGCCATTCCGGCGGCCATCTCTCCGATCGTCGCCAGTCTCTTTTTGTGCTCGATCTCCAACTCCATCTTTCGAATTCGGGTCAAGTCCTGAAATATCCAGACGCCTCCGATCTGCTGTCCATTTTCGTTCTTGAGCGGGGAGACCGTCATCCCCAACACAAGGGCTCCTCCGTCTTTACGGTGGCACTCCCGGTCAAATCGATAGGGTTCCATGAGCGGTTTTTCGGCGCTGATCAACTCTTTCAGGTCGGGTGAGCCGAAAATCTCCCACCATGGCCTATCTCTAACCTCTCCGTACCGATACCCTATTATTTCCTCCGCCGCACGATTGAAAGAGGTGATCTCTCCGGACAGCCCGGTCGTCATCAGCCCGGTGCTCATGCTTTGTACCACGTGCTCATGAAAGGCCTTCAATTCGGCCAGTCCGGCCGCCTTTTCTTTCAGCCGTTCCCGTGTAAGACTCAGCTTTTCGGCCAGTCCTCCGCTTAAATAAGCCACGGTCAGGAAGCCGACGACATTTAAAAAAAGAAAATAGAGCGTTTCCCGATCGGAATACGTGCTGGCCGCCGTTTCGGGCAAGAACCCGAAATATTGGAGATCCACGAGCAAACCCAAGAGGACGCTGGCCATGGACGCGGTGAGACTTCCGCCTTTTCGGCCCAGGATCACACTCGCCGCAATCGAGGTGATCATATAAAACGGTGAGAAGGGACTTTCGATCCCGCCTGTCAGATAGACAAGAAGGGTTTCATAGATCAGATCAATGAAGATCTGAACATAGGCAAACAGCGTGAGAACTTTCAGCCGATTAAGTAGGATGCCGTAAACGATCGTGAGACAATATGTCGATGCGATCAGATAGGAGAACGAAGTGGTCGTCTTCCCGATATGCCCGTACCCGACCTGTAGAACGATCGAGGCACCCAACAGCACCGTAACGATCACGACACGCAGGACCATGAGCCACTTGAGCTTGGCCCGTATTTCTTCAGGCTGGATCCATTGGAGCTCCATCGTGCGCATCACAATCCGGTTGTGGAAATCAGTACGGGAAGAAAGGCGGCTCTGACTCGTCTCGGTTCTAAGACCGGAACTTGAAGCAAGGAGGTGTACGTTACCGTCACGTAAAGCAAAAGAACGGGCCAGAAGAATCGGACGAACTTCTTAACCCTAGATGGTCCCGGCCATTTTGAAAATCGGCAGGTACATGGCCACCACGATGAACCCGATGATGGCACCCAGGAAAACCATCAACATCGGCTCCAAGAGAGACGTTAATGCGGCGACCGCCGCATCCACTTCCTCTTCATAAAAGTCGGCGATTTTCCCCAGCATTGCATCCAAGGCCCCCGTGGTTTCACCCACGGCAATCATCTGAACCACCATCGGGGGAAATACCTTCGTCTTACCGAGCGGATCGGAAACAGTCTTACCTTCGCTAATGCTCTGCCGGGCCGTCATGATGGCTTCCTCGATGACCTTGTTGCCCGCCGTTTTGGCCGTGATATTCAGTCCCTCCAGGATGGGAACCCCGCTGCTGATCAAGGTACCCAGGGTTCGTGTAAATTTGGCGACGGCCGCTTTGCGGACGAGATCACCGATCACTGGGGTCTTTAACGCCGTACTATCCATCAGTTTTCGGCCCATCTGCGTCTTATAGAACCGTTTCAATCCAATCCAGCCCAACACCGCCCCCACGGCCAAATACGGTGCGTATTTTTTCGATATGTTGCTGGCGGTGATGACGATCTGGGTTGGTGCGGGAAGCGCCCCGCCAAAATCGGAAAACATCTTGGCGAAGACCGGAATAACCCAGATCATCAAGATGGCCACGATGACGACGGCCACGCCCATGATCGTGAGCGGATAGACCATCGCCGATTTGATCTGCTTTTTCAACTTTGCGGCCTTCTCGATATGCTTGGCCAGGCGGTTTAGGATGGTGTCGAGAATACCCCCGGCCTCACCGGCCGCCACCATGTTCACATACAAATCGTCAAACGCCTTGGGATGCTTCCTCAAGGCATCGGCGTAGGTGGAACCCGATTCGACCTCCTGCCGAACTTCACCCACCACCTTGGATAGGAACTTGTTTTCAGTTTGAGTCGAAAGAATTTCAAGGCATTGGACCAGCGGCAGACCGGCGTCGATCATCGTGGCAAACTGCCTCGTAAAAATAACAATGTCCTTGTCTGTGACGGAGCCGCCGAGACTGAAACTGAGATTAAACGCGCCGGCCTTTTGCTGGATCGAGGTCACCAAGATGTTTTGCTTTCGAAGAAGCCCGATCACCTCCTCGCGGGTCTTGGCGACGACCTCACCCTTCTGCTGGGATCCTTGTCTCGTCTTCCCTGTCCAAGCAAACGTTGCCATCGATTCACCGCATCCTTGGTTTACCGAGCCACCCGCTGTTCCTTACCCGCTTGCGTGGCCATTCCGCTCCGCCCTATCATATTGATCAGTTCTTCGACGTTGCTGCTCCGGGTAACGGCGTCATCATAGGTAATCAAGCGCCTTTGGTAGAGTTCGGACAACGACTGATTCATCGTCTGCATCCCATGCTTCGACTGGCCGGTTTGCATCGTGGAATAGATTTGATGGACCTTGTCTTCCCGAATCAAGTTGCGGATCGCAGGGGTGGGAACCATGATCTCCAATGCCAGGACCCTCCCCTGTCCGCTCGCCTTGGCCATGAGCTGCTGGGACATGACCCCTTCCAGAACAAACGACAACTGGGCCCGAACCTGGGGCTGTTGAAACGGCGGAAAGACATCAATGATCCGGTTGATCGTCTGGGCGCAGGAATTGGTGTGAAGCGTGGCCAGGGTGAGGTGACCGGTCTCGGCGATCGTCAATGCGGCCTCGATCGTTTCCAGGTCGCGCATCTCCCCCACCAGAACCACATCGGGATCCTGCCGGAGAATATATTTGAGAGCGGTTTTGAAGGATTTGGTGTCCGAGTTGACCTCCCGTTGGTTGACCAGGCATTTCTTATGCGGATGAAGGAACTCGATCGGATCCTCGATCGTCACGATATGCTCATGCCGTTCGCTGTTGATCGTGTCGATCATTGTGGCCAGTGTGGTCGATTTGCCGCTACCCGTCGGACCGGTCACTAGGATCAGCCCGCGTGGACGCTTCACCAGCTCCCGCACGACGGGAGGGAGGCCCAGTTCTTCGAAGGTCAATATCTTGAACGGAATGGTCCGGATCGCGCAGGCCACGGCCCCGCGCTGCATGAAGACATTCGCGCGAAACCGGCTCAACCCTTTCAACCCGAAGGAAAAGTCGAGTTCCGTTTCCTCTTCAAATTTGTGTTTTTGGGCGTCGGTTAGCACACTGTAAACGAGTTGTTTTGTCTCGGCAGGCGTCAATGGGGGCGTGTTTAACGGAACCAGATCGCCATCGACCCGAATCTGCGGCGGACTTCCTGTGGTTATATGGAGATCGGAAGCACCCTTTTCGATCATGGTCTGGAGCAATTGATACAGATTGGACATGCGTCTCCTTACGATACAATCATCCTAATAGTGTACCCGAAATTGCGCCTGATTAAGATCTTTAAATTTCAATCCGCGAAGGTCGAATCCACGATCTCTTCCAGTGTGGTCGATCCTTCACGGACCTTGGCCAAGCCGCTCATGCGCAACGTTTTCATTCCCGCGCCGATGGCTCGCTTTTTGATCTCATCCGCCGAGGCCCCTTGGAGAACCAATTCACGCACCTCTTCCCCGATGGGCATCACCTCATACAAGGCGACCCGGCCCTTGTAGCCCGTATCGCTGCAGGTTTGACATCCCTTGCCTTTATAACAAACCGCGTTTTTAGCTTCCTCCTCCGTCATACCCCCTTTGACCAGTGTTTGGACTGGAATCTTATCTACCTCTTTACAGTCCTTGCAGATTCGTCGGACCAACCGCTGGGCCAAAATCAATACCACCGAGGAGGCCACCAAGAACGGCTCGATGCCCATATTAAGAAGGCGGTTGATCGTGCTGGGCGCATCATTGGTGTGCAACGTGGACAAGACCAAATGTCCTGTCAGGGCCGCCTTGACCCCGATTTCGGCCGTTTCATAATCCCGGATTTCGCCCACCATGATGATGTCCGGATCTTGTCGGAGGAAAGAACGGAGTGCGGCCGCGAAATTAAGACCGATCTCATCCTTCATTTGGACCTGATTGATCCCCATCAGATTGTATTCGACCGGATCCTCGGCCGTCATGATGTTCACATCGATGGAATTAATAGAGTTCAAAGCGGAGTACAGTGTGGTGGTTTTACCGCTTCCGGTCGGACCCGTAACCAACACCATTCCATACGGACTGCTGATCGCCTTCATAAAATCTTCTAAGGCATTGGGTTCAAAACCCAGTTTGGTCATATCCAACGTCAGATTACTTTTGTCCAACAGCCGCATCACGATCTTCTCGCCGAACAAACACGGAAGAGAAGAAACGCGAAGGTCGACCTCTTTATCTTCAAATTTCATTTTGATGCGCCCGTCTTGAGGTAGGCGACGTTCGGCAATGTCCAGGCTGGCCATGATCTTCAAACGGGAGGTCAGGGCCGCTTGTAATTTTTTCGGAGGGGCCATCACCTCGTAGAGGGATCCGTCCAAACGGTACCGTACCCGGAAACTTTTTTCGTAGGGCTCGATGTGGATATCGCTCACTTTTTTCTTAATCGCCTCAACCAGGATCAGATTCGCCAGCTTCACCACCGGCGCATCCTCTACCTCCGCTTTCAACTGGTTAATATCGACTTCCTCTTCATGAATAACGGAGAGGTTCGAATCGTCCAGCGTCTCCATATCTTTGAGCACCGTCTGGAGTTGTTTGGAGGAGACATCGTACGATTTGGCGATCGCCGTCATCACGGCCGTATCCGAGGCGATCATGGGTTCGATCTCGTATCCGGTCATGAATTTGATATCATCCACCGCAAAAACATTGGTGGGATCCGCCATGGCCAGGCTGAGCGTGGCACCGGAGCGTTTGACCGGAATGACGTGGTATTTATGAACGACCTCAACCGGCACCAGTTTTGTGACCGCGGGATCGATCGGGGTCTTGGAAAGATCAATGGAGGGAATGCCGTAATGTTGGCTGAGGAGCTTTAGAAGCTTATCCTCTTCTATAAAACTCATCTTGACGAGGATGCTTCCCAAGTGGCCGCCCTCCTTTTTTTGGACGAGGAGGGCTTTCTGGAGCTGTTCTTCCGAAATAACCCGAGCCGCCGTGAGAACTTTCCCTAAACGTTCAGGAACCAATGTTGCTACCTCGAATTCGGATGAAGGAATCCTCTGTTTTTTCAGTTTACTGGATCGTTTTCAAATTGTCAATGTCGCTTCTACCGTGTTTCTAGGGAACGATGGCCTGACGAAGGGCCTCCCGCATAACATCCACCGGAGGTCGCCGACCTGTCCAGATTTCAAAGGAAAGTGCCCCTTGGTAAACCAGCATTCCAAGCCCTGAAATCGCCGTGGCCCCGGCTGCTTCCGCCTGTTTGAGCAGGGCGGTCCTTGGAGGCTTATATATAAGATCATATACGACATGGTGGGTTTTGAAAACAGCGGAGGAAAGAAGGGGAGGGTCGGACGGACTCATTCCCAATGATGTTGCATTGATAATGATATCGGACTCTTGGACAGATTTATTAAGGGCTTTTCCCATCCAGTGGAGGACAGAAACCGAGCACCCGATCGACGATCGCCGTAGATGCCGTGCCAGCCCGTGGGCCCTTTCTAAGGAGCGGTTTGCGATCAACAACTTCTTCACGCCCTCGTGGGCCAGTTGAAACGCGACAGCACGTGCCGCCCCCCCCGCCCCTAAAAGCAGGACCCGCTGCCCGGCTACCGAACGGTGGCTCTCCTCCATCAAGGCCCTAAGGAACCCCCGGCCGTCGGTATTATGACCAATCAGCCGTTCACGTTGGATTTCAACCGTGTTCACCGCTCCGATGAGCTCGGCTTCCGGAGTTAAGCGGTCGATAATAGCCATGATTCTTTCCTTGTGCGGAATCGTCACGTTAAATCCACGGAACCCTAGCCGTTGCAACGCATTCACGGCGGACCGCAAATGGCGGGGCTCAACCGTCAAGGGAATATAGCAGTAGTCGAGGCCCAAGGCCTCAATGGCCGCATTGTGCATCAATGGGGAAAGGGAATGCCGGATGGGATACCCAATAATGCCAAGCCACCGGGTTCGACCGTTCACGCAAAGGGCCTTTGTTTAATGGTTTTGTCCCGGGATCGGCGCGGCACCGGTTAAACCTGTTCGGAATTCAGATGATGAATTCCCCGGTAAATGTAATGTAATCCGGAAAGAATCGTTAACCCGACCGTCACCACCAGTACCGGGAAAAGACTGACCGTGCTCCCCCGAACTACGGCCGCGAGTAAAACCAACGCCACGTAAATCAATTGAAGCGCCGTCGTGCTTTTCCCGAGGAAGGTGGGCGAGATTTCCATCTGGGTTTGTGTCAGATGGAGAATCAAGGCGCCCAAAATCAAAATAATATCTCGGCTGACCACGACCACGGCACTCCAAACCGGGATAATTTGCAGGATCCCGAGGGCCAGGAAGGACGCCGTCAGGAGCAGCTTGTCCGCCATTGGGTCGAGGTAGGTCCCCAGCCGCGTTCTCTGATTCGTCAGCCGCGCAATCAAGCCATCCAGGCTGTCCGTTAGGCCCGCCGCGAGAAAAACGGCCAAGGCCCATCCATGGTAATGATAGATCAATAAATTAATGAATACCGGTATGAATAGAATACGAAGAATGGAGAGTAGGTTTGGAAGGTTCATCCCCGATGGCCATGAGTAACATGCACTATGAGGGATTATAAGAAACGGCTGATGGATTGTCAAACATAAGCCAAACCCCCTCCGCCTCAAGGATTCGAGGCCGGAATCGATACGGTCAACGCATCCGTATGGAAGGGGCAATCCCCGACTCTGCCGCCGGGTCCTTTAAACCCAAAAAAGTTATTGATTGCCTGGGAGGAACTCGCTATAATCTTCGCCATCCTGGAGATCGTCCGATGCAGCGAATTACCGAGCGACACCAAATTGAAGGGCAAGACGAGCGACAGCGCGTCTTTAATCGCCTGGTGGACATCCAGCGCATCGAGAAAGGATACAAGGCCATCTTTCATTATGAAGGACTGACGTTTGAGACAGAGGCCTTTCGCACGGTCGACGAAACACTTCGCCATTTCGTCTCGCAGTTGCAACGGTCCGGTTTTTCGAACCTTCGCACCCGCCTGAATTTCCGGGGGCCGCGGTATCTGGCCGAGCGGGAACCTTGGGTGAACTACCCCGAGGAAGCGTTGAACAAAGCCGGTCGCACCTGACCGCCGGCAGACGTTCGTTTTTCCTTCGGCTCCCAAGTCGCGCTTCTGGAGACGATCGCTGTCCATCTCAATGAATTCGACGAAAAAAATAACGCCGGTTGAGAAGAAACGATGGGAACTCTGGGCCATGTCTATTCTCCTCCTGCTATCCTCGACCGGGACCGTCATCGTCTTGAGCCTCCTGACAGGGCAACCTCCGGTCATTATAATCTTCCTGGGTGTCTTTTTCCTGCTCTTCTGTGCCTACATCATCGACAAAGAATTCAAACTTCAAAAAATGCAAAAACAACTGCGCGAGGAACAATTTAAAGTTCTGGAAGAAGAAGCGAGAATCTCCGCACTTCAGGTGCAACTCAAGGAATTGACGGCGTTGCAGAAAGCGATGACCGCAATCGGAATGGAAACGCAGCCCGAAAAAGCGCTCGACACGATCCTGAAGGCCGCGATGGAACTTTTTATGGCCGATCGCGGCTCCATCATGCTGGTCGATGAGGTCAACAAAATACTCGTCATCGCCACGTCGCTGGGAATCAAACCGGAATACCGGGCCCAGAGCCGTCCCAAGATTGGTGAAGGGATTGCAGGCTACGTGGCCCAGACCGGCGAGGCCCTGCTCCTCCCCCAGAAGGTCAACCAAGACCAATTCAAGAATTTCGAAATCAAAGCGACCGAATTGCGTTCCGGAATCTGTGCCCCGTTGCGCAGTCGGGACAAAATCATCGGGGTTATCAACTACGCCATCACCAATCCCGCAAAACGCCTCCTCACGGAATACGACCTGAAACTACTCATCATTTTTGCGCAGTACGCCACACTGGTCATCGAGACAGCCAACGCGGCCCGTTTACGATAACCCGCTTGATGACCGGGTCCACTTATCTTCGGAATCCTTCGCATTGCACACCCCCATCCGACTTGTTATAATGCCATTATGACCGCTTCGGTCTCACCTCTCGTCTCAGATCTGGTGCGTCTTCTCGGAACATCGAAGGTCCTGTCCGACTACCCCGCTCGAACCGCCTATGCGGTTGACGCCAGCATCTATCGGATCAATCCGCAAGCCGTTGTGTTGATCGAACAGGAAACCGATCTGCTCAAGGTGATGGAATATGCCCAAGGGCATCGGATTGCGCTCACGGCCCGGAGCGGCGGTTCAAACCTAACCGGCAATGCCATCGGCGAAGGGGTCATTCTTGAATTTTCGAGATTGAACCGCATCCTGGAATTAAATCGCGAAGAAAAATGGGTCCGGGTCCAGCCGGGAAAGATCTACGGCGAGCTGAACCGGGATCTGGAACGCCACGGTCTTTTTTTCGCTCCCGACCCGTCCAGCGGCGACGTGTGTAAGATCGGAGGAATGCTGGGGAACAACTCGGCCGGCCCTCATACGCTCAAGTACGGAGCCACCAAGGACAACGTCCATGAACTCCGCGTGATCCTAGCCGATGGCCGAGCCCTTTCGGTTCGTCCCTGTCATATAGAACATCCCGATTTTGGGCGGCTGCTTGGCGAGAATCGCGGGCTTCGCGAACTCTACGCCTTGCTGCAATCCAACCGATCCCTCATCCGGCAACACCGGATCGGGGTGAGCAAGAACAGCAGCGGTTATAATCTTTTCGACATGGTTGATCATCTGGAGGAAGGCACCTTTGATCTCACGAAACTCTTTATCGGAAGCGAAGGCACACTGGGAATAATCACAGAAACGAAACTGCGGTTGAGAGATCGCCCGACCCGGACCGCTACCGTGCTGGTGTATTTCAACCGCTTGGAAGAAGTCGGCCATGCGGTAAATTCTTTTCTAACATTTCGTCCCAGCGCGATGGAACTCATGGACGCCAGCTCGCTCGACCTGATTGGCCGGGGCCGTTTCGGCATCCCGCCCGAGGCCGCGGCCATGCTTCTGATCGAATTCGATGAAGAACCGATCGAGGACAAGATTGACCGGATTCACGAGACGACAAAGATTTATCGGCTGAGTCGGCCCATCGACGTAGCCCGAAGCGACCGACCTCACGGACAGGAACAACAAGAGGCGCTGTGGAGGGTGCGGAAGGCCATTTATCCGACTCTATACCGGTACGACGCCAAGAAAAAGCCAATCAACTTTGTGGACGACGTCGTGGTCCCGGCCACCCGTCTTCCCGAGCTCATTGATTACCTGGTCCGGTATTTCAAGGGAATGGACATACCCGTGGCCATCTATGGCCATATCGGCGATGGAAACGCTCATATCAATCCGCTCATGGACATGAAAAGCCCGGAAGACGTCGCACACATGGCGGCCATCTCGAACGAGATCCATTCCACCGTCATCCATCGATTCGGCGGATCCATTTGTGGCGAGCACGGAGACGGCCGGGTCCGGGGGGAGTTTCTGCGCGAACTTTACGGGGAAGAAGTCTATGGCCTGTTCATGCAGATCAAGCGACTCTTCGATCCGGATCAGATCCTAAATCCGGGCGTCAAACTCACCCACGTGCCATTCACAACCCATCTGGACACCGAACGGCTCGCGAAACCCTGCGCTACATGTGGAAAATGCAACACCGTGTGCCCGGTTTACGACATCACGCAAGAGGAATCGAACGGAGCCCGCGGCTGGTTTCACATCCTCACCGCGACCGATTTTTCGCATGAAAAGGCCTCCCGTGTCGTCGAGGCCTGCGTCAACTGCAAATCCTGCTATGCCGTCTGTCCCGCCGGCATTGACGTTTCAAAATACGTGCTTGAAAAACGCGCGGAGCGCCCGAATCGCTTGGCCGGTCTGATTTTCGGTCTTCAGGCGCGGCCCTGGCTGTTCGAATCGTTGCTGAAATGGGCCGGATGGACACAACCGCTCTGGAATACTTCCCCCGGTCGAGCGGCTCTGGAATACCTTACTCTTCCGGTCTTAAAGGCCCTGTCTCCGTCTGCGCGCCTTTCACGCGACATCGTACTTCCGCGGTTGGCCACGCAAACGCTGCGCCATCGCTTTGCGTCGTTTACGGAGGAAGCGGGGGGAAAAGGAACGGTGGCCTATTTCCACGGTTGCGCCGCCAATTATTTCAGGGATGGAGTGGGGGAGGCCGTGATCCGCCTTCTACAACGGCAAGGAATCCGACCGGTGCTACCCCGGCAACATTGCTCGGGAACACCGATCGAGACCTACGGCCATCGGGAGTTGGCCCGGAAACATGCCCGTTTCAATATGGAGTCCTTGCGACGTTTTGAGACGGTCGTGACGGGGTGCGCCTCGTGCACCTTCATGCTGAAGGATTACGCCCGGTTTTGCTCGGACGAAAAGGAGCGGGCGCAGGCGGCCGAGCTGGCCCGACGGGTGAAACATATCACGGAATTCCTGGTCGAGACGGGGACCCGCTCTTCAAATTCGGCCCCGGGAACACCGCAACAAACCGTGGCATATCATTCCTCCTGCCACCTGCGCGCGGCCGGAGTTACAAAGGAACCCCGGGAGTTGCTTCGCCGAATTTCCGGCCTGCGCTTTGTCGAGATGCGGGATGCCGACCGGTGCGCCGGAGGAGCCGGAACCTTTATCGTAAAAAATTATGAGCAGTCCAGACGGATTTTCGAGCGCAAGCGGCGGGCCGTGGTCGAGTCCGGAGCGGATGTGATTGCGACGAGTTGCCCCGCCTGCATGATCCAGTTGAAAACCGGAATGCATGACAGCCTTCCGATTAAGCATATCGCACAAATTCTCGATGAAGCTCAGGAACGGGCAAGCGGACCAAAGGCCCCGGATGCCCCTTCGGAAGATTTGTAAGGTATCTATGGTTGAAAGGAGGGGGCGCGCCCTCGGCAACCGGGAAAAGCAGGCGGGTTCCTCCGGCCATCCCCTACCGCTTAAATTGTTTGACCCAGAAGATCCCGCCGTCGACAGTATACAGAATGGTTCCGTTGTCCCCCACGGCCCACCCGGTCTTGTCATTTATGAAAAAAAGCGCCCGCAGAGTCGCATCCGTTCCGGGGGATCGGGGAATCCATATTAGGCCGACATTGGATGCCGTGCTGCTCGTGGACTGGAGCAGGGTCCCGGCCTCTCCGGAAACCCAACCGGCCGTCGAACCCCAAAACAGGATATCAGTCAAGGTGCCGGTCGCGGAGGTTTGGGGACCGCGCAGCCATGTGAGGCCGTCGTTCGTGGTCTGGAGAAGGACTCCGCCATCCCCCACGACCCATAGGGCGTTTCCGCTCCCGTAAATGGCGTTCAGGCTTCGGGTCGTGCCGCTGAGTTGTGAGGCCCAGAGCGCCCCGCTTGTCCCGGTAGCGGTGTGGAGAATCAAACCCTCGTCTCCTACAATCCATCCGTTATTAGGGTCCCGGAATAAGACGTCGCGAAGATGGTTGCTTCCGGCTCCGACCTGGGTCATCCATGAAAAACCGCCGTTGTCGGTATGAAGAATCGTCCCGTTATCCCCCACCACCCAACCGACGCTGGTATTCCCCTTCTGGAAGAAAACGCTGTTCAAGGGGTTTGAACTGCCGCTGGTCTGACGAACCCAATTCATTCCGGAGTTGCTCGTCTGAAGAATGATCCCGCCGTCCCCGACCGCCCAGCCCGTACTCGAGCTCGCAAACTCGACGGCCCTCAGACCCTGCGTCGTTCCGCTCGACTCCGAGAACCACGTCGCCCCCCCATCCCGGGTGTGGAGGAGGGTCCCGTTATTCCCGACGATCCAACCCTCGCTGGCGGTGATGAAGTAGACCCCGTTTAACTGTTCCATGAAGGCCGTCGCGGGAGCAGCGGCCTGAATGCTCTCGCCCGTACCGGCGCAGCCCATGAGAATCAGGGGCGCGATGAGCAGTCCGATCCGCTGGGCCGATTGAACCCATCCGCTTCTGGATGTGAGCATGATTCCCCCCTTCCCGTCATGATTTTCGCATGGCCCTGGAATGATTTTATTGGACCGCCGGCTCCAAGAGCGTGACCGTGGCTGTGTCTCCGTCCATCCGAAACGGAATACCGATTGGAAGCGTCACCTGCTCCCCGCCGTGGCCGGTCGGAAATCCATACAAAATGGGAAACGCCTGGTCCGCCAGCCGATCCTGAATCACATCCTCCAGGACATAGGTGGAATGAGCCGGGGGCTGACATCCCGGCATTTTCCCGAAAATTACCCCTTTGACATTTTGGAATTTGGACGCGGCCTTCAGCTGGGTCAACATCCGGTCAATCCGATAAGGGGCTTCGTCGATGTCCTCCAGCAGGAGGATGCATCCGTCGGTCTGAATCTCGTAGGGCGTCCCAAGGGTATTACAGAGCATCGTCAAACAACCGCCCACCAGCGGACCCTGGGCCTGTCCGCCCCTTAAACCCTTCACGTTCGCCACCGGAATCGGACCTTGGCCCTGGGCCTCCACCAGAATTTTCCGAAACCAGGTATCGGTCAGCAAGGAAGGCTGCTTGCCGAAGCTCGGCGCCACCATCGGACCGTGGAATGTGACCCATTCGAACCGCTGGCGAATATAATTGAGCAGAAGGGTGATATCGCTGCTTCCGACCAGAATCTTGGGGTGCCCGGCGATCACCCCCTCGTCAAGATGGGGAATGATGCGCGCCGTCCCATACCCGCCGCGGGCGCAGACAATCGCCGCGATTTCGGGGTTAGAAAACATCCGGTTCAGATCGTCCGCACGCTCGCGGTCCGTCCCGGCCAAATACCGGGACCGCTTCGTAACCGCTTCTCCCAACTCCACACCAAACCCCATGTCCTTCAGACGGTCCACGCCCTGAGCCAACTCCGAAAGATCCACCGAGCCGGCCGGTGCGACAACGCCGATGGTATCCCCCGCCGTTAGTCTCTTTGGTTTGATCATGATCGGATACCCGGGATGAATTCCTGAACGACGAGGTCATGAAGGGCCGGTCGAAACTTCCGGATCTTTATGTTCCGACTGGTCGGATGAACCCGGTTCGTCAGCAATATAATGGTCAAGTCTTTTTCCGGATCGATCCAGAGCGAGGTGCCCGTGAATCCGAGATGACCGAAGGAGCGCGCGGAAAGCAAGCGGCCGGAGGAAGAGGGCGCCCCGGAAGACCCCGATGGGGTATCCCAGCCCAAGCCCCAGCTCGAACCCGGTGTCGTTTGGCGCGTCACAAAACTTTCGACGATCTTTTGGGAAACGAAGGGGTTACGACCACGCAAGGCATCCAAGATCGTCTGAGAAAACCGATTCAGGTCGGCCGCCGTTGCGAACAGACCCGCGTGCCCGGCGATTCCTCCCATCGCATAAGCGTTGTCATCGTGCACCTGGCCGACCACGATCCCCCTCCTCCAATCACTGCGTTCGGTCGCCGCAAACCTCCCGGCGTGGGGTTTTCCGGTCCGAATAAAGAAGGACCGCTTGAGGCCGAGGGGACGAAACACCTGGTCACGACAAAACCGGTCCAGGCCCAGCCCGCTTACGCGTTCGATAATCTCGCCCAAAAGGACAAATCCAAGATCGCTATACAGGCTCATGGCCCCGGGCGGATAGACCAAGCGGCCATGATGGATACGATTCAACACCTGTTGTTTCGCATCCGGACTTCCCACATAGCCGTTTCGCCTTTTCGCCGTTTTGATCACCTCTTTGTAGAGAGGCTCCCAAGCCCGAAGGCCGGAGCAATGGTTCAGAAGGTCTCGAACCCTGATCCGGTCTTTCTCACCGCCCGAGAATTCCGGTATCCAGCGCCTCACCGGGTCGTCGATGTCCAAGGCTCCGCGATCCACCAGCCGCATCACGGCCGTTGTGGTTGCGATCGGTTTTGTCAATGAGGCCAAATCAAAGATCGTGAAGCGGGTCATGGATATCTTGCGGGGCTTGAGCGCCGCAAAACCGACCGCTTCATGGACCCGGACCTCGCCCCTCCAGGCGGCCAGCAACACGGCCCCTGGAAAGACGCCCTCGTCCACGGCATTGTTTAAAGCCTTTAGAATGGCAGGGAAAGCGTTTGTCATCAAGATGGATCAGGGTCAGCGCCGCTGTTCCAGCGCCTTGAGAAGTTTCCCATGGATCCCGTCAAATCCCCCGCTCGACATCAGGCAAACCAGGTCGCCGGACTTCAAACGGGGCGAGATCGTACGGACGATCTCCTCCGTCGTCGGAATGAACTCGGCCTCCTTGCCCAAACCTCGCAGGTCCTCGGCCACCTGCTTGGGATCCAGCCGAAGCCCCGCCGGGAGTTTTTCCGATGCGAAAATATCCGCAATCACGATCAGGTCGGCCGGATCAAACGACGGGGGGAACTCCTTCTGAAACACATTCCTCCGGCTGGTCGCCGATCGCGGTTCAAAGACGGCCCAGATCCGACGCCGCGGATAACGCAACCGGAGTCCGGCCAGGGTCTCCCGAATGGCTGTGGGATGATGGGCAAAATCGTCCATCACGATCACACCGGCCACCTCGCCCAAGACCTCTTGCCGTCGTTTGACGCCTTGAAAGCTCTCGATCCCCTTTTGAATGCTCTCGGAAGACAAGCCCAGCGTCGAGGCCAGTCCGATCACGGCCAGCGCATTGACCAGATTGTGCCGACCCACCATCGGGCTCCGAAACGGGCCAAGGTCCCGCCTCCCGTTTTTAACACGGAAGGAAACCCCGTCGGAGTCGAACCTCACGTCCTCGGCACACCATCCGGCCGTTGGATTCAGGCCATAGGTCGATCGCGGGCAGGAAGCATCCCGGATGACCGCCCGGACATTCGGATCTCCATCCACTGCGAAGAGGATACCGTCCGATGGAATCAACCGGACGAATTTGCGAAACGCCGATTTAATCTCGTCCAAGTCATTGTAAATATCTCCGTGATCGAATTCGATGCTGGTCAAGATGGCCGCATGGGGACGGTAATGGAGGAATTTAGGTCCCTTGTCGAAAAATGCCGTGTCGTACTCGTCCCCTTCTACAACGAAATAGCGCCCCGTGCCGGGGCGGCTGTTCGCCCCAAAGTTGATCACCCACCCCCCGATTAAAAAGCCGGGGTCCAGCCCGGCGCTTTCCAGGACCCAGGCCATGAGCGCGGCGGTCGTGGTTTTGCCGTGCGTCCCGGCGATCACAATCGGGGTGCGGTCCGTAAGGAAGAACTCGGCCAACGCCTGCGGAAATGATCGGTACGGGACGCCTCGATCCAGAACAGACTGGACCTCCGGATTGGTTTTGGATACGGCGTTGCCGATAATCACCAGGTTGGTATCGGGTTCGATATTCTCGGGACGAAATCCAACGCGGCAAGGGATGCCCTCCCGTTCCAACAGGGTGCTCATCGGTGGATAGACATTGGCGTCCGACCCCGTCACCCGGTAGCCGGCCGCTTTGAGCATCCGGGCCAACGCGGCCATCCCGGTTCCGCAGATCGCAATAAGATGAATATTCCGAAAGGTAGGCCCCATGTGCTCTTGAGTCTAACACACAGCCCTCAAGGGCGCAACCACCGGGCCAGAAATCGCGTTGCCCTTCCGTTCATTGATTAAAACTCTTGGGGCTGTTATCATACAGGCGCTTTCTGAACGCAACTTCGGCCATTATTGACCCGCATCCCGCAGGGATTGAAATGCGGATGAACAATCTGGACATGTTGATAGGAAAGACCCCGGGGTTGGACGATTTTTGACCGTGCCCGATCCCCTCTCCAACGGGTAGGAAGGCGAGGAGGATGAGGAGGATGAAGGTGTTTTCTTTCGGAGTGTAAACGGGAAAAAGCATACATGCCCGATTTAATAGATCAGATAAAAACCTTCAGGATTACGATCGACCTGGTCATGGGGATGATCATCATGGGGACAACCGGGGCCGTGATCGGGTTGAACATCGGCGGTCCCCTTCTCACGACCACGGCGACCTTGCTTGGAATCGTTCTCGGCGGATTCATCTCGATGTTGAGCGCCCGGCGCTTTTTCATCAGCGTCCTGGTGGGAACATTTATCGGTGCCGTGCTGGCCCTTTGGCTGGGCGGACCTTCTGCCTTGATCATCGGCGCGGGCTCTGGCGGCGCCATCGGCGGCTTCATCGGTGTCAATATCGGGCTGTTCAGAAGGGGATTATGACCACATTCTGCTTGACAGGGACAATAATTTTATTGTATTCTTTTAGACTTTAAGAGGATGGGTGCGCGATATGAAAACGGTTTCAGCCAAGAAAAAAGATTTTAATCGAACCTGGTACCTGGTCGATGCCCAGGACAAGATCTTGGGGCGCCTTGCATCCGAGGTGGCTTCGATCCTCCGGGGAAAGCACAAACCGACCTTCACCCCCCACGTGGACTGCGGCGATCACGTCGTGGTGGTCAATGCAGCGGGAATCCATCTCACGGGGGATAAACGGGTCAGTAAGTTTTATGCTCGCCATTCGGATTACCCCGGCGGATTCAAATCGATCACGGCCGGAACCCTGTTAAATGAGCGCCCTGATCGGATGGTCCGTTGGGCGATTCAGGGCATGCTCCCCAAGACCAAATTAGGCCGGGCCATGATCAAGAAGCTAAGGGTGTACGCCGGGCCCGATCATCCCCATAAAGCTCAGCAGCTAAAACCGATGGAGTCGCCCGGAACGAGGAGAACCGAATGAGCACCGCTGGCCTGATTGCCGCAACCGGAAAAAGAAAGAACGCCGTCGCCCGCGTCCAACTGAAACCGGGAACAGGGCAGATCCTCATCAACGATCGGACGCTCGAGAATTATTTCCCGCGGGAGATCCACCGAATCCAGATCCTTCAGCCTTTTCAGGTCACCAGCACGACCGGCAAGTTCAACGCGGCCGTCAACGTGCAGGGGGGAGGCGAGATGGGTCAAGCCGGCGCGGTACGCCACGGAATCGCCAAGGCCTTGCTGCAAACCAACGCCGCCCTTCGCGAGCCGTTGAAGAAAGAGGGCCTTTTGACCCGCGATTCCCGCGTGAAGGAACGGAAAAAATACGGCCAGAAAGGCGCGCGCCGGCGGTTCCAGTATTCCAAACGTTAAGAGCGAAATGGAATGAAGAAGGGGCCGCAGGGCCCCTTTTTTTATGTCCCATTTTTCGAGAGCGAGTAACAGGAGGCAGAATTCATGGTGAAAGTCGCTGTAGTCGGCGCGAGCGGCTATACCGGCGGGGAGTTACTTCGGCTGCTCTTCCTGCATCCCCGGATCAAGCTGACCGCGGCCTTTTCCGGAAAATCGGCCGGCCAAGCGATCGACACGGTCTTCCCAAATCTCAAGGGGCGGCTGTCGATGACCTTGGAGCCCCTAGATCTGAACCGCCTCCCGGGCAGGGCGGACCTGTTTTTTCTGGCCTTGCCGCACACAACCGCGATGCCGGTCGCGGCCCGGCTGCTTGAGAGGAAGAAACGCGTGATCGACCTCAGCGCGGATTTCCGGATAAAAGACCCCAAGATCTATGAGCGGTGGTACAAGACCCCCCATCTTTATCCCGGGCTGCTGGGACAGACTTGTTACGGCCTGCCCGAACTTCACCGCAACGCGATCAAATCGGCCCGACTCGTGGCCAATCCGGGATGTTATCCGACCGGCGCGCTTCTGGGGCTTCTTCCGTTGTTCCAAAAACCGCGGGTGGATTCCGGTCAGATCATCATCGATGCGAAATCCGGAATTTCCGGCGCCGGACGGAGCCCGGGCCAACCCTACCATTTTCCGGAGGCCCACGAGGCCGTGTCGGCCTATAGCATCGGCCGACATCGTCACCGGCCCGAGATCGAGCAGGAGCTGTCCATCCTGGTTAAAAAAAAGATCGCGGTGACTTTCACACCTCACCTTGTGCCGATCAACCGGGGAATTCTTTCCACCATCTACATCCCGCTCACCAGGACGATCGAGACCGACGAGGTTCTGAAACGGTACCAGGCCTTTTACAAAGGGAAACCGTTCGTCCGGGTCCTGTCATCCGGTGACTTGCCCAACACCCGAAACGTGCAGGGCTCAAACGACTGTCACATTGGTTTGGTGGTCGACGGACACTCGGATCCCGGGGCGGCGACCCTCGTCGTGGTCACGGCCATTGATAATCTGGTCAAAGGAGCGGCCGGCCAGGCCATTCAGAACATGAACCTGATGATGGGTTACGAAGAATCCCTCGGACTTACGGCCCCGGGACTGTTTCCATAGGTAAGATGCCCGGCGAGCACGGCGAGCGAGAGGGGGAGGCTCCGACCCGTTGTGCCGGCGCGAGCCCCTAAAAAAGGATCAACCGATGAAGAAAATCCAGGGGGGAATAACAGCCGTGCAAGGCTTCCGCGCCGCCGGCCTTCATTGCGGAATCAAATCCGGACGAAGCCCCGACCTCGCCCTGATCGCGGCCGATCATCGCTGTTCCTCCGCCGCGGTGTTTACTTTGAACCGGGCCGCAGCCGCCCCGGTTGTCCTCACCCGAAACCATTCCCGAAATGGAAATCTTCAAGCGATCGTGGCCAATTCGGGATCGGCCAACGCTTGCACGGGCGCCGAGGGATTGGCCATTGCGGAACAGATGGCGACGATAACCGGTAAAATGCTCGGGATCTCACCCCGCCGGATCGCGGTGGCCTCCACCGGAAAAATCGGTGCGCCCCCGTCGCTCAAGGCGCTCCAGAGTGGAATTCCACGGGCCATCTCGTCCTTAAGCCACAAAGGAAGCCGAAAAGCGGCCGAGGCTATCTTGACGACCGACACCTTCACGAAAGAAGCGGCCGTTCGAGTGAGGATTCTTGGAAAAACCGTCACGATCGGAGGCATTGCGAAGGGAGCCGGGATGATTCACCCCAATATGGCGACCATGCTTGCCTTCTTGACCACGGACGCCCGAATCCCGTCCGCACGTCTTCAAAAAATGCTGACAGCGGCCGTGGATCGATCCTTTAACATGGTTTCGGTCGACGGGGAAACCAGCACAAATGACATGGTGGTCTGTCTGGCCAACGGAGCGGCTGAAAACGAATCCATTGAAAGATCACCGGCCGCGCGAAGGGCTTTTCAAGAATCCCTTGACGCCGTCTGCACCGAACTGGCAAAAATGATTGCCCGGGACGGTGAAGGCGCCACGAAATTGGCGGAGATCCGAGTGGTCGGGGCCAAAAACGAGGATGCGGCTCGAAGCATTGCCCGACGGATCTCTCAATCACCATTGGTCAAGACCGCCTTTCTGGGAGAAGACGCCAACTGGGGCCGCATCGCCGCGGCGGCGGGTTCCGCCGGGGTGGAGTTTGATCCCGCCAGGGTGAGTATTTTTTTTGACAATGTGGCAGTGGTACAAAATGGAGTGGGCCTCGGCCCGGCCGCTGAGAGAAAAGCCGCCCGGGTGCTTGGGAATAAATACTTTACGGTGACCCTCGATCTTCGGACCGGAAGGCATACCGCCACGGCCTGGACCTGCGACCTGACCGAGGAATACATACGGATCAACACGGCTTACCGCTCCTAATCTCCATCTTTTCGCTTGCAAATCATTCTTTAATATGTTATTTTTCCAAGGGTTTGATGGAACTCAATTCACACGCCTGACCGTTTCCCACTCGAGGTAGAGGGATCGGCGTTCGACGTGGTGCAGGCCCGCGCACGGGCCTACGATTCGAACGGACAGACAGGCGGAGGATCAACCACAAAGGAGGTTTACATGTCCGTGATTTCCATGAAAGAACTTTTGGAGGCCGGGGTTCACTTCGGCCACCAAACGAAGCGTTGGAACCCCAAGATGAAAAAATACATCTTCGGGGAACGTAATGGGATTTACATCATCGATCTGCAGAAAACGGTGAAGCGTTTTCAGGCCGCCCATGATTTTGTCAGACAGACCGTGGCGGACGGACGGTCCATTCTCTTTGTCGGCACGAAACGCCAGGCCCAGGAGGTGGTCGAGACCGAGGCCAAGCGAAGCCAGATGTTCTATGTCAACCAGCGGTGGCTGGGAGGAATGTTGACCAATTTCCAGACGATCCGCAAAAACATCGAGCGCCTTAAGAAACTGGAAGCCGCACGGACGGACGGCACCCATGACCGCCTCACAAAGAAGGAAGTCGCGGATCTCGAAAAGGATCGGATGAAACTGGAAAAGTACCTTAACGGGATCAAGGAAATGACGACGCTTCCGGGCGCGGTGTATATTGTGGACACCAAGAAGGAGCATATCGCGGTTCAGGAAGCCAAGCGCCTGGAAATTCCCATCATCGCGATCCTGGATACCAACTGCGATCCGGAAGATGCCGATCTGATCATCCCGGGAAACGACGACGCCCTCCGAGCGATCAAACTCATCACCACACGTATCGCGGACGCTGCCATCGAAGGATTGCAGCTTCGCGCCCGAAAGCAGCCTCAGGCCGAAACCATGGCTGCGGCCCCGTTTCCCGAGGCGGGCTTATCGGTGATGCCGACCGCAGCCCCCGTGGGCGATCCGGTCGAAGGCATCGTGGAGGCGGACAATGCCCATTGACGCGACATTGGTAAAGGACCTCCGCGAGAAAACCGGCGCCGGGGTGCTGGATTGTCAAAAAGCCCTGACCCAATCGGGCGGAGATATCGCCAAAGCGATCGACTTCTTGAGGCAGAAAGGTCTGGCCTTGGCCCAAAAGAAGGCGGGGCGGACCACCAACGACGGTCTGATCGTCTCCTATATTCATGCCGGGAGCAAACTCGGGGTTCTCCTCGAGGTCAATTGCGAAACCGATTTCGTCGCCAAAACGGACGACTTTCAAGAACTCGGCCGGGACCTGGCCATGCATATCGCCGCGGCCGACCCCCGATACCTTCAGCGGGAGGATGTCCCCCCGGCCGTTCTGGAAAAAGAGAAAGAAATCTTCCGGGCTCAGGCCAAAGAGAGCGGCAAGCCGGAGGCGGTTTTGGATAAAATCGTCGCGGGGCGATTGGAAAAATTCTATGCCGAGCTCTGTCTGTTGGAGCAGCCCTTCGTCAAGGACCCCGGGATCACGATTAAAGATTTGCTCGGTCAGAGAATCGCCAAGCTCGGTGAGAATATCTCCGTTCGCCGGTTTACACGGTTTCGACTGGGTGAGATGATCGGGGAATGAATGCGCCGAAATATCAGCGGGTGTTGCTGAAGATCAGCGGCGAGGTTCTGGCCGGGGACCAAGGCTACGGAATTGATCCGAAGGTCATCGACGCCGTCTCCACCGAGATCAAGGACATTCACGACCTTGGGGTCGAGGTGGCCGTCGTGATCGGCGGAGGAAACATCTTCCGGGGTCTGGCCGCCAGCGCCGGGGGGATGGAACGTTCTTCCGCCGATTACATGGGTATGCTGGCGACGGTTCTCAACGCCCTGGCGCTCCAGAACGCCCTCGAACGCAAAGGCGTCTTTACCCGTGTCCAATCGGCGATCGAGATGCGGCAACTGGCTGAGAGCTACATCCGCCGAAGGGCCATCCGTCATCTGGAAAAGAAACGGGTCGTTATTTTTGCGGGGGGAACCGGCAACCCGTATTTTTCAACCGATACCGCAGCCGCCCTCCGCGCCATGGAAATTGGCGCGCAGGTCATCCTCAAAGGCACGAAGGTGGACGGCATCTACGATGCCGATCCGATGAAGCATCCCAAAGCGAAACGCTATGACGAACTGACCTTCTTTCAGGTCATCGAAAAAGATCTCCGCGTCATGGACGCAACGGCCGTCACTCTTTGCATGGATCATAGCCTCCCGCTGATCGTATTTAATCTGAAGGAAATCGGAAACATCAAACGGATCATCCTCGGACAAAAAATCGGCACCATTGTCCGTAAAACTCTTTGACCGATCGGGAGGAAGCGCTCCTCAATGGCACCGGACATCAAAAAAGCGGTGAAGGACAAGATGGAGGGCGCTGTCGACCATCTTCGTAAAGAGCTGGCCGGTGTCCGCACCGGCAGGGCTTCGCTGGCGCTTTTGGACTCTGTAAAGGTGGACTATTACGGCACGCCGACCCCGTTACGCCAGGTGGCCGCCCTCTCCATTCCCGAAAGCCGCCAGATCGCCATTCAGCCTTGGGAACCGAACCTCATCGCCGAAATCGAAAAGGCCATTCTGTCTTCCGATCTGGGCCTCACCCCCGGAAACGACGGCAAGATCGTCCGTATCAGCATCCCCCTTTTGACCGAGGAACGAAGAAAAGATCTGAGCAAGCATTGTAAGAAATTGGGGGAGGATTCCAAGGTCGTTGTTCGGAATCTCCGTCGGGATGCGAATGAGGAGCTCAAGGGTCAGCAGAAGTCGGGGGTCTTGAGCGAGGATGTCCTCCGAAAATCTCAAGAGGAGATCCAGAAATTGACCGACGAATTCATCAAAAAAATCGACGAAGTCATTAAAAGCAAGGAAAACGAAATCCTGGAAAAAAACTAGACAGCGGAGGTATGTTTCATGTCGGTGTCGTTCCAATCTCGATTTCGTCCCCTGATCGTTTTTTGTCTGGTGGTCACGACCCTCAGCCTTGCCTTCGAAGACCGGGAAGCCTCGGCCGCCTTCCTCCCCTCCGCAACGGTGGTAGCCTCGGAAACCGGCGGGCCGGATCGTGAAACTTCGCTGAAAAAAATCCAGGCCGTTCTGGAATCCAAACTCCTCGTTCAGCGCCTGGCCGATTTCGGACTGAACCAAGCCGAAATCCTGTCGCGCCTGAGTCAACTTTCAGACCAGCAAGTTCACGAGATCGCAACCCAATTGGATGCTCAGCAACCGGGAGGAGATGTCCTGGGAACGGTCGTCGTTTTGCTGGTCATTGCCATCCTGGTGGTCGTCCTTTTGCAGTTGACGGGCCACAAGATCATTATCACGAAGTAGATACCCGGCTGCAAGGCGAGCGAGAGGGGCAGGACATCGACGAGATTGCGGCGACCTCAGTCCGGGGCCCTCAGGCGGGTCGCTCCATCAGGCTCCGCCGGCGGAGGGGGCGACGCAAGCCTCTACAATAATGAACAGCCCTGCGGGGTATCGGTTGCGCTACCATCCAACACCAAAAGGGTACCTGCTCCTCGGAATCGCAACGTTGTTATTCTTTGCGGATGGCCGCACAGCCTTCTCGGAACCCCCGCCCTCCGAAGAATCTCTCATCGACGGCGTTCCTTTCTATCCTCAGGAAGAACTTGGATGCGGGCCCGCGGCGGTGGCCAGCCTTTTAGCCTACTGGGGACGCCCCGTTTCCCTGGAAGAAATCACCCGGGAGGTTTATCTCGAAAAACTAAAAGGCAGTTTGCCCATCGATCTGGAACGGTCCGCGCAAACGCATGGTCTCGCCGTCTCTTCTTACCCCGGCAGTATGGATGATCTTCGCCTTCATCTAGGAAAGAACCAGCCCGTGATCGTCTTTCTCAATCTAAGATGGCGCCTGTTTCCGCAGGGCCATTTCGTGGTCGTCACAGGCTATGACGGGATTCACTCGGTGGTTATCGTCCATTCCGGAGACCGGGCCTATGAAAGAATGCCGGTTGATACTTTCTTGAACGCCTGGTCCAAAACAGGCTACTGGAGCCTGCTGATTCTCCCTCCGGAGGTGACTTCATAAAACCTGAAACTCAAAAAGTCCGATGGCTGATCGGAATGGGACTCCTTCTCGCGGTCGGGGGTTGCGGATCCCTGCCGCGGATCGTGGTTTTGCACGACCCGCTCACTCCCCGGGAACACGTACAACTCGGCGTGAGTTATGAGTCGCAGAAAGACTGGGGCTCGGCCGAAAAGCAATATCAGGCCGCTCTCGCTCAAGACCCGGACTACCTGCCTGCGCTGGCCAATTTGGGCAATGTGTATGCCCAGCAGGAACAGTACGCCTCCGCCGAAAAGATGTACCGCCGGGCGCTGCAGCGCGATCCGAACCAACCCATGGCCAACAACAATCTCGCCTGGATCTATATCCTACAGGGAATTCATTTGGCGGAGGCCGGAGAACGGATCGACCGCGCCTTGGCTGCGGACCCCGGGCACCGCGCTTTTTATGAGGACACCCGCGCCCTTCTTTTCCTAAGCCTCGGACAACCGGCCCGGGCCCGGGCCGCGTCGCTTCAGGCCGAGACGGCGGCCGGGTCGGAGTTGCCGGGTTTCGCAGAGCAGCATGACGCAACCCGATCAAAAATCGACGCGGCCCTATCCACACGGGGTTCAAATACAACGGAGGCTCCGTGACGCTCACCAAGATGCTTAAAAAGACCCTCGCGATCCGACCGGTCCATCCCACCGTCGCAGAAATCGACCTGAACGCCTTTCGCCATAATCTCCGATGGGTCCGAAACCGTATCGGCCCCCGGCGCGGGCTCCTCGCCGTGGTCAAGGCCAATGCCTACGGTCATGGGATCGTCTCCATCTCGAAGGCCGCCTCGTCCGAGGATATCCAGGGGCTGGGCGTCGCGTTCGTCGAAGAAGGCGTCCAACTTCGCCGGGCCGGAATCACGAAGCCGATTCTGGTGATGGCCGGTTTTCTCCCGGAAGAAGCCGAAGGATGCCTAAAACACCGTCTCACGCCGGTGGTTTCCAATCCGGATCAACTGGACGTGTTAAAACGACTGGCGCAAAAGACCGCCCGTCCGTTCGGCGTCCATCTTAAAATCGATACCGGGATGGGCCGGTTGGGGTTGATGGAGGGGGAGCTCGGAGCCTTCGTTGAAAGGGCCCGCGCCATCAAAAAAATCGAGATCCAGGGATTGATGTCTCATTTCGCCGATG
>Ga0335084_10000332_pt1 | contig 38885 bp, 40 predicted proteins | sample Lox_Sample_44_FD_206721 | JGI IMG/M metagenome (GOLD analysis project Ga0335084, IMG submission 206721) | Soil microbial communities from Loxahatchee National Wildlife Refuge, Florida, United States - Lox_Sample_4.4 | ecosystem: Environmental > Terrestrial > Soil > Wetlands | place: USA...
TAGGCCGCGCGCTGGTCGCAGAACTCGGTGTTGCCGAGCGGCTGGCCGTCGCGATGCGGAACCCTGATGCCGTACAGGATGTTGCAGAAGGCGTAGATCCGGCTGTACGACATGTCGGTGTGCCAGCTCTGGCCGGCATCGGAGAGGCCGATCGGCTTGCCGTTCTCGACGATGTTCGAGAGGATCATCACCTCCGGCAGCCCCGGCTCCTGATACATGTTGGCCACGTTGATCTCGAGGTCGCCCCAGCGCGCGCTGAAGTCGCGCAGCTGCTGTGCCGTCAGCTTCTGTCGCGGGTAGCGCAGCACACCGTGCTCGGCGAGCCCCTGGTACGCGAAGTCGAATTCCTCCTCAGAGAGCGGCTGCGAGAGGTCCAGCCCCTCGAGCGTCGCGCCGAGTGTCTTCCCGCTCGGGATGATCCTCATGTCTCCTCCTGCCGTGCCGCTTCGAGCAGCGATTCGATGTCGCCCGGAAGCATCTCGACCCGGACCGGCGACGAAACCCGCAGGCCTACCCGGCGGGCGCCGTGCAGTCCCCGACGCGCCTGCCCGACAGCGTCATGTTCATCGTGTCGTTCGTCTTCGTCATCGTCATTCGCATCTGGCCGTCGTAGGCGTTGTTGCCGAACGTCAAATCGCCGACGATGGTCGCCGGCTCGTTGCCGGTGCATTCCATCTTGTACGTCAACCTGTTGCCCGCACGCCTGCTGTCCACCACGCGGCAGCTGTCCTGCTTCGGAATGAGATCCTCGTCCTTGCGGTTCTTTCCGAGGCAGACTCGATTCACCTGCGCCGGCATCGCCATCGGCATGCCGGGCATCTCGATCTTCGACGAGACCTCCCAGAGGTCGTCTTTGCCCTGGGCGGCGACCGGCGATGCGGCGGCGAGTGCGGCCATCGACAGGAGCGCGACACCGATGCAGGACAGAGCGCGCCTGTACAGCGTCATGCGTTTCCTCCTCGAAATGTCCGGGGCAGCCCGCCGATGCGGAACGTTCGAGAAAATTGTACCGCGGCGGTGTGGCGGCGACCGGAGTGCGCGTCAGGGAGCCCCCGTGTGCCGCGGCAAGGGACACCGCATGGCGGTGCACGGCCCGCGATCTATGGCCTGCGCGACGGCCTGCTCAGCCGCGTCGGGATGAGCGGCAACGGAACGCAGTCCTGGTCCGAGCGCTATGAGGCCTCGTAGCGAAGCCTGCCCTGATCGCAGTTCGATGAAATCCGCGTTCGAACTCACCCGGAGCGCGGACAGAAAAGCAGCTGTGGCAGTGAGCTGAACGCCTTAGCGAGCGGGAGGTTTCGCGCGCCCGGCAGGCCATGACCGGTCAGCTCGTCGCTTGTTCGAGTTCCGAACCGCGCAAAAAAGAAACCCCTCCAAAGAGGGGTTAGCGCTACTTGCTGGTATTAGATGTATACGCTAATCCGCGTGCGTCACTTCAATACAACGATATACAGCTGGAGCTCGGTCTTGCCGATGTTCTTAGTGGTGTATCCGACCGAACTCGGTGCGTTATAGCGGACCTCTCCAGTCTTCCAGACTACGTCCTCCTTCTTGCCGTCGGCGTAGATTCGCTGGAGCGTGTCTCCTTTCAACGCACGGATGACACGGGGCGAGGATGACGGGACGCTAGTATTTTCATCACCCGGCTCGAACGTGATCTCGAACGCCCGCGCCTTGTCGTTTTCCACGACTACCTTTTGTGTTGCCGCAGCCTTGAGCTGCCTTGTTCTGCGCCATCGCAGAGCTCGCCATGCTCCCTGCCAAAATGAAAGCGGGCGTGATTATGGCAACCGCAAAGCTGACCAACTTCTTCTTGCCGCCTCCTTCGAGAAAGCCTTCGTTGACCGCCTCCCGGTCGCTACCCGGAGCGAACGTGCGGGAAAAGCATGTGATACACGACGAGCACCGCGCCGGCGCTCGCGATCGTCACGACCAAACCGAACACGTCCAATCCGGTCGCTTCGGACGTGTTGAGGGCAGCGAAGATCCAGCCGCCGATGATGGCGCCGGCGATACCGAGGCCGATGTCGCGGGCGAGACCCTCACCCGACCGGATGACCAGCTTGCTCGCGAGCACGCCGGCGATCACGCCGACCACGATCCAGATTCCAATCGACATCACCATCTCCCATACTCAAAGCGCCGGACGCGAGCGAAGGTCGGCCGTCACCCGGTCCGTACGCCGCACGAAAACCCTAGAGTCTAGAGACCGGGCCGTTTCGGCTCGGTGCGCCAGCGCACATAGCGCATCGCAAATGCACCTATACTCGTCGGCAATGAGCAATCCGGTTCACAGTCCCACACAGAATCACCTGCTAGCCGTTCTGCCGCCGATCGAGCGCGAGCGCGTGTATCCCGAGCTCGAGCTGGTCCACATGGCCCTTGGCGGCGTCCTGTACGAGTCCGGCAGCAAGCTGGACCACGTCTACTTCCCTGCGACTGCCATCATCTCACTGCTCTATGTCATGGGGGACGGCGCCTCGGCCGAGATCGCGGTGGTGGGCAATGACGGGATGGTCGGGGTGGCCCTTTTCATGGGGGGAGAGACCACGCCGAGCCGGGCCGTCGTGCAGAGCGCCGGCGCGGCGTATCGGCTTTCCGGCAACGTCCTGAAGAGCGAGTTCCGTCGCGGCGGCGCGATGCAGCAACTGCTGCTGCGCTACACGCAAGCGCTCCTGACGCAGATGGCGCAGACGGCGGTCTGCAATCGGCACCACTCGGTCGATCAGCAGCTCTGCCGCTGGCTGTTGCTCAGCCTCGACCGGCTCTCCTCCAACGAGCTCACGATGACGCAGGAACTCATCGCCAACATGCTCGGGGTGCGCCGCGAGGGCGTCACCGAGGCCGCGGGCAAGCTGCAGGCCGCGGGCGCGATCCGCTACAGCCGCGGCCGCATTACGGTGCTCGACCGGCCGGCTCTGGAGGCTCAGGCCTGCGAGTGCTACGCCGTCGTCAAGCGCGAATCGGATCGACTGCTTCCCGCCATGGGCGCGGGTTGATCGCCGCGCGCTGGCGCCGTTTGCTCATACTTATCGCGGGCCGACGGCGCGGCAGTTCCTCGGCCTCAGCCCGCTGAGGCCGCAGGGTTCACCTGGCGCCGGCCCGTCGCACCCGCTTCGGCTCCGGAGCACGCGGGAAGTAGCGGTGATACACGACGAGCGCCGCGGCCGCGCCGGCGAGGGCCATGAGCAACCCCGGGAAGCTCAGCCCGTTTGAATCGCCCGTGGTAAGGACCCGGAAGACGAAGCCGCCAACCACCGCGCCCGCGATCCCGAGGCCGACGTCCCGGAGCAGCCCATCGCCCGTTCTGACGACGAACTTGCTCGCGAGGAAGCCCGCGACGAGTCCTACGACGACCCACGTGCCGATGGACATGGCGATCTCCTGTGTCCGAACACGCCCCTTGCGCAAAGTGCGTCCGCAGGCATCCCGAAGCCTAGTGCTCGAACGGACGGCGTTCAGTTCGGTAGCGCACATTGAGGGAGCGTCGCGTGGCCCCTGCGCGCGTAGCCCTTGCATAAAGGCGCGCGCGGCCTCATATTCCGGTCATCGAATTCGCTTTGGGGTCCGTCCGCAGTACCCCTTCACGGGCGCCACTTCCGGTCTTCTCCCATCGGCAATTTGAGGCTGCGCGCACTATCGCGCGCGGCAACGCCAGACCTGGAGGTTTCTATGTCTACTGGCACCGTAAAGTTCTTCAACACCACCAAAGGCTTCGGCTTCATCCAGCCCGATGACGGCTCGAAGGACGTCTTCGTGCACATCTCCGCCGTCGAGCGCGCCGGCCTCGGGACTCTCAGCGAGAATCAGAAGGTCTCGTTCGATCTGGAGAAGGGCAACAACGGCAAGACGTCCGCCGTCAATCTCAAGGCGGTCTGACGCCTGCCGCCCGTCTTCGCACTCGCGGGGACGAGGCAGGAGTCGTTCGTCGACGAACGCCTCGCGGGGAGAGCTTCCTCGCGGGGCGTTGTTACGTGGCCGGAGGCTTGGGCTTGCGACCGGGCGCCGCAGGCGGAATGTAGCCCGACACCCGGCACAGCCACCCTTCGATCCGCTTGCCGTTTTCGAAGCGCGTCAGGTTGCACGTGACGACCAACCCGGTGGCAGCCAGGCCCGCGATTCCTTGGCGCACCGCTGCAAGCGGCAGCCCTGTCTCCTCGGCGATCTCCGAGTCGAGTTGCTCACCGTGCTTCTTGAGGCAGTGCAAGATATCGGTCAATGCCAGCATCCCCGTGACGAAACGGCGGTCTCTCAGGCCTCTACTGCAGCAACTGTCGACGCGGCAGCCGCCACCGCCGCCGGTTCCTCGGGCTTTCTGCCCCAGACCGCCCAGTACTCCTGGTCGCGCTCTTCCACCTCGAACTGGAGCACCGTCTCGGCGTCGGCGCCGTGAATTGCGGCGGCCTTGTCCTCCGGCAGCCTGCCCTCCAGCCTCTGGCCGTAGACCAGCAGACCTTCGGCGCGGCCAAGCTCGATCGCGCGCTTGCAGTGCTCCAGGCGCTCCCTCCCGGCGGGCGTATCGGACCACGGCCGCGTTCCCGCCCGATTGGTCGCCCAGAGAAGGTAGCGGCAGCCGCCCTCGGCCGGCTCGACCGCCTCTGCCCAGAGCGCCATGACGATTGCCCCGTCGGATTTCCGAACGCCGCCCCAGCTCGTGCGCGGGTCCTGCAGCCATACGCCACGCGCCTCGAACGCCTTCGTGCGGGCAATGAGCTTCCGCGCCCGTGTAGCCGGCGCGGGGTTCTGACGGGAACCCGCCTGCGCGCGCGGGCGCGCTTTCGACTTCTTCAGTACGCCGCTGCATAGAGCGGCGAGGTCGGGCTCGTTGAGCCGCTCGGCATTCGCGCGCAGCTGCTTGATGTCTTGCGCGGAAAGCTGCGCGATGCGCTCGCTCGTCCATTCCTCTGCGCGGCCGCGCTTGAAAAGGCCCTGCTTCATTCGACGCCCACCATGTATTGGTTCATCCTGAAAGCACCGCCCCCTCCGACGAGAGGTCGCATGCACGCTCGTGCGAAGCACGCTTCGGCGTGACGGCGCCGTTTGCCGGTTGGTTTGCGCTGACCGCGAGACATGGCTTCGCTCCTGGGGGAATCGAAGAGGCGAAGCAGTGGGAGGAAAAAACCGGTCGCCGGTCGGTCTTCGAACGCAGCGCTTCGTTACCCCTTATACACCCCTTCTCCCCGCGCGCCCACCGGTTTCGCGCCTCGCAACGCCTTTTGCTCGACTCGGGACGAACACCTCCGGGCGAGACCACCGCCGGATCGGCTTGGCCTCCGGACGTTGTCCCACCAGCGCATAGCGGTTTCACTGTGAGAAACTTTGACAGCAAACTCTTGACGCTGTCACGGCCCGTGTCGTATCGTATTTTCGAGACTTGTTTTACCATATGAAACTTAACGGATGGCCAACAACGTCCTCAACCTGATCACCGGCGCGAAGTCCGAGCCGACGTCGTCCGTCCAGAAGGCCTGCCTGATTCTGCGCGTGATGTCGGACGCGCAGACCACGCGCCTCACCGATATCGCATCGGCGGCCGGATTGGATAAGGCGACGACGCTGAGGCTGCTCGACGTTCTCGCGCGTGCCCGGTTCGTTTCGCGCGACCCCGACACCAAGCACTACTCGCTCGGGTCGGAGCTGTTCGTGCTCGCCACCGCTGCGCTTGCGCGCTTCGACCCCAGGCCGCCCGTGCGGCCGAGCCTCCTGCGGCTCGCGAGCCTGTTCGAGGACACCGCGATTCTGTCGATCCCGAGCGGCGCGGAGTCGATTTGCGTCGATCTGGAGCAGGGCCGCTTTCCGATCCGTGCGAACTACCTCGAGGTCGGCAGCCGCCGGCCGCTCGGCGTCGGTGCCGGCAGCCTCGCGCTCCTCGCGTGGATGACCGATCGCGACATCGAAGCGGTGATGCCGGTGATTGCGACCCGCCTCGCCCGCCATCCGCGGATCACGCCCCGCCTGCTCGAGAAGCACATCGTCGACACCCGCCGGCGCGGTTACGCCGTGATGGTCGAAGTCGTCGTCGAGCGAATGGGGGGGATCGCGATGCCGATCCTCGGCGGCGACGGCCGGCCGGTCGCGGCGATCAGCATCGCCGCACTGACCGACCGGATCACCTCGCGCGAGGAGGCGCTCGCTGCCGCGCTCAAGCGCGAGGTCTCCGCCTGCGAGTCATTCTGGAACCGCGCCGCCGACAGGGCGGTCCGGCGGCCCTCGCGGCCGCGCGGAGCGGCCTCGCAGGCCGGCGCACGCCGATGAGACCGGCATACATCGCGGGCGCCGGCAATACCGCGTTCGGCCGTCACGAGGGCCGCGGTCCGCTCGATCTGATGGCGGAAGCGGCCGGGCGCGCGCTCGACGACGCCGGCCTCGAGCGCTCCCGGATCGACGGCGTGCTGTGCGGCTATGCCACGACCCTGCCGCACCTGATGCTGTCGACGCTCTTCTGCGAGCGCTTCTCGGTCCAGCCGGCCTACGCGCACAGCCTCCAGCTCGGCGGCGCGACCGGGGGCGCGATGCTGATGCTCGCGCGCGAACTGGTGCGCGCAGGGCGCTGCAGCAACGTGCTGATCGTCGCGGGAGAGAACCGGCTCACCGGCCAGGCACGGGACAGCTCGATCCAGACGCTCGCCCAGGTCGGCGACGCCGACTTCGAGGTGCCGAACGGCGCTTCCGTGCCGGCGTACTATGCCCTCCTCGCCTCGCGCTACATGTTCGAGACCGGACTCACCGAGGTCGACCTGAGCGAGCTCGCAGTCCTCATGCGCTCGAACGCGGCGAAGCATCCGGACGCGCACCTGAAGGAGCCGATCACGCGCGAGAGCGTGCTCGCCTCCAAGCCGATCGCCGCGCCGCTAAAGCTGCTCGACTGCTGCCCGATCTCCGATGGCGCAATGGCGCTGGTCGTATCCGCCGAGCCAGGTCGCTCGCCGCGCGTCGCGCTGGCCGGCGCCGGACAGGCCCACCGCCATCAGCATCTGACCGCAATCGCGGACACGACCAACTACGGCGCGCGGGACGCCGCCGCGCGCGCCTTCGGGGAGTCCGGACTGCGCCTCGCGGACATCGACTACCTCGCGATCTACGACTCGTTCACGATCACGCTCGCCATCCTGCTCGAGGAGATCGGCTTCGCGCCGCGCGGCGGCTCGGCCGACCGGGTGCGCAAGGGCGACTTCCTGCCCGGTGGGCCGTTGCCGCTGAACACGCACGGCGGGCTGCTCTCGTTCGGCCATTGCGGCGTCGCGGGCGGCATGGGTCACGCGGTGGAGGCCTATCGCCAGCTTGCCGGCCGCGCGGGCGACAGGCAGACCGGCACGCGGCGGCGGGCTTTCGTCCATGCGGACGGCGGCGTCATGTCCTCGCACGTGAGCCTGATCCTCGCCCGGGAAGATTGAACATGCCCGCCCTTGCCTTCGCGGCGCCGTTCCTGGAAGGCCTCGAGCGCAGCGAGCTCCGCTACCAGCGCTGCGTCGACTGCGGTGCGCCGCAGACCCTCGCGCGCTACGCCTGCCGTCAATGCGGCGCCACGCGGCTGGAATGGCGCACCGCAGAGGGCCTCGGCACCGTCTATGCGGCCACCGTGGTGGCGCGCGCGCCATCGGAGGAGTTCCGTGCTCTGGCGCCCTACACCCTCGCGATCGTCGAGCTCGACGAGGGTCCGCGGCTGATGGGACACGCCGCACCTGGGGTCGCGATCGGCGATCGCGTGCGCGCCGAGTTCTTCGCCTTCGCCGGCCACAAGCTCGTGCGCTTTCGACCGGATCGCGCCTGACCGACTCGAGGAGGAGAGAGGAAATGCGAGGCTGGAGATCCGTCGTTGCGCGCACCGCCTGCGGGGTGCTCTGCGCCGCGCTCGCGGCGACTGCCTCTGCGCAGGGCTATCCGGCGAAGCCGGTCAAGGTGGTCGTGCCCTACCCGCCCGGCGGACCGACGGACATCGTCGCCCGCGTCGTCAGCCAGAAGTTGTCCGAGCAGACTGGCCAGCAGTTCCTGGTGGAGAACCGGCCGGGCGCGGGCGGCAACATCGGCGCGGAGGCGGTCGCGAAAGCGCCGGCCGACGGCTACACCCTCCTCGTCGCGACCACCGCGCACGCGATCAATCCGTCGCTGTTCAAGAGCCTGAACTACCAGCTGCTCAAGGACTTCACGCCGGTCTCCCAGCTCACCAGCGGGCCGCTCGTGATCGTCGTCAACCCCGCCCTGCCGGCGAAGAACGCGGCGGAGCTGATCGCGCTCGCCAAGGCGAAGCCGGGAACGCTGAACTTCGCCTCCTCCGGCAACGGCCAGTCGACCCATCTCTCGGCGGAGCTGTTCAACTCGATGGCTGGCATCAAGATGAACCACGTCCCGTACAAGGGCAGCGCGCCCGCGCTCACCGACGTCATGGGCGGCCAGGCCGCGCTGATGTTCGACACCATGCTGTCGGCGATGCCCCACGTGAAGAGCGGCAAGCTGCGGGCGCTCGCAATCACCAGCGCTAAGCGCTCGCCCGCCGCGCCGGACCTGCCCACCGTCGCCGAGACCCTGCCCGGCTACGAGGCGATCGCCTGGAACAACCTGCTGGCGCCGGCCGGCACCCCGAAGGACGTCATCGCGAAGCTCAGCGCCGAGCTGAAGAAGGTCCTCGACCAGCCGGACGTCAAGGAGCGCTTCGCCGCCCAGGGCTTCGCCGCCGAGTGGACCACGCCGGAGGCCTCGACCGTCTTCATGCAATCGGAAGTCAGCAAGTGGGCGAAGGTCGTGAAGGCATCCGGGGCGACGGTGGACTGAGGCCATGCTCGACTACGCCAAGCTCAAGGACTGGACGTTTCCCGAGATCGAGCACCGGTACACCGCCGACGACGCGATGTTCTACGCGCTCGCCGTGGGACTCGGTGCGGACCCGGTGGACGAACGGCAGCTCGCGTTCGTGAACGACACTGCACCGGGCACGCCGCTCACGCTGCCGACGATGGCGGTGATCCTCGGCTTCCCCGGCTCCTGGATGCTCGATCCGCGCACCGGTATCGATTTCTCCATGATCGTGCACGGCGAGGAGCTGATCGTCCTTCACCGGCCGCTGCCCGCCGCGGGGACTGTCGTATCGCGGCACCGCGTCACGCGCGTCGTCGACAAGGGCGCCGGCAAGGGCGCGACGGTCACCTACGACAAGGAGCTGTTCGACAGGGCGAGCGGCGACAAGCTCGCGACCGTCACGCATACGACCTTCTGCCGAGGCGACGGTGGGTTCTCGGCGCGCGACGGCCTCACCGACGCCTCGCCGCCGCCGGCGCCCAAAGTGCCGGAACGCGCGCCCGACCTCGTCTGCGAGCTGCACACGTTGCCGCAGCAGGCGCTGCTCTATCGCCTGTGCGCGGACCGCAATCCGCTGCATTCCGAACCGGCCGTGGCGCGCAAGGCCGGCTTCGATCGGCCGATCCTTCACGGACTCGGCACCTACGGCGTGGCGGGCCACGCGCTGCTCGCCACCTGCTGCAGCTACGACCCGGCGCGGCTGAAGCGTCTGTTCGCGCGGTTCTCCGCGCCGGTGTTTCCGGGCGAGACGATACGCTTGGAGATGTACCGCGACGGCGGCGAGATCGCATTCCGCGCGCGCGCCAAGGAACGCGACAAGGTCGTGCTCGACTACGGCCGTGCACAGATCGCCGACTGACCCGCATCAGGCAGAGGACCCGACCATGATCACCTTCACCCGCCGCCAGTTCCTCGGCTCCACCGGTGCGTTGCTCGCCGGCGCCGCCCTGCCGACGTTCGCCCAGACCTATCCCGGCAAGCCGGTGCGTTTCATCGTGCCCTTCCCGCCCGGCGGCCCGGTCGACACGACCGCCCGCGGGTTCACGCACAAGCTGTCCGAGTACTGGGGGCAGCAGGCGATCGTCGACAACCGCGCCGGCGCCGGCGGGATCGTCGGCGCCGAGATCGCCGCGAAGTCGCCCGCCGACGGCTATACCGTCTTCGTGTGCAGCATCCACCACTCGGTGCTGCCCGGCCTGAAGCCGGGTCTCCCCTACGACATCGAGAAGGACTTCGTGCCGGTCACCTTCGCCGCGATGTTCCCGATCATCCTCGTCGCGCATCCCTCGGTGCCGGCGAAGACGATCCCGGAGCTGATCGCCTACGCGAAGAAGAATCCCGGCAAGCTCGCGTTCGGCTCTGCCGGCACCGGCGGCGGCACGCATCTCGCGGGCGAGCTCTTCAAGGCCCAGGCCGGCGTCGACCTCCTGCACGTGCCGTACAAGGGCAGCGCCCCCGCGATGACCGATCTCCTCGGCGGGCAGGTGCAGCTCATGTTCAGCGACGCGCCGACCGCCCTGCCGCACATGAAGAGCGGCCGGGTGCGCGCGCTCGGCGTGGCGAGCCCGAAACGCTCGCCGCTCGCCCCCGATCTGCCGACGATCTCCGAGTCCGGCGTCAAGGGCTATGAGGCGTACTCGTGGGCCGGGGTCGTCGCGCCGGCGGGGACGCCCGCGCCAATCGTCGCCAAGCTGAACGCCGACATCAGCAAGGCGCTCAGCCAGCCCGACGTGAAGCAGCGTCTCTTCGAGGAGGGCGCCGAGGCGATGCCGACCACGCCCGAGCAGTTCGGCAAGATGCTCAAGGCCGAGATCGCCAAGTGGACCAAGGTCGTCAAGGACGCGAACATCAAGGCGGACTGACGATGAGCACCGCGACTCCCGAGGGCCCGCGGCTGTTGTCGGAGCGCCGCGGCCGCGTGCTGCTGCTGACGATCAGCAACCCCGCGGCGCGAAACGCGATGAGCCCGGATCTCTATCGCGCCGGATTCCCGGCGATCCGCGATGCCGCGGCCGACGACGGGATCGGCGCGATCGTCCTGACCGGCGCCGGCGAGCACTTCTGCGGCGGTGGCAACCTCAACCGGCTCCTCGCGCAGCGGAGCCTCCCGGCGTCGGAGCAGCACGCGCATCTCGACGCACTGCACGACTGGGTGATGGCGATGCGCGAGTGCCCGAAGCCCGTGATCGCCGCGGTCGAAGGCGCAGCGGCCGGCGGCGGGTTCTCGGTGTGCCTCGGCTGCGACCTCGTCGTCGCCGCCGAAGACGCCAAGTTCGTCATGTCCTACGTCAAGATCGGGCTCTCCCCGGACGGCGGCGGCTCCGATTCGCTCGCCGAGACGCTGCCGCCGCAGGCGGCGCTCGAGATCCTCCTCGACGGCGGCACGATTTCGGCGGCGCGGCTGCACGCGCTCGGCGTCGTCAACCGCGTCGTCCCGCACGGCAAGGCGCTGGCGGAGGCGCTGTCTTGGGCGGAACGGCTCGCACAGGGGCCGGCGCGCGCGCAGGCCCGGATCAAGCAGCTCGTCTACGCGGCGCGCGGCCGCGCCCGGCGCGCGCAGCTCGACGCCGAGCGGGATGCCTTCGTCGAGAGTCTCTACGGCGACGAATGCGGCGAAGGGATCACCGCGTTCCTGGAGAAGCGGGCCGCCCGCTTCGTCGGCTGAGGAGCCCGCGACATGAGCAAGGACCCTGTGTTCCGCGACGATCTCTTCGCTGGAAAACGCATCCTCGTCACCGGCGGCGGCACCGGCCTCGGCCGGGAGATCGCCGCGAAGTATCTCGCGCTCGGCGCGACGATCTGGATCTGCGCCCGGCGTCAGGCCGTCCTCGACGAGACCGCCGCCGCGCTCATGCGCACCCACGGCGGCACCGTGAAGACGCACGCGGTGGACATCCGCGACGCGGCCGCGGTCGACGCCATGGTCGAGACGATCTGGGCCGACGGTCCGCTGACCGGCCTCGTCAACAACGCCGCCGGCAACTTCATCTCGCCGACCCAGGCGGTCTCTCCGCGCGGCTTCGACGCCATCGCCAATACCGTGCTGCACGGGACGTTCTACGTGACGAACGCCGTCGGCAAGCGCTGGATCGGGGCCGGGGTCCCCGGCTCGATCGTATCGATCGTCACCACCTGGGTCTGGACCGGCTCCCCGTTCACCGTCCCGTCGGCAATGGCGAAGTCGGGGCTCGACGCGATGACCAAATCGCTCGCCATCGAATGGGGTCGCTACCGCATCCGCGTAAACGCGATCGCCCCAGGCGTCTTTCCGACCGAAGGCATGACCGCGCGCCTGGATCCCGGCGCCGACGCCGAAGCGCGCGGCGTCGAGAATCCGATGGGTCGCGTGGGCCGCATGCCCGAGCTGCAGAACCTCGCCGCGTTCCTCATGGCCGACGGCTGCGAGTGGCTCACCGGCCAGACGATCGCGATCGACGGCGCCGGGCATCTCGCCTACGGCGCGCAGATGACCCGGCTCTTCGCGCTGACCGAGGAGGACTGGGCGCGCAAGCGCGCGCTCATCAAGGCGCAGGACGCCGCGGACAAGGCGCGGCGCTCGGTGTGACCCTCGCTGCCAACGAAAGCCGCTCATGACCGATCTCCTGCAAGCTGCCATCGCACCGAAATCGATCGCGATCATCGGCGCCTCCGAGAACACCAACAAGATCGGCGGCCGCCCGATCTTCTACATGGCGCGCCACGGCTACAAGGGCGCGATCTACCCGATCAATCCCAACCGCGACGAGATCCAGGGGCTGAAGAGCTATCCCTCGCTCGCGGCGCTGCCCGAGGTCCCGGAGCTCGCGCTCGTGATCGTCGGCGGCGACGCGACGGTGGCAGCGGTCGACGAGTGCGCCGCGCGGGGCGTGAAGGCGGCGATCGTGATCGCGTCCGGATTCGGCGAGACCGGGGACGAAGGTCGCGCCGTGCAGCAAGGCATGGTCGACCGCGCCCGCGCTGCCGGCATGCGCATCGTCGGCCCGAACAGCCAGGGCCTGGCGAACTTCGGCAACGGCGCAATCGCCAGCTTCTCCACCATGTTCGTCGAGGTGCCGCCGCAGGATGGCCCGGTCGCGGTGGTGAGCCAGAGCGGCGGGATCTGCGCGGTGACCTACGGCCTGGTCCGCGGCCGCGGCATCGGCGTGCGCCACGCGCACGCGACCGGCAACGAAGCGGACGTGAGCGTGTCCGACCTCGCCTGGGCCGTCGCCCACGATCCCGAGGTGAAGCTGCTGCTGCTCTATCTGGAGAGCGTCGCCGATCCGGAGCTCCTCGCACGCGCCGCAACGTTCGCGCGCGAACGCGACCTGCCGATCGTCGCGGTAAAGGCCGGCCGCTCGGCGAGCGGTCAGAAGGCCGCCTTCTCGCACACCGGTGCGCTCGCCAACGAGGACCGCGTGGTCGACGCGTTCTTCCGGCACCACGGCATCTGGCGCGCGCGCGACCCGCAAGCGATGGCGCTTGCCGCCGAGGCGTACCTAAAGGGCTGGCGTCCGGAGGGGCGGCGGCTCGTCGTCATCAGCAACTCGGGCGCGAGCTGCGTCATGGCGGCGGACGCGTCCGAGGAATACGCTCTGCCGCTCGCCGACCTCGCACCGCAGACCCGGCGCGACGTCGCGGCGAAGCTGCCCGGTTTCGCGTCGGCGGCCAATCCGATCGACATCACCGCCGCCCTGCTCTCGAACAGCCATCTCTTCGGCGACGTGCTGCCGATCGTGGCGAAGGATCGGGCGGCCGATCTCTTCTTCATCAACATCCCGGTCGCGGGCGCGGGGTACGACGTCGACACGTTCGCCCGCGACACCGCCAGGTTCGCCGCCGCGACCGGCAAGCCGATCGCCGTGGCGATCTCGCAGGAGTCGATCGGCAGCACGTTCAAGGCCGCCGGCCTCGCCACGTTCGCGAACGAGGACGAAGCGCTCGGCGTCCTCTCCCAGGTGGCCTCGCACACGGCGCTGATGCGCAAGCGCCGCGCGCCCTGGCCGGAGGACGCGCCGGTCGACCTGCCGCAGGGTTCGCATCGCTTCCTCAACGAGGCCGAGAGCCTCGCCCTGCTCGCGAAGGCCGGCGTGTCGGTGGTGGCGTACCGGCTCTGCCGGACCGCGGCCGAGGCGCGCGCCGCGTTCGACGCGATTGGCGCGCCGGTCGCCGTCAAGGCCTGCTCGATCGACGTCCCGCACAAGTCCGAGCACGGGCTCGTCGCGCTGAACGTCGCGAGCGCCGACGAGGCGGCGCGGCTCTTCGCGGCGCAGTGGGACAAGCTCGCGGGGCTCGGTGCGGCGCGCGACGGCGTGATCGTCGCAGCGATGCGCAAGGGCCGCCACGAGTTCATGGTCGGCGCCCGCTACGACGCGGTCTTCGGACCGGTCGTGATCGTCGGCGACGGCGGCAAATACGTCGAGGCGTTCAAGGATTTCGCGACATTGATCCCGCCGTTCGATGCTGCGGAGGTCAGGGAAGTGCTGCAGGGGCTGCGCATCGCGCCGCTCCTTGACGGGGTCCGCGGCGAACCTGCCCTCGACGTCGACGCGCTCGCCGCGGTCGCGGTGGCCGTCGGCCGGCTCGTCCGCGCCGCAAGAGGACGGATCGCCTCGATCGACCTCAATCCGGTGATCGTCGGCGCCAAGGGCGAAGGTGCCGTCGTCGTCGATGGATTGATCGAGCGCGGCGGATAGGAGGGCACATCCATGGCAAGAGTCATACGCATCGGCTCCGGCTCGGCATGGTGGGGCGATCGCGTCGAGCCGGCCGCGCTGAACGCGGAGCGAGGCGATCTCGACTACCTGTGCTTCGAGACGATGGCGGAGGCCACGGTCTCGGCGGCGCAGGTGCGCGCGCGGCGCGATCCCACGTTCCCGGGCTACGACACCTACCTCGACGACCGGATGAAGGCCGTGCTGCCCGCGTGCCTGCGGCGCGGCACGCGGATCGTCTCGAACCAGGGCTGGATCAATCCGGAGGGCGCCGCGGCGCGCATCGCGCACCTGCTGCGCGACCTCGGCAGGCGCGGCGTCAAGGTCGCGGCGGTCGGCGGCAGCATCATCACCGACCGGGTGCTCGAGCTGACCGACACGATCATGGAGAACGGCCAGCCGACCGCGACGCTCGCGCCGACTCTGATCTCCGCGGAAGCGTATCTCGGCGCCGAGCCGATCGTCGAGGCGCTCAAGGCGGGCGCCCGGATCGTCGTCACCGGACGGGTCGCCGATCCGTCGATCTTCATGGCGCCGATGATGTACGAGTTCGGTTGGGATCCCCTTGATCATCGCCGTCTCGGCCAGGGCAACGGCATCGGCCACCTCCTCGAGTGCGGCGCCCAGGTCACCGGCGGCTATTTCAGCGATCCCGGCTTCAAGGACGTGCCCGAGCCGTGGAATTTCGGCTTCCCGATCGCGGAGGTGGAGGAGGACGGCAGCGCGGTGATCACCAAGGTGTCGGGAACCGGCGGTGCCGTCGACCTGATGACGGTCAAGGAGCAGCTGCTCTACGAGGTCCACGACCCGGGCAACTACATCACGCCCGATGTCGTCGTCGACTTCACCACGACCCGGCTCGAGCAGGTGGGCCCGGACCGGGTGCGGGTGGCGAACATCTCGGGCAAGCCGCGCACGCCGACGCTCAAGGTCTCGATCAGCTGCGCCGAGGGGTTCATCGGCGAGGACATGTTCTTCTATGCCGGGCCGGGGGCGCTGCGGCGCGCGCAGCTCGCGAAGCGCATCCTCGAGGAGCGCTTCAAGATCGTGAACCTGCGGGCCGAGGAGGTGCGCATCGACTTTCTCGGCATGAACGCGATCCACGGCGGCGCCACGCCGAAGGACTGGCCCGAACCCTACGAGATCGCCGTGCGGGTGGCCGCGCGCACCCGCACCCGCGAGGAGGCGATCAAGGTCGGGCGCGAGGTCGACGGCATGGCGGTCTCGGGCATCGCGCATACCGGCAAGCGCGTGCCCCATCAGGACCGCACCCGCGAGATCATCGGCGTCTGGTCGGCGCTCGTGCCGCGCGACCGGATCAAGCCGACCATTACCTATCTGGAGAGCTGATCATGCGAGTGAAGCTGCAGCACGTCGCACACGCGCGCTCCGGCGACAAGGGCGACACGGCCAACATCGTGGTGGTCGCGTACGCCCCGGAGCTCTACCCCTTTCTCAAGGAGCAGCTCACGGCCGAGCGCCTGAAGACCTTCTACCAGGGCGTGATCACCGGCGAGGTGGAACGCTATCCGATCGACGGTCTCGCCGTGATGAACTTCGTCGCCCACGGCGCGCTCGGCGGCGGCGTCTCGCGGAGCCTCTGCCTCGACAACTACGGCAAGGCGCTGTCGGCGGCGATCCTCGGCTTCGAGCTCGAGATTCCCGACGCGCTGCGCAGCCACCTGCGCGGCATGGCCTGAGGATCCCGTCGATGTCGTTCATCCGTTCGCGCCTGCTGCTCGCGGCCTCGGCGCTGCTGCTCGCTGCGGGTTCGTCGTTCGCCCAGTACCCGACCAAGCCGGTGCGCATCATCGTGCCCTACCCGCCCGGCGGCACGACCGACATCCTCGCGCGTCTCATCGCGAAGGGACTGACGGACAAGCTCGGCCAGACGTTCGTGGTCGAGAACCGGCCCGGCGCGAGCGGCGCCATCGGCTCGCAGGCGGTGGCGAAGGCGCCGCCCGACGGGTACACGCTCGTAATGGGGACGATCAGCTCGCACGGCATCAACTCGGCGCTCTACAAGGCGCTTCCGTACGACGCCGTCAGGGATTTCGCGCCGGTGACGAACGTCGCGAGCACGCCGAACGTCATCACCGTGAACCCGGGCCTGCCGGTGAAGAACCTGAACGAGCTCCTCGTGCTCGCCCGCGAGAAGCCCGGCAAGCTGAACTTCGGTTCGACGAGCCAGGGCGGCTCGCCGCACATGAGCGCGGAGCTGTTGAAGATGATGGCCCGCGTCGAGCTGGTCCACGTCCCCTACAAGGGCGCCGGACCGATGCTGGCGGACCTCATCGGCGGCCAGATCGAGATCGGCTTCGACAACCTCCCTTCCTCGATGAGCCACATCAAGTCCGGCAAGGTGCGCGCGATCGCGGTCACGACGGCCAAGCGCTGGCCCGGGGCGCCGGAAATCCCGACGGTGGCCGAGAGCGGCGTGCCCGGCTACGAGGTCTCGGGCTGGTTCGGCCTGCTCGCCCCGGCCGGCACGCCGAGGCCGGTCATCGACGTCCTGTACCGCGCCATCGGCGAGATCCTCAAGCAGCCCGACGTGGCGAAGCAGCTCCTCGAGCTCGGCGCCGAGCCGGCGGCGAACGGTCCGGACGCCTTCGGCCGCCAGATCGCGGGCGAGGTGGAGAAGTGGAAGAAAGTCGTCGCCGCGACCGGCGTCAAGGCGGAGTAGGCAGCGTGTTCGACGATCTCAGGACGAAGACGGCGCTGGTGACCGGGGCGTTCGGCGGCCTCGGCCGGCATTTCGCACTGACGCTGGCGGGGGCCGGCTGCCGCGTGGCCCTCGCCGGGCGCCGCACGGGCGAGGGCGAGAAAGTCCTCGCCGAGATCCGCAGCGGCGGAGGCGACGGCTGCGTCGTCCGGCTCGACGTGCGCGAGCCGGAGAGCGTCCAGCGCGCCCTCGACGACGCCGCCGCGCAGCTCGGCCCGATCGCGGTGGTCGTCAACAATGCCGGCATCGCCGTCACGCGGCCGGCGCTCGACCAGACGGACGAGGACTGGACCGGCGTCATCGACGTCAACCTGAACGGTGCCTGGCGCGTGGCGCAGGCGGCGGGCCGCCAGATGCGCGATCGGGGCAAGGGCGGAAGCATCATCAACATCGCCTCCATCCTCGGGCTGCGCGTCGCTCAGCAGGTGCCGGCCTACGCGGCGGCGAAGGCGGGCCTCATCCACCTGACGCGGGCGCTCGCGCTGGAGCTCGCGCGATTCAACATCCGCGTGAACGCGCTCGCCCCGGGCTACATCGAGACCGACATCAACCGCGACTTCTTCGCGAGCGAGGCCGGCGAGGCGCTGCTGAAGCGGGTGCCGCAGCGGCGTCTCGGTCAGCCACGGCATCTCGACGCCCCGCTGCTGCTGCTCGCCTCCGACGCCTCCGAGTTCATGACTGGAGCGGTCGTCGCGGTCGACGGCGGACACCTCGTCAGCACGCTCTAGCGCTTGACCGCGCGAGCCGGGTCACCCCTCGTCCGCTAGGACCGCTCCCTGATCCATCTCGCGATCGCCGGCGCGAGGATCTTCTGCGCCTTGCCGCCGACGAAAGTCCCGATGTGCCCGCCCGGGACCGCAAGCTCGGTGTAGTCGTGCGTGCCGAACCGGTCGCCGACGCCGCGCGAGCATGCAGTCGGCACGACCACGTCGCCCTCGGCGAAGACGTTCAGGACCGGCAGCGTGATGTTCTTCAGGTCGACGCGGCGTCCGTCGAGCTCGAGCTCGCTGCGGACGAGCTTGTTCGCCTGGTAGAGGTCCTTGAACCACTGGCGCACCAGCTCTCCCGGATGATCGGGGCGGTCGGCGATCCAGCGCTCCATGCGCAGGAAGTTGAGGAGCCGGCGGTCGTCGCCGAGCAGGTCCACGAGCTCCGTCGTGTACTTGGCGAGGTTGCCTACCGGGCTCATCATCAGGAACGAAAAGCCGACCATCGCGCCGGGGATCGCGCCGAACGCATCGACCAGGGCGTCGATGTCCTCGCCCGAGAGGGTGCGTGCCCACAGGTTCATGTAGCCCGCTCCGGCCTCGAGCCTGCCCGAATCGCCGTGGAAATCGAGCGGCGTCACAGCGAGCACCAGGTTCCTCAGCTTCTGCCGGTGGAGCGCCGCATAGCAGGTCGAGAACACGCCGCCCTGGCAGATCCCGAGGAGGTCGATCGCACCAAGGCCATGGCGCGCGCGGATGACCTCGACGCAGTCGTCCAGGTAGCCGTTCACGTAGTCGCCGATGTCGAGCCAGCGATGCGCGCGCGTCGGCAGCCCCCAGTCCACCATGTACACGTCGAGCCCCTCGCCGAGGAGCTTGCGCACGAAGGAGCGGTCCGCCTCGAGGTCGATCATCTGGTAGCGGCCGACGAGCGCGTACACGATCAGCACCGGGACCGACGCCGGCCGCTCGACCACCGGGCGGTAGCGGTAGAGCCGCACCATGTCGCTGCGGTACACCTCGTCCTTCGGCGCGGTCGCGATCGCCAGTTCCTCCTCGGTGAGCTCGGCGAGCCGCTCCGCGCCACGCGCGAGCTTGCGGTTCACCTCGCCGAGCTCGCGCAGGATCGCCTCGCTGCCGAGGCGCACCGGCGAAACGGATGAGGCGTCCCCCTTCGTGCGCTCCCTCATGACTCGGGTCCTCCATCGACATTCGCGCCCGGGCGCTCGCCCGCCCGCCGCTCGAGCCCCCGCAGGCGCTGCTTGAGCTCGTGGATCTCGCGATAAGCCTCATCGAGCTCCCTGCGCGTGGGCACGTTGTAGAACTGCGAGACGATCTCCACGACGCGATTCTGCTGGAGCCGGAACTGCGCGGCGGCGCGAATATAGGCCGCGGTCACCTTCAACCCCTCTTCCGACTGCATCGCCTCGTGCACCGCCTCATCGGCCACTCCCGTCCACAGCCGCACGAGCGCCATGAGCGTGCCGACCGTTTCGTCGCGCTCGCCCATCTCGCGCAGCCGGGCAGCGACGCGCTCGTTTACCCGCAGCCAGGTGCGGCCGATCAGGAGGAAGTACTCGAGCTGCGCCCGGCGTCGATCGGCGTCGGCGCGGAAGAGCTCGCGGTACGCCTCGCTGAGCGCGCGCGAGGGCGCCGCGCCGAGCGCGTCCCCGAGCGCCGTGAAGGTGCGCTCGAGACCCGCGACGAGCGGGTGCGAGTCGCGAGGGTCGAGCATGGCTCCGGGCGCGGACAGGAAGGACTGCCAAAGCTGCGGGGACTGCCAGAGCGCGACGCCGGCGCGCAGCCACTCGGTGGCCCCACCGGCCGCGCCGCTTCCAGCGCCGCGGTCGACGACCGGCCGCATGGCGGTTTGCGAGAGCTCCCCGAGATTCTCGAGCCACTTCTGCATCTCGGCCTGGCCCGTCTCCAACCACGCCGCGACGCCCTTTCCGGCAGCCGCATCTCCCAGCAGGCGTGCGTAGCCGACATAGAGCTGGTTGAACGCTTGCTGCGCGACGCCGATCGCGTCCAGGATCGGTCTCACGCCCGGCTGGAGGCCTTCGGGCGACGGCCCTGAGCCGGCCGCCGACGCTTCCGACACACCGGGCGCGCCCGGCGTCATCGCACGGTAGAAGCCGGCGATGGCGTTCAGCCACGCGCCGTATAGCGAAGCCGCCTGTTCTCCCGGTGACATCACTCTGCAGTGGCCCGTCTATCGATGCGGATCGTGCCCAAGTGTACCGTCGCCGTCATTCTCGCTCCGCATCGCGCCGGAAGTTTTGGCGCGCGCCCCCCCTTGTCGCCGCCGCTCCGATCATTGACCGGGCGTGCCCGGGCGAGCAGAATCGGCGGCCAAGGAGGAGGTCGACCATGCGCAGACTGTCGCTGACCGTCGCAGCGTTCGCCGCATTCGTGTTTGCCGGTCCGGTGCCTGCCCAGCAAGCCGCGAAGGATCCCAAGGTCTACAAGATCGGCGCCATTCTCGCGATGAGCGGCGGCGCGAGCTTCTACGGCACGGTGATGAGCCAGGGCATCAAGCAGGCGGTCGACGAGATCAACGCCAAGGGGGGCGTGAACGGCATCCCGCTCGAGGCGGTGATCGAGGACCACAAGTCGGGCAACGCGCAGGAAGCGGTCTCGGCGATGAACCGGCTGATCACGATCAACGACGTCAAGATCGTGATGACCTCGTTCTCGGCGCCGACGCAGGCGATCGCGCCGCTCGCCGACCAGCACCAGATCCTGCTCGTGAACGGCGGCGGCGTGTCGAACAGCCTCGTCGGCGTCTCGAAGTACATCTTCCACAACCGCTCGCTCGCCGCCGACCTCGGGCTCGCCGCGGCGAGCTACCTCGACTCGACGGGTGCGAAGAAGCTGGCGGTGCTGCACTGGAAGAACGACGCCGGCGACAGCGTGGTCCGGGCCGTGACGCCCTACTGGCAGAAGGTGGGCGGGACGATCGTCGCCACCGAGGCCGTGCCGCAAGGCGCCACCAACATGGACACCCAGATCGCGAAGATCCGGGCCGCCAACCCCGACGCCATCGGGTTGTGGATGTTCAACCCGGAGGTCGGTCTCGCGGTCAAGCGCATCCGCGAGCTAGGCATGAAGCAGCCGGTGATCGGCATCGAGTACACCGCCAACGACGCCAAGATCGCAGGCGCCCTCGGCGAGGGTTTCCTCTACGTGAACGACTACTTCGAGGCGTCCGCGGATCAGCCTTGGTCGCAGCGGTTCGCGCAGGGCTACGAGCAGCGCTACAAGTCGAAGCCGGATTTCTACGCCGCCAACTACTACGAAGGCGTGTACATGATCGCCGAGCTCCTCAAGCGGGCGCGCGCGAAAGGCGGCGACTACCTGAACGGCGAAGCGCTGAAGAAGGCGCTGTACGAGAATCCCAAGTTCGACAGCGTCTACGGCGGCCAGATGACGTTCCAGCCGAACGGGGTCGCGTTCAAGCGCGTGGGGCTGTTCAAGGTCGAGGGCACCGAGGGCAAGTTCCAGAAGTTCATCGAGCTCAAGTGACCGCCTGAGCCGGCCGGGGGGGAGCCGTGGACCTCCTCGCCCAGCTCGTCATCAACGGGCTCGTCAACGGCAGCCACTACGCGCTGCTCGGGCTCGCGTTCGCCGTGATCTTCGGCACGACCCGGATCACGCATTTCGCCTTCGGTCCGATCTACGCGCTGTCGGCGTACGGCTGCTGGTTCGCCGCCGCGACGCTGTCCGCCCCGCTGTGGCTGGCGGTCGTCGCCGGCATCGCGACGGGCGCGCTCGCCGGCGCGCTCACCTATCTCGTCGTCTACCGTCCGTTCGAGCGCGAGGGCAGCCCGCCGCTCGTCATCCTGATCGCCTCGCTCGGGCTCTTCATCCTGCTCGAGAACGCGATCGGCGTCGTGTTCGGCACCGACACCAAGGTCGTGCCGGCGCCGCCGTCGGGCGTGTTCCTGTGGGGCCCGCTCGTCATCACCAGCGCCCAGCTCGCGCAGATCGCCGCCCTCGTGCTCGTCGCTGGCGCGCTCGGCGCATACCTCACGCGGACGCGCTTCGGCAAGGCGGTGCTCGCGATGACCGACAACCCGGAGATGGCCCGCGTCATCGGTATCGACACGCTGCGCGTGTCGGTGGTCGCGTTCGCGCTCGGCTCGGCGATCGCCGCCGTCCCGGCCTGCCTCATCCTGGTCAAGGACGGCGCGACCGCCCACATGGGCTTCATCGCGGTCTTCATGGCCTTCGTCGCCGTGGTGGTTGGCGGTGTCGGATCGCTGCGCGGCGCGGTGGCGGGCGGCCTGGCGCTCGGCCTCGTCGAAAGCACCGGCATGGCGAAGATCCCGACCGAATGGCAGAACTCGATCGCGTTCGTCCTGCTCTTCGTCGTGCTGCTCGTGCGGCCGCGGGGGCTCTTCGGAGGGCGCTAGCCTGGATTACGTCCTGCACGTGCTGGTGATGGTATCGCTCTACGCGATCCTCGCGAGCTCGTTCAACCTCCTCATCGGTTACGCCGGCCTGTTCGCGCTCTCCCACGCCGCGTTCTTCGGAGTCGGCGCCTACGCGACGGCGATCCTCGCCGCCAAGTTCGGCGTGCCCTTCCCATGGCCGATGCTCGCCGGCATCGCGATCACTGCGGTGCTCGGCGTCGTGATCGCGCTGCCCGCGCTGCGGATCGGCGGCGACTACCTCGTCATCGTGACGCTCGCGCTGCAGATCATTGTCACCGCCGTGCTGCTCAACTGGACCGACCTCACCGGCGGCACGGACGGCATCCGCGCGATTCCGCGCGTCGAGCTCGCCGGTGCGAAGCTGGACACGCCGGGAACGTTCCTCCCGCTTGCCCTGGTCGTCGCCGCGATCTGCTTCGCGATCGCCTGGCGGCTCGGCGCCTCGCCGTTCGGCCGCGCGCTGAAGGCGATGCGCGAGAACGAGGCCGCGACGCAGGCGATCGGCAAGAACATCGTCGCGATGAAACTCTCCGTCTTCGCGATCGCTGCGGCGCTCGCCTCGGTCGCCGGATCGCTGTACGCGCACTACGTTACGTTCGTCTCGGCGGAGGGCTTCACCGTCGAGCTGACGATCTACCTCCTCGCGATGGTGATCGTCGGCGGCACCGGCAACCTCGTCGGTTCGCTCGTCGGCGCGTTGATCCTCGCGGTGCTGCCCGAGCTGCTGAAGTTCGTGGACATGCCCTCCGACATCGCCGACAAGGTGCGGCAGATGCTCTACGGGCTGCTCCTCATCGTCATGCTCCGGCTGCGCCCCCAGGGGCTCCTGCCCGAGTCCGCGTCGGCGCATCACTATCACGCGCCCCCCGAGCGGCCGCCGGTCGATACCCAGGTCGTCGCGGCGGCGCTCGAGGGCCGGGGGTTGGAGCGCTGGTTCGGCGGCATCGTCGCCGTCGCCGGGCTCGACATCACGATCGAGCCGGGGCGGATCACCGGGCTGATCGGGCCGAACGGCGCCGGCAAAACGACCGCGTTCAACCTGCTGACCGGATTCCTCCAGCCCGACCGGGGCGAGGTCCGATACCGTGGACGCTCCCTGAACGGGCTGAAGCCGCACCAGATCGTCCACCAGGGCGTCGCGCGCTCGTTCCAGGACCTCAAGCTCTTCACCGGTCTCACCGTGCTCGAGAACGTGCTCGTCGCGCTCCCGCGCCAGCGCGGTGACCAGCTGCTGTACGTGTACTTCGCGCCGTGGCTCGTGCGCCGGGAGGAGCGCGACAACCTCGCGCGCGCGATGGCGATCCTCGAGTTCGTGGGCCTCGGCGCGCGTGCGGCCGATCTCGCCGCCGACCTGTCGTACGCCGAGGAGAAGCTCCTCGTCGTCGCGCGGCTGCTCGCGACCGGGGCCGAGGCGCTGCTGTTCGACGAGCCGCTCTCGGGGCTCGCGCCGAACGCGCTCGCGAAGATCCTGCCGCTCTTCAAGCGCCTCGCCGGATCGGGTCGCACGCTCTGCATCATCGAGCACAACCTCGACGTGATCCGCGAGCTGTGCGACCGGGTCGTGTTCCTCGACGAGGGCCGCAAGCTCGCCGAAGGCTCCTCCGAAGACCTGATGCACGATCCCGAGCTCTCGGAGCGCTACTTCAAATGAGCGTCTCGCTCGCTTGCGCGGGACTCGTTGCCGGATACGGCAAGAAGCGCGTCGTCGATGGCGTCGACCTCGACGTCGAGGCCGGCCGGATCCTGCTGCTCCTCGGGCACAACGGCGCCGGCAAGACGACGCTCGCGCGCGCGCTCTTCGGCCTGCTCGCGCCCGAGGGCGGCGGCGTGCGGCTCGGCGGTGAGGACATCACCGGCCGGTCGCCGGCGCGCAACGTTGCCGACGGCTTCGCCTTCGTCCCCCAGGGTCACGGCGTGTTCCGCACCCTCAGCGTCGAGGACAACCTGGAGCTCGGCGGCTTCGACGAGCACGACCGGAGGAAGCTCACCGCGCGGCGCGAGCAGGTGTTCGCCATGTTCCCGATCCTCGCCGAGCGGCGCGCGCAGCCCGCCGGCACCATGTCCGGCGGCCAGCAGCAGATGCTCGCGGTCGGCATCGCGCTCATGCATGCACCGCGGCTGCTCCTGCTCGACGAGCCGTCGATCGGGCTCGCGCCGAACCTGGTGGAGAAAGTGATGCAGAGCGTGGCCGAGATCAACCGCACGCTCGGGACCACGATCCTGATCATCGAGCAGAACGTGAAGGCGAGCCTGCCGATCGCACACCGGGTCGCAGTCCTCAAGACCGGCCGCAAGATCTATGACGGCGCGCCGGATCCGCTCGCCGATCACGTGAAGCTGATGGAGCTCTTCTGAGCAAGAAGGTCCTCGTCGCCGGGGCTTCCGGCCTCGTCGGGTTCGCCGCCGTCCGGCACTTCATGCAGCTGCCCGGCTGGGAAGCCGTCGGCATCTCGCGGCGCGTTCCCCCCGGCCTTGAGAAGGCGACCATCCTGTCGGTCGATCTCCTCGACCGTGCGCGCTGCGCCGAAGTGTTCGGCGCGATGCGGGAGGTGACGCACGTGGTCTACGCGGCGCTCTACGAGAAGCCCGGGCTGATCGCCGGCTGGCGCGAGCCTGACCAGATGGAGACCAACCTCGCGCTGCTGCAGAACCTGTTCGATCCGCTCGCCGCCGCGGCGCCGCGCCTCGAGCACGTGACGCTGCTCCAGGGCACCAAGGCGTACGGCTCGCACATCGAGGCGGTGCCGGTGCCGGCGCGCGAGCGCTGGCCGCGCCACGCGCACGAGAACTTCTACTGGCTGCAGGAGGACTACCTGCGCGCGAAGCAGCAAGGCGCCGGATGGCACTGGACCATCTTCCGCCCGCAGGTGATCTTCGGCGAATCGCTCGGCAGCCCGATGAACCCGCTGCCCGCGATCGGCGTCTACGGCGCGCTGCTGAAGGAGGCGGGGCTGCCGCTCGCCTACCCCGGCGGTCCGCCGCGCATCTTCCAGGCGGTCGATGCCGACCTGCTCGCGCGCGCGTGTGCGTGGGCCGCCACCTCGCCCGCGTGCCGGAACGAGACCTTCAACATCAACAACGGGGAGGCGTTCGAGTGGCGGACCGTGTGGCCGGCGATCGCCGACGCAATGGGGATGGCGGTCGGGCCGCCGCGACCGATGTCGCTCGCCGAGGAAATGCCGAAGCGACAAGCCGAATGGACGGCGATCGTCCGCAGGTACGGCCTGCGCTCGCCGGAGAGCCTCGAGGCGTTCGTCGGTCAGTCCTTCATCTACGCGGACCGGAACTTCGCGTACGGCGAACGCGAATCGCCCCCGCCGACGCTGGTCAGCACGATCAAGGCGCGCCAGGCCGGCTTCCACGATTGCGTGGATACCGAGGAGATGTTCCGGCGCCTCTTCCGGCGATTCCAGGAGCTGCGCTGGCTGCCGCCGCGCACCTGAGCGGCCGCCGTGCGCTCCGTCGAGCCTTCAGACCGTAGCCACCGGCGTGGTCGGCGAGCCGACCGCTCCGGGCAGGCGCAGCGGCGGGGCGGTCAGCAGGAACCGGTTCCGGCCGTGCGCGCGCAGCCACTCGGCGAGCGGCGTGAGGTGCCAGATCTCCCCGAGGTGCACGCCGAGCTTGAAGAGACAGTGCTCGTGGAGCGGCAGCACGGCGCAGCACCCCGGGTGCGACAGTGCCGGGTGCGCCTCGACCGCGTAGTTGTCGGCGATCAGCACCGACAGCCCGCTGTCGGTGATCCAGTCGAGCAGCCTGCGGTCGCGCCCGTCGAGGACCGCGCACGAGTTCTCGAGCGTGTGCCGGTCGGGCGCACGATTCATCTCGAGGATCGCCTGGGCGAAGGCGGTGTGCAGGCACACCATGTCTCCCGGCTCGATCACGACACGGTCCGCATCGAGGATCCGCATCAGCGTGTCGTAGCCCACGGCCGTCCGCTTGCGGCCGAGGTGCGCGTGCAGATCGATCATCACCGCACGGCCCTGCACGCACTTCGCGGCCATGTTCTCGATGCCGAGCGCACGCGCGCCGCACGTGGTCTCGGCCGGCACGACGCCGACCGCGCCCGCGCCGGACGCCTCGCTCGGGCCGACGATGTCGGTGCCCGCCCGGTAGCCGTTGTAGTACACCGGCTCCGGAATCCCGTCGCCGTCCGCATCGAACAGCTGGCCGACGTGCGCGAGGCTGTCCCATTGCGTGGAGTACTGCGTGTGGAGGATGACGGCGTCGTCGCTGATGACATCGGTGAAGTTCGGATCATCGGTCGCCAACGCGTAGTTGAGGTTCGGGCGTCCGTTCCGCACCGTCGGGCGCAGCACGGGCGGGTGGCGACGCGGGTTGAGCACGTTTCCGCCCGGGTAGTCGAGCGGCAGGCTCAGGCAGAAGGTCAGTCCTTCGCGCACCTCGGCGACGCCTTCGCACACCTTCTGCGGAGTGATCAGATTGAGACGGCCGAGCTCGTCGTCGGGCCCGAACTCCCCCCAGTTCGAGCCCTCGGGGCGCCTCGTCCATCGCTTGTCGGCTGTCATGTCCTCCTCCTCCTCGCGTCACGCGCGCCTGGGGCGCGCATCGCCGCCGGCCCGGTTCGGCGCGAAGCGGTATGGTGCACCCAAGGCGGCGCTGCCGGGGATCGGCGTGCCGGTTTCGCGGATTGAAAGCCCCCCGGGTCGATTCTTGACAGAGGCATGCGCCCGCGGGTAGGAAGGCCGAGAGCACCTCGTCGTCCGGGACGCCGATGATCGAGACCGTTCCCGCTCTCCTCGAGCAGCACCTTGCCGAACGGCCGGGCCGCGTCGCGTTTCTCGACGGCGACCGGCAGATCACCTACCGCGAGTTCGCCGCGCTCTGCGGCAAGACCGCCGCGTGGCTCGCGGACCAGGGGATCGGTCGGGGCGATCGCGTCGCCGTCTGGCTAGTGAACCGGATCGAGTGGCTCGCCCTCTTCTTCGGCCTGGCACGCGCCGGCGCAGCGCTGGTGGCGCTCAACACGCGCTATCGCGCCGCCGAGCTGCAGACCGTGCTCGATCGCTCCGGGGCGCGCATGCTGGTGCTCCAGCACAACTTCCGCAAGATCGACTTCCCGGCCGTGCTGCAGGGCGTCGACCCCGGCGCGGTCCGAGCCCTCGAGCGCGTCGCCGTGGTCGACTCCGACGCGGACACGCCATCGCTCGTCCTCGGCAAGCCGACGATGCCGTTCCGGGCGTTCGAGCACCGGGCGGACGAGACGACCGATCATTCGCGTCCCGACGCGCCGGTCGCCCTGTTCACGACGTCGGGCACCACGAAAGGCCCCAAGCTCGTCGTGCACTCGCAGCGGACGATCGCGTTCCACAGCCGCCGCGCCGCGAGCGCTTTCGGGTTCGAGGAGCCCGGCGCATGCCTGCTCGGGGCGCTGCCCTTCTGCGGCGTGTACGGATTCAACAGCACGCTCGCCGCGTTCGCCGCCGGGGCGCCGATCGTGCTGATGGAGACGTTCGAGGCCGGCCCTGCGGTGGAGCTCATCCGGCGGCACCGCGTCACTCACGCCTTCGGCAGCGACGAGATGTACCGCCGCATCCTGGAGCTCGCCCCCGGGCACGATCCGTTTCCGAGCGTGCGACTCTTCGGTTTTGCCGCGTTCAATCCCGGCGCCGCCGATTTCGCCCGGGCCGCCTGGGACAAGCGCGTTCCGCTCATCGGTCTCTACGGCTCGAGCGAGGTGCAGGCCCTCTTCTCGCTGCAGCGGCCGTCGGCCCCGCTCCCGCAGCGGATCGAGGGCGGAGGCTTGCCGGCGGCGGGAAGCGACGCGGAGATCCGCATCCGCGATGTCGACACCGGTGAGCTGCTGCCGCCGGAGCGTAGCGGCGAGATCGAGATCCGGGCACCGAGCAACTTCGTCGGGTACTGGAACAACCCGGACGCGACCGCCGATGCGGTCGGGCGCGATGGTTTCTTCCGCACCGGCGACATCGGCCGGCTGCGCGCGGACGGCACCTTCGCGTACGAGACGCGTCGCGGCGACGCGGTCCGCCTCGGCGGGTACCTGGTCAGCCCAGCGGAGATCGAGGAAGCGCTGAGGCGAATCCCCGGCGTCGGCGACGTCCAGGTCGTGGCCGTCGAAATCTCGGGACAGCCTCGTTGCGTCGCCTTCGTCGTCCCGGCCGCGGGCGCGGCGCCGCGCGAGGCGGACATCATCGCCGGTGCGGCCGCGCAGATGGCCGGCTTCAAGGTCCCCGCCCGCGTGTGGTTCGTGGACGGGTTCCCGACCACGGAGAGCCCGAACGGCGTGAAGATCCAGCGCGCGAGGCTGCGCGAGATGGCGCTCGAGCGCCTGGGCGAGGGCGGCGCCGCGTGACGGCCGCCGGAGCGCGAACACATGTCCCTACCGGTGCAACTGCAGGGGAAGCTCGCGCTCCCGGTCGTCGGCGCGCCGATGTTCATCGTGTCCAACCCCGAGCTCGTGATCGCCCAATGCACCTCCGGTATCGTCGGATCGTTTCCCGCGCTGAACGCCAGACCGAAGGAGGCGCTGGAGAACTGGATCTTGCGCATCAAGGCCGCGCTCGCGGCCTACCGGACCGCGCACCCGGGGGAGGTGGTCGCGCCGTTTGCGGTGAACCAGATCGTCCATCACTCCAACAGCCGGCTCGAGCACGACCTGGAGGTCTGTATCCGGCAGGAGGTTCCGATCATCATCACCTCGCTGCGTTCTCCGGAAGCCGTGGTGAAGCGCGTGCACGCCTACGGCGGGATCGTCCTGCACGACGTCATCAACGTGCGGCACGCGCAGAAGGCGCTCGAGGCCGGAGTCGACGGGTTGATCCTCGTTTGCGCCGGCGCCGGGGGGCACGCAGGGATGCTGAGTCCCTTCGCCTTGGTGAACGAGGTGCGCCAGTTCTACGATGGGCTGCTGGTCCTCGCCGGCGCGATCACCAACGGGCGCGGGATCTTCGCGGCGCAGGTCATGGGCTGTGACCTGGCCTACATGGGGACGCGCTTCATCGCGACGCGTGAATCGAACGCGGACGAGGAATACAAGCAGATGATCGTCGGCGCCAGCGCCACCGACATTGTGTACACGCCCTACTTCTCGGGCGTTCACGGCAACTACCTGAAGCCCAGCATCCGGGCGGCCGGACTCGATCCCGACAACCTGCCGTCGGCCGATCCGTCGAAGATGGACTTCGACCGGCGGGTCGAGAAGCCCAAAGCCTGGAAGTCGATCTGGGGCGCCGGACAGGGTGTCGGCAACATCCGGGAAGTGATGCCGGCGCGCGAGGTCATCGCTCGGCTGCGCGGCGAGTACGAGAGCGCAAAGCAGGGGCTCACGCTGCCGACGACCGGCAGGTGAACGTCTCTTGGAGGGCCTTCCCCTCCCCGTGCCTGCGGCGTGATCGGTCGACAACGGAGGCGCCCGGGAGTATGGTCCGCGGGCGCGGAGCGCCTGCGCCCCTGCGGGCATCCGATCAGACCGAAAAAAGGGAGCGTCTGCGATGAAAGATTGGACCGAGTTGGGCTTGCGCGGCCTGCCTTCCATGTCTGCGCGCACCAGGCCCGCAGGCTTCCCCCCGTTTCTGCAGGACATGTTCGACGCCGCGGCTGCCGCTCTCACCCAGCCGCTCGTCGGGATCTCCTGCGACGGCAGCGTGCGCCCGGGCCTGTTCCCGCTGCGAGCGACCGGCGTCGCCACCGCCCCGATCCTCGACGCCGCGCAGAGCTTTCTCGCAGCGCTCGATGCGAAGCAGCGGGCGAAAGTCGTGCTCGGCGCCGAGGCCGACGAACGCCGGCTGTGGTTCAACATCCATCCCTACGTCTACCGCCACGGGCTGATGCTCGAGGACCTTGCGCCGGCGCCGCGCGAAGCGGCGATGAAGCTGATGGCTGCGACGCTGTCGGCGCGCGGCTTCGCCCAGGCGCGGGACATCATGCGGCTGAACGGTCTGCTCGTCGAGATCACCGGACGGTCCGAAGATTTCGGCGAGTGGCCCTACTTCGTCACGCTCTTCGGGATGCCGTCGGCCGACGCCCCGTGGGGATGGCAGATCGACGGGCATCACCTCAACCTCAACTTCCTCGTGCTCGGGGACCAGCTCGTGTTCACGCCGAGCTTCATGGGGTCGGAGCCCTGCAGCGTCACGAGCGGCCCCCTCGCCGGCACCGCGGTGTTCGTGCCCGAGGCGCAGGCGGGTCTCTCGCTCGTGCGAGCACTTGACGAGAGCCAGTCCACGAAGGCGGTGCTCCGCAGGTCGATCCTGCCCGAAGACCTGCCCGAAGAGCTCAAGCATCTCGTCGACGGCCGGATGGTCGCCGGCGCTTTCAAGGACAACGCGGTGATCCCCTATGCGGGGGTGCGCGGCGACGAGCTCTCCGACGCCCAGCGCAGGCTGCTGCTCACCCTTGTCGGCACCTACGTCGGCTGGGCCCGCGACGGCCACGCGGCGGTCAAGATGACCGAGGTCGAGGCCCATCTCGACGAGACCCACTTCGCGTGGATGGGGGCGACCGGTGACGACGGGCCCTTCTACTACCGCGTGCAGAGCCCGGTCGTGCTGATCGAGTTCGACCACCACCCGGGCATCGTGTTCGACAACCTGACGCCGTCGCACCATCACATCCACACCATAATTCGCACGCCGAACGGCGGCGATTACGGCACCGACCTTCTGCGCCAGCATCACGAGCGCTTCGACCACTCGAGCGGGCGGCACGCGCGGCGGCGCTGACCCGCGGTAGGGTGATTCGGGCCTCGCCCGAGGCTGCCGCTGCCGCGCAGCGTGACACGCGAGGGCTTCAGGGGTAGCGTCGACGCGCCTATTTCGCACCCCAGGGAGATCCTCATGAAAAAGCGCATCCGTTCGCTCACCGCCGCCGTCGGCCTCGCCGCCGTCGCATTCTGCCTCTCCACGCTCGGCCAGACCGGTTTTCCGCCGCCGCCGCCGAAGGTGAGTCCGGCCGCGGGCGCGATCGACATCCATGTCCACAGCGATCCCGACGTCTTCAACCGCAGCCTCGACGATATCGAGATCGCGCGCCTCGCCGCCCGCAAGGGGATGCGCGGCATCGTGCTCAAGAATCACGTCGTGCCCACCGCGGATCGCGCCATCCTAGTCAGCCGGCTGGTGCCGGGTCTCGAGATCTACGGCGGCATTGCGCTCAACCGTTCGGTGGGCGGCGTCAACCCGTTCGCGGTCGAGTGGTTTCACCGCATGGCGGGCGGTCGTGCGAAGGTGGTCTGGTTGCCGACCTTCGACTCGGACAACCAGCATCGCATTCTGAAGGAGCCCGGCGAAGGCTTGCGCGTCGCGGTGGACGGAAAAGTGCTGCCCGAGACCGACGAAGTGCTGAAGATCATCGCCCGCGAGAACCTCTCGCTCGCGACTGGCCACGTGTCGCCGGAGGAATCGCTCGCGGTGATCAAGCGCGCGAAGGAGCTCGGCGTGAAGAACATCGTCGTCACCCATGCGATGGCGGAGGTGCCCGGGATGACGCTCGATCAGGTGAAGCAGGCGGTAGCGATGGGCGCGTTCATCGAGTACTGCTTCCTGAACGACATCCACGGTCCTCAGTCCTACTGGCCGTTCCTCCGGACCTGGAAGCGCGTGTCGTTCAGCGACATCGCGAAAGTCATCAAGGAGGTCGGGCCGCAGAGCTTCATCCTGAGCAGCGACCTCGGCCAGGCCGGTACACCCGACCATCCGGACGGCATGGAAATGATGATCAATGGCATGCGCCGCGAAGGCCTCTCGCAGGCGGACGTGGACCTGATGGTCAAGCGCAACCCGGCACGCTTTCTCGGCCTGGAGTAACCGAGTACGGCACGGACCTCCTGCGCCAGCACCACGAGCGCTTCGACCACTCGAGCGGGCGGCACGTGCCGAAGCGCTGACCGGGGCGAGGGAGAATCCCGCCATCGGTGAGACTGCGCAGAGCCTTGGCGAACCAGCACGTACGGTTGTGCAAGAGCTTCGATGGCGCGAAGATCGCCTATCCCGTCACGGGGGACGGTCCGCCAGTCGTCACGCTCCCGAACCGGCTGACACATCTCGAGCATCAGTGGCGCAGCCTCGCCCGCTGCCATCGTCGACGAGGTTCCACGCCCTCGGGTGCGCCCGAGCCTCAGTTCCGGCCTGGGCCGGCGGGATCGACCGCCATCCGACGGCGCTGTATTTCCATCGCGAGATAGAGCGTGCCCATACCGAGAAGACCAGCGACGGTGATCGCCACGAAAGCGTTTCCCAGACCGCGGACGCCGAAGTCTTCCCTGTGCCAGAACGCTCCGACGAGCACCAGGCCATGCCACAACATGAAGCTTTGCAGGGCCACGCGGCAGGCGCTCCAGCGCCGCTCGCGCGCCAGCACGAGCGAGCCCACACCCATTAGCGCGAACCATCCGGCGAGTACGCGGGCAGTCAATGGCGTCAGCTTCCAGGCCCACGCATCAATCACCCACGATGGATCGACGAAGACGGTCAGGGCACCGAACAGGGTCACGATCCCCAGCGCCGCGAACCCCCGGTTGACGGCAGGGGGCAGCAACGGGTCGCCGGGTTCAGGCGTGCGGGGGTCGGTGCGCCGGTTGTTCCACCACAGCCAGGTCACCAGGAATGGTGTGAGGACGTAGAGAATCAGCCACAGCTGGAAGGGGAAGTGGTGGATATCGAAGCGATCCCAATGAAGCAGCGTCGCCGCCATCATGGCGACCGTGAACGTCGAGACCGGCGGGAACGCCATGGCGTAACAGTGCCACTTCCGTCCGGCGATCAGCCGCACGAACTGGTAGCCACCACCCAGATAGCCGGCGCCGATGAACAGCGCCGTCATCGGCGGTTTAATGTCCCAGGCGAAATTCCGGCCTGCACGCTCTGGAAAGAAGTAGAGAATGAGGAAGGCCAGCGCAAGGAATGGCACTACCGCTGCCAGCACGAACCTGGTCACGGGCAAAATGCGGTCGTCGCGGGCGATCGCGCCGGGCCCCTCGGGTACGGTTCGGTGCATGGTCGATCCTCCAATCTCCCTTCGGCCGTGGTGAACGGACGGGCCGGGGATCCGTTGCAATCCCCCCCGCGCACGGCATTTCCCCGCCTGCCAAGGATCAACAGGGCGAAGTGCGCGCACCACCCTGTTTCGGGCAAAGGATTTTTTGTAGCCGAAATCGTCGAATGGCGCCAGCCACGAGCCGCCGGTCAGGCGGTCGTGCGGCTGAAGCCTAGAGCGAAGCGGCCCGAGGGGGAACCGCGAAACCCCGAGGGCGAGTGACCTCTCGGACCGAGTGTTCTGGCGCGGCCGGTGGCGAGGACCATTCCCAGTTAGGCCCTGGTCCGAAGATCCCTGAGCAGGTCACGAGCGGGGGCTTTTCATTTCCACGCCTGCGAAGTCTAATTCAGGGGCAAGGAGGGCCGAGGCGCTCGCTTTGGGCCCAACGTTCTCGCAACCCACGGGGGAGGAACATGAAGATGAATGCCTTTGCCATCACGTCGTCGCTTGTCGCCGCGGCCGCGCTGGCCGCTTGCGCGCACATGAACGGCGGCGATTGGGTGACGCTTGTCGATGGCGGCCAGGGACTGGAGAATTGGAACCGCACGGGCGACGCGAACTGGCGGGTCGCGGACGGGGCGATCGTGGCGGACGCGGGCAAGGGGGGCTTCCTCGTCTCCAAGACCGCCTACGGGGATTTCGAGATCCGGGCGGAGTTCTGGGCCGAGACCGACACCAACAGCGGCATCTTCCTGCGCTGCGCCGATCCCGCCAAGCCCGGCTCGGGCACCTGCTACGAAGTGAACATCTGGGATATTCGTCCCGAGCCCAAGTACGCGACAGGCGCGATCGTGGATGTTGCCGCAGTGCCGGTGCCGCTCGTCTATAAGGCAGGCGGCCGGTGGAATACGTACGAGATCACCGCGAAGGGCACCGAACTGACCGTCAGGCTGAACGGCGTCGTCACCGTCAGCGCCGTGGACGCAAAGCATGCGTCCGGGCCGTTCGCGCTCCAATACGGCGCCGGCGTCAAGGACGCGAGGGGCGGCGTGATCAAGTGGCGCAAGGTGCAGATCCGGTCGCTCTGAGTCGAGGCGAAGCCTCAGGATCGGGGAGCGACCCTGCCTCGCGCCGGGTGGGCGGCGAGGCGCGTCAGTGCGTGGGCGGAGGCGCCGCGGGGACCGGGCGCCAGCCTTCCTTGCACTCGGCAACGTAGGGATAGTAGGTCTTCGCCGATTCGCAGTAGTACCAGGTGCCGGAAGGTGCGCCGCCGGGGGTCGGTGCCGCCTGCGGGGGCGGCGGAGCCTGCGCCACCGCCCCCGGTGCCGTAGGCGGCGCGGCGACCGCGTAGCCACCCGGCGCCGCGGCGTAATACACGTCGTTGGCGTAGTAGTACGGCATCCCGCCGATCCACACCGTCGTATATGCCGGGGGCAATACCGTCACCAGGACGCCGACCGGCGGCCGCACGACAACGAATCCCGGGCCGGCGGCCTGGAACCAGACGCCGGCATGGTAGAAGAGCCGCACGCCGCGATGGTTCACGACCAGGTAACCGGCAGGGAGGGCGGGGACAGCGTAGCCCGGAGCCGGGTAGTAGTGGTTGTGGTGATAGCGATCGTCGAGCACCCAATGCGGCGAGTGATAGCGATCGTGCTGCGCGTGCGCGGGAGCAGTGATCAACAGCCCTACGATCACAAGGAGGATCGCTTTCATGACCTCGAGATCATCCCACCCAGCCCGGCTTCGGATCGTTACGGTTCCGTAATCACGCCGCGCGGTCTCGTCGCCAGCAGCCGTGTGCTGCTAGTCCTGCGTGGCGCCTGAAACCTGCACTGCCTTGCTCCAGCGGCCGATCTCGGCGGTGATGAACGCGCCGAATTGCTCGGGCGTACCGCCGATGATGCGCGCGCCCATGCTGTCGAGGCGCTCCTTGAGCTCCGGCGCGCCGAGCGAAGCGACGATCTGCCGGTTGAGGTAGGCGATGATCGGCGGCGGCGTCTTGGCCGGTGCCATCACGCCCCACCAGACCGAGACCTCGTAGTCCTTGAACCCGGATTCGGCGAACGTAGGGACGTCGGGCAGCGAAGGCGATCGGCGGGCATCGGCGATCGCGATCGCCTTCAGCTTGCCGCTGCGAATGTACGGCATCGCGCCGAGCATGTTGGTGAACATCAGCGAAAGCTGCCCGCTGATCACGTCGGTCATCGCGTTCGCCCCGCCCTTGTAGGGAACGTGGACGAGGTCGATCCCCGCCTGCGACTTGAACATCTCCGCCGAGAGATGCTCCGAGGTGCCGCTCCCGCCGGACCCGTAGTTCAGGCTGCCCGGCTTCGCCTTGGCGAGTGCGATCAGCTCCGCGACGGTCGCAGCGGGGAGCGCAGGATTGGCGACCAGCACGCTCGGCACCGCGCCCACCAGCGCCACCGGCGCGAGATCGCGCTGCGTGTCGTACGGCATCTTGCGGTACAGGCTCATGTTGATCGCGTTCGCCGGGGACGCCATCAGCAGCGTGTACCCGTCCGGGGCGGCCTTGGCGACGAAGTCCGAGCCGATGTTGCTTCCGGCGCCGGTCCTGTTCTCGACGACGACCGGTTGACCGATTCGCTTCGACAGCTCCTGGCTGACCGCGCGCGCGACGATATCGACGCCCCCGCCGGCTGCGTAAGGCACCACCATCCGCAGCGGCCGGTTCGGGTAGTCCTGGGCACCCGCGGAGGCCCAGACGCAGGAGAGCAACAGGGGTACCAGCCACCGGCGCAGTGCCAGGCACCTCATGGCGGTTTCACTTTCCCGATCCGGGCGACTCGATGTCCGGATAAACATCTCCATAGGCCCGTCGGAGCTCATCGATCTGTGACACCGGCGGCGGGGCGTAGGTTGCCCGCTTGCTCGTCCAGTTTCCGCCCATCAACCGGCGCATGCGCACGACCGATTCGGCGGTCTTCACGAGCGCGACGACGCCGTTCAGCACCGGCACGCTGCCGTTCACGGAATGGACGCCGCGCTCGGCGAGGAGCACCATCAGCACGCCGATCGCCGGGATCGCCACCTCGGCGCCGGCGTTCGCTGCGCCGCCCGCCGCGGCGAGGAATTCGTCGACGAGCGCCGCACCGGCCGCCGGGTCGGTGAAACCGGCGTCGAGATCCACGAGCCGCGGCACCGACATCGCCCGGACCGCATGCAGCTTCTCGCGCAGCCCGTAGCGGCCGATGTTCTCCACGATCCGGCTCGCGTGCTTCTCGTTGCCCGCGATCAGCGCGAAGTTGCCGCCCATCATCGCCGCGAGGTGCACCGAGGTCTCGCACAGCCCAAGCACCGGGATGTCCGTCATCTCGCGCGCCTCGCGGATCCCGGGATCGCCGATGTTGCCGATCAGGAAGGCGTCGAATCCCTCACGCGCGGCGCGCTCGACGTTCTCGAGCACTTCCTGCGCCTCGATGAATTCGAGGTAGCGGTATTGATCGCCTATGCCGCCGCGCCTGGTGATGCCGTGGACCTCGATCACGGTCTGCGGATCCCGGACCCGGTCGAGCAGCGTGCGCAACGCCCGGTTGTACCCAGGCCAGGCGTCGGCTCGCGTCAGGCTCTGGTACCAGAGCTTCACGTCGGTTCGCTGCCGGTCACTGTTGCGGCCTGATATCCGAGTCAGCCAGGATTTTCCTCCACCTCGGCACGTCCGCGAGGATCATCTTCTGAAAGGCCTCCTGGGTCGAAGAGAGCGGAACGCTGCCCATCTTTGCGAATTTTTCCTTGATCTCGGGCTCCGTCATCACTTCCGAGAAGGCCGCGTGCAAGCGGTCCACCACCGGCTTGGGCGTCTTGGGCGGGGCGAGGATCGCCTGCCAGATCTCCACGACGACCGAGACGCCCTGCTCGGCAAGAGTCGGAACGTTTTCAAAGCGCCTGGGCGAAAGGGCACCGAGCGTGGTCACGCGGTCGCGAAAGGAAATCCACAGCGGCCCGGGCATGAACATCAAATCCACCTGGCCGCCGAGCACCGCCTGGGCGGCCGGCGCGGCACCTTGATAGGGCACGTTCAACAGGTCGACCTTGGCGGCCGATTTGAAAGTCTCCCCGCTGACATGTCCCAAGCTGCCGTTGCCCCAGGAGGAGTAGGAGAGCTTGGACTTCTTGGCGAGGGCGACCAGTTCGGCGACGTTCTTGACGTCGAGCCCCGGCCGCGCGACCAGTATCGTGGTGATCTGATTGACGGGTGCGATCGCGACGAACTCTTCGGACTTGTACCGGGTCAGCTCAGGCTGCAGATGGGGGGCGATCGAGATGGCGTCGGAGGCGCCCAGCAGCAACGTGTAACCGTCCGGCTCGGCACGATAGACCGCTTCCGTCCCCACGATGCCGCCCGCTCCCGGGCGATTCTCGACCAGCACCGGCTGGCCCAGCCTCTTGCTCACGCCGTCGGTGATCGTGCGTGCCGCAACGTCCGACGCCCCGCCGGGCGGATACGGCACGATTATCCTGACGGGGCGCGTCGGGTTCCACTGTGCGTGGGCGGGCGTCAGCAGCACGCCCAGCGCGAGCGTCGCCGACCACAAAATCGCTCTCATGCTGGTCTCCTTTATCATCTAACCGTCGACCGACTCGATGGGGACATCACCGTGCGAATCTGGCATCAGTCCATGACGGAGCTCCATGAGCTGGCTGTGTACAAAGCGTCGCTCGAGAGCCATGCAGCGAAAATTCTCGAGCCCCGGGAGACGGTCGAAGTTCAAGGGCTGCCGAAGGGTGCGTATCGCGGCCGGTCGCCCACTGCCGCGCTGTCGAATGCGTTCGCGCACCACCGCATCCTCGATCCGGTGCTCGACAACGCGGTGCGTGCCGAGCGGCAGGGCTTCGATGCATTCGTCCTCGGATCCTACAGCGAGCCGTTCCTGCGCGAGCTGCGATCGGCGATCGACATACCCGTCGTGTCGGTTACAGAAGCCACGCTGCTCGTGGCTTGCTCCATCGGGCGTCTGGCCGCGCCGGTATCGAACGATCCGGGAATCGCCGGGCTGGTGAGGCAGTCCGTCGACACGCACGGGCTCGATCGGCGCATTCAATCGCCCCGCTCGGTCAGGCCGCCGCTGAACGAGTTCCAGCTCGCCGAGGCGTTCTCCAACCCGTCGCACCTGATTCAATCGTTCACCGCGACCGCGCGCGAAGCGATCGACGACGGCGCCGACGTGATCATCCCCGCCGAGGGGGTGCTGTCCGAGCTCCTCTACAACAACAAGGTCGCGATGATCGATTCGGTCCCGGTGATGGACTCGTTCGGCGTGACGTGGGCCTATGCCGCGATGATGGTCAACCTGCGCTCGAAAACCGGGTTGTCCGTCAGCCGCAAATCGGACTACCGGCGCGACGATGCGCAGTTGATCTCGGAGCTTGGTCCGAACACGTGATCCGCGATCCGAGCTGCAACCCATATCACTTCGCGAACCGGTCGAGCCCGTAGAAGCTCGCCAGCTCCCGGAGACGGTCCCCGCTCGGCGGCTCGTGGAAGTAACCGCGGCGGGAGCCGCGGATCCCGCTCTGGGTGCGCAGATCCACGAGCAGCTCCGCGCTCTTCACCCACGCGGAT
>Ga0335084_10000333_pt1 | contig 38869 bp, 27 predicted proteins | sample Lox_Sample_44_FD_206721 | JGI IMG/M metagenome (GOLD analysis project Ga0335084, IMG submission 206721) | Soil microbial communities from Loxahatchee National Wildlife Refuge, Florida, United States - Lox_Sample_4.4 | ecosystem: Environmental > Terrestrial > Soil > Wetlands | place: USA...
CATCGCGCTGGACGCGGACACCGGCGAGATCAAGTGGTACTACCAACACACGCCAAACGATCCTTACGACTACGATTCGGTCTCTGAAAACACGATTGTCGACACCATCATCAATGGCAAGCAGCGCAAGGTCGTTCTGCATTCCAACCGCAATGGGTTTGCCTACGCAGTCGACCGCACCAACGGCGAGTTCGTCTGGGGCACACCTTTTGTTGAGCGCGTGACCTGGACGAAGGGTCTTGATCCCAAGACGGGCAAGCCCCTCGACTACAACCCCAGCAGCAAGGTTCAGCGCTACGCAGTCTCGTCATCACGGGTGCAAAAAGAACAGGCAGTGTGTCCGGGCAACATGGGCGGCAAGAATTGGCCGCCGACGGCCTACAACCCGACCCTGAATCTCTACTACATCCCGGTTATCGAGAGCTGCAACATCGCGATTACCGCGGAAACCAAGCCGGGGTCCTGGAAGGCGCGCGAGTTCTGGATCGGCGGCGGATTGCGTCAGCACGAACCCATCTACGGTAGCGTTACGGCAATCGACGTTACCACCGGGAAAGTTGCAGGGAAGTACAAGACCAAATACCCAATGCTCGGTGGCATCTTGGCCACGAAGGACCTGGTGTTTGCCGCACGGCCCGAGGGCACGATCGTAGCGCTGGACGCCAAGACGCTGCAGGAGCTGTGGAGCTACGACACCGGTTCCGGCGTTAACGCGCCGCCGATGACCTTCAGCGTGAACGGTAAGCAATATGTCGCCATCCTGGTCGGCTTGGGCGGTGCATGGCCCAAGTGGTTCGTGGACGGCACGAAGGGGCTCGAGACGCTCCATCCCAGCTCGATGTTGTACGTATTTTCGCTGTAACTGACCTTTGCCAACTTGCGGGCCGCCATGGCGGCCCGTCTTTTTTCACGGCCTTCATTGATCACGCCTGGCGCATGCGGGCATGTCGAGGAATAACGGATGTCGAGGTTGGCCAAAGTCGAATCCTTCGTGATGGCGTCGATGACGACCGTCTGCCTGCTCGTCTTCGCGCCCTCGTTCACACAGGCGGATCAGGCGATGCCGAGCCAACGGGCGCTGATGCATGGCAAGGAGGTCTACCGTTCGGCAAACTGCATTGGATGCCACAAGTGGCACGGCACCGGCGGAGGAGGTTACGGCGGACTGGCGCTATCGCTGCGCGTGACGGTGCTCGACCGGCAAGGCATAGTAGAGGTGATCCGCTGCGGTCGCCCGGGAACGCACATGCCCTACCACGATACCAAGGCGTGGGACGATGGGCGCTGCTACGGGGGCGCGAAGCGCACGGACATGGACCCGACGGTATTCCCGTCTTTCGGCGTGAGCCTGACGGAGCGCGAGATACAGTCGGTCACGGACTACGTCATCGGGGTGCTACAAGGTAAGGGTGAACCGACGCGTGTGGAATGCCTCGCATTTTGGGGAAATGATGCTGTGAGACTTTGCAAGACCTACGACGAGCCAAACAACTGAGATCTTCGAAGCAAGGGAGCATGTTTGCCGGGTGTGCGCGAGTCACGTATTGCCCTTGCTTCTTGGCAGTGCAGTTCAGCGGCGCACCGCCGCTCCGTCTAAAATAGACCATGGCGCCCGCCGGACGGCGATATCCAGCAGGAACAGCAGAAGCGCCGCAGCCGCGAGCGCGGGCCAGAGCGGCGTCGCGAGCATGCCGCCGTCTGATGAGCGCGCGAAGATCTCGTCGGTCTTCGGGGCGAACTTACCTCCGGTGCGCTCGCTCAGCGCTTTCAGCGTGGCGACGTCGGCTGGCCGCGCGACAAATTCGTCACTTTGCGGGTAGTACAGCGCACGCGCGCCGATGCGGGCGATCTCAAGCGATGACAGGCCGGGCCCGGGGAGCAATTCGAACCGATAGGGCGCGGCGGATGGCGCATCGAGCGCTACGCGAGCGCTGTAGGTGCCCGGTGCAGACTGACGCAATACGACCACGGCCGACTCGCCGCTCGGTCGCAGGACGCGCGCGTTGGGCCACAGATCGTTGCGGAACGCCCCTTCCGGGCTCAAGGCGGTCAGCTTGAGCCAGCCTTCGCGGCCATGCCTCGTGACCTGCCAGGCGAACTCCTGCGTGGCGGCTCCGCGTGCCGCGTCGCGTACCACCTGCGCCCAAAGCTTCCCGTACCCGGGCCAGGCAAGCCAGTCGACCGCCCAGCGGTTCTTGGCGTCGGAGAGAAACGCCACGGTCTTGCCCAGGCCGTAGCGGGTCTCGGCCAGCAACGGCTGCTCCTGCTTGGCTTGCAGGAGGACCTCCGAGAAGCGCTTTGCCTTGGCGGCGACGAAGCCTTTGAGCTGCGGCGCCGATTCGAAGTCGATACCGGCCAACGCCTCGCTGCGCCCCTTGGCGATGGGCCGAAATGGCTCTTCGATCAGCGACTCGCCAAGCAGGCGCCGCGCCTCCGTGACGAACAGCGCGGGAATCTCGCTGTCCCGCTGCGCAACATAACTCTTTCCATTGCCCCACTGCGCCAGCCCATTCATCAAGGTCAGATTGGGCTTGTCGCCGATCGCAACCGTCGACAGGGTGATGTTGGCCGCAGCCATGTCTGCGACCAGGTCTTCGAAACCGCCGGTTGCAGAGGGCGGGTGCGCGGGGTTGTCGTCAGTCAGAAGCTTGTCGATCGCACCGTGACCGTAGCCCATGCTGTGCAGCATCTCCAGCATCTCTCTGTTGCCGGAGCGTTGAGGCGCGGGGCGCGCGTTCGGCGGCGGGGCGGTTTCGCCGTCGGATAGCAGGATGACGTGCTTGGTCTTGGCGTGAGAGTCCTTGAGCAGCTCGCGAGCGCGCCACAGTGCGTTGTAGATGTCGGTGCGGCCGGCGGATGTCATGCTGCTGATGAAGTCCTCGGCGCGCCGCTTGCTGCCCACTTCGGCCAGCGGCACGACATCGTGCGGCTGAGAATCGAATGCGACCACCGCGAGCCGGTGCTGCTCTTCCATCAGGTCCAGGGTTGCGAGCGCCGCCGACTTCGCGAGCTCGAGCTTGCGCCCATGCATGCTGTAGGAGCGGTCGATCAACAGCACCAAGTCCAGCTCTTTGCGCTTGCGGCGCGCTTCGAACTTGACCGGGAGCAGGCGCTCCACGCCGCCGCCCGAGAAGCCCGCTTTGCCGTACGTATTCTCGCCGGCAACAAAGATCAGCCCGCCGCCGAAATCGCGCACGAACGCTTCCAGATGGCGCGTGACGTCGTCATCGAGCCGATCGGCGGGAACGTCGCTCAGCAGCACCGCGTCAACGCCGCGCAGCGCGGGGGCCGGCTCCTCCGCGAACTGCTCCGGCGTCATCGACTTGACTTCGATCCCTTGCAATGCCAGAACATCGGACAAGTAGCGCGCAGGAGCCCGGCCTCCTTCGACATAGAGCAGCTTCAGGCGCGGACCTACCCAGACGCTCTGTGCTCGGCTTTCCGCGTGGCCTTCCACTGTCGCGAGCCGTACCAGCACCAGGTTAGCGCCGGCGCGCTTGAAGACAAGCTCGAAAAGCACTTCGCTCTCGCCGGAATTGAGTCTGACGTTTCGATCGGCAACCACATCGCCCGCCACCGCGATCTGCAAGCGCACTTGCGTTGCCGCGCTCGCGAATAGGCGGACCCGCAGCGCCACCGGCTGCTGCTGGCGTACGCCCTCGCGCATCTCGAACCCGTCGATCCACGCACTCGTCACGAACCCGGTGGGCGCCGGGAGCGCAAAGACACGCACGCGCTCCGACTGCAGCCGCGGCAGCTCGCGCCATACGTCGCCCTGGGTCTGGTTGCCGTCGGTGATCAGGACCAGCCGTTTGGCGTATCCGGGGAGAAATCCGAACACTGCAGTGGCCACACCCTGCTCGATGTCGGTGGCACTCTGGTCTAGCGCAGTGCCGTCGCTCTCACCGGCCTGGCGAACAGCGACCGACTGGATGTCGTCTAGATTCTTCAAGAGCTCGGCATGGTCCGCAAAGACCACATAGCTGGAATGCGCAGGGCGGTAACGGGCGTTGGCCTCCCGCATCCAGTCCAGCGCCGTGCGCAGGAAAGAGGGCGCAACGCTGCGCGAGATGTCCAGCGCATACACGACCGAGATGGCGTGAGTGCGCGTGTACAGGGTGGGGCCGGCCAATGCGAGCGCGACAAACATCAGGGCCAGCGAGCGCAGGACTGCGGCCAGGGCAATGCGTCGTCGACTGACTGCGCCGCGGTTGCGCCGCGCAAGCCACCATATGAGCGGCACGGCCCACACCAGCCACAGCGGCCACCACGTCGCGAAACCCAGCTGCATGGCTATACCGTGACCCGGCGACTGAAGCTAGCCCACTCGACGGTGAGCAGGACAAAGGCGATCGCCAGCAGCCAGATCCATGGCTCGGGCCATGAGCGGCGCGCCCGGCCTGGGGGCGGCAAATGGGTCCGGTCCGGCCCCAAACGGCTGTGATTGATGTGAGCTATACGCGGGTCGATGGCGTTGGCAACTACGAAGAGCTGCTGCTGGGCGCTGCTGACGACGTAGACTCCGGGCCTTGGCGCGTAGAACAGCGTGCCGCTGCCCGTGGCGGTGGCGGCGACGAGGTGGTCGCGGTCGTCACGGACTTGCGCGTTGGCGATCGGCACCTCGATTCGGCCGAGGTTTTCGCTCGCCACTTTGGCCGTTTCGGTAAGCCAGCTCAGGGCCGTCCCGAGGAACACCGGGAGGCCGGATTGCAACGGGAAATTGGAATCCTGGAGCGCGAAGCCGACCGCCACCCAGCGCGCGCGTGCACGGCCGGCGAGGACCAGTGCCCCGGTCGCGCTGCTGCCGGTCACCTTCGCGGTGACCAGCGCAGCGGATCGTTGCGTATCGGCTAGCTGTGCGCTTTCCAGGCGTAGATCGCGCCATGCCACGCCTGCGGTGAGCAACTGCGACTCGTCCCAGCCTGTGATCATCGATTGGCTCACGCTTCGCCATTTCGCGTCGACCCAGGCGGTGGCCGGCGGACGGAACAGGAGTGCACCGGCGGCGGGTGCTTCGCGCGGCGCATACCGATCGAACACATACGCGTCGAAGGCGGGCAGCGTTGCGAGCACGCCCGGGCTGCGAACCGTCAGCGTGACCCCCGGCAGCGCTCGCAGAGAGTCCTCGAGAAAAGCGTTGCCGCTGGTCACCAGCAGGACCCGCCTGCTCCGATGCGGTGCGACGACGCAGTAGGCCGTGTCGTCCAGATCAAAAGCGTCCCCCTCGGAGTAGACGTGTGCACGCAGCAGGCCCTGCTCGAAACGGCTGACGTCCAGCATCTGATTCACAGTGCTGGCGCCGGCGGCTTGCAACTTGCGCTCGAGACGAAATCCGCCGGCACCCTGGATCTCGAGGGTGACCTGCTTCGCGTTGGGCGCCGCGTTGACGATCTGCAGAAAAGCTTCGTAGCGCGTCGGGTCGCCCGGAACCGACCGCGCCTCGAAGCCGGTGATGCCGACGTTGTCGGCGGGCTCGAAGACGGAATGCACCGCAAGCTCGCGCGGCACAGCGTCCACTCCAACTCCGTCGGTGAACAGGTGCGCGCTGGAGATCGCCGTGCCGACAGGCAGCGGTGGCACCCGTCCTCCCGCTTCGGAAGAGAGCGGAACGCGCCTCAGCTGCTCCACAGCCTGCCCTAGAGGAAGGAAGCCGGTGAGCGGCGCGCGGCCAGCGGTGTCCAGCATCAGGACTTCGCTACCCGCGGCTGCGCGCTCGATGATCCGGCGCGCGCCTTCCAGTGCGTGCTGCCAGCGCGTGCGGCCATCACCGGCGCGAGCCGCCATCGACGCGGAGTTGTCGAGGATCACGACGATCCGCTGGTGCGAAGCGCCTAACGCACGCACCTCCGGTCGGGTCAGCGCCAATGCCAGGCTCAAGCCAGTCGCCAGCGCCAGCAGCAATGAAAGGAGCCAGCGCCAACGGTCTTTGCGAACGAGCTTCTGGCCGAGCACGCGCCGCCACACCAACGTCGAAGCAACTTGCAACCGCGGCATCCGCGGCTTGATGAGATACAGCAGCCAGATCAACGCTCCAACCCCGGCCAGAAGCGCGTAGGCAGCGAGCGGCGACAAGGCGAGAAATCTCAATGCTGCCTCTGCTTTCTTTCTAGGCTAGTGCCGTTCCGACTGGTTGCGCTTAGCAGTCAAGAGGGGTACGACTCGATTCTTGACAATGCATCGTTGTCGGTCCTTGGTCCAGATTTGAAACGGCTCGAGCCACGAGAGCTGACCGTCGATGGCGGAGGCGCGGCAAATCGACATGCGCCTGCGTCGAGCGGCCTTCGCACGCGGCAGCGCATCAGTGCTCTTTGCTGTGCTCAGTCAGAAAGTAGCGCTTGACGGACGCACGGTATGCTATCGGCACCTGCTCTCGCGTGAGCGCGGCTTCATTCGCGCTGCGCTCTGAAGCTTGCGCGGCTGCAAAGTCGAAGCGCGCGGCCTGCGCCTGAGTAGCAGCATAGAAGCCTTCGCTCGAACCCGGACCCGGGTCGTTCTGCGCAGCGCCGGTGGCCAAGCGCTGGAGTTGTGCCGCGAGCCGCAACGTGGGTTTTCCAAGCACCGGCTCACCGATGCCCTCGCTGGGCGTGTCTGGCGGAGTGTCTTCGCCGCCGGCCCCGGCCTGGCTCGTATTCACGCGCATGCCCATGGCGCCCCCGTTGATATTGGTTCTGCCGTTGTTCTGGGACGTCTGGCCAGGGGGACTGTTTGCCATCGGGCGATCGCCGGTCGCCGCTTGCGAGAGGGCTCTCAGCGCGTCGTTCAGCGCGTCCATCGTCGTATGCTGCTCCGTGTCGCGGCGTTGCGTTTCCGATGCTCCGTTGTCGCGCCACCCCGGCACGCCGCTTTCATGTTCGTTCCCAGCCTGGGCTGCCTCTTCGCGCTTCGGCTCACTGCCCTGACCCAACAGCGACTGCAGCCGCTCGAGGATGCCCTGCGCGACTTCGGCCGCCACTTGACCAGACTGTGCGCGCGCGTCGGGCCCAGCCGGGCTCGCAAAATCGGCGTCCCGTCCGGGTTCGAGAAGCTCCCGCACGCGCTTGATATCGTGCGCCTGGATGGCGCGCTGCAGCTCCGCCCGCTCTTCCCCGGCCTTCAGGCTCTGGGCCAGCTCCTCGGCTTCCCTCCAAAGCTCGCCTTCCTCATGCGCTTTTGGTGAGGACGGCGTCCGCACCGCAGATTCGAAACGGAGCACCGCTTCGCCGCTTGCGTTGTCGGCGCGAGAAACGGCGCGCGCTACCGCTTCTAGGTCACCGGCCAAAGCGATGCCGGATGCCGCCGGATGGCTTGCGTAGCGGCCAGCAAAGGCCAGCGCCAGCGCGACCGCGCCCACCGCAGCGGCCGCGGTGAAGCTGCCCGGCATGCGCAGCGGAAAAACCTCTCGCGGATCGAGCCGCCGCAGCCTCTGGGCTGCGTGATGCAGCATCAGCGCCTCTGTTGCAGACTGAGTATCCAAGCGCGCGAACCAATACGCACTCTTGAGCTCGTCTTTCAGATTGGCCCGCGCGTCAGCCTCGTCTGCCGCACAGGACAGGCTTGGCAGGTAAGTGCAGCGCCAGCCGAAGAACGCGGCAACACCGATTGCGACCAGCAGCAACAGCGCCGACAACGCGACCAAGACCGGGCTCGGCAGGCGCAAGGTCTGGCACAGCAGGTAAAGCCCCAGCGCCGATAGCAGCGCGCAGGCCATCCAGCCCGCCTCGCGCAGGCGATGACGCGTCTGCATCCGCCGTGCGGCTCGGCTGAGCCACTCGATCAGCAGTTGGCGTTCGAATAACGCAGACGAAGCCGTTTCCACTTCAAGTCGTCAAAGCAGCGGGGGTGATCATGCGTTTCGCAGCGATCGCTGCAGCTTGCCTCGGCGAGCGGCGTATCGATCGAATCGTGTCCAAATCGTATCATACGCAGCTCCAGGGAAGCTCTGATCAAGTCCGCATGCGCGACTGACTGTAGCTTTCTAGCCAATATGATTGTGGGGGTTATACATGGCCGGGCTTCGGCACTGGTGGCGGTGTTGTGGCGCTGCGGCGTTAGGTTGCTGCCTGGGCTTGTCAATGGTCGGGACGGCCTGCGCGGACGGGCGGCCCAACATCGTCTACATCCTGGCCGATGATCTGGGATGGAAGGACGTGGGTTTTCACGGCGGCGCGGTGCGCACTCCCAATCTCGACCGGCTCGCAGCGAGCGGGGCGGTGCTCAATGCGCTGTATGTGCAACCCTTCTCTACGCAGACGCGGGCGGCGCTGATGACCGGACGCTATCCGATGCGCTACGGCCTGCAGACAATGTCCATCATGCCCTCGAGCCGCTTCGGCTTGCCGCCTGAGGAGCGCACGCTGGCGCAAGCGCTGAAGCAGGCCGGTTACAGCACGGCGTTCATCGGCAAATGGCAGCTCGGCCATGCGCAGCCCGAGTTCTGGCCTACACACAGAGGATTCGATTACTTCTACGGAACGCTCTCCGGGCAGGTGGACCCGGCGTTGAAGAAAGCGTCGGCCGCGGATTGGCGGCGCAACGAACAGCCGCTGCGGGAAGACGGTTATGTCACGACGCTGCTGGCTAAGGATGCCGTCCGGGTCATCGACCGCCACGACGGCGCGCGTCCGCTGCTGCTGATGGTTTCGTTCACCGCGCCCGCTGCCGCACACGGGTCGCCGAAGGAATTCGTGGAGCAGTATCGCGAACTTCCGGAGGCGGCGCAGCGCAACTATGCGGCAGCCGTCTCGGCATTGGATCATGCAGTGGGCGAAGTCTTAACCGCGCTGGAGCGTCGCCAGATGCTGGACAACACGCTGATCGTGTTTCACAGCGATAACGGGGGAACACTGCCTACCAAGTACCCGACAGGCGACGGCGACGTGCGCGACTTCGGCGCCGACAATGGCATCTATCGGGAAGGAAAAGGTAGCCTGTACGAAGGGGGGGTTCGCGTCGTTGCGCTGATCTCGTGGGCCGGAAAGATCAAACCGGGTTCGACTGTGGTGCAGTTCCTCCACGTGAGCGACATGTACGCGACGGTCCTGAAGCTGGCCGGCGCTTCGCTCGAGCAGCCGAAGAAGCTGGACGGCATGGATATGTGGCCGGTGATCAGTGAAGGGCAGCTGAGCCCGCGCAAGCAATTGCTGATCAACGTCGAAGACTTTCGCGGCGCCGTGCGAGTCGGCGAATGGAAGCTCATCGTGCAAGCGACACTGCCCGGCAAAATTGAGCTGTTCAACATCGCCAACGATCCGGAAGAGGCGGAGAACCTGGCCGCGAAATATCCCGAGCGGGTGAAAGAGCTGATGGCGGTGCTCAACGACTACGCCTACGACATGATGCCATCCAAGTATCTGGAGGATTTGATCGCCGCCGAAGCGGGCAAGAGGCCGCTGGTGTGGCGGCACAATCCGGTGGCCAGATAGTTCTGGCAAGCGCACGCCCACGCATGACGCACGAGATGTCGTCGGTCGAGTCTTTCGCACTACGATGGTGCCGGCTCTTTTTCCAGGGGCTTGATTCTTGATGGGCGAGCGCGTGGCACCTGTCTTGCGATCGGCGGGGAGTAGGTTGCAGGGATCATTCTCGAGAAGGGGGGGTATGGCTTCCCAGACCGCAGCGGAAACGCGAGCGACAGTGCAGCACGGCGGCGAAGTGGCCGGATCCGCACGCTGGATTCAGCTGGGGCTCGGCGTGATCTGCATGATGGCGATCTCTAGCCCGCAGTACGTCTGGACGCTTTTCACCAAGCCGATCTCCGCGAAGCTCGGCGTCGGTTTGGCCGAGCTGCAAGTCACGTTTTCGCTTCTGATCGTGCTGCAGACGTTTCTGTCGCCGCTCCAGGGGTTCTTGGCGGACCGGTTCGGGCCTAGACGCCTGCTGGCAGTGGGTGCGGTCCTGACCGGGGCGAGCTGGGTGTTGGCGGCGCGTGCAGAGAGTCTTGTCGCGCTGTATCTGACCTACGGGTTGTTCGGCGGCATCGGTACGGGCATCGTCTACATCGGAGTCATCGGCCTGATGGTCAAATGGTTCCCGGACAAGCGCGGCCTCGCCACTGGTTTAGTCGCCGCCGGGTACGGAATGGGTGCGATGCTAACGACCTTCCCGATTGCGAGCAGCCTCGCCTCCTTGGGCTACCAGAGGACATTGGTGGTCTTTGGATGGATCATCGGCGCGATCGGTGTGGTCGCCGCCCTGGCGCTGCGACAGCCACCGGAAACGCAGATTGCTTCGAGCGCGAGCTCTAGGGCGCCTGCGGTGCGCAACGTCGCGCCCGGCACGATGCTGCGCACGCCAATCTTCTGGCTGCTGTTTGGGATGATGACCATGATGTCCACCTCGGGGCTGATGGTCATCTCGCAGATGGCCGCCTTTGCCAAGGACTTCGGCATCACCCAGGCCACGGTCCTGGGGTTCGCCGCGCTGCCGCTTGCGTTGACGCTCGATCGGCTGACCAACGGCTTGACTCGGCCCTTCTTCGGCTGGCTGTCGGATCGCATCGGGCGCGAGAACACGATGTTCATCGCTTTTATGCTCGAAGGCGTGGCGATGACCGCATGGCTGCTGACGCGCGAGAACGCAGTCTTGTTCGTCCTGCTTTCTGGGCTGGTGTTCTTCGGGTGGGGCGAGATTTTTTCGCTGTTCCCATCCACCTTGACCGACACCTTCGGCGCGCGTCAGGCGACCACCAACTATGGCTTCCTCTACATGGCGCAGGGAGTGGGCTCCATTCTCGGGGGCCCGCTCGCCGCATTGCTGTATCAGCGCACGGGGACCTGGATCACCGTGTTTGCCGTGGTGATCGCGATGAACTTTGCGACTGCCGTATTGGCGTTGGTCGCGCTCAAACCGGCGCGCAGGCGCTACCTCGCGGCGAGCGGAGCGAGCGCGCCGACGAGCTAGAACCCGGCTTTGCGGTGCCGGCAGCCCACCCCTCCTCTGCTGAGTTGCGCCGGATACGGCGAGGCACCTGTAGTACCGTTTACGATACCAATTGCGCCTTACCGCGGGATCGGTCGCTCGGCGACTTCGAGGCGCTCTTTAGACTAAGCCATGTCGCGGCAAACACGATCATCGCCCCGGCGAAGACCCAGACGTTCAGGGGCTCGTGGTATAGGATGAAACCGACCATGGCGATCAAGGGCAGGCGCAGAAAGTCCAGCGGCATCACCACTGTCGCGTCGGCGAGCTGGAAGGCGCGCGCAAGGCAGTAGTGCGCCGAGAGCGCGGTCAGTGCGACGATCCCGACCCATGGCCACAAGGCAACCGAAGGCCAGACCCAATGCGGGAGGGCCGGAACCAGCCCGAGCGGCAGCTGGATCAAGGTCATGTAGAAAAGAATGGTGAGCGGGGTCTCGCTGTTGGAAAGACGCTTCGTGAAAACATGCGAGATCGCGTAGCACATTGCCCCGCCCAGGACCGCGACGGCCGGGGCGCTGACCACCGCCACGCCAGGGCGCAGGATGATCAGGATGCCGACGAAGCCGAGTGCGACGGCCAGAACCCGTAGCCGGTTCATTTGTTCGCGCAAGAAGATCGTCGCCAGGATGGCGGTCCAGATCGGCACCGTGAACTCGATGGCAAAGACCTCGGTCAGCGGAATGAGTGCGATACCGTAGAACCAACCGTACTGACCGCCGAAGTGGGCCACGTTGCGCAGCAGATGCGCTCTGAACACGCGGGTCCGAACTTGCGGCCATCCCCACCGCTGCAGGAGAACCAGCACGACAACCAGGCCGACGAAGCTGCGAAGGAAGAGTATCTGAAAGGTCGTGAGCTCCGCCGAGAGCTGGCGGCCCGCGATCGCCATCGCGATAAAGGAGACGAGCGCACCGCACATCCAAAGCGCGGCGCGCATTGACGGCCCGAAGGTTTCCAAAGACGGCTGTCCCGTTCTTATCGCGGGAGGGAGATGGCGAATGGGTTTAGCCGGCGGCGGAGGTTGAAAAGTTGTCTGAGCCGCCGCCGGCGGGCCAGCAGGCCTGACCGGGGGCTAGCGGCGGAAGAATCACATGCTTCTTCGGTACTGCCCGCCCACTTCGAACAGCGCGTGCGTGATCTGGCCCAATGAGCAAACGCGCACGGCGTCCATCAGCACCCCGAACACGTTCCGATTGTCGATGACCGCCTGCTGAAGGCGCCTGAGCATCGGGTCGCTGGCGGCTTTGTTGCGCGCATGGAAGTCATGCAGGCGCTTGAGCTGGTTCCGCTTCTCTTCGTCGCTCGAGCGGATCAGCTCCAGCTTGTCCGGGATCGGGTCCCCGTGCGGGTTGCGGAAGGTGTTGACACCGATGATCGGGTACGAGCCGTCGTGCTTCTTGTGCTCGTAATAGAGCGACTCCTCCTGGATCTTGCCGCGCTGGTAGCCCAGTTCCATCGCGCCAAGCACGCCGCCGCGTTCGCTGATCGCCTCGAACTCCTTGAGCACTGCCTCTTCGACCAGCTCGGTCAGCTCGCCGATGATGAAGCTGCCCTGGTTGGGATTCTCGTTTTTCGCCAGACCCCACTCGCGGTTGATGACGAGCTGAATCGCCATCGCCCGGCGCACGCTCTCTTCGGTGGGCGTGGTGATGGCCTCGTCGAAGGCGTTGGTGTGCAGCGAGTTGGCGTTGTCGTAAGTGGCGATCAGCGCCTGTAGCGTGGTGCGGATGTCGTTGAACGCGATCTCCTGCGCGTGCAGCGAGCGGCCCGAAGTCTGGCAGTGGTACTTCAGCTTCTGCGAGCGCTCGTTTGCGCCGTACTTGTTCCTCATGGCCACGGCCCAGATACGGCGAGCCACGCGCCCGATCACCGAGTACTCGGGGTCCATGCCGTTGCTGAAGAAGAAGCTGAGATTGGGCGCGAAATCGTCGATGTGCATGCCGCGCGCGAGATAGGTCTCGACGAACGTGAACCCATTGGCGAGCGTGAAGGCGAGCTGGCTGATCGGATTGGCTCCGGCCTCCGCGATGTGATAGCCGGAGATGGAGACCGAGTAGAAGTTTTTCACCGCGTGGTGGATGAAGTACTCTTGGATGTCACCCATCACCTTCAGGCTGAACTCGGTCGAGAAGATGCACGTGTTCTGGCCCTGGTCCTCTTTGAGGATATCGGCTTGCACCGTGCCGCGTACCGACTCCAGCGTCCATTCCTTGATCTTCTCGGCCTCGTCCTCCGTAGGTTCGCGACCATTGTCGTTGCGGAACTTGTCCAGCTGCTGGTCGATGGCCGTGTTCATGAACATGGCGAGGATGGTGGGCGCCGGGCCATTGATGGTCATCGAGACCGAGGTGGACGGGTCGCACAGATCGAAGCCCGAGTACAGCACCTTCATGTCTTCGAGCGTGGCGATGGACACGCCCGAATTGCCCACCTTGCCGTAGATATCCGGACGCAGGTCGGGCTCGAAGCCGTACAGCGTCACCGAGTCGAAGGCGGTGGACAGCCGCTTCGCCGGCATGTCCTTGGATAGCAGATGGAAGCGCCTGTTGGTGCGGAACGGATCGCCTTCGCCCGCGAACATGCGGGTGGGGTCCTCGTTCTCGCGCTTGAAGGCGAACACGCCGCCGGTGTAGGGAAACGAGCCGGGCACATTCTCCAGCATCAACCAGCGCAGCAGCTCGCCATGATCTTCGTAGCGTGGCAGCGCGACTTTGCGGATGGCGGTGCCCGACAGCGTCTGGTACGTCAGCTGGGTGCGGACCTCGCGGTCGCGGATCTTCACCACGTACTCATCGCCGGAGTAAGCTCGCTGCATGTCGGGCCACATGTCGAGAAGCTTCCTGGCGCGCGGATCGAGCTTGCGGCTGCGCTCGGCGATGAGGGCGTCGAGCTCGTCATTGCGGCGAACACGGGAATCCTGGGGTTCGCCGACGGCCGAACCGGATGCTGGTTTGCGCTGGGAAGGCGGCGATGCGAGCAACATGGCTCTCGCCGCCGTCAGCTGCTGCCGCTCCCGTGCCAGCCTTGCCTGCTCTTCAACGTGCTGCTTGTAGCCGCGCATGGTCTCTGCTATCTCGGCGAGGTAGCGGGCGCGGGCGGGCGGCAGGATCGCGCGCACGCGCGAAGAGGCGCGCACGTCGACACGTGCGAGGCGCCCCGGCTCCAGCTTCAATCCCTTCTCGGCCAGCTTCGGTGCGACCGCCTGATATAGCGCCGTGACGCCGTCGTCGTTGAAGCGCGAGGCCACCGTGCCGAAGACCGGCATCTGCTCGGGAGAAGCTTTGAACGCTTGCCGGTTGCGCTGAAGCTGCTTACGCACGTCGCGCAGCGCATCGTCGGCGCCGCGGCGGTCGAACTTGTTGATGGCCACGAAGTCGGCGAAGTCGAGCATGTCGATCTTCTCGAGCTGGCTGGCGGCCCCGTACTCGGGCGTCATCACATAGAGCGAGAGGTCTGCGAGCGGAGCGATCGCGGCATCGCCCTGGCCGATCCCCGAAGTCTCCACCAGGATCAGATCGAACCCGGCGCACCTGCACGCTGCGAGGACGTCGGGCAGCGCCGCGGCGATTTCCTTACCCGCCCCCCGGGTCGCAAGCGAGCGCATGTAGATGTTGGGGCCGTTGATGGCGTTCATGCGGATGCGATCGCCCAGCAGCGCCCCGCCGCTCTTGCGCCGCGAGGGATCCACCGCGATGACGGCGATCTGAAGCCGGTCGTCCTGATCCAGCCGCAGCCGGCGCACCAGCTCGTCGGTCAGCGACGATTTGCCCGAACCGCCGGTCCCGGTCACTCCCAGCACCGGCACGGCGACGCGCTCGGCCGCGCGCGCGAGGATGGCTTCATGCATGACTTCCGGGAGCGCGTGCGCCTCGAGCGCGGTGACGATGCGCGCCAGGTCGCGGCGGTCGCCGCGCAGCAGGCGATCCAGGGTGCCCGGCAACTGCGCGCACAAATCCACGTCCGCACGCTTGATCATGTCGTCGATCATGCCCTGCAAGCCCATGCGCGCGCCGTCCTCGGGCGAGTAGATGCGCGTGACGCCGTAAGCCTCCAGCTCGCGGACCTCCGCGGGGACGATCACGCCACCCCCGCCACCAAAGACCTTGATGTCCTCCCCGCCTCGTTGCCGCAGCAGGTCGAGCATGTACTGGAAGAACTCGACGTGCCCGCCCTGGTAGGAGCTCACCGCGATCCCGTGCGCATCTTCCTGCAGCGCAGCGGTGACGATTTCCTCTACCGAACGGTTGTGACCCAGGTGGATGACCTCGACGCCGCTCGCTTGCAGCATGCGGCGGATGATATTGATGGAGGCATCGTGGCCGTCGAACAGGCTGGCCGCGGTGACGAACCGGATGCGGCGCTCGGCGGCGCGCTGCGGGGCGGCCGCGGGTCGGGCGGAGAGATCAGTCATCCAGGGCTCCCGTTGTTCAATCGCAGGTTCCTGGTGACCATTGTAGTCCCCCGGCGGCGGGCCCTGGCTATCAGGCCGCCTTCTTGTGCGGGGAGGGTGCCTCTGTGCTGTTTGTGTTCAGCGTGGCTTCGAGCTGGCGCCAGCGCGCTTTGGCCTTCTGCACGCTCGCCAGCTTCACGTGACCGAAACCCCGGATCTGCTCGGGCAGGTTGGCGAGTTCGGTTACCAAAGGAAGCGTCTCGGCCGTCAGCTTGCTCACCGCAGCGGAAATGGACGTCCGATACTCTTCGATGAGCTGGCGTTCCGTGCGGCGCTCGTCGGTCTGTCCGAAGACGTCGAGCCTGGTCCCGCGCAGAAACCTCAGCCGGGCCAGCACTTTGAACGCATGCCACATCCACGAGCCGTATCGAGCCTTGATCAGCCGGCCCTGTCCATCGCGCTTGGCCCAGAGCGGAGGCGCCAGGTTGAACTTGAGGGTGAAATCGCCTTCGAACGCCTGGTTGAGCTGTTTCTCGAAGTCCCCATTGGTGTACAGCCGGGCGACCTCGTATTCGTCTTTGTACGCCATCAGCTTGAACAGCGACTTGGCGACCGCCCTGCTCAGCGCGTCGCCGGTGCCGACCGCGGCTTCGGCGCGCCGCACCTGCTCGACCAGGTGGTGGTAGCGCTTGGCGTAGCCGGCGTTCTGGTATTCGGTCAAGAACGCGACGCGTCGCGCGATCAGAGCATCCACGCTCTGCGGCAGTTGAACGACGACGGGTCGGGCTGGGCTCGCGATTCTCTCGACCTGGTTCAGGTCCACCGCCGCGCGGCGTCCCCAGAGGAAAGCCTGCTTGTTGGCGTCGACCGCCACCGCGTTCAATTCGATCGCCTGCACGATCGAGGTCCCGAGCAACGGCACCAACCCTTTCTGATATGCATAGCCCAGCATGAAGAGATTCGTGGCGATCGAATCGCCCATCAGCGCAGTGGCCAAGCGGGTGCCGTCCAGGTAATGCGAGCGGGCGCCGACCGACTCGTCGATCAGCGCGCGGATCTGCTCGGCGGGAAACTGCCAGTCAGGATCTTTGGCGAACGGGCCCGGCGGCTGCTGATAGGTGTTGATGACCGCTACGGTCCGCCCAGGCCTGGTCTTGGAGATGGCGTCGTGCGCCCCGGCCGTGAGCATGTCGCAGCCGAGGATCAGATCGGCCTCGCCGGTGGCGATGCACTGAGCCTTGATGTCCTCGGGCCGGCGCGCGATGCGGACATGGGAGGTGACCGCGCCGTTCTTCTGCGACATGCCGGTCATGTCCAGCGCCGAGATGCCTTTTCCTTCCAGATGCGCGGCCATGCCTACCAGGGCGCCGATCGTGATCACTCCGGTGCCGCCGATGCCGGTGATGAGGATGTTGTAGGGTCTGTCCTGCAGCGGCAGCGCTGTAGGTTCGGGGACATCAAAGGCACTCGCTGCCCCTTGATCGCCAGCGCGCGATTTTCTAGGTACGCCGCCCTCGATGGTGACGAAGCTGGGGCAGAAGCCCTGGATGCAGGAGTAGTCCTGGTTGCAGGAGGACTGATCGATGGCGCGCTTGCGGCCGAACTCGGTCTCGACCGGCAGGATCGAGGTGCAGTTGGACTGGACACCGCAATCGCCGCAACCCTCACATACGGCCTCGTTGATGAATACTCGCTGCTTGGCCTTCGGATACTCGCCCTTCTTGCGCCGCCGCCGCTTCTCAGCCGCACAGGTTTGATCGTAGATGAGGATCGACACGCCCTGGAAGTTTCGAAGCTCCTTCTGTACCGCATCCATGTCCTTCCTGTCGTGCAGCGTGACGAACGCCGGCAGCTGCGAGCGATCGACGTATCGCGTGAGGTCGTCCGTGACCAGCGCAATGCGCTTCACTCCCTCGGCCGCCATCTGTTGCGCAATCATGGGCACCGAGATCGTTCCATCGATCGGCTGTCCGCCGGTCATCGCCACCGCATCGTTGTACAGAATCTTGTACGTGATGTTGACGTTGGCGGCGATGGCGGCCCGGATCGCGAGCGAGCCCGAGTGGAAATAAGTGCCGTCGCCGAGATTGGCGAAGACGTGCGCCAGCTTCGAGAAGGGCGCTTGGCCGATCCAAGGCACGCCCTCGCCGCCCATGTGCGTGGTGGCCCTGGTGTGTTCGGAATAGATCGACATCGCCATCACGTGGCAACCGATCCCAGCCAGCGCGAGGCTCCCATCCGGCACTTTCGTCGAGGTGTTGTGCGGGCACCCCGAGCAGTAGTAAGCCGGTCGCGGCGGTGTGTTGACAGCCTTCTTCAGCACCGCTTCCTTTGCTTCCAGGAAGGTGAGGCGCGCCTTGATCAGGTCGCTGGCGTGGAAGCGCGCGATGCGCGCAGCGATCACGCGCGCGATCTGCGCGACCGAGAAATCGGCCTTGGGCGGAAGCAGCCACTCGCCCCGTGGCGAGACCCATTCGCCCTTTTCGTCGAACTTGCCGATGACGCGCGGCCGCACATCGGCCCGCCAGTTGTAGAGCTGCTCCTTGAGCTGATACTCGACGATCTGGCGCTTCTCTTCGACCACCAGGATCTCGTCCAGCCCCTTTGCGAATTCGCGCACACCCTCGGGTTCCAGCGGCCAAGGCATGGAAACCTTGAACAGGCGAATGCCGATCTCCGCCGCGTTGTGCTGGTTGATGCCGAGCTCCTCCAGCGCTTCGAGCACGTCCATATACGACTTGCCCGACGCAATGATGCCGAGCCGCGCGTTGCGCGAGTCGATCATCGTGCGGTTGAGTTGGTTGGCGCGTGCGTACGCGAGCGCGGCGTAGATCTTGTAGTCCTGCATCAGCGCTTCCTGCTTGCGCGCTTGCAGGCCGATCGGATCATGCAGCGGCCGGCAGTTGAGCCCGCCCTCCGGCATGACGAAATCCTGCGGCAGGACGACTCTGACGCGGAACGGGTCGGCCTCCACCGAAGCGGACGATTCCACCGTGTCGGCGAGCGCCTTGAAGGCGACGGCGCAGCCTGAAAAGCGCGACATGGCCCATCCGTGCAATCCCAGCTCGAGATACTCCTGGACGTTGCAGGGGTACAAGACCGGGATCATCGAAGCCGAGAACAGGTGATCGCTCTGATGCGGCAGGGTCGAGGAGTATGCCGCATGATCGTCGCCGGCAACGAGCAGAACACCGCCGTGTTGCGCCGTCCCGGCAAAGTTCATGTGTTTGAATACATCGCCGCAACGGTCCACCCCAGGGCCCTTTCCGTACCACAGCGCGAAGATGCCGTCGTAGTCCGAGTCACCGAGCAGGTGCACCTGCTGCGAGCCCCAAACTGCAGTTGCGGCCAGTTCTTCGTTGATCCCGGGCTGGAACCTGATGTGGTGGGCGTCGAGATGCTCGCGGGCCTTCCACAGCGCCTCGTCGAGCCCGCCCAGCGGCGAGCCGCGATAGCCCGAAATGAAGCCAGCGGTATTGAGGCCGGCGGCCAGGTCGCGCCGGCGCTGCACCAAAGCAAGCCGGACGAGAGCCTGAATGCCGGTCAGATAGATCCGACCCTTATCGGATACGTACTTGTCGTCCAATGTGACTGCTTGCATGTCTCACTCCTGTAGGATTCGACACAGAGCCGCCCGCCTTAGGCTGAGTGGTGCTCTGAACGAGCGCGCGCGGCTCGTTGACTCGCCCGCGCTCGAGTCGTGCAAGTGCTGAAGTGCCAAGTGGATTCTGCGGCCGTCCTCTCCTTCAACGCGATCCTGGTGGCGCCTGCCATACCGACGCCGTCGGAAGCAGTTTGCACGGGAAAGCAATCCGCGCACCAAAAGCGGCGCACCGTACGCAATGGGCCGGGCGGGACCCTGCTCAACCACTCAGATCCTAAACACATTGACGCAGAAAGTGTCACCAAAGCTTCTCGTCGCTGCCGATAGTTGTAGAATAAATGACTAGTGTTTAGTTACTTGATAGACAAATATTCTGGAACGGTACCATGTCTCTCGACAAATTCGACCTTGCCATCCTCGCTGTCCTGCAGCAGGACGCCCGTGCCAGCCTGCAAGAAGTCAGCTCGCGCGTCGGCCTGACGAGCACGCCGTGCTGGACCCGGATCAAAAAGATGGAGAACGACGGGGTGATCCAGGGCTACACCGTGCGCCTCGACGCCGTCGCGATCGGCTTCAGCGAAACCGTGATCGTGCAGGTGACGCTGGACAATCACCACGAAGAGACACTGGAGGCGTTTGGCAAAGCACTGGAGGCCATCCCGGAGGTTCTCGAGGCCTATCTCGTTTCGGGCGACTACGACTACCACATTCGGATCGCCGTGCGCGACACGCGCGACTATGAGCGTCTGCTGCGCGAGCGGCTCTACCGTATTCCCGGGATCAGGCAGACCAAGACCAGCTTTGTCCTGGGCTGCCTCAAACAGAGCCTGCTGCCGCTCTCAGCCGCCCCGATCATCACCAGCGCGGACTCCAACAAGGCGCGGTCTCGCTCCGCGTCCGCAGCCACCAAAGCCGCGCGCAAGAGCACACGCTCTACGGCGGGTCGCCGCCGTTAGCGCCTCTGTGCGTCGGGGTGGAACAGATCACCAGAGCGCACTAGAATGGTAACCGCGGGAGCGACCACTGAAGATGTCCCTCACCCCTGTCAACGAACGCGAACTGACCGACGCGCTCGGCACCCGCCACCAGGTGGCAGGGGCGCAGGCGCGCATCGTCTCGCTGGTACCCAGCATCACGGAGTTGCTATTCGACCTCGGATTGGCGCCGCAGATCGTGGGCCGCACCGGCTTCTGCATCCACCCCAAGGATGGTGTCAAGCGCATAGCGAAGGTGGGCGGGACGAAGAGCATCGAGACAGGGCGCATCAAGCGCCTGGCGCCCACGCATCTCATCGTGAATATCGACGAGAACCCGCGCTCGACGGTGGAAGCACTGGCTCGGTTCGTCCCGCACGTGATCGTCACCCATCCTTTGGAGCCGAGGGACAACCTCGTGCTGTATCGGCTGTTGGGAGGGATCTTCTCGCGCGAGGAGCAGGCGGAGGAGCTGTGCCGGCGCTTCGAGCGCGGCTACGATGAGACGGTGTCGGCTGCTGCGGGCTGGCCGCGCCGCCGCGTCCTGTATCTCATCTGGAAGTCGCCTTGGATGACCGTGGCGCGTGATACCTACATCTCCCGCATGTTGGCCACGGTCGGCTGGGACACCTACGAAGCGAAGGGGACTGCCCGCTACCCGACCCTGAACCTCACGCCTGAACGGCTAAGGGATGTGGACGTGGTGCTGTTATCGAGCGAACCGTACAGCTTCCGCGAGCGGCACTGTGTCGAGGTACTCGACATGCTGCCCGCGGGCAGCCGCACGCGCGTGGCGCTCATCGACGGTTCCATGACTTCCTGGTATGGCAGCCGGGCCATCCAGGGGATGACCTACCTGCGCGACTTCCGGCGCAATCTGCGTTAGTTAAGGCTTGGCGCCGGCGGAGTCGAGGCGCAGCTTCACGTAGGACCCCGGAGCATCCTCGATCGGCGTCAGCTTGCCATCACCCGGGATGCGCGCGGGCACCTTATCGCCGCCGAACTGGCCGACCCAGGCCGACCACTCCGGCCACCACGAGCCCTCGTGGCGCTGGGCGGTGGCCAGCCACTCGTCGGCGGATGCGGGCAGCTCGCTGTTGGTCCAGTGGCAATATTTCGGTGGCACGGGAGGATTGACGACCCCGGCGATGTGGCCGGAGCCCGCCAGGAAGAATTTCACCGGCCCCCGCAGCAGCTTCGCACCCATGTAGGTGCTCTTCCACGGCGCGATGTGGTCCTCGATCGCGGACACGAAGCAGGCCGGTGTGGTGATCTTCGCGACGTCGATCGGCTCGCCGGCCAGGCTGATCCCGCCCGGCTTGGTCAGCAGATTCTTGATGTACATGTTGCGCAGATAGAACGTGTGCATCTTCGCCGGCATACGCGTGGCATCCGAGTTCCAGTACAGCAGGTCGAATGGGAATGGATCCTTCCCGAGGAGATAGTTGTTGACGACGAAAGACCAGATCAAGTCGTTGGCGCGCATGAGGTTGAAAGTGTTGGCCATCTCCGCGCCTTCGAGATAGCCGCGCTCCTGCATCTTCTTCTCGAGGTTCGACACCGCGGTCTCGTCCACGAATACTCCCAGCTCGCCCGGTTCCGCGAAGTCGATCATGGCGGTGAAGAAGGTGGCGCTCTTTACTCGTGCATCGCCTTTGGCCGCCAGCCAGGCGAGCAGGCAGGCAAAGAGCGTCCCGCCCAGACAGTAGCCGATGACGTTGGCCTCGCGCTCGCCGGTCGCCCGCTCGATCGCGTCCAACGCAGCCAGCGGGCCTTCGAGCATGTAGTCGTCGAACCCCTTGCCGGCAAAACGCTTATCCGGGTTGACCCAGGAAATCACGAATACGGTGTGCCCCTGGCCGACGGCCCAGCGGATAAATGAGTTCTTCTCGCGCAGATCGAGGATGTAGTACTTGTTGATCCAGGGCGGGATGATCAGCAGCGGTGTGCGCCACACTTGTGCGGTCGGGGGGCTGTACTGGATGAGCTGCATCAGGTCGTTCTGGAACACCACCTTGCCCGGGCTGGTGGCCACGTTCTCGCCCAGCTTGAAGGCCTTGTAATCGGTCATGCTGATGGCGAGTTTCCCGCCACCGCGCTCCAGGTCTCCGAGCAAGTTGTGCAGACCGTCGATCAGGTTCTTGCCGCCGCTTTCCACCGTGGCCTTGAGCACTTCCGGATTGGTGAACACGAAGTTGGTCGGCGCGAGCGCGTCCACGAACTGGCGCGTGAAGAAACGGACCTTGCGAGCGGTCTGCGGATCCAGACCCTGGGTTTCCGCCACCAGCTTCTGGATGTTCTGGGACGCGATCAGGTACGACTGCTTGATGTAGTCAAACAGGAAATTGTTTTCCCACAGCTCGCTCTTGAAGCGGTTGTCGGACTTCGCCGGCTCGGCCACCGGAGCCGGTTCCTCGCCGAGGAAGCGCTGCATCGCCCCGTGCCACAGACGCAGGTAATCGTTCCACATCAGCAGCTGGGCTTCCGCCAGCTTCCAAGGGTTCGCTATCAAGGCCGCGCCCAGATCCATGAAAGCGTGGCTGAGACCTAGATCGTCGGTGACTGCGGGAGCACTGGTGTCGACGTGCTGCTCTAGGTACTCGTTCACGAGCTTCTGGCTGCGCTCGGCGATTTCTGCGAACGACCTGGCGATCTGCTGATCGGACGATTGCGTCAGCGGCGCAGGGTCGGAGGAAGTGGCCATTGCGTGTCTTATGGGTCGGCGTGGGAGATGCAAGGCTACCGCGTTTTCCTGAAACGCAGCACGCCGTCCGTATCCGCCTCGCGCACGACGCGACGCTGGCGCAGAAGGTGGTTCAGGTGCGCGATCGACTCGCCCATGGCGAATACGATCTGGTGATTGTCGAGCTGGCGGCGGAACAGCACCGGGACGATGTCGGCCGCACTGACTGGACGCTGGCAGGCAGTGAGCACCTCATCCAGCCGCAACCGGTGGTGCTCCTGCAGCGCGTCGGTGCGCTGGCGCAGACCGTAGAAAGGCAGCCCGTGCGACGGCAGCACCAGGGTCTTCTCCGGCAGCGTGGCATAGTGTTTCAGTGAGCGCAGGAACAGCTCGAGCGGATCGCCCTCCGGCTCGGACGCCCACACGGAGACATTGGTGCTGATCTTCGGCAGCACCATGTCGCCCGAGATCAGCACGCCCAGCTCCTCACAGTACAGCGCCGCGTGCTCCGGCGCGTGCCCGTAACCCATCATCACCAGCCAGCTGCGCCCGTCGACCTCCAATCGATCGCCGTCCAGCATGCGCCGGAAGCTCGCCGGAGCCTCGCTGATGGCGTGCCGATAGGAGTGCTTGCGCGTGCGGACCGCTTCTTGTCGAGCTTCGTCCAAACCATGGCGAGCGAACAGGGCGGCCGAGCTATCGTTGGTAAATCCCCCGAGCTGAGCGAACGCCACCTGCGCAGTGACGTACTCCGACTCGCTCATCCACAGCTCGACGCCGAAGCGCGCGGTGAGCCAGCCGGCCAAGCCGAAATGATCGGGGTGAAAATGCGTCACTACCACCCGCCGGACGGGCTGGCTGGCCAGGCTGTTCGCAGCGATCTGGTCCCACAGTCCACGGGTGGCTTCGGAGTTGAGTCCGGTATCTACCAGGGTCCAGCCGGCGCCATCGCGCAGCACCCACAGATTGATATGGTCGAGCGCAAAGGGCAGCGGCATGCGCAGCCAGAACACACCGGGCACGATCTCCTGCCAGGTGCCGCCGGCCGGCGCCTGCAGGAAGGGAAAGCTCAGGCTCGGATCGCCGGGGGGTGAAACGGCGGCGGGGATACGCTGGTTCATGGGATGGCGAAGTGGGCACGGCGGGCCTGCGGCCGCATCTTTCGACCTCCCGCCTAGGGGTTATGTCATCTTAACAAATCCTCCAGTCCACAGACAGGCGACCGCTAGTTATGCTGGGCTGCCCGCGCGCGCTCGGCGTATTGCTGATAGGCGGGGATCGCCACGGCGGCAGCGATGCCGACCACGAAAATGAGAGGCAGGATCAAGGCCCCCAGGATGACCCCCACTGTGTTCGGCGGTGGCGGGGGCCCGAAGCGATTGGCCCCTGAGGTGCCCGGCATGAACCAGAACAGCAGATTCACCAGCGGGATCAGGATCAACAGCGAGACCCACCCCGAGGTGTTGAAATCGTGGCAGCGCTGGATGGTGAGCAGGAACTGAATCACGAACAAGAGCACATACGCGGCCAACATCGTTATCGCGACCACGGGCGCCATGCTGGTCCCTTTCGCAAACGCCATCAGCACCCCGGCGAGCATGCCGACCATGACCGCCCAGCCGATGCTGTAGCCGATATAGCGGGCTCGTCCGATCCGGCCCGAGGCCGAGAAAGTCCGGACGGGTTGATATTCCTGGCCGCCGACATCGCCGACTGCGGCTTGCGGTGCCAGGTATGGGTTGGCAGTTGCCATAGCTTTTCCCGGAAGTTTGGTGGGAAACATGACATCGGCAAGGCTGGCGCCCACTTGAGGAGAGGAGCGCCTCGCGTTAGGCGTCGGGCAGGCAGCGACTATAATGGATGCGTCACCTCCTGGAGGGTCCTGGCAATGAAGCTCAGCGACGCACAGGGCGTCCGCCCGATTCCCGGCCTCGACTTCGGCCTGGGCGAGACCGTCGACATGCTGCGTGAGACGGTGCACGGCTTTGCTAGAGCGGAGATCGCTCCACGCGCCGCAGCGATCGATCGAGACAACGCGTTCCCGATGGATTTGTGGCGCAAGTTCGGTCAGCTCGGCTTGCTTGGCATCACGGTCGAGGAGGAGTACGGCGGCACCGACATGGGGTATCTCGCGCATATCGTCGCGGTGGAGGAGATTAGCCGCGCTTCAGCAGCGGTCGGGCTGTCGTACGGCGCGCACTCCAATCTGGCCGTGAACCAGATCCGGCGCAACGGGAACGAGGCACAAAAACGCGAGTATCTGCCGAAGCTGATCTCCGGTGAACACGTGGGCGCGCTGGCGATGAGCGAGTCCAACTCGGGTTCGGACGTGGTCAGCATGAGACTGAGAGCGGAGCGCAAGGGCGACCGCTATATCCTCAACGGCACCAAGATGTGGATTACCAACGGTCCGGATGCGGACGTCCTTGTGGTGTACGCCAAGACCGATGTCAATGCGGGACCGAAGGGCATCACCGCTTTCATCGTCCAGAAAGGCATCAAGGGCTTCTCCACCGCGCAGAAGCTCGACAAGCTCGGCATGCGCGGCTCCAACACCTGCGAGCTGGTGTTCCAGGATTGTGAGGTGCCGGCGGACAACGTGCTGGGCGCAGAAGGCAAGGGCGTGCATGTGCTGATGAGCGGACTGGACTTCGAGCGCGCCGTGCTCGCGGGTGGACCGCTGGGCCTCATGCAGGCCTGTCTGGACGTTGCCGTGCCCTATCTGCACGAGCGCAGACAGTTCGGTCAGTCGATCGGCGAGTTCCAGCTCATGCAAGGTAAGCTTGCAGATATGTACACGACGCTGAATGCCTGCAAGGCCTATGTTTACGCGGTGGGCAGGGCCTGTGACCGCGGGCAGGTGACGCGCAAGGATGCGGCGGGGGCGATCCTGTACGCCGGCGAGAGAGCGACCTGGATGGCCGGCGAAGCTCTCCAGTGCCTGGGCGGCAACGGTTACATCAACGAGTATCCGACCGGGAGGCTGTGGCGGGACGCCAAGCTGTACGAGATTGGAGCCGGAACTTCCGAGATCCGCCGCTGGTTGATCGGGCGCGAGCTGTTCGACGAGACCACGTGACCACGTTCTCCGGCGTAGCATGGTCGCAAGCCGACTGAGCACACCCCTTTCGCAGCGGCTTGGCCTCGAGGTTCCGATCTTCCAGGCCCCCATGGCGAGTGTGACCACGCCAGCGCTCGCAGCCGCGGTGTCGAAATCTGGAGGCCTGGGCGCTTTCGGCTGCGCGTACACGCAGCCGGACGCCATGCGCCGCGATGTGGCGGCGCTGCGGACGGTTACCGATCGGCCCTTTCAGCTCAACTTCTTTGCGGCGCCGCAGCCCGAGCCGGTGGCCGCCGAGGCGCAACGCGAGGCGATTGCCGCGCTCGCAGGCTACTACCGCGAGCTGGGCTTGCCCGCGCCTGAACCTGCGGTCGCGCCTTACGCTCCCGACCTCAACGCCCAGCTCGACACGGCGCTCGAGCTGAAGCCGGCGGCGGTCACCTGTCACCTGAACGAACTGCCAGTCGCGAGAATCCGAGCTCTCCAGGCAGCAGGAATTCGCGTGGGCGGCAGCGCTACTTGCGTCGCCGAGGCGAAGCGGCTGCGGGACCTCGGGATGGACTTCATCGTTGCGCAGGGCGGCGAAGCGGGTGGTCACCGCGGTACCTGGATGCGGGATCCGGACACCGCGTTGACCGGGACGCTAGCCTTGGTGAGGCTCCTGGTGCGAGCAGTCGAACTGCCTGTGGTGGCGGCCGGCGGAATCATGGACGGGGCTGGCATCGCAGCGGCGCTCACCCTCGGGGCACAGGCCGCGCAGCTCGGTACGGCATTCATTGCCTGTCCCGAGAGCGGCGCAACGGAGACGTATCGCGCGGCTCTGCTGACCGCCACAGAGGACGATACGAGCCTTACCGACAAGTTCAGCGGCAGGCCAGCCCGAGGTCTCCGCAACCGCTACATGCGCGAGACGGGAGAGAGGCCCTTTCCCCGGCTTCCGTTCCCTGCACAGAATCAGCTGACGGCGAAGCTGCGCACGGCATCGACCCAAATCGGCTCGCCCGACTTCATGGCCCTTTGGGCCGGGCAGGCGGTCGCGCTTTCGCGACGGCTGCCCGCGGGTGAGTTAGTGCGCCAGCTGGAGCGGGAAACGCTGGAAGCCATCGATCGCGTCGCGAAGCAACGGATTGCAGGAATCTAGAACCAGCTGTAAGGCGAGAACGCAAGGAACGCTAGCCATGAATCAGGATCCGATCGTCATCGTCGGCGCTGCGCGCACGCCGATGGGCGCGCTGCAGGGCGAATTGAAGGACTTCGCCGCGCCGGAGCTCGGCGCCGTTGCGATCCGCGCCGCTGTCGAGCGGGCCAGCCTGCAGCCCGCTGACGTTCAAGAGGTGATCATGGGCTGCGTGCTGTCGGCCGGGCAGGGCCAGGCGCCAGCCCGTCAGGCGAGCCTGGGCGCGGGTCTACCGCTGGCCGCTGGGTGCACGACGGTGAACAAGATGTGCGGCTCGGGGATGAAGGCGGCCATGCTTGCGCACGACCTTCTGCTGAGCGGCAGCAACGAGATCATGGTCGCCGGCGGCATGGAGAGCATGACCAACGCGCCCTACCTGCTGCCCAAAGCGCGGGCCGGGTATCGCATGGGCCACCAGCAGGTCATCGATCACATGTTCCTCGACGGCCTGGAAGATGCCTACGACAAAGGGCGATTGATGGGGACGTTCGCCGAGGACTGTGCGGCCAGCTATGGCTTCACCCGCGGGGAGCAGGACGCGTTCGCGGTGAAATCGCTGGAGCGCGCGCAGAAAGCCAACAACGAGGGCTGGTTCGCTTGGGAGACGGTGCCGGTCGCGCTCAGGGCGGGGAAAGGCGATCGTTTCATGGACCGGGACGAACAGCCCTTCAAGGCTAATTTCGAGAAAATCCCGCAACTCAAGCCCGCCTTCCGCAAGGACGGCACCGTGACGGCGGCGAACTCCAGCTCCATCTCCGACGGCGCGGCAGCGCTGGTGCTGATGCGCCGCTCGGCTGCCCAGAAGCGAGGGATTACGCCGCTCGCGACCGTGGTGGCGCATGCCACGCACGCGCAGGAGCCGGGCTGGTTCACTACGGCGCCGGTAGGCGCGATCCGCAAGCTGGTGGGCGCTAGCGGCTGGACTACAGACAGCGTGGACCTGTACGAGATCAACGAAGCGTTCGCCGTCGTGACGCTGGCGGCGATGAAAGAGCACAGTCTCCCGCACGAAAGAGTGAACGTGCACGGCGGCGCGTGTGCGCTGGGACATCCGATCGGGGCCTCGGGGGCGCGCATTCTGGTGACGTTGATCGGTGCCCTGCGCCATCATGGTCTGAAACGCGGCGTGGCCGCGTTGTGCATCGGAGGCGGCGAAGCTACCGCGATGGCGCTGGAAGTTCAGTAAGGGCTGAATACGCAGAAGGTGAATCAGTGTCCGCACCGATAGAGTTCTATTTCGACTTTTCCTCGCCTTACGGCTATCTCGCGGCAGCGGGGATTGCGCCTCTGGCCGCCCAGTACGCTCGGTCCGTCGTGTGGCGGCCGTTTCTGCTCGGTGCGGTGTTCAAGTTGACGGGCAGCGGACCGTTGCCTTCTTTGCCGCTCAAAGGGCCGTACAGCAAGCGCGATATGGTCCGGTCCGCGCGCTACCTGGGCATACCATTCAACTTTCCGGATCCCTTCCCGATCAGCACGCAAGCGCCCGCACGGTCGATTTACTGGTTGGAGCAGCAAGTCCCAGAGCGTATCGAGGCCGCCGTGCTGGCGCTCTACAGCGCGTATTTTGTCGACGGCCGAGATATCTCGAGCCCTCAGACCACCGCCAGCGTGCTCGCTGGCCTGGGTCACGACGCCGCTGGGGTGCTGGCCGCGGTCGGCGAGCCTGCGCTCAAGGAACGCCTGCGCAGCGAGACCCAGACCGCCATCGAACGCGGTGTGTTCGGCTCGCCTTACATATTCGTCGACGGCGAACCGTTCTGGGGACACGATCGGCTGGACCAGGTCGAACGCTGGCTCAAGACCGGCGGCTTCTGAGCGTGCAGCCCTTGAATCGTTTGTCTGCCCTGTGCGTGTTCTGCGGTTCCAATCCCGGAGCTGATCCGGTGTACGCAGAAAACGCGCGCCGCATGGGCCGGATCCTCGCGCACCGAGGTATCACCGCGGTCTATGGAGGAGGGCGGGTCGGCCTCATGGGCGCGCTTGCCGACGCGGTGCTCGATTCCGGTGGCAGAGTGATCGGCGTCATCCCCGAGGCCCTCAAACGCCGGGAAGTTGCCCACCAGGGGCTCACCGAGCTGCACGTAGTACAGACCATGCACGAGCGCAAGCAGCTGATGGCCGATCTCTGCGACGGCTTCGTCGCCATGCCCGGCGGCTTCGGTACCTTTGAGGAGTTCTGTGAGGTCCTGACCTGGTCCCAGCTCGGACTGCACGCCAAACCTTGCGGACTGCTCAACGTGAAAGGCTACTACACTGGGCTGCTCGCGCTGTTCGATCATGCCGTCGCCGAGCAGCTGCTGCACGCGCGCAACCGCGCTATGGTGATTGCGGAGCCAGAGCCGAAGGCTCTGCTCGATGCCATGCAGCGATATCGTGCTCCGGTGGTGGAGAAGTGGCTCACGCCGGAAACCACCTGACAGGTTCTCATGCCGGTCATCGCCTCGAAGCTTGACCCACGCAGCGCGGCTTATCAGGCCAGCGCCGCCGCAATGACGCAACTGGTGGCCGATCTGCGCGCGAAAGTTGCGATCGTCGCGCAAGGCGGCGGAGAGGCGGCGCGCGAGAAGCATCTTGCCCGCGGCAAGCTGCTGCCACGCGAGCGCGTGCGCACGCTGCTGGACGTGGGCTCGCCGTTTTTAGAGCTGTCGCAGCTTGCGGCCTGGGGCATGTACGACAACCAGGTGCCGGCGGCCGGCATCATCACGGGCATCGGGCGGGTGAGCGGTCGGGAGTGCGTGATCGTCGCCAACGACGCCACGGTCAAAGGCGGGACCTATTACCCCATCACGGTGAAGAAGCACCTGCGCGCGCAGGAGATCGCACAGCAAAACCACCTGCCTTGCATTTATCTGGTCGACTCGGGCGGGGCCAACTTGCCCAATCAGGACGAGGTGTTCCCGGATCGCGAACATTTCGGCCGCATCTTCTACAACCAGGCCAATCTATCGGCGCAGGGCATCCCGCAGATCGCGGTGGTGATGGGCTCTTGCACCGCCGGTGGTGCCTACGTGCCGGCGATGTCCGACGAAGCCGTCATCGTCCGCAACCAGGGGACCATATTTCTCGGCGGGCCGCCGCTGGTGAAAGCGGCAATCGGTGAAGTGGTCACGGCCGAAGAGCTGGGTGGAGCCGACGTCCACGCGCGCGTGTCGGGGGTGGCCGACCACTACGCGCTGAACGATTTGCATGCGCTACAGATGACCCGGCGCATCGTAGCACACCTCAACCGCCGCAAGATCGTCCAGCTCGAGGTGCGCGAGCCACGCGAGCCGGCGCTCGATCCCACTGAGCTGCATGGCGTGATCCCTACCGATCCGCGCAAGCCTTTCGAAGTGCGCGAGATCATCGGTCGCATCGCGGACGGCAGCGAGCTGGACGAGTTCAAGCCGCTCTACGGCACAACCCTGGTGTGCGGGTTTGCGCACATTTACGGCTATCCCGCGGGCATCGTCGCCAACAATGGCATCCTGTTCTCCGAGTCGGCGCTCAAGGGCGCGCACTTCATCGAGCTCTGCAGCCAGCGCGGCGTGCCGCTCGTGTTCCTGCAGAACATCACGGGATTCATGGTTGGCAAGAAATACGAAGCCAGCGGCATCGCCAAGGACGGGGCGAAGATGGTCACCGCGGTGGCTTGCGCCAAGGTGCCCAAGTTCACGGTCATCGTGGGCGGCAGCTTCGGCGCGGGCAATTACGGCATGTGCGGTCGCGCCTACGGACCGAGGTTCCTGTGGATGTGGCCGAACGCCCGCATATCGGTAATGGGCGGCGAGCAGGCCGCGGCCGTGCTGGCTACGGTGAAGCGCGAGGGCCTGGAGAAAGGGGGCAAGGGCTGGAGCAAGGAAGACGAGCAGGCCTTCAAGGCACCCATCCTCCAGCAGTACGAGACCCAGGGCCATCCCTACTACGCGAGCGCCCGTTTATGGGACGACGGCGTCATCGACCCCGCGGAGACGCGCCGCGTCTTGGGACTGGGGCTGTCGGCCAGCCTGAACGCTCCGGTGGAAAAAACCGCCTTCGGCGTGTTCCGGATGTGACGATGGATCTGCTCGCGCCGGACCATGGCATGGAATCCGTCTACATCACGCCGGAACACGTGGCTTTGCGCGAGCAGATCGCTCGCTTCCTGGCGCGGGAAGTGGAGCCCCACGCCGAGGGGTGGGAGGAGCAAGGCTATGTCCCGCGCGCGGTCCTGCGCAAGATGGGCGCGCTGGGGTTGTTCGGGATCACCTATCCGCCGGAATACGGCGGAGCGGGGGCCGACGCGATGACATCACTGGTATTCGCCGAGGCGCTGTCTCGGTGCACCTTTGGCGGCTTCGTCGTGACCGTTCTGGTACACACCGACATGGCGTCGCCACATCTGGTGCACGCGGGCTCCAAGCCACAGCTCGACCGTTATCTGCCTGGAGTCATCAGCGGGGAGCTCATCACCGCCGTGGCCATTACCGAGCCGGACGCCGGCTCCGACGTGAGAGGTATTCGAAGCCGCGCCCGGCGCGAAGGCAGTCACTGGGTGCTAAATGGGAGCAAGATGTTCATCACCAACGGCGTGCATGCCGATCTGTACTTCGTGGCGGCGCGCACCGATCCGCAAGCCAAGGGAGCGCGCTCCATCTCCATGTTCGTGGTCGAAAAGGGGACGCCGGGCCTGCGCGTAGGCCGCGCCTTGAAGAAAACCGGCTGGCTGTGCTCGGACACGGCCGAACTGGTGTTTGAAGACTGCCGCATCCCCGACCACAACCTGCTGGGCGAGGAGAACGGCGGCTTCTACGCCGTGATGAAGAACTTCCAGACCGAGCGCATCGCTTTGAGCGCAATGGCGGTCGGGCACGCGCTGACTGCGCTGAGCCTCACCCTCGAGTATGTGCGTCAGCGCAAGGCGTTCGGCGGAGCGCTGTACGATAAACAGGTGATCCGCCAGCGCTTGGCGATGCTGCAGGCCAAGACGGGTGCCGCGCGCCACTATCTCTACCATTGCGCGTGGCTAGTCGCGCAAGGGCGCGAGTGCGTCCGCGAAGTGTCGATGTTAAAGGCGCTTACCGGCGAACTGGTGAACGAGGTCGTCTACACTTGCCAGCAGTTCCACGGCGGCATGGGCTACATTCGCGAGACCGCGATCGAGCGGCTGACGCGCGACGCCCGCGTGCTTTCGATCGGAGGCGGCGCGACTGAGGTGATGCTGGACGAAGTGGCGAAACGCTCCTGGGACCAGCGCCAGAGGCCAACGTGAATCCGCAATCCGTCCAGCTCAGCATCGAGTCGACCGGGATCGCCAGCTTGACACTGGATCGCCCCGATGTGCACAACGCCTTCGACGATCATCTCATCGCAGAGCTGACTCACAAGCTGCGCGACCTGGATCACAATCCGCAGGTGCGCGTGGTTGTGCTGGCGGCCAAGGGCAAAAGCTTTTCCGCCGGCGCCGACCTCAACTGGATGAAGCGAGTCGCCCGCTACTCCGAGGCGGAGAATATCCGCGACGCAGTAGCGCTGGCGAGTTTGATGCGTACGCTGGACGCGATGACCAAGCCTACTATCGCCCGCGTGCAAGGCGCCGCGTTCGGTGGTGGCGTGGGTCTGGTGGCTTGCTGCGACATCGCAGTGGCCAGCGCAGCCGCGACGTTCTCGCTGTCCGAGGTGCGCCTCGGGCTGATCCCAGCCGTCATCAGCCCGTACGTTATCGCGGCGATCGGCAGCCGCAACGCGAGACGCTATTTCCTGACCGCCGAGCGCTTCAATGCCCACGAGGCTCTGCGCATTGGCCTAGTTCACAGTGTGGTGCAAGGCAGCGAACTGGATAACGCCGTCGACGGTATCCTCGACGAGTTGCTCAGGGGCGGCCCGAAGGCAATCTCGGCCGCCAAGGATCTCATCGCTCACGTGGCGCACCGGCCGATCGACCAATTGCTGGCGGAAGAGACGGCAACCCGCATCGCCCAGATCCGCGTGAGCCCGGAGGGGCAAGAAGGCATCGCCGCCTTCCTCGACAAGCGTCCCGCGTCTTGGACCAGGTCGAAGCCATGACCGGCTTCAAATGTTCGACAAGATCCTCATAGCCAACCGAGGCGAGATTGCGTGCCGCATCGCGCGGACCGCAAAGCGCCTCGGTATGCGGACGGTGGCGGTGTACTCCGAAGCCGATGCCAGGGCGCTGCATGTTGCCACGTGCGACGAGGCTTATCTGATCGGCCCGCCGCCAGCGCGTGCGAGCTATCTGCGCGGCGACCGCATCATCGACGCGGCGCGCCGCAGTGGCGCGCAGGCCATACATCCCGGTTACGGCTTCCTGTCAGAGAACGCCGACTTCGCGCGCGACTGCGCACAAGCGGGAATCGTATTCATCGGGCCGCCGGAAAACGCCATTCGTGCCATGGGTTCGAAGAGCGCAGCCAAAGACATCATGGCCAGGGCCGGAGTCCCTCTGGTATCAGGCTACCATGGTGAAGCCCAGGATTTGGACACGCTGGCCAGTGAAGCTGAGAAAATCGGCTATCCCCTGCTCATCAAAGCGGCGGCGGGTGGCGGAGGCAAGGGGATGCGCATCGTTCAGTCGGTCGCACAGTTCAAGGACGCGCTTGCCGGCGCCAAGCGTGAGGCCGCATCCAGTTTCAGTGACGAGCGCGTTTTGCTGGAGAAGTACCTGACGCGCCCGCGTCACATCGAAGTGCAGGTGTTTGCCGACAACCACGGCAACCTAGTCCATCTGTTCGACCGCGACTGCTCAGTACAGCGTCGTCACCAGAAGGTGTTGGAGGAGGCGCCCGCGCCTGGTATCAGCGCGGGGCGCCGTCGCCAAATGGGCTCGGCCGCTGTCGCTGCCGCCCGCGCCGTAGGCTACGTCAACGCCGGGACTGTCGAGTTCATCGTCGACGAGGCCGCTGATTTCTACTTTATGGAGATGAATACACGGCTGCAAGTCGAGCATGCGGTGACCGAGTTCATCACCGGTCTCGATCTGGTCGAGTGGCAGCTCCGAATCGCGGCCGGGGAGTCGCTGCCGTTGACGCAGAAGCAGGTGTTGGTCAACGGCCACGCCATCGAGGCGCGCATTTACGCAGAAGACCCCGAGCGCGGCTTTGTGCCCGCCGCGGGACGCATTGCGCATTTGCGTTTGCCAATGGCGTCGGCGCAAGTGCGCGTGGACACGGGGGTACGGGAAGGCGACGAGATCGGTGTGCATTACGATCCGATGATCGCCAAGCTGATCTGCTGGGATGTGGACCGGCAGGCAGCGCTGCGCCGCATGCGCGCGGCATTGACGCAATGCGAGATCGCGGGTGTTGCCACCAACGTCGCGTTGCTATCTGCCGTGACCACACATCCGGCTTTCACTGCCGCGGATCACGACCCTGCGTCGCTGGACACCGGCCTGATCGAGCGCTACCGTGGGGAACTGATGCCGCAGGCCATGCCGGCCTCGGCGCGGATGCTTGCGCTCGCGGTGCTGTCCGAGCTGATGCGCATCGACGAGGAAGCCGTGGCTGCGGCCCGGACTTCGGGTGATCCCTGGTCGCCGTGGAACCCGAGAGACGGCTGGCGCTTGAACCAGGACAATCACCACACGTTCGCGCTCATGGACGGTGCGCGCGAGGTCTCGGTAACGGCCCACTATCGGAAGAACGGCCTGCAATTGGAGCTGCCGGGTACGAAGCTGTTGGCGCGGGCGGAGCGCTCGGCCGGTGATAGCTTGGTGGCGGAGCTGGATGGCGTGACCGTGCACGCCACTGTCGTACGCAGTGGTGGCGAGCTCACCGTGTTTGTCGGCGGCCTCACGCATCGACTGCGGGTGTGTGAGTTCGAGACGGTGCAGGACGAGCAAGCTGGAGGCCGGCTCACCGCGCCGATGCCGGGCAGCGTGATCGAGGTGCTGGTCAAGGAGGGCGAGGCCGTGGAGCAGGGGCGGGCGCTGATGATCATCGAAGCGATGAAAATGGAGCACACCATCACGGCGCCTGTGGCCGGACGCGTGGCGCGAGTGCGATTCGCACCCGGCGAGCAGGTCAAGGAGGGCGACCAGCTGATCGCTCTCGAGGCTAGAGAGGAGTGATCGCAATGAACCTGCCTGAGCGGGTGAAGCTGGTGGACGTGGGCCCGCGCGACGGGCTGCAGAATGAGCCGGGCGTGGTGTCCACTGCGGTGAAGATCGAACTGATCAATCGGCTGTCGGAGGCGGGCCTGCCGGTGATCGAGGCCACCAGCTTCGTCTCGCCGAAATGGGTCCCCCAGATGGCGGACAACGCGCAGGTGATGGCGGGCATCAAGCGCAAACCCGGTGTCAGGTATCCGGTGCTGGTGCCGAACATGAAGGGGTTCGAATCCGCGATGCAAGCGGGAGTGGAAGAGATCGCGGTGTTTGGCGCTGCAACCGAAGCCTTCTCCCGGCGCAACACCAATTGCTCGATCGCCGAGTCGTTCGAGCGCTTCGCTCCAGTATGCAAAGCGGCGCTCGACGCCGGGATCAGGGTGCGCGGGTACATCTCGGTGGTGCTGGGCTGTCCGTTCGAGGGCGAGGTCGATCCGGCAGCAGTGGCTGAGATCTCCGAAAGGCTCATGCAGCTGGGTTGCTACGAGGTTTCGCTCGGCGACACGATCGGCGTCGGCACCCCGGGAAAGACGCGACGCATGATCGAAGCGGTGTCGCGGCGTGTCGCGGTTGAGAAGCTCGGAGGTCATTACCACGACACGTACGGTCAGGCGCTCGCGAACATTTTCGCCTCGCTCGAGATCGGCATTTCGACGTTCGACTGCTCCGTGGCAGGGCTGGGAGGTTGTCCTTACGCTCCGGGTGCCACCGGCAACGTCGCGACCGAGGACGTGCTGTATATGCTGGACGGCCTGGGTATCCAAACCGGCGTTCAGATGAGCAAGCTGCTGCAGGCGGCGCAGTTCATCTGCGGCGAGCTCGGCCGCCCGACCGCCTCGCGAGCGGGCAGGGCGCTCGCCGCTAAGGCGGCCCGCCGTGCAGCGAAGGAAGGCCAGGCAGCCGCATGAGCTCCCTGGCGTAAACATGAGCCTGCCTCCCGTCCACATTCCCTCGCCCTGCCAGAACGTATGCCAGATGGACCCGACGTCGGGCCTGTGCCTGGGATGCCGGCGCACCTTGCAAGAGATCGCGGACTGGCTGGAGATGGCCCCGGAGCAAAAGGTCGCCGTGCTCGAGCGTGTCGAGCAGCGCACGCTGGCACTCGGCCAGAGGTGAACCAATCCCGATTACCAAGGATGCGACACGACACATGCCGCTCAGCCCATCCGTAAGCCGCAGGCCCATGCACCACCGCCGCGTCGAATGCCGGGGATACCTGCGCGATGACGGCTTGTGGGACGTCGAAGGCCACCTGCTGGACACCAAACCCTTCGACGTTCCCAACCCGGACCGGGGCGGCGCCGTACTCGCCGGCGACCCGCTGCACGAGATGTGGATCCGTCTCACCCTGGATACGGATCTGGTCGTGCAACACGTCGAAGCGAAGACCGACTTCGGGCCCTATAGCATGTGCGGCGATATCACGGACAATTTCAAAATCCTGGTGGGTGTGCGGATCGCTCCCGGGTGGACGCTGAAGACCCGCACGCTGCTCGGCGGCGTGAAAGGCTGCACCCATCTGGTCGAATTGTTGGGCCCGATCGCGACTACGGCATTCCAGACGATATATCCGGTCCGAGCGAAGCGCGACAGCGGCGCGGATCCTGCGCGCAAGCCGGCATTGCTCGATTCCTGCCACGCGTACCGGTCCGACGGACCGCTGGTGAAGGACAGGTGGCCGGCGTTCTACACCGGTCCGGCCCGGTCCGAGACCTGACGCGCAGCCGCTGCGGCAGCCGGCCAAGCTTCAGGCACAATTCGAATGTGAGCTTCCTCACGGGACCCGAAGTGTCCTTCTTCAATCTCTACACTCACAACTTCATCCGCGCCGCGGTGGCGATTCCCGAGGTGCGCGTCGCCGATCCCGCGTTCAACGCGGCACAGACCATCGCGCTCATGCAGCAGGCTGTGCAGCGGCATGCGGTGCTCGCGGTGTTTCCAGAACTCGGCCTGTCGGCCTATTCGTGCGAGGACCTGTTCCACCAGCAAGCGCTGCTCGACGGCTCCAAGGCCGCGTTGGGACAAGTCCTCGCAGCCTCGCGCGGGCTGGCGCTGGTGGCGGTTGTGGGGGTGCCGCTGCAGGTCGACGGGCTGCTGTACAACTGCGCGGCGGTCATCTCGGACGGGAAGCTGCTGGGGCTGGCGCCCAAGACTTACCTGCCCAATTATCGCGAGTTCTACGAGCTGCGCCAGTTCACGCCCGGGGACTATTGCCCGCGCGAGTCGATCGAGCTGTGCGGACAGACCGATGTTCCGTTCGGCACCCGGCTGATCTTCCAGGCCGAGGACCAGCCCCTGCTCACCTTGTTCGTCGAGATCTGCGAGGACCTGTGGACGCCGATCCCGCCGTCCTCCCAGGCGGCGCTGGCCGGGGCCACGGTTTTGATCAACCTGTCCGCCTCCAATATCACGGTGGGAAAGGACGAGTACCGGCGCGAGCTGGTCAACAACCAGTCCGGTCGCTGCATGGCGGCGTATCTGTATTGCGCTGCCGGTTACGGGGAATCCACCACCGACCTGGCCTGGGACGGTCATGGCCTGATTTACGAGAACGGCTCGCGTGTGGCCGAGACCGAGCGCTTCGAGTATGCCTCGCACCTGGCGACGGGTGACATCGACCTCGACCGCATCGCGCAGGACCGCATGCGCACCAACAGCTTCGGCCAGTCGGTAGCGCGCCACGCCGACGTGGTGTCCAGTTTCCGCAGCGTGGTGTTCTCTCTGCCGCTGCCCAGCGCCGAGGCCTTGCCGCTGGAGCGCAGTTACGAACGCTTTCCCTACGTGCCTGCCGATCCCGCCACGCGCGATCAGCGTTGCCACGAAGTGTACGAGATCCAGGTGCAGGGTCTGGTCAAGCGGTTGAAGGCGATGAGCTCGGACAAGGTCGTGATCGGGATCTCGGGTGGGCTGGATTCGACCCACGCGTTGATCGTATGCGCGCGCGCCATGGACGTGATGGGCCTGCCCCGGCGCAATATCCTCGCCTATACCATGCCCGGTTTTGCCACCAGCGAGCGCACGCTGGATCAGTCTCGCCGCTTGATGAGCGCAGTGGGTGCAACCGCCAGTGAAGTAGACATCCGGCCGAGCTGCCTGCAGATGTTCAAGGACATCGGCCATCCGTTCGCGGAAGGCAAGCCGGTCTACGACGTGACGTTCGAGAACGTACAGGCGGGCGAGCGTACCAGCCACCTGTTCCGGCTGGCCAACGTGCGCAACGCACCGGTGGTCGGCACGAGCGATTTATCCGAGCTGGCGCTGGGCTGGTGCACCTACGGCGTGGGCGACCATATGGCCCATTACCACGTCAACGCGAGCGTGCCCAAGACGCTGATCCAGTATCTGATCCGCTACGTTGCGCGCACCAACCAGCTCGGGTCGCAGGTGAGCGCGGTATTGCATGACGTGCTCGACACGCCGATCTCTCCGGAACTGGTGCCCGGCAAGAGTGAGCTCGAGCCGGGCCAGAGCACCGAAGCGGTGGTGGGGCCGTACGAGCTGCAGGACTTCCACCTCTATTACACGCTGCGCTTCGGCTTCCTCCCGGCCAAAGTGGCGTTCATGGCCTGGTGCACCTGGCGCGACCGACGCGTGGGCAATTGGCCCGATATCCCATCCGACCACCGCAACCAATATGCGATCGGTGATATCAAGAAGTGGCTCGCTGTCTTCGTGCGGCGGTTCTTCCAGTCTTCGCAGTACAAGCGCAGCGCGATCCCGAACGCGCCCAAGGTCGGCTCCGGTGGCTCGCTCTCGCCACGCAGCGACTACCGTGCGCCGAGCGACAGCGAAGCCACGGTGTGGCTGGCCGATGCCGCACGCATTCCCGACCGCGCACCCTGAGCTCGGGCCGAGGTAACCTTCACGCTATTGATTGGTTGCCTGCGCTGCGCCATGTCTGAACGACTCGACATCCGGCCCCTAGCCGCTCCCGTAGGAGCCGAAGTACGCAAGCTCGCGCTCACCCAGGCGTTGCTTCCCGATACCCTGGCGGTGCTGCA
>Ga0335084_10000334_pt1 | contig 38800 bp, 37 predicted proteins | sample Lox_Sample_44_FD_206721 | JGI IMG/M metagenome (GOLD analysis project Ga0335084, IMG submission 206721) | Soil microbial communities from Loxahatchee National Wildlife Refuge, Florida, United States - Lox_Sample_4.4 | ecosystem: Environmental > Terrestrial > Soil > Wetlands | place: USA...
ATGCGCATTGCCTCGCGGGTCTGCTCGCCGGTGCGCCCGATCCGGGAGACAGCATTCTGCTGCGGCGTTTCGAGCGCTCGCGCGCCGAAGATATACTCGCTCTGCACTGGATAACGCACGGGCTTTTCCGGTTATTTGGCACAAACCATGCAATGATCAGGCGCATACGCAACCTGGGATTGAACCTCACCAACTCCAATCCGGTCATAAAGACTCTTCTCACCCGCCGTGCGACCGCCGTGGGCGGGGGGCTCCACCAACGGGAAACACCATGACTCTGCGGCTCTTGGTTGTTCTGCTTGCGGCGATGCTCGCCGGTCACGCATGGGCCGACGAGGCCTCGGTGAAGCGCGGAGTTGAAGCGCGATTCGAGGGGGTCAAGGTGGAGAGCGTCACGCGCACGCCCTACAGCGGCGTCTATGAAATCGTGGTCGGGGAGACGATTTTCTACACCGACGAGAAGGTGAGCTTCTTCCTCAAGGGCGACCTCATCGATGCGCGCAGCCAGAGGAACCTCACCGAGGAACGGCAGCAAAAGCTCTCCGCGATCAGGTTCGAGGATCTGCCGCTCGAGCTCGCGATCAAGCAGGTGCGTGGAAACGGCAAGCGGGTCGTGGCGATTTTCTCGGACCCTTTCTGCCCCTACTGCAGGAACCTCGATCGGGCGCTGCTGCGTGAAGACGACATCACCATCTACACCTTCCTGTATCCCATCCTGCGCGCAGAGTCGCCCGAGAAGTCGCGTACCATCTGGTGCGCGCCCGACCGCGCCAAGGCGTACTACGATTTCATGCTGAACGGGCGCGAGCCTGCGGCGACGGCGGGCTGCAGCGCGCCGGTCGAAAAATGGCTCGCTCTGGGGCAGAAAGTCGGAGTCAGGGCAACGCCGACCAGCTTCGCGATGAGCGGGCAGCGCATCATGGGCGCCCGGCCGGAAGAGTTGGTCAAGCTCCTCGGAGAAACCAAGAAGTAGGCGCGAAAGCGCCTCAGGGCGTTGCCGCGCCGGCCGAGGACGGTTTCATCCCTTTCGGCAGCAGAGCCCACATCCGTCCCTGCTGTCGCGTGCGGCCGGCGAGAGCGCCGGCTTCGGCGCCCGATCCCCAGAAGAAGTCCGCGCGCACCGGGTTGCGTATCGCTCCGCCCGCGTCCTGCGCGAGCACCAGGCGGGTGAGGGGCGTCGTGCTCGCCGGGAAAGTCGTGGCGAGAAACACCGGAGCCCCGAGCGGAACGTAGCGCGTGTCGACGGCGATCGAGCGCCCCGCGAGCAACGGTACTCCGAAGGCGCCTACGGGGCCGCTCGCGGGATCGGCGAGGGGGAGCTCGCGGAAGAACACGAAGCTCGGGTTTTGGTCGAGCAGGTCCTCCACGCGCTGCGGGTTGGCCGCCGCCCAGGCTTTGATCGACTGCATCGAGGCTTCGCCGATCTTGAGCTCGCCCCGGTCGACAAGAAACCGCCCGATCGACTGGAAGGGGTGGCCATTCTGATCGGCGTAGCCGACGCGCAGCGTTTCGCCGCTCGCAAGCTGGACCCGCCCGGAGCCCTGTACCTGCAGGAAAAACGCCTCGATCGGATCATCGACCCATAGCAGTTCCTTGCCGGCGACGGACGCCGTGCCGCGGGCGATTTCCGCACGAGAGTAATAGGGCACGACGCGCTTGCCGTCGACGCGCCCTCGCAGGCGCATCCCGCGCAGCTCCGGGTTGGTCGCGGACAGGTCGATGGTGAGCAGGTCGTCCGGCGGTCCGTAGAGCGGAAATACGAAGGGCTCGAGCTTGGTGCGGCTCCCCCGCAGGACCGGCTCGTAGTAGCCGGTGACCAGCCCGTCGACCGTGCCATCCGGATTGGCGAGGCGCCAGGGGGTGAATTGTTCTTCCAGGAAGCGTCGGGCTTCCTCTTCGGTGGGCGAGCGAAGCTCCATCGCTCTTGCGCATACCCCGCGCCACGCCTCGCGAAAACGCAACGCTTGGCAGGACGCGAGCAGCGCGGGCCAGGCCGCTGCCTGCTCGCCGTTCTTCCAGCCAGCGATCGCCGCGAAATCGACGGCCTCGAGCGGATTGACACGCTGCGCTACCGCCGGCGGTGCGGGGCAGACCGGGCAGACGGGGCAGCCCGCGAGCAGGCTGCAATCCCCCGCACCCTGGCCCACGGGGCCGAGGGTGCCCGCGCAGCCCGCGAGCAGGACCGCTGTCGCCAGGATCGACCAGGGCATATGCTCTATCATCGCTGGAGAGCTTTGAGAGGACATTGGGGGATGAGTTCCGGGCTGTGGATCATCTTGCTCGAAGCCGGGTCGGCGCTCGCCCTGCTCCTTGCCCTGGTGTGGTGGACGCTTCCGGGAAAGCCGCGGAATACCGGGGAGAAGCAACAAGCGCGCGGAGATCCTTCGCCACCCGGCTAATGCAGCACGCGCGGCACTGAAAGCGTGAACTCCGGAATCTGCGCGTCGAAGTGAGTGCCATCCTCGGCCACCATCTGGTAGCTCCCCTTCATGGTTCCGACCGGGGTCGCGATCGCGGTTCCGCTGGTGTACTCGTATCTTTCCCCGGGCTTGATGAGCGGCTGAGCGCCCACCACGCCGAGCCCGCGCACCTCCTGCACCTGATCCCGCCCGTCAGTGATGATCCAGTGGCGTGAAACGAGCTGAGCGGGGATGCTGCCATTGTTGCGGATCGTGATGGTGTAGGCAAAAACGAAACGGCTGTGCCCTTCGTCGGACTGCTCGGGTACATATTCCGTCCGCGAGGAAACGGCGACGTCATATTTCTTTTCCGCGACCATGCGGTCATTCCACACGATTTCGCTCGACCTGACAAGGGTGAGTGCGGGAAGTTTCATGCGATGCCCGGCGAATCCAAGTAGAATTTCCGGCAATGACCGCGCGCACTTTTCGCATCGCACCGAGCATCCTGTCCGCGAACTTCGCGAGGCTCGGCGACGAGGTCGCGGCGGTGGTCGCGGCAGGAGCGGACATGATTCACTTCGACGTCATGGACAACCACTACGTCCCGAACCTCACCGTGGGGCCGCTGGTGTGCGAGGCGATCCGGCCGATTACCAAGAGCCTGATCGACGTGCACCTGATGGTGAGGCCCGTCGACCGGATCATTCCGGATTTTGCGCGCGCTGGAGCCGATATCATCAGCTTTCACCCTGAAGCGAGCGAGCACGTCGATCGCACCATTGGCCTGATACACGAGCTGGGCTGCAAGGCGGGGCTCGTCCTCAACCCCGCGACGCCGCTTTCCTGCCTCGATCACGTGCTCCACAAGCTCGACCTGGTCCTCGTCATGTCGGTGAACCCGGGATTCGGCGGGCAGCAGTTCATTTCGCATGCGCTGGACAAGCTGCGCGCTGCACGCAGGAGAATCGACGAGTCGGAGCGCGAGATCCTGCTCGAGGTGGACGGTGGCGTGAACACCGGGAACATCGCCGACATCGCGCGAGCCGGAGCGGATACCTTCGTCGCGGGTTCGGCGATTTTCGGCTCGAAGGACTACCGGGCGACGATCCAGCGGATGCGCGAGGCGCTGGCCGCGCTTTGAGCGATGTCGTCGAGCCGCAATGCGCCCTGTCCCTGCGGGAGCGGCCGGAAGTACAAGCATTGCCACGGCGCGGACGCGACCCGGCCACGGAGAGCGGGGTCCGCCGACCGGCAACCTTCGCTCGAGCGGGCGCGAAACCTGCACCAGGCGGGCTACCTGCCCGAAGCCGAGGCCCTCTACCGGGAAATTCTCGAGCGCTCGCCGCGCAATGCGGACGCGATGAACATGTTCGGGATCCTCTGCGCGCAGCGCGGAGACCAGAACTCCGCGCTCGAATGGATCGGCAAGGCGATTGCGGTGGATTCGCGGAACGCGGCCTATCGTTTCAACTTCGGCAAGGCGCTGCTCCAGCTCAGGCGCCCGCGCGAAGCCTGCGAGGCGCTGGAGCGTTCGGTTTCTCTCGATCCCGGCAACGCCGATGCCTATAACGAGCTCGGCCTGGCGCGAGCGGAGACGGGGTCCTTCGAGGCAGCCGAAAAAGCATTTCGCCGAGCGCTGTCGCTGCAGCCGAGGCACTGGGAGGCGCACAACAATCTCGGTCTGCTCCTTCACCGGCTCGGAAGAGGCGAGGAAGCCATCCTGAGCCTGCGCAGGGCGCTCGAGCTCGAGCCGCGATCGGCGGAATCGCTGAGGAATCTGGGCCTGGTGCTGCGCGCGCAGGGGCGCGCTGGGGAAGCCGTGGAGGCTTGCCGTGCAGCGGCCGACCTGAACCCCGGGGATCCTGCAACGCTGACCAATCTCGGCAACGCTCTGGGTGATCTCTCCCGGGACGAAGAAGCAATCGGCTGTTTCCGGGACGCCGTGGCGGCCGCGCCGGAATACGCGGACGCCCATTACAACTGGGGTTCTTTGTGCCTGCGGTCCGGACGATTCCGGGAGGCCGCGGATAGATTCCGCGCCGCCTTGGCGATCGATCCGCGTCTGGCGGAAGCCGAAAGCGGCCTTGCGTCTTCGCTGCACGACCTGGGGGAGGTCGAGGGCGCCATCGCGGCCTGCAGGAGGGCGCTGCAGCTCCGGCCGGAGGACACGAATACGCACTCTCAGCTGCTGTTTTCGCTCCTGCACTCCTCCGAGGTCGGACTGCGGCAGGTGTTCGACGAGCACCGCGAGTGGTCGCGAAGGCATGTTGCAGGGTATTCCTCGCATCTGGGGCGGCATGCGAACTCACGCGAGCCCGAGCGCCGCCTGCGCATCGGGTACGTGTCCGGCGATTTCCGGCATCACTCGGTCGCGCAATTCTTCGAGCCGGTGCTTGCCAGCCACGATCGCGCGGGCTTTGAGATTTTTTGCTACTACAACCTCTCCCGCGCGGACCAAACGACGGAGCGGCTGCGCCGCAGCGCCGGCCAATGGCGCGAGATCGCCTCCCTGGGTGACGACGCAGTCGCGGATCGGGTCCGCGCCGACCGGATCGACATTCTCGTGGACCTCAGCGGGCATACCAAATTCAACCGCCTGCCTGTGTTCGCGCGAAAGCCCGCGCCCGTGCAGGCGACCTGGCTTGGCTATCTCAATACTACCGGTCTGAGCGCGATCGACTATCGGATCACCGACGGTCGCGCCAGTCCTGAGGGCCTGCTCGACGAATTTCACACCGAGCGCATCATCCGTCTTCCCGACAGCCAGTGGTGCTATCAAGCACCGTCCGATTGTCCGGACGTGATGATTCCGCCGGCAATTCGCGAGGGAAAGCCGGTGACCTTCGGTGCTTTCTCCAGCCTCGCCAAGATTGGGCCCCGCGTAATCGCTCTGTGGTGCGCGCTGCTCGAGCGCCTTCCCGGCGCGCGGCTGCTCGTCATGGGTTTGGGCCTGGAATCCATGCGCGACGAGTACCTTTCGCGCTTTGCTTCGCGAGGCGCTGCCGCGCAGCGCGTCGACCTGCGCGGCTTCCAGTCTTTTCACGACTATCTGGCGGCGCACGGGGCCGTGGACGCGATGCTCGATACCTTCCCCTACACCGGCGGAACTACGACCTGTCATGCTCTGTGGATGGGAGTGCCGGTGATCTCGCTGGCTGGAGACTCGGGTCCTTCGCGCGGCGGAGCGAGCGTGCTGGGAACGATCGGCCTGGACGAGCTGCTGGCCCACACGCCCGAGCAGTATCTGGACAAGGCGTGCTCGCTGGCGAATGATCCGGAACGGCTCGCGGAACTGCGCGCGGGGATGCGTGGGCGCATGTCGGTGTCGCCGCTCATGGATTCGGCGCGCTTTACCCGTAATCTGGAGGACGCCTATCGTTCCATGTGGCGGCAGTGGTGCAAGGAAAGGACGTAGGTCTGCGAATGAATGATCTGCTGGAGCGTATTCGAGGCATCGTCGGCCCGGTGGGGCTGATCGGTTCGGCGGAAGAAATCGAACCGTACGCGACCGACTGGCGCAAGCGCTACCAGGGCAAGGCGGTGGCCGTCGTGAAACCGGCTTCGACAGCGGAGGTCGCCGCCGTGGTCCGCGCCTGCGCGGAGACGCGCACGGCGATCGTTCCGCAGGGCGGGAACACCGGTCTGTGCGGCGCGGCGACGCCGGATGCAAGCGGCTCGCAGATCGTTCTCAATCTGTCGCGCATGAACCGCGTCCGGGCGGTCGATACCCACAACAACACCATCACGGCGGAGGCGGGGTGCGTCCTGGCCGGCCTTCACAAGGCCGCGGAGGAGGCCGGGCGCCTCTTTCCCCTGAGTCTCGCTTCCGAGGGGAGCTGCGAAATCGGCGGCAACCTCTCGACGAACGCGGGCGGCACGGCGGTACTGCGCTACGGTAACGCCCGCGATCTCGTGCTGGGACTCGAAGTCGTCCTGCCCTCGGGCGAGATCTGGGACGGCTTGCGCGGCCTGCGCAAGGACAACACCGGCTACGATCTCAAACAGGTCTTCGTCGGCGCGGAGGGAACGCTCGGCGTAATTACGGCGGCGGTGCTGAAGCTCTTCCCCTTGCCCCGGTCGCGCGCGACCGCCGTGGTGGCGCTGCAGGATCCCGAAAGCGCGCTGCAGCTGCTGAAGCGAACGCTCGAAGAGGGAGGCGAACGGCTCACGGGGTTCGAGCTGTTCTCCGATTCCTGCCTTTCGCTCGTGCTCAAGCACTTCAAGGGCGTCGCCGCGCCTTTCGCCCGGCGCTTTCCCCAGTACGTGCTCATGGAGCTTTCCGATACCCGCCGGGGGAATGCGGTAGCGAGTCTGGCCGAAAGCATCCTGGGCGCGGCGCTCGAGGAAAACGACATTCTCGATGCGGCGATCGCACAGAGCGATGCCCAGGCCAGGGCCTTCTGGAAGCTGCGCGAATTCATCTCCGAGGCGCAGGCGCACGAGGGTCCGAACATCAAGCATGACGTGTCGATCCCGATATCCGCGATTCCCGAATTCATACGGAGGACGGACGCCGAGCTCGCAAGCGCCCATCCCGGGGTTCGAATGGTGACCTTCGGCCACGTGGGTGACGGCAACCTGCACTACAACGTATCGGCCCCCGAAGGAATAGCGCCCGACGTTTTCGTGAAAGAAACCGCGGCGATCAATCGCATCGTGCACGACAGCGTTGCGCGGTTCCGGGGCTCGATCAGCGCCGAGCATGGCCTGGGGCAGCTCAAGCGGGAGGAGATCCGGCGGTACAAGTCATCGCTCGAACTGGAGCTGATGCGCAGGATCAAGAGTGCGCTGGATCCAAACGGGATCATGAACCCCGGCAAGGTTCTCTAGCGTGCAAGCTGGACAAGCTGCGCAAGCGTGTTATACAGTAGCCGCTTCCAAGAAAGCCGCAAAGCAGGTCTTGATCGTGCTCTTCGAAAACGCAGGAACTCGGGTGCAATGGCGCTGGCGCCGGTGGCGCAGCTAGCCGGTAGTCGCTAGCGCGCCGTCTCTAGTACGGCGCGCACCCGCAGTACCCGCAACGTTTTCGTGGAGCAGTCAGATGACTGAAGCAGAGTTTCAGCGGCTTGCCGCCCAGGGTTTCAACCGCGTTCCCCTAGTCGCAGAGACCTTCGCCGATCTCGACACGCCGCTTTCCCTCTACCTCAAGCTTGCCAATCGCTCCAACAGCTACCTGCTCGAGTCCGTCGAAGGGGGCGAGCGTTTCGGACGCTATTCGTTCATCGGACTCGCTGCGCAGGTGCGCCTGCGCGCGGTTGGGAGACTCGTGACCGTGACACACGGCGATGCGGTTGTCGAAAAGTCCCAGTCTGCGGATCCGCTCGGATTCGTGCGCGAGTTCCTGGGGCGCTATCGCGTCGCAGAGCTGCCCGGCCTTCCCCGGTTCTGCGGTGGCCTGGTCGGGTATTTCGGCTACGACGTCGTACGCTGGATCGAGCCCCGGCTCTCCGGAGGATGGCTCAAGCCCGATCCGCTGGGTTGCCCCGACATGCTCCTGCTGGTATCCGAGGAGCTCGCCGTCATCGACAACCTGTCCGGCAAGCTCTATCTCGTCGTCTATGCCGATCCGGCCAAGCCGCGTGCGTGGCACGATGCCCAGGCGCGCCTGCGGGAGTTGCTCGGCGCACTGAGGCTGCCGCTGTCCCTGCCGCCGGAGCGTCGCGACGCAGGCGCCGAGGTGACCTCCAATTTCGGCCCGGAGGCTTTTCGAGAGGCGGTCGGGCGCGCAATCCGCTACGTCCGCGACGGCGACATCATGCAGGTCGTATTGTCACAGCGGTTTTCGCGACCCTACTCGGGAAGCCCCCTTTCGCTGTACCGCGCGTTGCGTTCGATCAACCCTTCGCCTTACATGTTCTATCTTGATTTCGGCGACTTCCAGGTGGTCGGGGCGTCTCCCGAGATACTGGTGCGCCACGAGCACGGCACGGTGACGGTCAGGCCGATCGCCGGCACGCGGCCCCGGGGCGCGACGCGCGACGAGGACTTGGACCTCGAGCGAGAGCTGCTCGAGGATCCCAAGGAGCGCGCCGAGCACGTGATGCTCGTCGATCTGGGCCGCAACGACGTCGGGCGCGTCGCCGCCACCGGAACCGTCCGGCTCACCGAAAAGATGATCGTCGAACGCTATTCGCATGTGATGCACATCGTGTCGAACGTCGAGGGCAGATTGATCGAGGGGCTGGATAGCCTGGACGTGCTGCGTGCGGCGTTTCCGGCCGGCACGGTCAGCGGCGCCCCCAAGGTGCGCGCGATGGAAATCATCGACGAGCTGGAGCGCGACAAGCGCGGTCTGTACGCGGGCGCGGTCGGGTACCTGGGCTTCAACGGGGATATGGACCTCGCCATCGCCATCCGCACGGCCTTGGTCAAGGCAGGGCAGATGCACGTTCAAGCCGGCGCGGGAATCGTGGCCGACTCGGTGCCAGAAAGCGAATGGGAGGAGACGCGCGCCAAGGCCAGCGCCGTGCTTCGCGCCGCGGAGATTGCGATGAGCGGCATGGACGGGAGGGGGGGATCGTGATCTTGATGATCGACAACTACGACTCCTTCACCTGGAATCTAGTGCAGTATCTGCGGGAACTGGGAACCCTGGTCAAGGTGGTTCGCAACGACGAGATCGGAACCGAGGACATCGATGCGTTGCGGCCGACGGGCATCGTCATCTCGCCGGGACCCTGCACGCCCGCGGAGGCGGGCGTATCGATCGCCGCGATACGCGAGTTTTCCGGCAAGATCCCGATTCTGGGCGTGTGCCTGGGGCATCAGGCGATCGGCCAGGCCTTCGGCGGCAAAGTGGGCCACGCGGCGAAGGTCGTCCACGGAAAGACGTCGACGATCAGGCATTCGGGCAAGGGCTTGTTTCGCGGGCTCCCGGACCCTTTCACTGCCACCCGCTATCACTCCCTGGCCATACTGCGCGCGAGCCTGCCCGGCTGCCTGGAGGTCACCGCCGAGTCCGAGGACGGTGAGATCATGGGCGTTCGCCACCGCGAATTCGCCGTGGAGGGGGTGCAATTCCATCCCGAGTCCTTTCTCACGGAGCACGGACACGCGCTCTTGAAGAATTTCCTGCAACTGGAGGTGGCATGAGCATCACGGCCCAGGAAGCATTGGCGCGGACCATCGAGCACCGCGAGATATTCCACGACGAAATGCTCGATCTGATGCGCCAGATCATGAGCGGTCAGGTCTCGCCCGTGATGATCGCTGCCATCATCGTGGGCCTGCGGGTCAAGAAGGAAACGATCGGGGAGATCACTGCCGCGGCTCAGGTCATGCGCGAGCTCGCGACCCGAGTCACGGTGAAAGATACCGACAAGCTCGTCGACATCGTCGGAACGGGAGGAGACGGCGCGCATACGTTCAACATCTCAACGGCGTCCATGTTCGTCTGCGCCGCGGCGGGCGCGCGCGTCGCCAAGCACGGCAACCGCGCGGTATCTTCGCAATCGGGCAGCGCCGACGTGCTCGAAGCGCTGGGTGCCAATATCAACCTCAAGCCCGAGCAGGTCGGGCGCTGCATCGACGAAGTCGGCGTCGGGTTCATGTTCGCGCCGGCGCATCACGCTGCGATGAAGCACGCCGCACCGGTAAGGCGCGAGCTTGGCGTTCGCACCATCTTCAACATCCTCGGCCCGCTGACCAATCCAGCCGGCGCACAGATGCAGGTCATGGGCGTGTTTCACCCCGACCTTGTCGGCATCCAGATCCGGGTACTGCAGCGTCTCGGGGCCCAGCGCGCGATGACCGTTTACGGTCTTGAAGGACTGGACGAAATCTCGGTGAGCGGCCAGACGATGATCGGGGAGCTGAGGGAAGGGAAGATAGTCGAGTACCTGGTCCATCCCGAGCGATTCGGCCTGCCCGTGCACGACCCGCGGGCGTTGCGTGTGGCGACGGTGGAGGAGTCCCGCAAGGTGGTCGTGGCGGCGCTGGAGAATGCCCCGGGCCCGGCCCGCGATATCGTGGCGCTGAACGCCGGTGCTGCCATCTATATCGCTGGTCAGGCGCCGAGCTTCGAGGACGGCGTGGAGAGGGCCTTCGAGCTGATCAAGAGCGGTGCTGCGCGTGCCAAGCTCGAGGCGTTCGTCAGGTTCACGCAACAACTCGCGCGTGGCTGACATCCTGGAGAGGATTCTCGCCGTCAAGGCCGAGGAGATCGCGAAGGCGAAGGGAAGAATCGGCGCGACCTTGATGCGGCGTCGTGCGGAAGAGGCCGACAAGCCCCGGGACTTTACGGGAGCGCTGCGCCGGAAGATCGCGGCCGGCCTGCCCGCGGTGATCGCCGAGATCAAGAAGGCAAGCCCCAGCAAGGGCCTGCTGCGGGAGCAATTCGATCCCGCTGCGATCGCGCGCTCCTATGCGGAGCACGGAGCCGCCTGCCTGTCGGTGCTGACCGACCAACGTTTCTTCCAGGGTTGCACCGAGGATCTCGCCGCGGCACGCAGCGCCTGCGAGCTTCCGGTCCTGCGGAAAGACTTCATCGTCGATCCCTACCAGATCCACGAATCGCGAGCGCAGGGCGCCGATTGCGTGCTCTTGATCGTCGCTGCCCTCGACTTGCCGCGCATGCTGGAGCTCGAGTCCGCCGCCGTTTCGCTAGGGATGGCGGTTCTGGTCGAGGTGCATAACCGCGCCGAGCTCGACCTGGCACTGCGGCTCGCGACCCCGCTCATCGGTATCAACAACCGCGACTTGCGCACCTTTGAGACGAAGCTCGAAATCACCCTGAGCCTCGCCCCTCAGGTTCCGGCACCGCGCATCGTAGTGACCGAAAGCGGGATACTCGCGCCTGAACACGCGCACCGGCTGCGAAAGGGAGGCGTGCAGGCTTTTTTGGTCGGTGAAGCCTTCATGCGCGCAGCAGATCCGGGTGGCGAACTCGCGCATTTCTTTCTTTAACCAACTGATGTGAAAGTATATTCCAGCAGAAGTTGCATGAATACAACAACCATTGCCGGTTCATGCGCAAAAAATCACACTTGTTATTGAGCTTGAAAGACTGGATTGGCAGAATTGCAACAGCCCATGTTCAGGGTTAAAGCGGGCGGTGCAGCTTGGCTGCCTTCGAGTCAAATAGAAGAGGAGATATTCTCGATGAACAAGAAGCTAATGGCACTGGCGGTTGCCGGCGCGCTAACGGCGCCGGGACTCGTTGTCGCGCAAGTCCCGACGACGCTCACGGCACAACCCGGCGTAGCCTCCAATGCCGGCATCACGTTGTATGGGCGGGTCGATGAGACCGTCATGTACGACCAGTTCAAAGGCGCGGCGAATACGGCAATTTCTGATGTGAAGAAGTCGGACCTCTATTCGCCTGGCAACGCCATGGGCGTCAAAGGCCGGGAAGACCTGGGCGGTGGCACGGCAGCCTGGTTCCAGCTCGAGATCGGCGTGTGGCCGTCCGAGCGTCTGGAAACGTCGACGGTCACCGGCAACAACTGGGGCGGGCGCAATTCGGGCATCGGCATCTCCAGCGGCGCCGGCGACATCATGTTCGGCGTGTGGGACACGCCCTACAAGGCGGTCGACTTCGTGTGGAACTCCATCAATTCCGGCGGTTTCTCTGCCGGCGGGGTCATCATGAACATGGCCGATTCCACCGGCGCTCTGAACAACGCCCTGTGCACGAACGCTGTTAGCAACGGTACCGGCAGCGTCACCACGGGGGCGAACGGCGTGTGCGTAACCGAAGCGACGGCCAGCAATACGGCATGGTCGCGGCGCGTCAGCAATTCCGTTCAGTACTGGTCGCCCGTGATGAGCGGTTTCCAGGTCAAAGTGATGACCGCCCTGGCGAACTATCAGTCTCCGGGCAACGTCGCGTTCGCCTCCGGCCTGCCGAAGCCCAAGGAATACTCCGCCAATGCAACCTGGGCGCGCGGACCGCTGTCGGTCGGGCTCGGGTATGACTACCACGAGGGGCTGCGCCCGGGTACTGCTGCGGGCCAGAACGCCAACCCGAAGGATAGCGCGGTGCAGATCGGCGCGAAGTGGAATTTCGGGCCGGGCGAGATCGGCGCGGGCTACGAGCAGATCACCTACGGGAACAGCGCAGCCAGCGGCGCCACGGACAATGGGATGAAAGTCCCGGCGTACGTCGTCAACGGCAGATTCAACGCAGGCCCGGGCGCGTTCTGGGCCAGCTACTCCGGTTCGGACGCCAAGAGCTGCAGTACGACTAACACAACGGCGACCAGCATCGGCACCGCGGTCTGCGGCGTGAAGGCGAAGGAGTATTCGATCGGCTACGACTACATCCTGTCGAAGCGCACCAAGATGTACATCGCTTTCAACAAGATCGACAACGGCACAACGACGCTCGGTAACGGAAGCGTAGTCGGCTCGAGCTACTACTACATCGCCGGCCCGGCGGCGAACGCCAACAACGGGACGGGCGGCGCTCTTGCCGCGGGCACGGACGTGACCACGTACGGGCTTGGCATTCAGCACGTGTTCTGATCCATCTGCAACGGTCAGGAAAGGCGCCTTCGGGCGCCTTTTTTTTGGCCGGATGCTTGCGAGCGAACCGGCTTGGGATACCATCTGCAAACGGAAGAAACGGACAATCTCGGTCGCAGTATGGAATTCTCGCCCGGCGGGCGCTTTGATCTGGATCGGTGTATCTCGAACCTCGACACGGTAGTGCGCGTCCTGTTCGGAGAACCCGTCGCACGCAGGCCCAGCCCGGCCGATGGGACTCCCGAGGACAATCTGGAGGAGGCGGCACGTCGCCAGGCAGCGGCGCTGATGCGAGTCAACCACTGCGGCGAGGTCTGCGCGCAGGCGCTCTACCAGGGTCAGGCGCTTGCGTCTTCGAACGAGGTGGTGAGGAGGGCGCTCGACAAGGCGGCGCGCGAGGAGAGCGACCATCTGGCCTGGAGCGCCGAGCGTGTGCGGGAGCTCGACGGCCGCCTGAGCGTGCTGAACCCGCTCTGGTACGCAGGTTCATTTGCGCTGGGATACGTGGCCGGACGGCTCGGTGAAGACTGGAACCTGGGATTCCTCGCGGAAACCGAGCGCCAGGTCGAGCAACACCTGGACGGACACCTGGACCGGCTTGGGGATCGCGACACGAAGACGCGCGCGGTCATCGAGGGCATGCGGCGCGAGGAAGCGGAGCACCGGCGTACCGCCGAGAGACTCGGCGCACGCGAGCTACCCAACGCGGCGCGCGTCGCGATGCGCCTGGCCGCGCGAGTCATGACGACCTTGTCGTATCGGATCTAGAGCTTCCTACTCGGCTACGATCTCGTAGTCGTGCGAGATGTCGGCCGTCTTGCCGAGCATGATCGAGGCGGAGCAATACTTGTTGTGGGAGAGCTTGATCGCGCTTTCCACCAGAGACGGCTTCAAGTCTTTTCCCCGCACGACGAAATGCATGTGAATCTTTGTGAACACCTTGGGATCCGTACCCGCGCGCTCGGCGGTCAGCCGTACCTCGCAGGCTGAGACCTGCTGGCCACTTTTCCTCAGGATCACCACCACGTCGTACGCGGTGCAGCCTCCCGTGCCGGCAAGGACTGTCTCCATCGGTCGCGGCCCGAGGTTGCGTCCTCCCCCGTCGGGCGCGCCATCCATTACAAAGGCGTGGCCGCTTTCGGTTTCTGCTACAAAGCTCATGCCCTCGGGACCGATCCACTTTACTTTGCATTCCATCTCGTCTTTCCTTTGCCAAGAGCGAAGCTGGGAGAAGCGCCCGTAACGCATTGAATATGAATACGTATTCTATGCGATTGGCGCCATATTGTCGCATTGCGGCAAATAATTCTTGCACTGCACAAACGCGGCCTTATAATGTGCTGGTGATGGGCGTCAAGCGCCCAATCTCCTCCACCCTCCTCCTTTGGTGGATCTTCGGCGCAGCTTTCCAAGCTGCGCTTTTTTTTGGTTGGCTGGTGCTCTGCAACTGAGTTTGACACGTTGCTACTTGTTCAATAAAATCACGCGCTTCCGCTGGATTCCAGCCCGCAAGATCCTGTCTATGACCACATTCTCGGCAAAGCCGCACGAAGTCAAGCGCGACTGGTACTTGGTTGACGCGAGCGGCAAGGTGCTCGGAAGGCTTGCCGCAGAAATTGCGCGCCGCTTGAGGGGCAAGCACAAGCCCGAGTTTACCCCCCACGTAGACCTCGGCGATTACATCGTCGTGGTCAATGCGGGGAAGCTTCGCGTTACTGGCAACAAGAGCGAGGCCAAGGTTTATTACCGCCATAGCACCTACCCTGGCGGTGTGTACGCGACCACGTTCGGTAAGATGCAGGCGCGGTTTCCCACGCGCGCCCTAGAAGTTGCAGTTAAAGGTATGTTGCCCAAAGGGCCGCTTGGATACGCGATGCTGAAGAAGCTGAAAGTCTATCCAGACGGCCGGCACCCACACTCGGCTCAACAGCCGAAGGCTTTGGAGATCAACGCATGATCGGGCAGTACTACTACGGGACCGGGCGGCGGAAGAGCGCTGTAGCTCGGGTGTTCATCAAACCGGGGAAGGGCGATTTCATTGTCAACGATCAGCCTGCGAACGAGTACTTTGCGCGGGAGACGGGACAGATGGTCGTGCGTCAGCCGCTCGTGTTGACGGAAAAGTTGACGCAGTTCGACGTCATGGTCAACGTGACAGGCGGGGGCGAATTTGGGCAGGCGGGTGCCGTGCGCCACGGACTGACGCGTGCGCTGATCGAGTACGATCCGACACTCAAGCCCCTGCTGAGCAAGGCAGGGCTTGTAACCCGGGACGCGCGCGAGGTCGAGCGAAAGAAGGTCGGGCTGCACAAAGCGCGGCGGCGCAAGCAATATTCCAAACGCTGATGTTCGAAGGATCGCACAGGAAAGCCGCCCTAGGGCGGCTTTTTTGTTTGCAGTTGTGTGGGGCGGGAATGTTCCCCGCGCTGCCGAATCCAAGCTGAGGTCGAATGATCAAGATCGGGATCGTAGGAGGAACGGGCTACACGGGAGTCGAGCTGTTGCGCATCCTCGCGCGGCATCCGGAATCCGAGCTCGTCGCGATCACGTCCCGCAAGGAGGCCGGCATCCCGGTCGCAGACCTCTTCCCAAGCTTGCGCGGCCTTGTCGACCTCCCGTATTCGGATCCTGCAAGAGCCGATCTTGCCAAGGCCGACTTGGTATTTTTCGCGACGCCCAATGCCGTCGCTATGGGTGAAGCGAAAACGCTCTTGCAGGCCGGCGTGAGAGTCGTGGATCTGTCAGCCGATTTTCGAATCCAGAACCTGGCTGAGTGGGAGAAATGGTACAAGGTCAAGCACGCGGCGCCCGAGCTTCTCCCGGAAGCCGTGTACGGCCTTCCGGAGGTGAATCGCGAGAAGATTAAGGCGGCACGTCTGGTCGCCAACCCGGGCTGCTATCCAACCGCCGTTCAACTCGGCTTGCTGCCCTTGCTGGAAGCAGGCGTAGTCGATGTCTCCAGGTTGATCGCGGACGCGAAGTCGGGCGTCAGTGGCGCCGGTAAGAGAACTGAAGAGCATCTGCTTTTTTCCGAGGCGTCGGACAATTTCAAGGCGTACGGGGTTGCGGGCCATCGCCACTGGCCGGAGATCTTGCAGGGACTTGACGTAGCTGCGGGGAGGAAGGTCGGTTTGACGTTCGTCCCGCACTTGGTGCCGATGATTCGGGGCATCCACGCGACGTTGTATGCCGAGGTAACAAAGGCCGCGGATTTTCAGCGAATCTACGAGGAGCGCTATCGAAACGAGCCCTTTGTGGATGTGCTTCCAGGTGGAAGCGAACCCGACACCCGCTCGGTGCGTGCTGCGAACAGTTGCCGCATCGCGGTCCATCGACCGCATGGTCGAGACACGTTGGTCGTGCTTTCCGTAATCGACAATCTGGTCAAAGGGGCATCGGGGCAGGCGGTGCAGAATATGAATATCATGTTCGGGTTGGAGGAGACCATGGGTCTCTCTCATCCAGCGGTTGTGCCCTGACCCGGCGCAGGATCGAATGCTCAAACTGCTCAAGCAATTCCGCCAGCGATTCGGAATCTCGGCGCCGAGGATGACCGTGCAGACGCACGTTGCCTGGTATTGGCGCTGGTTGGGGATGCTCGTGTTTCTTTCGCTCGCCCTTGCTCTCGCCGCGTGGATGTACGACGCGGGGCGCCGGTTCGCTGGTTTCGACCGCAGCGAGCTGCAAAATGAGTTTGGCCGCCTTCGCGAATCGATGTCCCGACTCGAAAGCGAGGCAGCGAGGTTGCGCTCGATCGCGAACGCCAGCGAATCCCGCCTGAAGATCGAGCAGACGGCGCAGATCCAGCTCGCCGCACAGGTAAAGACGCTGGAAGACGAAAACAACCGTCTCAAGGAAGATCTTGCTTTCTTCGAGAACCTAGTTCCGGCTGAGCGGCGCGGCGACAAGGTCAGCATTCATCGCTTCAAGGTGGAGCGCGATGTGCTCCCTGGAGAGTTTCGCTACCGCTTGCTTGTGCTCCAGGGAGGAAAGCTTGATCGCGAGTTCCATGGATCCCTGCAGCTTGTGGTGGAAATGCAACAGGAAGGTAGGGATGCTACAATGATAATTCCGGAGACAAGCGATACGAGCACTGCATTCAAGCTCAACTTCAAGTACTTTCGCCGAGTTGAGGGAACATTTCGGGTTCCGGCGGGAGCCAAAGTGCGTACCATACAGGCGCGCATCTTGGAGAACGGGTCCGGCGAGGCCCGTGCCAGCCAGAACGTCAACCTTTCTTAGTGCGTAGGTGACGCTATGTTTCGCAAGCAGCCAAGCAAGCCGCAAAATCGCATCGATAGCCTGATTGGCGTTGGAACGAAGATCGAAGGTAACATCAACTTTACCGGCGGCCTGCGCGTTGACGGTGAAGTAATCGGTAACGTGACCGCGGTATCCGACGAACCCTCGACCCTGGTGCTCAGCGAAAAGGCCCGAATCGAAGGCGAGATCAGCGTCTCGCATCTCGTGGTGAACGGCGAGATCTCGGGGCCGGTCTACGTGGCCGAATTCCTCGAACTCCAGTCGCGCTCGCGAGTCAAAGGCGATGTGCACTACAACAGCCTGGAGATGCATCTCGGGGCCATAGTCGAGGGGCACTTGGTGCACCGCTCCGGCGAATCTGAGTCAAAGACCGTGGAGCTCAAGCTGGCGACGAGCAAGCCCACTGGGTAGCGTCAAGAGATGAACTTCGACTTGAAGGCCGGTACCGGAATCCTCACATGGAGGACTCGGACCGGATTTGGAACAGGAGCAATGGCATGAATGCAGTTGCGGAAGCACCAGCGCCGTTGGTCTTTACCGACAGCGCGGCAAACAAGGTAAAGCAGCTGATCGACGAGGAAGGCAATGCCGAGTTGAAGCTGCGTGTATTCGTCACGGGCGGCGGTTGCTCCGGATTTCAGTACGGTTTCACCTTCGACGAAGTGAAGAGTGACGACGATACCGTGATGGAGAAGAATGGCGTGATGCTGCTCATCGACCCTATGAGCTACCAATACCTGGTCGGCGCCGAGATCGACTATTCCGAAGGCCTCGAGGGCGCGCAATTCGTCATCAAGAACCCCAACGCGACGAGTACTTGCGGCTGCGGGTCGTCTTTCTCCGCTTAGGTCGGTCGAAGGTCTTGAGAGACGGGGGCGTCAGCCCCCGTCTTGCTTTTTGAGTGTCGCAGCGGTGCACGCTAGTCTCGATCATGCGGCGCATATCGAGCCCAGCACGCGCGCATTCCTTGCGCCGGTCACCTCGGGAAGGTTCGCCGTTTCGCCCTTCACCCGGCGCTGTGCGAGCCAGGCAAAGGCCATCGCTTCCACCCAGTCAGGGTGAATGCCGAGCTGAAGCGTGGAGGCTACCGGGACGTCCGGCAACGCTCGGGCGATCCGTCTGACCAGGTCGGAGTTGCGTGCGCCGCCGCCGCACAGGTAAACCTCGCTCGCGCCGGAGCAGAATCTGGCAATGGCGCTGGCGATGCTGCGCGCGGACAGCTCGGCTAGAGTGGCCTGCACGTCTTCGGCCTTGTGTCGCGCGACGCCGAACCGACGCAACCAAGCCAGGTTGAAATGGTCGCGTCCCGTGCTCTTTGGCGGGGAGCGGTGGAAGTAGGGATCGGCGAGCAAATCCCCGAGCAGAGGCTGCAGCGGACGCCCGCGCGACGCGAATCTGCCACCCCGATCGAAGTCCTTACCGAGCCTCCATGCTATCCATGCATCGAGGAGAACATTGCCAGGGCCGGTATCGAAACCCTTTACCTTTCCGCGGGGAGGCAGGCTGGTAAGGTTGGCGATGCCCCCCAGGTTGACGACCACGCGATGCACGCGTTCACTCCGGAAAACGGCGGCGTGAAACGCAGGGACCAGAGGCGCTCCCTGACCGCCGGCCGCGATATCGGCGCTGCGAAAGTCAGCGACAACCGGTATTCCAAGGCGATCCGCAAGCACTGCGGGACTGCCAAGCTGCACCGTGTAGCCCGATTGCGGCCGGTGGCGCACTGTTTGACCGTGGCAGCCGATCGCGCGGACCAGCCCCGGCGGGATGCGGCATTTCCTCAGCAGGCGGCTCGCCGCCGTGGCGTAGAGTCCGGAGAGTCGAATTCCTGCGAGCGATGCCCGATGCAGCTCATCACGGGACGGAGCCTGTAGGTCGAACAGGACGGCCTTCAGCGCTTTTGGATAGGGCAAGAACTCGGTGCCGAGCAGCACAGGCCGGGATCGCAGATCGACAAGGGCGGCATCTACGCCGTCGAGACTCGTACCCGACATCAAGCCGATGTAGAGCTCGGAGGGCCTGCGCTGCAGGGAACCGCTCACTCTAGCAGGGCGAGCTCGCTGTTCTTGAGGAGATCAAGTCGCGCAAGGAGTGGGTCCGCCGCGCGTTTGAAGCCCGGCAGTTCGATCTCCAAGAGCGGCTGTGCGGACTGGAACGTCATGGTGAGGGGATTACGATTCTGATCGTGCGCGCGGAACTCGTAGTGAAGGTGAGGACCCGTGGCCCAGCCGGTTTGCCCTACGTAGCCGATGGTCTCTCCCTGCCCGACGCGCTTGCCCGGCTTCAACCCTCGGGTGAAGTCTCGCAGGTGAGCGTAGTAGGTGCTGTACCCTCCGTGGTGCCTGAGCACGATCAGGTTGCCGTATCCGGCTCGGCGCCCAGCGAATGCGACGACACCGTCACCGGTGGCCTTGACCCTTGTGCCGGCCGGCGCCCCATAGTCGACCCCTTGATGCGCCCGCCACTGCTGGAGAATCGGATGGCGACGGAAACCAAACCCGGAAGTGACGCGCGAGAATTCCAGGGGCGAGCGCAGGAACACCTTGCGCAGATTCTCCCCATCGGGCGTGTAGTATCCGCCCCTCCCCGAAGCGTCCTGGAACCAGACCGCGCGAAACGTCTGCTTCCGATTGGAGAACTCCGCCGCGAGCACCCTGGCAGACCGCACTGTGCGTCCGTCAAGACGAACTGTTTCGAAGACCACCGCAAAGCGATCTCCGCGACGAAGGTCCCGGTGAAAATCGACGTCGCCCCCAAAAATGTCCGCAAGCTGGATCGCGATGCTATCGGGAATTCCCGCGGAATCGGTGGCGGCGAAGAGGGAAGTCCTGATCTCGCCTGATTTCATCTCGATTCCGCGTGTCAGTTCCACCTGTTGCTCGAGCGTCTGGAATCCGTCCCCCAGGCGATCGAGCGAAAGCACGGTATCTCTATCGGTGAGGTACCACAGGGAGCGCAGCTTCCCGGCTTGATCGACTTTCGCCTGCACGGTCGTGCCTGGAGGCAAGAGGCGGAACGGCCGCATCGCGCGCGGCGAGTGTCGGATTGTCTCGGCGTCCGCTTCATCGGCCCCGAGCCGGCCGAGCAGCGCGGCGGGCGCTTCGTTGCGCCTGGATACCGCTTCGCGGAAGTAGATGCTCAGCCCGGACTCTCCGATCGGCGCCGGGGAGAGCGACAGCGGTTCGACAATAAGTTGCAGGGGAACGGCGTCGGACTCCTGATGAACAGTGCCGAAAGCGGCCACCCCGCCGAAAAGCGGCACCGCGACTGCCGCCGCGAGCCAGCGAAGGCGTCTTCCTCCGGAGCGCGTTACAATTCCCCCCTTGCTGTTGCTATCCATGTGTCGCCGCGGGTTAAAACCAAAAAAGTCTAACAAATAACCGCCAGGCAGGCCATTCCCCAGGAAACTCATGAGTGATATCGACAACCAGCTGAGACTTATTAAGCGCGGCTGCGATGAATTGATCGTCGAGTCCGAGTTGCGCGAAAGGCTCACAAGCGGCCGCCGTTTGCGGGTGAAGCTGGGCATGGATCCGACCGCGCCCGATCTGCATCTCGGGCACACGGTGGTGATAAACAAGTTGCGTCAGTTCCAGGATCTGGGCCACCAGATCCAGTTCCTCATCGGCGATTTCACCGGCATGATCGGTGATCCGAGCGGAAAGAACGAAACGCGCCCGGCGCTCTCCCGGGAGCAGGTACTGCACAACGCGAAGACCTACCAGGATCAGGTGTTCAAGATTCTCGATGCCAATCGCACGGAGATTCTCTTCAACTCCAGATGGTCCGAAGAGCTGGGGGCGGCGGGAATGATCCGTCTCGCGGCGACCTGGACGGTCGCGCGGATGCTCGAGCGCGACGACTTCGCCAAGCGCTATGCCGCCCGCCAGCCGATCGCAGTCCACGAGTTCCTCTATCCGCTGATGCAGGGCTATGACTCCGTCGCGATGAAATCCGACGTCGAGCTCGGGGGGACCGACCAGAAGTTCAATCTCCTGGTGGGGCGCGAGCTCCAGAAGCACTACCGCCAGCGACAGCAGTGCATCCTGACTATGCCGCTCCTCGAAGGGCTCCGCGGGGGCGAGAAGATGTCGAAGTCCCTGGGCAACTACGTTGGGATCAATGAGCCGCCCGAAACGATATTCGGGAAGCTGATGTCGATCTCCGACGAGCTGATGTGGCGCTACATAGAGCTGCTGTCCTTCCAGCCCATGGAGGCCGTGGACAAGTGGAAGGGGGAAGTCGCCGAAGGCGGGAACCCGCGCGACATCAAGGTGCGCTTCGCGAGCGAAATCGTGGCACGCTTTCACGGTGCTCGGGCCGCCGAGCAGGCGATCGCCGATTTCGAGGTGCGATTCAGGCGCGGCGACCTGCCCGACAACATTCCCGAAGTGACCGTCAAGGTCCCGGACGAGGCGAGAAAGCCCGCCGGGCGAGTCGCGGAAATAGCGATCGCGAAGGTCCTCAAGGAATCGCAGCTGGTCGCCAGCGCCTCGGAGGCGCTGCGGATGATCGAGCAGGGCGGCGTGCGCATCAACGGTGAGAAGGTCATTGACAAGGGACTGGTCGTCCGCCGGGGTGACACCGTCGTGCTGCAGGTCGGCAAGCGCAAGTTCGCTCGGGTCACCCTCGCCTGACGCGAGGCAACCCCGGTTCCGAAGCCCCCCATTTGCCTGGCGATGATGTTGTGTTATGGTGCCGGCAGAAGAAAAATAATCGGCAAGATTCAGCTGCACTGAAAAAGGGGGAGTCATGACACGCATCAACAAGTCCGTTCTATCGCTCGCGGTGGCGGGTATTTTCGGTGGCGGGGCCTCGCAAGCGTATGCCTCGGCCTTTGCCCTGATCGAGCAGAGCGCAAGCGGGCTGGGTAATGCCTACGCTGGCGCCGCCGCCGTGGCGGAAGACGCAAGCACGGTCTACTACAACCCGGCAGGAATGACTCTGCTAAAGGGACCGACGAATCTCTCCCTCGGGTTTGCCTACATCAACATCTCGGAGAAATTCACCGATTCAGGCTCTCTAGCTTCGGGGGTGGGACTCAACTTGGCCGGGGTAAACAATGAACCACGACCTTTGGGGGGAACAGGCGGCGACGCGGGCGGCCCGGCCTTCGTACCGAACTTCTATGTCGCGGGGGATATCGCGCCCGACTGGAAATTCGGCCTCGGCATCAGCGTTCCGTTCGGACTCAAGACCCATTACGAGGGAGATTGGCTCGGGCGCTTCCAGGCGGTCAAATCAGAGTTGACTACGCTGAACATCAATCCGTCGGTGGCCTGGAAGGTGAACGACATGCTCTCGCTCGGGGGGGGCGTGAGCTATCAGGAGATCGACGCGGAGCTCTCCCAGAACGCGAACTATGTGGCGGCGGCGTTTGCGGCAGCCGGCGGCGTGGCCGGGTTGCCCGGCAGTGCTACCTTCGCAAATACGGTCCCTGCCGCAAATGCCGAAGGGCGGGTAACGATCAGCGGCAGCGACGGCGCCTGGGGCTTCAACCTGGGAGCGATGATCCAGGCCACTCCGGATACGCGGATCGGCATTACGTACCGCTCGGCGATCAAGTATCACGTCACGGGATCGGCCAGTTTCGACAACGCGCCCGCGCAGCTGGGGAGCCTGAGCACCGGCGTCAGCCTGGACATCAAGATGCCGGACTCAGCCTCGATCGCACTCCAGCAGAAGCTGGGCTCGAGCTGGACCGTGCTCGCCGACGCGACCTGGACCGGCTGGTCCAAGATCAAGGACCTGACGATCATACGATCAAACGGGACAGTCTTGAGCAGCGCGCCGGAGAACTTCAAGGACACCTATCGCTACGGCGTGGGCGTGATATACCGCCATAGCGACGCGTGGTCGTTCAAGGCGGGCGCTGCCGTCGACCAGACGCCGGTCAACGACACTGACCGTACCCCGCGGCTTCCGGATCAGGATCGCACCTGGATCTCGTTCGGCGCCAAGTACGGCATATCGAATGACACGACCCTCGACGTCGGATACGCGCACTTGTTGGTCAAGGATGCATCGATCAACCAGAACGCCGGGAGTACGACCGCCAGCGGCCTGATCCTCGGTTCCTACAAGGCCTCGATCGACATTTTCGGACTGCAGCTCGCCCACCGTTTCTAGCCGCATATCGGGCAAATCCATTCGGCGCGTCGCTTGACGCGCCGAAGTTCTTTCCGATCCGCTCGACACCGCGCGTTCAGCTCGGGCGCGCGCGCTTGAGAATGGGCTCGCAGGATGTGGCGGGCGGCAAGGTTCCGAAAGCCCGGCCCCCGTCGCGCTCGAGGCGCGAGGCACAGAACGCGTCCGCGGCCTCCGGCAGGGCATGGCGCTCCATGAGGCTCGCCTGAAGGGCCACCGCGACGGTCTCGACGATACGCCGCGCCTCGAACTCCGATTCGCCGCCGCCCTTGAACAATTGCGGGATAGCGGCGGCTGCGTTGCGCGAGCGCGCACCTCCGCGGCGGATCTCCTCGAGGAGGGCCTCGAGACTCTCCGGCGCGCGCTCGAGCGAGCGCAGCGCATCCAGGCAGATGACGTTACCTGACCCCTCCCAGATCCCGTTCAGCGGCGCTTCCCTGTAGAGCCGCGCAAGGGGCGCCTCCTCCACGTAGCCATTGCCGCCCAGGCATTCCATCGCCTCTGCGACAAAGGCGGGCAGGCGCTTGCAGAGCCAGTACTTGGCTATCGGGGTCATGAGGCGCATCAGGGCCCGCTCGCGCGGATCCTCTTCCGCGCGGTCGAAAGCGCGAGCCAGGCGGAAGGCCAGCAGGGTGGCGGCCTCGGTTTCGAGAGCCAGATCGGCGAGGACGTTCTGCATCAGGGGTTGCTCGGCAAGGCGGCGTCCGAAGGCGTGGCGATGCATGGCATGGTGCAGCGCCTGGTTGAGCGCCGCCCGCATCATCCCGGCCGAGGCGACGACGATGTCGAAGCGCGTGAGATGTGCCATTGCGATGAGGGTCGCGATGCCTCGACCCTCCTCTCCGATGATTCGGGCGCGCGTTCCGCGATACTCGATCTCCGAGGAGGCGTTCGAGCGGTTGCCGCACTTGTCCTTGAGACGCTGGATGAGAAAGGGATTGCGGGTGCCATCCTGCAGCGAGCGCGGGACGAAGAAGCAGGTGAGTCCAGCGCCGGTAGTGGCGAGCGTGAAGAAGGCGTCGCTCATCGGCGCTGAGCAGAACCACTTCTGCCCGCTCAGCTCGTAGTCGCCGCCACCGCCGGCGGGCGTGGCGCGTGATAGATTCGTACGAAGATCGGATCCCCCCTGTCGCTCGGTCATTGCCATGCCGATCGTGACCGCGCGCTTTTGTGCCAGGGGGAGTGGTCGCGGGTCGTAGTCGCATGCCAGAAGCTTGGACTCCCACTCGGCCGCGAGATCGGGGTCGTTGCGCAGGACCTTGACCGAGGCGAAGGTCATCGTGACCGGGCAGGCCACCCCGTTCTCGCCCTGGTTCCAGAGATAGTTGAGCGCGGCGCGAGCGACCCATGCGCCGGCTCTTTTCTCGGTCCAGGCCAGGGAGTGCAGCCCGGCGCGGAACGCGAGAGCCATCAACTCGTGATACGCCGGGTGATACTCGACCGAGTCGATGCGGTTGCCGAAGCGATCGTGGGTCCTCAGTTCTGGGGAAAATCGGTTCGCCTGCGCGGCGAGCACTTGCATGCGCTCGCTCCCGACGAGCTCCCCGATTTCATTCGCGCGCGGGAAAATCCATCCGCCCCCTTCGCGCTCGACGGCTTCCCGGAGAGTTCGGTCACCCGACCAGGCGTTGAAACCGGCCAGGGGCGGGGGTTGATTCGTCGAATCGGCGCTAGGCTGGATCGCAGGCGTCTCGCGCATGCTGCATACTGTAATGAAAGCGGTCTCGACTCGACAAAATAGCACGCCACTGGAAGGAAAAGACAAGGACATGGCCGACACAGCAAAGGAAATCGCAACGCTCGCCGGGGGGTGTTTCTGGTGTCTGGAGGCTGTATTCGACGACCTGAAGGGTGTGGCCTCGGTCGAATCCGGGTATATGGGTGGGAGCACGGGAAAGCCGACCTACGAGGAAGTCTGCTCCGGGAACACTGGCCACGCCGAGGTGGTCCGCATCACCTTCGACCCCGGCGTCGTGTCGTTTAAGGAGATTCTGGAGGTGTTCTTCGTGATTCACGATCCGACGACCCTCAACCGCCAGGGCAATGACGTCGGAACGCAGTACCGGTCAGCGATCTTCTACCATTCCGCCGAACAGAAGGCCGCGGCGGAACAGGCCATAGCGAACCTGAATTCGGCCAGGATCTACGACGATCCCATCGTTACCGAGGTTGTGGCCGCTTCATCGTTCCACGCGGCCGAGGACTACCATCAGGAATACTTCCGGCGCAACCCCGCGCAGCCATATTGTGCGTACGTCGTGAGGCCGAAGGTCGCGAAATTCCGAAAGCACTTTCTGGAAAAGCTGAAAAAATGAACTGCACCCGAATGTCTGCGGTCCGGTCCGGAGCGCGTGGCTCCGGACCGGCCGCAGCCCATTCGTAACCCGCTCAGGGCGCGTTGTTCAGGGGAAAAACCAAGCTGCCGCGGGGTTCGGGGCAGGTCCTGCCCCGGGCGCGACCGTTACGGAAGACGCTTTAAGCGCCATCTCCGTCACAGCGCTGCCGGTTCGCCGCAGCTTGCCCGGCTGTTCCCAGCCCTGCTTCTCTCGACCGCGGTATTTGCGGTCGGGCGGGTCTCAGCGACGTCGCCTATCTACTTCTTCTTTTTCTTCGCTGCTTTCTTGGCTTTTCTCTTCTTCGCCATCACTAGCCTCCATCAAAAGTTAAAGAAGCAAGCACAGCGCCCGTTCCAGTTGCGGCGGGCGATTCGACCGTCGGGGCAAGCCCGGCAGCGAATCCTTGCGTCGCTCTACGTAGCGAGCGACTGAAAAATTTTCTTTTTACCGCGCTAACCTTGCATGTTCCGCAAGATTTCCATCTACAGCGGCAAAAATTTTCAGGAGCATTGCACATAATAAGCAAAGCAGCAAGAAGTATTTCGCAGCGAAACTACCGCGTCGCTCGAGCAAACTCTCATCGATTCGAAAAGTGTTGGCGCCGGATCCGTGCGAACCGCAACTTCGCAGCTGCGCTGGTTGCGAAAGTGCAGACACATCTCGCGAGCATATCGAGGCGTGATGTCGGCAGCTCTTTGGAGTAGCGGTGAACGCAAGCCGATCGCAAATCGCGCCGCGGGATTGGTGGGCGAGGTTGGCTGAAGGCGCGCTGACGAAGCGGATTTCGATTGAACGCGCCTTCGCGGCGATCGTTGCGAGACTCGGCCGGCGTGCGTTCAAGACACGCGTCTCCGGGCGGCATGTTCGGCGCGCACACCTAGGTACACCGCGGCCCGCATAGTCGAGTACGGTGTCCCTGGCGCACACCGCTGGCCGACGCGGAGAGATCACGGAGAACACCGGTCGCGAGTATGCGAAAGATTCGTAAGATTATGAATTTGCGCGAAGATTTCTCTGTCATATTTCCGGGCGGCTTGTAACATTTTTGAAATACTAGCCGCATACCATGCATGGGCTTTACATCGTTTCCCACCGAATTCCTTATCGGGAGGTTTCATGCAACTCATCCGCTATTTGAGAACCAGCCTGCTTGCGCTGTCGGCTCTCGCGCTGGGCACGGCGAGCTATTCGGGCATGGCTGCCGACATTACTGGAGCGGGAGCGACTTTTCCCTATCCAATCTATGCAAAGTGGGCTGATGCCTATAAACAAAAGACAGGCATCGGGTTGAATTACCAGTCGATCGGTTCGGGCGGCGGGATCAAGCAGATCCGCTCCAAGACCGTTGACTTCGGCGCCTCGGACATGCCTCTCAAGCCCGAGGACCTCGAGAAGGACGGCCTGATGCAGTTCCCGACCGTGGTCGGCGGTGAGGTTCTGGTAGTGAATCTTGAAGGTATCAAGGCAGGCGAGATGAAGCTGACCGGCAAGCTGGTTGCCGACATCTATCTGGGCAAGATCACCAAGTGGAACGACCCACAGATCGCCAAGATGAATCCGGGCTTGAAGCTGCCCGATCAGAGCATCACTGTCGTCCATCGCTCGGACGGCTCGGGGACGACCTTCATTTTCACGAACTATCTCTCGAAGGTGAGCCCGGAATGGAAGGAAAAGGTCGGCGCTGACGTCTCGGTATCGTGGCCTGCCGCCTCGGACGCGGGCGGCAAGGGCAATGAAGGCGTGGCCTCGTTCGTGCAACGCATCAAAGGCGCGATCGGCTACGTCGAGTATGCCTACGCCAAGCAGAACAACATGGTCTATACGCAGCTCCAGAATCGCGCCGGAAACTTCCTCATGCCCAACGACAAGACGTTTCAGGCCGCCGCAGCCGGAGCCGATTGGAAGAATGCTCCCGGTTTCTACGAGATCCTGACGGATGAGCCGGGCGCGAACAGCTGGCCGATCGCGGGTGCGACCTTCATCCTGATGCACAAGTCTCAGCCGAGCGCTGAGCGGGCAAAGGAAGTGCTCAAATTCTTCGATTGGGCGTACGCAAACGGCGATGCGATGGCCTTGGAGCTTGTCTACATTCCGCTTCCCGACTCCGTGGTGAACCAGATCCAGGCCGCGTGGAAGGCCAACATCAAGGATCAAACCGGCAGGTCCGTCTGGTAACGGCGGAAGACACCGCGAGCGTCCGGAACGACTAGAATGAGCGCTGTCGCAGATACGATAGAAGGGCTTCCAGGCCCCTCCGACATCTCCACAGTGTCTAGATCGATTCCGGACGCAAGTTTGCGTAGGCACTACCGGCTCGACCAGGCGTTTCGCCTTGCTACGCGGTTCTTTGCCCTCCTGGTGCTAACGCTGCTGGCGGGGATCATCGCCTCTCTGGTCCTGGGGAGCATCCCGGCCATGAAGGCTTTCGGTCTCGGGTTTCTTACCAGCGCGGACTGGAATCCGGTGACCGAGAAGTTTGGCGCGCTGGTGCCCATTGTCGGCACGCTGGTCACCTCGTTCATCGCTCTCCTCATCGGGATTCCCGTGAGCTTTGGCATCGCGCTCTTTCTCACCGAGCTGTCGCCGCCATGGCTGCGCCGCCCGCTCGGCACCGCAATCGAGCTCCTTGCCGCTATTCCGAGCATCATCTACGGCATGTGGGGCCTGTTCGTTTTCGCGCCGGTGTTCGGCGATCACGTGGAACCTCTGTTGTCGAACACGCTGGGGACGCTGCCCGTGCTTGGCGCGCTGTTTCGCGGCGCCCCGACGGGTATAGGCATCCTGACCGCCGGAATCATCCTCGCTATCATGGTGATTCCATTCATCGCCTCGGTCATGCGCGACGTGTTCGAGATCGTCCCGGCGGTGCTGAAAGAATCTTCCTACGCTCTCGGGTCGACGACGTGGGAAGTGGTATGGCACGTGGTGCTCCCCTACACCAAGGTCGGTGTTGTCGGTGGGGTGATGCTCGGCCTGGGGCGTGCGCTCGGCGAGACCATGGCGGTGACGTTCGTGATCGGTAACGCGCACAAGCTGAGCCCCTCGCTGCTCGCCCCCGGAAGCAGCATCGCCTCGGCTCTAGCCAACGAATTCACCGAGGCGGTCGGCGACCTTTACCTCTCGTCCCTGATCGAGCTGGGATTGATCCTGTTCTTGATCACCTTCGTCATACTCGCGCTGTCCAAGCTGCTGTTGATGCGGCTCGCGAAGTTCGAAGGGCAGAAGACCTGACGGGTCCTGCCGAAGCCAATGAGCCTCTACACCCGGCGGCTGCTGATCAATCGGTTCAATCTCTTCGTCTCTCTTTTGGCGATGGTCTTCGGCCTCTTCTGGTTGGGCTGGATCCTTTACACTCTGTTGGCGGCCGGGTTCGGCGCGCTCGGGCCGGACCTGATCCTGAAAATGACTCCGCCGCCGGGGAACTCCGGCGGTTTGCTCAACCCCATCGCGGGCAGCTTGCTCATGGCCGCCTTGGGGACGCTGATCGGCACGCCGATCGGAATCATGGCCGGGATATACCTGGCGGAATTCGGTAGCCGCAGCTGGCTCGCGCCGGTGACGCGCTTCATCAACGATATCCTGCTTTCGGCGCCCTCGATCGTGATCGGCCTCTTCGTCTACGAAGTCTACGTGGTGCAAGTCGGGCACTTTTCCGCTTGGGCAGGGACCTTCGCGTTGGCGCTACTCGTCATCCCGGTTGTGATCCGCACCACCGAGAACATGCTTCGCCTGGTTCCAGACAGCCTGCGCGAGGCCGCCGCGGCGCTCGGCTCGCCGCAATGGAAGGTGATCACCCTGGTGACCGTGCGTGCGGCCAAGGCGGGGATCATCACGGGGATTCTGCTCGCGATCGCCCGCATCAGCGGCGAGACGGCGCCGCTCCTTTTCACGGCGCTCAATAACCAATTCTGGTCTACGAACATGAATGCTCCGATGTCCAACCTTCCGGTGGTGATATTCCAGTTCGCGATGAGTCCCTACGACGACTGGCAGAAATTGGCCTGGGCCGGCTCGCTGATCATCACTTTCGGGGTGCTGAGTTTGAATATCATCGCCCGTACCATGGCTCGCGAGAAAACCCCGGTGTATTGATCATGAACGCCGCCGTTCTACAACAATCATCGCCCGAGACCATTGTTCAGAAGATCGAGGTGAAGAATCTCAACTTCTACTACGGCGGTTATCACGCACTGAAAAACATCAATCTTGGAATTCCCGAGAGGAAAGTGACCGCGTTCATCGGACCGTCGGGTTGCGGCAAGTCGACGCTGCTGCGCACCTTCAACCGGATGTACGCGCTCTATCCGAATCAGGAGGCGCGAGGCGAGATACTCCTCGACGGCAGTAACATCCTTTCACCGGGACAGGATCTGAACCGCTTGCGCGCAAAGGTGGGCATGGTATTCCAGAAGCCGACGCCCTTTCCGATGTCGATCTACGACAACATCGCTTTCGGCGTGCGCCTGTACGAGAGCCTTTCGTCACGCGAGATGGATGAGCGTATCGAGTGGGCGCTGCGCAAGGCGGCTCTCTGGGAAGAAGTGAAGGACAAGCTGAAGCAGAGCGGCACGAGCCTCTCCGGCGGCCAGCAGCAACGTCTGTGCATCGCGCGCGGCATCGCGGTCAAGCCAGAGGTTCTCCTCCTCGACGAACCGGCATCGGCGCTCGATCCGATCTCCACGGGCAGAATCGAGGAGCTCGTGCACGAGCTGAAGACCGACTACACCATCGTGATCGTGACGCACAACATGCAGCAGGCCGCGCGCGTTTCGGATTACACTGCCTACATGTATCTCGGGGAAATGGTGGAGTTCGGCGTCACCGATGAGGTGTTCATCAAGCCGAAGAAGAAGGAGACCGAGGATTACATCACCGGTCGCTTCGGCTGATCGGAGGCCACGATATGAGCAGCGAGCATCTTTCCAAGCAGTTCGATGCCGACCTGGAGACTCTGCGGTCCGGAGTGCTGCAGATGGGCGGCCTGGTGGAGTCCCAGATTCGTGGTGCCATCGAGGCGTTTGGCAGCGGCAACTCGGCCTTGATCGATCAGATCATTGCAAGTGAAGCCCGTGTCAACGAATGCGAAGTGCAGATCGACGACGATTGCAGCCACATCATCGTCAAACGCCAGCCCGCGGCCAGCGACCTGCGCTTGATCATGGCGATCAGCAAGACGGTGACGGATCTCGAGCGCATCGGCGACGAAGCCGAGAAGATCGCACGCATGTCCAAGCAGATCCATGAGCGCGGGCGCGCGGACCTGCACCGGTTCGCCAACATCCGCCATGCCGCCGACATCGCGCTGTCGATGCTGCGCCAGGCACTCGATGCGTTCGCGCGCCTCGACACGGCCCAGGCTGCGAGCATCATCCGGCAGGACGTAGCCATAGACACGGAGTTCCGCTCGATCCTGCGCCAGCTGATCACTTTCATGATGGAAGATCCGCGTACGATCTCGACCGCCCTGGAGATCGTCTGGATCGCAAAGGCGGTCGAGCGCATAGGCGATCACGCCAAGAACATCGCTGAGGACGTCATCTATATCGTCAAGGGCACCGACGTGCGCCACACCGCAGTCGAGGTGGTCGAGCGCGAGGCGCTCGGCTGATGCGCTCGGCGCAGATCGGGAACATGAACGGAACGGCCGTGCGTGGCGCGATTCTGGTCGTCGAGGACGAGCCCGCGATACAGGAGCTGATCGCGGTCAACCTCGAACACGCGGGACATCAGGTCCTGCGTGCGGCAAACGTTCCGGAAGCCGAGGCCCTCGTCCGGGAGGTCCTGCCGGATCTCGTGCTGCTCGACTGGATGCTGCCCGGCCCACCCGGGGTGAATTTCGCGCGCCAGTTGCGCACCGACCAACGCACCAAGGATATCCCCATCATCATGCTCACGGCGCGGGCGCAGGAGCAGGATACGGTTGCCGGGCTGGAGAGCGGTGCCGATGACTATGTGACCAAGCCTTTCTCGCCGCGAGAGCTCCTCGCCCGGATCAAGGCCGTGATGCGCCGCCGCGCGCCGCAGCTCACCGACGACGCGGTCGAGATCGCGGATCTCAGGCTCGATCCGGTCGCGCATCGCGTGAGCGCGTCGGGGGCACAGGTCACATTGGGACCGACCGAATTCAGGATGCTGCATTTTTTCATGACCCATCCCGAGCGCGTCTACAGCCGCGCTCAGCTTCTCGACGAAGTCTGGGGCGATCACGTCTTTGTCGAGGAACGCACCGTCGACGTCCACATCCGCCGCTTGAGGCAGGCGCTCGAGCCGAGCAAGCACGATTTCCTCGTGGAAACCGTGCGCGGCACCGGGTATCGCTTCAGGCGCAGCCTGCCCTAGGCTAGCTCGCCAGCGCGGCGCGCTCTTCCTTCGCCAGCGAGCGCAGCTCGAGCTTGACGCCGACCGAGCGCCATTGCTCGGTTTCCTCCTCCAGGGCGGCTTCCGTCATGGCGTGCTCTTCCAGCCAGACTCGCGGAAGGGACAGCTGAAAGCCGTTCTTCGATGGTTTGCATGCCAGGGCGGGCAATTTGATGTCGCGGCGGCTGAGGTGAAAAAGCACCGCGAGCCGAAGCGCGAGAATCAGAGCCCACTCGGCGCTGCTCTCGGGGAGGTCTTCGATCTTGGCGAGCTTTCCCCGGTGTGCGAGGACGAGCCGCGACAGACGCGATTGCTCTCTCTGGGAGAAACCCGGCATGTCGGCCTGACCGAGGACGTAGGCCGAGTGCTTGTGATACCCGGTATGCGCGATCGAGATGCCGATTTCATGGAGGCTTGCCGCCCAGCGCAGCATCGTCGTGTCCGCCTCCGAGGGCTCGCCGCTCAGATTTTCATAGATGCCCTGCGCGAGGCGCGCCACGCGCTCCGCTTGTGCCGCGTCCACTTGGTAGCGCCTCATGAACTGGCGCACGGTCGCCTCGCGCATGTCGCGGTGGCGCACGCGCCCGAGCAGATCGTAGAGCACGCCTTGGCGCAGGGCCCCGTCGGAAACCTCGACCTGCTCGATTCCGAATTCGGCAAGGGCGGCGGAGATGATGGCGATGCCGCCGGGAATGATGGCCGCACGGTCGGCGCGCAGGCCCGGCAACTCGAGCTTGTCGATCGTGCCTGCCTTGATCAGCAGGGCGCGGAGCTTCTCGAGCCCGGAAGCCGAGACCCCCTGCTCGCACAGCTCGCACTCTCTCAGGATGGAGGCGAGCGACTTGGCCGTGCCCGAGGAAGCCACGGCGTGCTTCCACCCCACGCGGCGGTACGCATCCACGATGTGCTGCAGCTCGTTCGCCGCGGCCAGCTCCGCCCGCTTGAAGCAGGACTTTTCCAGACGGCCCTCGGGGAAGAACCTCAGCGTGTAGCTCACGCAGCCCATGGAGATGCTCTCCATCAGCTCGGGCTCCAGGCCCGTCCCTATGATGAGCTCGGTGGAGCCCCCGCCGATGTCGATAACCAGGCGCCGCTCCGACGAAGCGGCGAGGCTGTGAGCGACGCCGAGGTAGATCAGGCGCGCCTCCTCGCGACCGAATATCACCTCTATAGGGAAGCCTAGCGTTGCCTCGGCTTCTGCCAGAAAGGACTCCGCGTTCTTCGCCACCCGCAGCGCGCTTGTCCCAACCGCGCGCACCGCGGAGCGCGGGAACCCGCGCAACCGCTCGGCGAAGCGGGCGAGGGCTTCGAGGGCCCGGCCCTTGGTCGCCTGATCGAAGCGCCGGTCGCGCGTGAGGCCCGCACCCAGGCGCACGGGATCGCGCAGGCTGTCGAGCAGGTAGACCTGATCGTCGACGACCCTGCCGATCTGCAGGTGGAAGCTGTTCGATCCCAGGTCGACCGCGGCCAGTGTTTCTTGTTTCACAATTGCAGCGCCGATCCTTTCCAAGGGCGAAACGAAGCTATCATAATGCCGTTGCCCGATTGTGAATGAAGGCGGCGTCCCGCCTGCCTGTAACAATTCTGCAACAAGCCGTTTCTAGAGTCGACTTTTTCGTGCTTCAGAGAACTCTTATCCCGGTCAGCAGGATCAAGCCGCAGTTCCTCGCCCGCGAGCTCGGCGTGCTGGCGTTCAACGAGCGCGTGCTCGCGCAGGCCGAGGACCGGCGGGTTCCCGTGCTGGAAAGGCTGCGCTTCCTGTGCATCCTGTCGAGCAATCTGGACGAGTTCTTCGAGATCCGGGTCGCGGAACTGAAGGAGCGCATCAGGCTCGGCAACGAGATCGAGATTCCCGGAGAAACGCTCCCCGCCGACGTATTTCCGCTGATCAGCGCGCGCGCGCACGCCATCGTGGCGGGTCAATACCGGCTGCTCAACAAGGAGATCTTGCCGCAGCTCGCCGAAGAGGGCGTGCGCTTTCTTGCCGAGCACGACTGGGCGAAGGAGCAGCGCGCATGGCTGCACAGCTATTTCATGAGGGAAATGATCCCGCTGCTGACGCCCATCGGTCTCGATCCCTCGCATCCGTTCCCCCGCGTGCTCAACAAGAGCCTGAATCTCGCGGTTCAGCTCGAGGGCCGCGATGCTTTCGGACGCAACTCCGGCACTGCGATCGTCCAGGCGCCTCGCGCGCTGCCCAGGGTGATCCAGCTGCCGAAGGGCATCGCCGGAAAGGGGCACGCCTTCGTGCTGCTGACTTCCATCCTCCAGGCCTTCGTTCAGGCCCTGTTCCAGGGCATGACGGTGCGCGGATCGTACCCCTTCCGGGTCACGCGCAACAGCGACTTGTTCCTGGACGAGGAGGAGATCAAGAACCTGCGCACCGCCCTCGCCGGCGAGCTTTCGCAGCGCCATTTCGGGGACTCCGTGCGGCTCGAGGTCGCCGAGAACATGCCGACGGAACTCGAGCAGTTTCTGCTCGAGCAGTTCCAGCTCGCCAACGACGACCTGTACCGCGTGGACGGCCCGGTCAACCTGGTGCGCCTGATGCAGATTCCCGACATGGTGGACGCGCCGAAGCTGAAGTTTCCGGCCTTCGTGCCCGGACTTCCCCGCCAGCTGGAGAAGGCTTCCGACCTGTTTCGGGCCATCCGCAAGGGAGACGTCCTTCTGCACCATCCTTTTCAATCCTTCGGTCCGGTGATCGACTTCCTCGAGCAGGCGGTCGAGGATCCCAGCGTCGTCGCCATCAAGCAGACCGTCTACCGCACCGGGACCGACTCGGTGCTGATGAAGTACCTGATCGATGCCGCCCAGCGAGGCAAGGAAGTCACCGTGGTCGTGGAGCTGCTCGCGCGCTTCGACGAGGAGGCGAATCTCAACTGGGCGGCGAAACTCGAGGAGGTCGGCGCCCACGTCGTCTACGGAGTGGTCGGATACAAGACGCACGCCAAGATGTCGCTGGTGGTGCGCCGCGAAGAAGGCAGGCTGCGGCGCTACGTCCATCTTTCTACGGGAAACTACCACCCGCGCACCGCGAAGCTCTACACGGACTTCGGACTGCTGACCGCGGACGAGAAGATCTGCCAGGACGTCAACGAGGTCTTCAAGCAGCTCACCGGCCTGGGGCGCGCGCGGCGCCTCCACCACCTTTGGCTCTCGCCCTTCTCGCTTCACGACCGGATTATTTCCGCCATCAAGCGCGAAGCCAACCATGCGCGGGCCGGCGAGCGCGCGCACATCATCGCGAAGATGAACTCCCTGATCGAGCCCAAGGTGATCGAAACGCTCTACCGGGCATCGCAAGCCGGAGTGAAGATCGACCTGATCGTGCGCGGCGTGTGCGCTCTTCGGCCCGGCATCCCGGGCCTGTCCGAGAACATCCACGTGCGCTCGGTCATCGGGCGGTTTCTCGAGCACTCGCGCATCTTCTATTTCCTGAACCGCGGGGAGGAAAACCTCTACCTGTCCAGCGCGGACTGGATGGGGCGAAACTTCTTCGGGCGCATCGAGCTGTGCTTTCCCGTCCTCGACCGGCGGGTCAAGGAGCGCGTGATCCAGGAGGGCCTCAAGCCCTACCTTTCCGACAACAGCCAGGTGTGGGAGATGGATTCTGAAGGCAACTACCGGAGAAAGAAGTCGCGCGGCCGGATCCCGCGATCGGCCCAGGACTATCTCCTCGGGGTGCTCGCCGCGGACAAGTAGCCGGCGCCTCCGCGCCACGCTCTCGGCGCGGGCGAAATTTCCCTGACGCCGGAAGTTCTGTTGCTACAATCACGGGCATTTCTCCGGGAGGACGCTTCGTGCAGGAAAGTCCCTTCAAGGGCAAGACCGGGCTGCAGCGCCTGTGGAACGCCCTCGGCTATTCGCTGCAAGGCATGGCTTCGGCGTTCCGGCACGAAGACGCATTCCGGCAGGAGTGCCTGCTCGCGGCGGTGCTGATCCCCACGGCCTTTTTCCTCCAGGTCGCCGCGACCGCAAAGGCGCTGATGATCGCGAGCGTGCTGCTGGTCCTCATCGTCGAGCTGCTCAATTCGGCGGTCGAGGCCACCGTCGACAGGATTTCGCTCGAGAATCACCTTCTCGCCAAACGCGCAAAGGATATCGGCAGCGCGGCCGTGTTCCTTAGCCTGATCAACGTGGGCGTCGTCTGGGCATTGATCCTGCTCCGGGCACCGTAAGAAAAGCTTAAGAAAACCTTCATTCCGTGTTCATGTCGGGCGCGCACTGTGCGCGCGCATGGATACGCTGATCCCCAACCCGGGTGCTCGGAACGCACTTCGCGTCGCCGTCGTCACCGAAACCTATCCGCCGGAGATCAACGGCGTCGCTCGCACGGTTGGTCTCATGGTCGAGGCCCTGTGCGAGCGCGGGCACGAGGTCCAGCTCGTGCGGCCGCGCCAGCGCGAGGAGCCCGACCCGCCCCGGGGCGTGGGGCCGCATCAGCGGCTCGTCCCCGGCCTGCCGATTCCCTTTTACCGCCATCTGCAGATGGGATTCGCTCCGCCGGGTCTGCTCCGAGGAGAGTGGTCGAAGCGGCGTCCGGACCTCGTGCACGTGGTCACCGAAGGACCCCTTGGCTGGACGGCGGTGAGCACGGCGAGGGCCTTGGGCATACCGACCTGCTCGGACTTCCACACGAATTTCCACAGCTACAGCCGGCACTACGGCCTGGGAGTCTTCTCCGGCATCGTTTCCCGCTATCTGCGAGCGCTGCACAACCGTACCGACTGCACGCTGGTGCCGACCGCCGAGATGCAGTCCAACCTCGAGGCTCTGGCGTTCGAGCGCGTCAAGGTCGTGGGTCGGGGAGTCGATACTTGGCTCTTCAGCCCCGCCCGCCGCAGCGAGCGCCTGCGCGCGACCTGGGGTTGTCGCGGAAGCGAGACGGTCGTGCTGTACGTGGGGCGCATCGCACCCGAGAAGAACCTCGCGCTGTTCGTCCAGGCGGCGCTGGCGATGCGCGCGGTGGATGCGAGCCTGCGCGTGGTTCTCGTCGGAGACGGGCCGCAGGCCGCCGAGTTGCGCGCGCGGCACCCCGACTTCGTGTTCGCGGGAATGCGTACCGGCGGAGACCTGGCAGAGCACTACGCATCGGCGGACGTATTCCTGTTCCCCAGCACCACCGAGACTTTCGGGAACGTGACTCTTGAGGCGATGGCGAGCGGCCTGGCGGTGGTCGCCTGCGACTACGCTGCGGCGCGCCAGTACCTCCGCCATGATGCGAGCGCGCTGCTCGCACCACTGGACGACGGCGCCGCGTTCGTCCGGATGGCAGGGTTGCTCGCGGCCAGTCCGGAGCTCGTTTCGCGTCTGCGCTCAGAAGCCAGACGCGCCGCGGAAACGGCGTCGTGGAGCCGGGCCTTCGACGATCTGGAGCGCGTGTTGCGCAACATCGTCGGTACCGGCCGGGCGGGTGTTGCCGTCGGGGGGGATTCCGTCCATGTCGAGACTTGAAGCAGGGCTCGAGCGCCTTCGCCTATGGGATTCGGCACTGTGCGTCCGCTTCAACGGCGCCGTGAGGATCGCGCTCGTGCGTCGGGTATTCCGCATCGTCAGCCGCCTCGGGGACGGGGTGTTCTGGTACGCACTCATGCTCGCGCTGCTTGCGACCGGCGGAGCCGACGCGTTCGGGCCAGTCGGCCGCATGGCGGGGACCGGTTTCGTGTGCACCTTGATCTACAAGTGGTTGAAATCGACAACCTCGCGCCCTCGCCCCTATGCCGTCGAGAGCGCGGTACGCGCCGGTGCGGACCCGCTCGACCCGTTCAGCTTTCCCTCGGGACATACGCTGCATGCAGTGGCGTTCTCCATGGTCGCGATCGCCTTCTATCCCGTGCTAGCGTGGCTGCTCGTTCCTTTCACCCTTCTCGTAGCGGCCTCCAGGGTGGTGCTCGGGCTGCACTATCCGAGCGACGTGCTTGCCGGCGCTGCCCTGGGTGCGCTCATCGCCCGGGGGGCGCTCGCGCTGTGATCTCGCCTTCGAAAACCCGCGCTTGCTAGGTCCCGCGCGGCGCGCAAGCCGCCCCGGCGTTCGTGCGATAATCGCTCCGGTCACGCGAGGCGATTTGGGATGAGCAATATCGTGGTCCGAACTGTAATCGCGGCCGCTCTGGCGGCGATCGTCGCGTTCGGAACGGGCCTGCTCCTCGGTCCCGAATGGGGCTGGTCGCTGTTCTCGCTTGCGCTTCTCGGCCTTGTTCTGCACCACGCCTGGCACGTTCAGCTGCTGCGCCGCTGGGCGTCGCTCTCGCTCACCGAGGCCGTCCCCGAGGGTACGGGCGTCTGGGGAGAGGTGTTCACTCTGCTGTACCGCAGGCAACGCGCTGAAATCGCCGAGCGCCGCAAGCTTGCGCACTCGCTCGCTCGGTCCCGGCAAGCGGGCCGCGCCCTTCCTTACGGGGTCGCGATCCTGGATTCCGAATACCGCATCGTGTGGTGCAACGATTCCTGCGAAGCGCATTTCGGCATCGACGCGGAGGCCGACGTCGGGCAGCCCATCACCTACATGGTGCGTGAGCCCGAGTTCGTCGAGTACGTCGCCGCGGGGGATTTCTCCAAGCCCATGCAGCTCAGGACCGGGCGCGACGGTCTCGTCCTCTCGGTGCAATTCGTTCCCTATGTGGAGTCGCAGCGCCTCCTGCTTTCGCGCGATATCACGCAGGGCATCCGGCTCGAGACCATGCGGCGGGATTTCGTCGCGAATGTTTCGCACGAGCTGCGCACGCCGCTCACCGTGCTGGTCGGTTTTCTGGAGACCGTGCGGGAGCTCAAGCTCGATCCCGAGCGCTCACGCGACTACCTGAACCTCATGGCCGAGCAGAGCCGGCG
>Ga0335084_10000335_pt1 | contig 38724 bp, 41 predicted proteins | sample Lox_Sample_44_FD_206721 | JGI IMG/M metagenome (GOLD analysis project Ga0335084, IMG submission 206721) | Soil microbial communities from Loxahatchee National Wildlife Refuge, Florida, United States - Lox_Sample_4.4 | ecosystem: Environmental > Terrestrial > Soil > Wetlands | place: USA...
CTCGGAATTGAAAACTGGATTTCAGATTGGTGCAGCCCTGTTCCTTCCGTTTCTGGTGATTGATCTCGTTGTGGCTGCGGTGACGACTTCCATCGGCATGCTGCAGTTGCCACCGGTCGTCATCTCTACGCCGCTGAAGATCATGCTGTTCGTCATGGTCGATGGCTGGAACCTGCTGGTTGGCTCGCTAATGAAGAGTTTCACCTGAGGAAAACACATGATGGGATCGGATCACGTCGTAGCAATCCTGCGCCACACCATCGAAACCGCGCTTTGGATGGGCGCTCCTCTACTCATTATCGCTACGGTGGTCAGCCTTCTGATCAATGTGGTGCAGGTGCTGACTTCGTTACAGGAGACAACTGTGTCCACCGTACCGCGCCTGTTCGCCGTGGCGGCCGCAACGCTCCTGCTCCTGCCGTGGATGGTTCACCGGCTAACGGCATTCACGCTCGAAATGTTGTCCGATTTCCGCCCTTTTCTCCGATAAGGAAGGGCGTGAAGCGTTCCGGATCTGAGTCAAAGTTATGGATGGTCTTCATCTCGAATCGTTGCTGACCGCCGTGGTTTTCGTCGGCGCCCGCGTCTCGGGACTCATGGTGTTCTGCCCCTTTCTTGGCAGCAATGCAATTCCCGTGCGGTTGAAGGCCGTCTTGACCCTGCTGATCACCGCGCTCATCTTTCCGCTACGCGGTCCTGTGCAACTCGATCTTCACTCCTGGCAATGGGCCGGTATCGCCCTGCAGGAAGTTGTGATCGGGCTTGTCCTCGGCCTTTCGACCAACTTCATGATGGAAGCGCCCATGATGGCCGGACAGATTCTGGGCGTGCAGATGGGCTACTCTCTGGCCACGTTGTTTGATCCGCAGACCCAGGCAGACACTCCTGTACTCGCCGAGTTTCATCGGCTGGCGACGCTCCTCATTTTTTTGCAGCTTAATGTTCATCACTGGCTTCTCCGAGCGATTGTGAGCAGTTTCGCTTATTTACCGGCGGGTGCAATCCTCGCCACGAATGCTGTTGCGCCAGCCCTTTTGCATGCCGCAGGAGGAATCTTGTTGGCCGGGCTGCAGATCGCTGCGCCGGGCCTGGTCGCCACTATGGTGGCCGATGTGTCACTGGGGTTTCTGGGGAAAGCTTCGCAGCAGCTCCCGGTGCTGTTCATCGGGCTTGCAGTTAAGAATTTGCTGGGTCTCGCCATCCTGATCGCTGTGGTGGAGTGGTGGCCGCAAAGCATCTCGCAGAGATTTGCCGACTCCGTTTTCGTCGGAGAACGGCTGCTTCATATGGCGCACTGAACCGAGGCCATGGCCGACCAGAACAAGACCGAAAAAGCGACACCGCGGCGAAGGCAAAAGGCCCGCGAGCAGGGACAGGTTGCACGCAGCCGCGATCTGGTTGCTGGAGTGGGCACCATGGCATCTGTAATGCTGTTGGCCTGGCAGTTGCCGGTGTTCGCCTCTGACTGGGGGACCCTGCTGCGCCACGAGCTGGATTCTGTCGCAACTCGTCCTAACCAGGTGCTCTCGGCATGGCGGAACGATCTCGTGATCTTTCGCGGCGTCGCGATCGCCGCGAGCTTGAGCTGGCTGGCTGCCACCCTCAGCGGCATTGCGCAAGGTGGACTGGTCTTCGCGCCCAAGGCGTTGGCTCCCAGTTTCGGGCGATTGAATCCCGCTTCTCGCCTCGAGCAACTTGTTTCGCTCAACGCGCTGAGCCGTCTTCTGAAGTCGATGTTGCCGACGGCCGCGATAGCGTACCTCGCCGTTGGGTTGTTGTCGCATCACTGGACTGAACTTCCCACTTTGCTTCATGCGAATCGCCAACGATTGCTCGCGTTTGCAACTACCCAGGTATTCGAACTGGCGTGGAAGGCATCGTTGGTATTGGTGGTGTGGTCGGCAGCAGATTACTTTCTCGAACGCTGGCGTCATGAGAATGAACTCAAGATGAGCCGGCAGGATCTCCGCGATGAGTTCAAGGAGACCGAGGGAAATCCGGCGGTGAAGATGCGCATTCGCCGCTTGCAACGTCAGGCACGCCGTCGCCGCATGCTTAAAGATGTGGAACGTGCGGCGGTGGTCATCACGAATCCGACCGAATTCGCCATCGCACTCGAATTCAACATGCAAATGGAGGCTCCAGTAGTCGTAGCCAAGGGGCGCAATCTTTTCGCAGCGCAAATTCGTGAAGTCGCGCTCTGGCACGGCATTCCGCTGGTGGAAAATCCCCCGTTGGCCCACGCTCTGTACCGCGCAGTCGAAGTCGGCCAGGCGATTCCGCCCAAACTCTACGTCGTCGTCGCCGAAATTCTGGCGGCAATCTGGCGGGCACAAGCGCGCGCTGCACAGGCAGCGGCAGGAAGGACATAAAACATGGCTGCGAGTGGTACGGCCGCAGAGACGAAGACTGCAAAACCGGGAAACGCATCAGAGTGGATTATGCCCGTCGCGGCCGTGGCGCTGATCTTTGTGATGCTGGTCCCGCTGCCCAGCCTTTTGCTGGATGTGCTCCTGGCGTTGAGCATCACGGCGGCTGTCCTGGTGCTTTTGTCCGCCATTCAGATCCTGCGGCCATCGCAGTTTTCGGTGTTTCCAAGCCTGCTTCTGCTGATGACGCTGTTCCGGCTCTCGCTGAATCTGGCCTCGAGCCGGCGCATCCTGCTGCACGGCAATGAGGGTGTTTCTGCTGCCGGCCGTGTGATTGAGGCATTCGGTTCGTTTGTCGTCGGCGGGAATTATGTCGTCGGATTCGTGATTTTCATTGCCCTGATCGCGATCCAGTACATCGTTGTCGCCCATGGCGCGGTTCGTACCGCAGAAGTGACGGCACGCTTCACGCTCGATGCCATGCCTGGCAAACAGATGGCGATCGACGCCGATCTGAATGCCGGTCTGATCAACGAAGTCCAGGCGCGGTCCCGCCGAGAGCAGATCGCTCGCGACGCCGAGTTCTATGGAGCCATGGATGGAGCGGCGCGGTTCAACCAGCGCGATGCGATTGCCACGATTCTCATCACCGCCATCAATATTATTGCGGGATTTCTCATTGGAGTCTTCCAGCTCAACATTCCCTTCCGCGAAGCCCTGAAGACCTACACCGTCCTGACGGTAGGCGACGGGCTTGTCACCATGATTCCCTCCCTGCTGGTATCCATGGCGGGAGGCATGGTCGTCACCCGTGCTTCCTCAGACTCAACTCTCTCGGTGGATGTGGGGAGGCAACTGCTTTCACGCCGGCCTCTGCTCATCGCCTCGGCTGTCATGCTGTCGCTGGCGGCGATTCCCGGTCTGCCGAAGTTTTCGTTTCTGCTGCTCGCTGCTGGCACCGGGTTTCTTGCCTGGCGTGCGCCGAAACGTTCACCAGAGAGCGCTGCCAGCACGGTTGCCGAGAAGAAGCCGGTGAAAGAGTCGGTCGAGGACCTTCTGAAGCTGGATGAATTGAGCCTCGAAGTGGGGTACGGACTGGTGCCGCTGGTTGATCAGAATCAGGGAGGCCAGCTGTTGGCGCGTGTCAAGGCATTGCGTCAGAATCTGGCGCAGCAGCTCGGCTTCATCGTCCCCCCGGTTCACATCACCGACAACGTGCGATTGAAGGCGCGGGAATATGTCATCGCTCTACGTGGCGTCGAGGTCGCGCGCTGGGAGATGGCGCAGGACCAGCTGATGGCCATCAGCTCCGAAGGTTCTCCCCGTCCGCTCGCGGGAACGCCTACGAAAGAACCCGCCTTCGGCGTCTCTGCAATCTGGATCGCTACCGCATTGCAGAATCAGGCACTGGCATCCGGCTACGCGGTCGTCGATCAAACATCTGTACTGGCAACGCATCTGGCCGAAGTCGTCAAGCAGCATGCCCACGAACTGCTCAGCCGGCAGGAAACGAAGCGGCTGCTCGACCGGCTGGCGGAGAGCCATCCCAAGCTGGTCGAGGAACTGGTACCGAAGATCCTGAGTCTCGGCGAGGTGCAGAAAGTCTTGCAGCATCTTCTCCGGGAGCAGGTCTCGATCCGCGATCTGCCCGGGATTCTCGAGACTCTGCTCGATGTGTCGCCGGCGACGAAAAGCCCTGTCACCCTTGTTGAATCGGTTCGGCAGTCCTTGGGACGGGCGCTGGTTCGGCCCCTGCTGTCTGAAGCCGGGAACCTCCGTGTAGTCACGCTGGACCACGCACTTGAAGAAGAGCTCGGGCGCGCTTTCAGCGTACAGACGCCGGCGCCAGCGTCCATTACAGGACTGCAGCCTCCTTTTGCGCGGCGCATCCTTGAAGGCCTGCGGCGGCTGGCAGGAGAACAGGTAGTTGTGGCCAGTCCCGTGCTGTTGTGTTCCACTCCGGCACGATTTCACCTCAAGCGCCTGCTCGAGCCCTTTCTTCCCAAAGTCGTCGTGCTCTCTCCACTGGAGGTGCCGCCCGTGGTCGAGGTGCAATCGGTCGGCGTGCTGCGATGACGAAGGGCTCAGCTGGGAAGCGCGCGGCCTGCATCTTGCATGGATCCAATGGGTGCACATGAGAATGTTATGAGCAAAAATACCGCGCAGGCCTATACCGTCTGGCAGGACAAAGAAGACCGCGATCGTATCCTCCTCGAACAGTTGCCGCAGGTCCGATATCTGGCGCGGCGCATTCACGAACGCCTTCCGCGTCATGTTCCGCTCGAGGATCTCGTACACGCCGGTGTTCTCGGACTCATCGACGCGCTCAACAAATTCGACAGCACCAAGCATGTGCAGTTTGGGTCATATGCGAAGTTTCGTATCCGGGGAGCGATTCTTGACAGCCTGCGCGAAATGGACTGGGGACCGCGCGAACTGCGGCGCAAGGCGCGCAAAGTCGAGGAGGCACACCGCAAGCTCAGCCTGGAACTGAGCCGGGCGCCCAACGAAGCAGAAATGTCCGCCGAGCTGGGCATAACACTGGCGGAGTTTCAGCACCTGCTCGGTGAACTGGACAGCCTCGAGGTGGGAAGCCTGCGAGTCGAGTCTCCCTGGGACGGCAAAGAAGAAGATTTGTGCGATTACCTTCCTAATGCACCGGAAGATACTCCCTTCTTCCGTTGCTTGCGTACGGAGATGAAGGAGCTGCTGGCCCGCGTTATCGCGGAGCTGCCCGAAAAAGAGCAGCAGGTGCTTGCGCTGTACTACTTCGAAGAACTAACGATGAAAGAGGTTGGAGCAGTACTCGGGATCGGGGAATCGCGTGTGTCTCAGATTCATTCGCTCGCGGTCGTGCGGCTGCGCGCTCGTCTGGAAGAAATGCTGTCGGCAAAGGGCGGACCGGCGAAAGCCGCTTCTGCAGCGTATTAGGAAGAAGCATGCAGAAGGTTCTGAACCAGGAAGAAATCGATGCCATGGTGCAGGCCGCTCGCGGTGGCAGCCGCAACGTACCTGTGTCCTCGAGCCTGCCGCATGTCGAGGCGTGGGACCTACGTCGTGCCGGTCAAATCGGGCGCGAGCAGCTGCAGACCATCAATCTCCTGCACGAGGGATTTGCCCGCAATCTCACTCATTCGCTCGGCGCCTATCTGCGTGTCGTGTTCGCCACGACGCTGGTCTCGGCCGAGCATCTGACCTACCGGGAATTTCTTCAGCGGATTCCGGAAACTACTTATCTCGCCTCATGCTGTCTCGACCCGACCGGCTTGAATGCGGCGCTGCAGCTTGATTTGAAAGTGGCCTTTCCCATTATCGATCTGCTGCTCGGTGGGGAGGGAAAGAGTATGGCCGCCACGCGCGAGATTACTGAGATTGAAGAGCAGATTCTCGATGCGGTCGCCCGCATCATTTGCCGGGAGCTTGGCGTTGCCTGGCAAGCGCTCGCGCTGGATGTGAACTTCGAAGAGCGCCTGGAGACGGGGGAGGCGCAGCGCATCATGCCGCCGGAAGAGAAGACGCTCTCACTCAGTTTCGAAGTCACCATGGCGGAAGTTCGCGGCGGTCTGAACCTGGCGGTACCGGCATCGGTATCGAGTGCGCTATTGCGAAAGATCTCCTCGGAATGGAGCCATCGCCGCCCGCGCGCGGACGCAGACTTCCGCGAGCGCATGGCCCGCCGCCTGCTCGACTGTTCCTTTGAACTCGAACTCGGCGCCACGGATGTCCGGGTTCCCGTCAGCCGGTTGGCTCAACTGGTTCCCGGCGACATGTTGTCGTTCGCTCGGGCAGCCGGCGAGCCTGCGTCGCTGCTGGTCTCGGGAGCGGAGATGTTCCGAGCGGTTCCCGCCCGGCGTGAAGAAGGCCGTGCAGCGCGCATTTTGAGCCCGGTTCTAATCATTTCCCAGCAAGCCCTTTCCGGCAAGGAGTCTTCCCGATGAGTAGCGCACCATCCGCCGAGCCACAGGCGATCGCGCAATATCTGCAGACCTGGGCCGACGTCTTTTCGCAGACGTTGGCGGAGATTACACAATCGCCGCTCGGTTGCGCTGTTGTGAGCGAAGCCCCTGCGGAAATTGCGGCCGCCGGCGATTCCGATCTGTGGATCGTTGCCGCTACCTCCGGCGCGCTGCGCGGAGAGGTCAGTTTCAGGTTGCCCGCCGGCTCAACACTCCAGCTGGCAAAAGTCTTCATGGGCGAGATGGCCGCAGCGGCGGCGGAAGTCACGCCGGAGCACCGCGAAGCCGTACTGGAACTCTTGCGTCAGGTCAGCGGACTGGCCGCCACTTCGTTCAAGACCGCCTACGGCGAACTGCAAATCCATCTCGAAGGTGCCCCTGCCGCACCTTCCTGGTCTTCCTCTGCGGCTGCCTGGTTCCGCATCGGAGACGATCCCGCAGCGGCCATTCTCATCGAGATTCAATTAAGCGCCGCACTGGTGGCCGGATTGCGCACCGAACGCGAGGAAACACCTGCACCGGCGCCCGATCCCGTTGCAGTGCCGCCCAAAATCGCTCCACTGCCTCCTCACGACGAGAAAGTAAATCTCGATCTGCTGATGAATGTTGAACTGGCTGTGACCTTGCGCTTCGGCAGCCGCAAGCTTCTGCTGCGCGAGGTCCTTGATCTCATTCCCGGATCGGTCGTCGATCTCGATCGCCAGGTGCAGGATCCAGTCGACATGTTGCTCGATGGCCGCGTCATTGCTAGAGGAGAAGTCGTTGTTATGGAAGGGAACTATGGTTTGCGCGTGACCGAAGTGGCACCTGCGAGCTAGAAAATCATGGAAAGTGCAAGCCTCCAGCTTGATACCATCGGAGTTGCCTGGCGCGGGTTGCGTCACAAGCTGGCCTCCTCACAGGTTTCACGCCACGGGTGTCAACACGCATACAGCCTTTGGAAGAGCCTCACCAGCAGACGGTCGCGCGTCCTGATGAATGGTTCTCTTTATTGTCTTGGCGAGTGTCTGGAACGCGCTCTTTCTGATGAACTTCGGGGAAAGTCTCTCGTCGCAAAGCCGCCAGCGGTGGCCCACCGTGTTCCTTTGGGACTTCTTATGCTCTCGCGGGAACAGCTCAACGCGGAGCAGCTACGTATCGCACTCGAGGTGCAGCGCAGTGCGGGCTACGGCCGTCTAGGAGATTGGTTGCTCTCCCTTGGTTTCGCCACTGAGCAGCAGATTACGGCCGCCTTGGCTCGGCAATGGTCCTGTCCGGTTCTGCGGATCAACACATCCTTCTCCAGCCCCCTTCATCTTCCCCAGCTTCCACTCACCCTTCTTGAGAACTTCCTCATGATCCCGGTACATCACGTCAAGGCTACGGCCACGCTGCACATTGCCTTCGGCGAGGGCATTGACTACAGCATCTTGTACGCTCTGGAGAAGATGACTGGATGTCACACCGAGGCTTGTATGGCTTCTCCCAGCTTCATCCGGGCGCGCCTCGCGGAACTGTCTTGTCATCGTGGAGAACGCGAAGCCGTCTTCGACTGTCTCACTGATTTCGCAGAATTTTCCCGCACCGTGCGCAGCTACTGTTTGCGCATCTCCGCGAGTGAAATCCGGCTTGCTGTTTTCGGAGCTTGCGTTTGGGTACGTTTGCTCCAGGCTCCACGACCGCCGCTGGATCTCGTCTTTCGCTCTCCCGCAACCTCCTCCTCCGCCCAGCCTTCGATCCTCTAAAGTCCGCCGAGCGCCTGCCGATAAAAGCTGTGGCGGCTGATCGGCCCAGTCAACTCCCGAAGCCCGCGCCGCCGAGAGGAATCGTTGCAACATGGACAACATCCGCGCTCTCATCGTCGATGACTCGTCTGTAATGCGAAAGATTGTGGAACGCTCCTTGCGACAGGCGGGACTTGGCATCGCGCAAGTTCTGGAAGCAGGCAATGGAGCCGAAGCGCTTGCGGCGGTACAGGAGCATAAAGTAGATCTCATTCTCTGTGACATCAACATGCCGGTCATGGACGGACTTGAGTTCGTCCAGCAACTGGCTGGCGTGGAAAACGCCAAGGGCGTTCCGGTCGTGATGATCACGACCGAGGGCAGCGAAGGACACGTGGTCCAGGCTCTTTCTGCCGGAGCCCGCGGCTACATCCGCAAACCCTTCACTTCGGATCAGGTGAAAGAGCATGTTCTTCCGGTATTGGCGGACAAACAATGAATAGCCCCAGGACAGCCATGACTTCTCCCGGTTCCCGCGATTGCTGGATCCCGACTCTGCAACTCGCCATGCAAGAGGTGTTCGAACTGATGTTGGCCTCCCCACTTGAATTGGCGACAGAACCCCCGCCTGAGGAAGGCCTCGATATCACCTCTATGGTGGGCTTGGCAGGCCAGTTATGCGGAATTCTATCGGTACGATGCAGTGCCAAGTCGGCCGCGCAAATGGCGTCGCGCATGCTTGGTGTCGATCCGGAAAAAGCCGGTCCGGAGATGTGGGATGCGGTCGGAGAAATCTGCAACATGGTGGCGGGAAACTTCAAGAACAAGATCAACGGACTCGGCGACGGGTGCATGCTCTCGGTTCCCACCGTTATCACGGGAGCCGACTACAACGTGCATTCAATGGTGAACGATAATCTGCAGACTGCGTTCCTGTTTCAAGGCGAACCCGTTCTGGTCAGCCTCGAGATTCACAACTGATCTCCGCATCTGCCACAAGTTTGGCCTGCATCCCGCACAGGCCGGAAGATCTTGCCGGGGGCCACGTACGACCCGGCAAGATCTACCCTCTTCTTTGAAACCAGACCTCCCTTCGGGTTCTCACTAAAGTCTTCCTATGTCCTCGCAGTGTCTAGGTTTCGTCTGAGGCACGCCGTGTCTCGCCGGATTTTCTGTCTCTCATGAAGTGTGGAACACAGCGTGCATCGTTGCGATGCGGGTGCTTCCATGGACAGTGGTTATTACGCAGCATGCGCCGGTCTCAACGCACAGACCCAGGCACTGGAATTAGTCGCCAATAATCTGGCAAACCTTGGAACCGCCGGATATCGTGGCCAGCACAGTACTTTTCGTTCCCTGCTCACTGGCAGTGGGGCGGTGCCGTGGAATGTCGTCAATGCGGCGGTCAACAATTTCGGTGTGCTTGGCGGTAGCCGTGTTGATCTCAGCTCTGGCAGTCTGGTTTCGACCGGCGATCCCCTAGACCTGGCAGTCGCGGGGAAGGGCTTTTTTGTGGTGCAGTCGGGATCTCAGGTGTTGTACACGCGGAATGGTGGGTTCCATCGGACGGCGGACGGCCAGCTTCTGACGGCGCAGGGAGATGTTGTCCTCGGCGAACTGGGACCTCTTCGCTTGCCTAATGGTGCGGTTGCGGTCAGTGCCGACGGTACCGTCTCGGTTGATGGCGCAGTGGTCGGCAGACTCCGTGTAGCCGAGTTTTCCCCCGACACGAGTCTTTCCGCTGCCGGCAATGCACTCTATGCAGCGCCGAAGGGCGCTGCGGTTCCTGCGAGTGCTTCATCGATCCGGCAGGCCATGCTGGAGGAGTCAAACGTCAGTCCGGTCGAGGGTGTCGTGCAACTGATCACCATCCAGCGCAACGCCGAAATGATGCAGCGCGCGCTCACGGCATTCGACAGCCAGTTCAATCAGACGGCCGTGCAGGACCTGCCGCGTGTGTAGGACGAAGGGAGAAATATTATGATGCGCGCTTTGTACACCGCTGCCAGCGGCATGATGGCGCAGGAAACGAATCTCGATAACGTCGCCAACAATCTTGCCAACTCGAGCACCGCCGGCTTTCGCCGCCGCCGCATGCAATTTGAAGATCTCGTCTATCAGAATCTGGTGATGCCGGGAGCCGCGGCGTCTCAGCAGACCACGCAGGTCGCCGGACTGCAGGTGGGTCTAGGAACTCGCACCGCAGCTTCCGAAGTTATCCAGTTACAAGGGGACTTCAGCCAGACCGGTAATCCGCTGGACCTCACGATTCAAGGACAGGGTTTCTTCCAGATTCTGCTGCCGGATGGCCAAACGGCCTATACCCGCGCGGGAACTTTTCATCTCGACGCTCAGGGCAATCTGGTGACGCAGGATGGCAATCCCGTGCAGCCGGCCGTCACTATTCCACCCGGAGCGACCTCAGTCACTGTGGCGCAGGACGGCACCATCAGCGTGACTCTTCCCGGGCAAACGGCTGCGCAGCAGGTGGGCTCGTTGCAGTTGGCATTGTTCAACAACCCGGGCGGGCTGAATTCCACCGGAAGCAACCTGTTTCTCGCCACCACGGCTTCGGGAGATCCCGTCATTGGAACTCCGGGAGGAAGTGAAGGACTGGGTTCGATCGAGCAGGGCATGATCGAACAGTCCAACGTGAGTGTCGTCGATGAGTTCGTGCAGATGATCGTCGCGCAGCGATCCTACGAAGCCAACTCGCGCGTAGTGAACGCCGCCGACCAGATGCTCCAGAACATCAGCACGCTTGGACGATAACGAATGTCTCGCATCAGGACCCTTTTCACCGCTGCTTGGCTTGCATGCATGCTTCTCTTTTGCGGCTTGTGTTCGGCAGCACCCTGCGCGGTCGCAGTACAAAGCATCGCAAGTGTCGATGGAGCGTCGTTTACACTGGCCGACCTTCTCTCCCCGCAATCCTGCCCCGAATTCGCAATTGCAGCTTCTCGGCTTGCTTTGGGCCGTGTGCCTCTCGAGGGCAGCCCACGAATCATCGACGGCAGCGAATTGCGTGCGCGGATCAAGGAGTTTTCCCGGCAGAATCATGGTGACATTGCGCAGATTCTCGACGTGCCCAAGAAGATCACCGTAAGCCGCGCGGGTGCTCGCCTTTCCTGTACCGAGATTGCTGCGAGACTTCTCAACCCTGCACCCCAAGAACCTGGATCGTTATCTCCGGAAATCGATTGCGGCGCCGGCGGACGAATTCGGCGCGATGCCGCCCTCGAGATCACGAACAAGAAATCGGACCCTGCGCTGCATACATGGATTCTTTCCGTCCGTTGCACCGATCCTGCGGATTGCGTGCCTTTCGTACTCCGTAGTCCGGACGCGACCTCGGGGAATATCGCACGCAATATGACCCTGATCGACAAGCCGGCCACGCCAGTGGTGCGTGCTGGGCAATCTGCTTCGCTGCTTTGGGAACGAAACGGGATTCGTCTGGTGCTGCCCGTCGTGTGCATGGAACCCGGCGCGGTAGGAGATCTTGTTCAAGTTCGCACCGCGAACAGACTACGGGTGCTCCGCGCCATCGTGGTTGGGGTGGGAATATTGCGTGCCATTTCGTGAGTGTTTTGCATGGCAAGAGGAAATCGTGATGCCGATGCTTCAAACCCGCTTCGTTCTGCTCGCTCTCCTCGCCCTCATTTCTTTATCTTCCGTCAGTTCGGGCAAAGACAAACCTGCAGCCGCGAAACGCGACGGCCTTGCCGAATATGTAGAACGTGTGTCGGCCAAAGCGCCTGATGGTGCTCCTTCGACACCAGGAAGCCTGTGGAATGATTCCGGCCGTCTGGCCAATATGGTCGCCGACTACAAGGCTTCGCGCATTGGGGATCTGGTCACCATCAGCGTGGCACAGAATCTCTCGGCAACGAGTACCGGCAACGTGTCGAGCAACCGCAGCTTTTCGGCCAACTCCGGCATCACGAATTTGCCCGGCCAGCTCAAGACCGCTGGTGTCGCCAATCTCTTTTCACCCTACTCGAACCAGGCGCTCACGGGAAAAGCTCAGGCCACCTCTCAGACTTCCCTAAGCACCACCCTGACGGGGCGCGTTGCTGCGGTGCTGCCCAGTGGAACACTCGTGGTCGAAGCCGAGCGCCAGATCACCATGAACAATCAGCATGAAACTGTTATCTTGCGCGGATTGGTGCGCCCCGGCGATCTTGATGCCGCCAATACCGTGGCCTCGAATCATGTCGGGGACCTCGAGGTCGAGGTGAAAGGTAAAGGCATTGTTAGTGAAGGGACGCGGCCGCCGAACGTGGTGTTGAAGTGGATTCTACGTGTGATCGGTTTCTAGGAGTCGAGGATCGTGGGGAACATGAAGATGTTGAGCAGGGTTTTCCTAGCAGTCGTGATGGTCACGGCGTCGACAGCAAAAGGTGAAGTACACAAGGTGCTGGTCCGCGACGTGGCATCGGTCGAAGGTGTACGCGACAATTCGCTGATCGGCTACGGTCTGGTCGTGGGGCTCAAAGGCACCGGCGACCGTCAGCAAACGTATTTCACCGTGCAGACCCTGGCCAGTATCCTCGCCCGCATGGGCGTGCAGATCCCGACCGCATCGGTCCGGGTAAACAATGTTGCGGCCGTTTTCGTGACTGCCAGCCTGCCGCCGTTTTCGAGGCCCGGCATGCATCTCGACGTGGCGGTCTCCTCCAGCGGCGATGCCCGCAGCCTTGAAGGTGGACTCCTCCTGCTTACGCCCCTGTACGCGGCAGACGGCCAGGTCTTCGCCGCGGCGCAGGGACCGCTGGTCGTTGGGGGTTACAGCGCCGGATCCGCAGCCAACGCGAAGCAGGTAAACCATCCAACTGTCGGCCGCGTCCCTGGCGGAGCGCTGGTCGAGCGGGACAGTTCCTTTCCGCTCGCCGGGCTGGATCATTTGTCCTTGCTCTTAAACGACGCTAACTTTTCCACAGCGGAGGAAGTATCGTCGGCAATCAACCGAGGATTGTCTCCGCCGATGGCCTCCGTAGTAGACAGCCGCCGTATTGAGATCAAAGTTCCATCCGATGCGTCGACGTCTATTCCGGCCTTGCTGGCTCGCATTGAAAATCTGGAAGTGGAAGTGCGCCGCCGCGCGAAGGTTGTTGTCAATGAGCGCACTGGGACTGTGGTAATGGGAAAGGATGTCCACCTGGGAGCGGTTTCCATTCTGCACGGAAATATCTCCATTGAAGTAACGACGGCTTTCGCAGTCTCGCAGCCCAATCCGCTGGCCACCGGCCAGACCGAAGTCGTGCCGCAGACTCGGGTGAACGCCACTGAAGCCCCAGCACGTAACGTTGATTTGAGCGAAGGCGCCAGCGTCGAAGAACTGGTTACGCGGCTGCAGGCGATCGGGGTCACCGCCCGCGATGTTGTCTCAATCCTGCAGGCAATCAAGGCCGCCGGAGCACTTGATGCAGAATTGGAGGTCATTTGATGCACTCCGTTTCGGCGTTCGTATCTCCTGCTTCGGAGCTCTCAATACCCGCCGTTTCTCCGCGCGGTGTCAAGGCCGCCCGAGAATTTGAGGCTACCCTGATCGCATCGCTATTGGAGTCGATGGAGAAAACTTTTGCCACCGTTCCGGGAGAAGATCAGCTCGCTGGAGCGGACGACTACAACTACATGGGCACCCACGCTCTAGCCGATGGAATCGCAGCCCGCGGAGGGTTCGGGATCGCCAAACTGCTCACGCCCCACCTCTCGCCGACCCGAAAGTGACGGCAAAGAGGGGAAAGATCCTTCGGTGCGCAAAGAAGCGCCGCAGGATGACATTAAGCCGGGGCCATTACTCGGTGATGATGTGGTCCGCCCATTCGATCAGTGATACGAAAACGGGAGGACTGCCGAACTTGGCTCCGTAGCCTGCCAAGTCCGCCTCGGTGACTCCCCGCGCACGAGAGCAGGCGCCACACGCATAGATGGTCACGTTCTTTGCCTTTAGCTTGTTCAGGAAATCCCCAACAGCAGGCCAACCCACCGGTGTCACAGCATCAGCGACGACCTTTCGCATGAGCACGACGGCCTCGCCAAGCAGATAGATCTGGACTTCGTGTCCCGCTTCGGAGAGTGCCAAGCCATGAGAAAAGGGGAAGGCAGCTTTCGTGGGATCGTCGGAGCCCCACGCGCTTTTCATCAGAATCTTCAGTTGCTTTTTCGATTGCGCCTGCAGGCTGGTTCCGCCAGCCAGAAATGGGAGTGCTGCGAGCTGCGCCATCCGAGTGAGGAAAGCTCGACGAGCCATGATTTACTCCTGCGTTGCGATATGCCCTGGGAAATGGAAATGACTGTATCGCGTTTTAGGCAAGTTTAGAAGGACATCCTTTTGACGGACGTAGTCATGCGCCATAAGATTTCCTGACCTATGAAATGCGTGCTTTTCTGCGTATTGTTGACTGTCGCCGAGTGCCTAGCGCAATCTTCAAAATCCTCCACTCTGATCATTTACGACGTGACCGTGATCGACGCAACTGGAGCACCTGCGAAGCCGCACCAAACCGTCATTGTGCAGGATGGAAAGATTGAGGCAATTGACAACTCGGGAATGGGATTCGCCGGAAAGCTGCCAGGGGCTCATATTGACGGGACTGGCAAGTTCCTCATCCCTGGACTATGGGACATGCACGTTCACATCGTGTTTGGCGACTGGTTCCCTCACGGAAGAGAGGTGACACTTCCGCTGCTCATTGCGAACGGGATCACAGGCGTACGCGATATGGGCAGCGAACTGGATGTTGTGCAGCAGTGGCGCAAGGAGATTGCTGCGGGCACGCTGATTGGCCCTCGAATTGTGATGTCGGGTCCGATGCTCGACGGCCCGAAACCGCGCTTCCCAAGTTCCGTCGCTATCACAACGCCGGAAGACGGACGGCGCGCTGTCGACGATCTGAAGCGCCGTGGCGCGGACTTCATCAAGCTGCAATCCTTGATTCCGCGTGATGCCGTGTTTGCCATCGCGGATGAGGCTAGGAAGCAGGGCATTCCGTTTGTTGGTCATGTGCCGGATGCGATGCGCGCCTCGGAAGCATCGAACGTCGGGCAGAAGAGCTTCGAACACCTGATCGGGATTTTCGAAGGCAGTTCACCGCTAGAGGATGAGTTCATCAAGGGCACGAAGACGGAGAAGCAGTATCTCGCGACGTATGATCCGAAACGGGCTGAGTCACTTTTTGCACTATTGGCGAAGAATCAGACGTGGCAGTGTCCGACGCTGGTTTGGGAGCGTGGCGGCAACCTTATCGACGAGACTGATTTTGCGCACGATGCGCGGACAAAGTATGTTCCCGCTTACTGGAGAGACGTGACCTGGAAGAGGTTCACCGAGCAGATTGAACATGACTTCAACCTGGATGACCTTGCAACACGGAAGCGTTTTGTCGAGAAAGAACTCGAAGTTGTAAACGCGATGCATCACGCGGGGATTCCCTTTCTGGCGGGAACCGATACGCCTCCCGGCGTCGACATTTTTCCAGGTTTCAGCCTGCACGAGGAATTGGAGCGATTCGTGGCTGCGGGATTCACTCCGATGGAGGCGTTGCAAACGGCCACAGTCAATCCTGCGAAGTTTCTCGGAATGGAAGACCGCTTGGGGACGATTGAGAAAGGAAAGATCGCGGATCTCGTGCTGCTGAACGCGAACCCTCTGGACGATATTCGGAATACACAGAAGATTGAGGCAGTGATTGTGAATGGCCACTACCTGCCGCGCGCCGAGCTGGACAAAATGCTCGCGGGAGTGGAAAAGGCGGCGAGGCCAAACTAGCAATGCCCCTGCGATTCCGAATCTATTCCCTTGCCTGCGTCCGCAACCCATTCGCGAGCGCCAATATAGTGCCTCCGAACATCAGCGTATCCATGAAGTAGTTCAACCCTTCAATCTTCTTGCCAGTGTCAGGATCGGACATACTCGCGATAAACACGGGAAGGTAGACGAGTGCCATGAGGACAAGGATCGTAACACCAAGAAACTTGGCGGCGGTGCCGGCCTTCTTTCGCAGCAGGATGCATGCGCCGGTAATGAGCAAGATTGTTCCTGTGACGTAGTCGATGGCTAGCCTGGCCGGGATCCAGATGGGCGTCTGCTTCTCGAGAGGAACGACGGGCAAGCATTCTGGATGGAGGAAATGTTCGATGGCGAAGAAGAGGAGTGTACCGCCGATAAGTAAGCACGCCAGTTTTACCAGTACCCCAGAAGTTCCTCGCGATCTTTCTACGAGGGTCGCAGAGACGTATGCTCCCATCGCGAAGCAGGAATCCCGAACGGCGACGGCCCACGCAAAACGGTCATGAGGATTCGCAACTACCCTGGGGATGTGCAGCATGGCGACGAACAGAAAGATCATGACGCCCAGCAACGCGCAGGAAAGCCCGACCTTGATCTTGGTGACGATGCTCAATGCTGCGGCCAACAGAGCGAAGCCGACGAAATAAGCCCAGAACAATCGCCACGGCATGTACGAGGGAACCATCATCTGGACGAATTTTGCGGAGCTCAGGTGCTCTCCTGCGAACGCGGCCAGTGGGACCGCATAGCAGAGGCGGCCTAGAACCAGAACTTTGTCCGATCCGTCCGCTTGCGAGAGGTCGTTGCGAATTGGTAGACCGAGGAGGCACAGCACGATCGCAAGTACATAGGGCCACAGGATGGCTGGTGAAAGGACAAGGTAGAGTGCCGGAACGGCGGTCATTGCGAATCTTCCTCCAAGGATAATGCGGTACAGCGGTACGTCACCGAAGACTTCTCTGTGCGCACTTCAGGATACGCAGTCCTATTTACGGCGCTTGCGTTTGCTGCCCAGTCGTATTGCCATCTGTTCGATTCTGTGCAGGATGGCACGGACATCGTCATCCGTAGTGCGCGGGTTCATCACTACAATCCGCAATACTCTGCGGTTATCGAGCACAGTCGAACTGATGTAAGCGAATCCACTTTCGTTGAGCTTTTCCTTGATTTCCCAATGGAGATGGTCCGAATCACGTCCATGTTCGTGCCGCAGGCGAAAGCAGAAGATATTGGAGTGAGGTTCGTGTACCGGTTCCAAAATCTTCGACTCCTCACAATATTGGAACGCAGCCTGAGCGACATCGCATACGTGGGTTGTGAGGTGATCCCATAACTGCGGACCATAGACGCGCCACACCAGCCAGATCTTCAGCGCGTCGAATCGTTGCGAGCATGCGATGGTGAGTTGGCCGAGGTCGGGCCAGCGGCGCCTGGAGCCAAACAAGTACGGCGCCTGTTCCTGCAAAGGAGAGAGCAAGCTGGCGCCATCGCGAATTAGTACTCCGCCGGCAGCCAGCGGCATGAACATCATCTTGTGAGGATCTAAGATGATCGAGTCAGCTTTTCCCAGACCCTTGAGCCTCGATCGGAATTTGCGGCTGAATGCCAGGCCGGCTCCGTGTGCGGCGTCGACGTGAAACCACGCGCGAGATTCTTCTGCGATTGAGGCGAGTGCCACCAGGTCATCGAAGCTCCCGGTAGGAGTCGATCCCGCTGAACCAACAAGAATGAACTTGCGGAAGCCGGCTTTGCGGGCAGAAACGAAGGCGCAATGCGATTGCTGAACGTCAGTGCAGAACTCGGCGTTCAGAGGAACTTTGAATACGGCATCACGGCCGAGTCCGAGAATCGCAGCTGCCCTGGCGATCGAATAATGCGCCTGCGCGCCTACGATGATCGCGATACCTGCCTTTCCGTTTTTCGAAGCTCGTGGCTCAAGTGCATCGCGAGCCGCCAGCAGCGCCGTGAGATTGGCAAACGCTCCGCCGGGAACAAGAGAGCCTTCTGCTGTCCGCGGATAACCGAGGAGTTTCTTGAACGATCCCATGAGGTCGCGGTCGATGGCAGTCCCAATCGGCGACATCTCCCACACCGCGAGACTTTGATTGAGAGCCGCGGCAACTGATTCCACCAAAGCAGCAGCAGGGATCGGTGCGGCCACCTGTTGAGCGCCATATCGCGGGTGCGAGAGGGCCAAACTGGCTTGGCTGATGCCCCGGGCAAGACTTGCTATATCCGATTTACTCCTAGCCTTGTGAATGATCTCAGCCGCCAGTCGCTCGGAACGCGGCTTCCGAACCGGAGCACTGTCGACCGTCAGAGCTTCTGCCGCTATGTCAGCGAGCTCTCGAGCCATCTTCCGTACTGCGGCTGGCTGCCATAGATCCGCGATTGCTTCATCACGAGTGTTGGGTTTCAAGATTCGTGCCGACCTCTATCTGGTCCGTAATCATACATTTATCGAAGCTGGTGAGGTGTCCCACCAAAAATCGCTTGACACCCATCTATACTGTGTGAGATACAGTGTATGTCACATACTATATGCCGAATGGTAGCCAAGCATCGTCAGAACTCTTCGAGAACCTGAAACTGGAACTCCGTCGAGGCTGTCTGACTTTGGCCGTCCTGACGCAACTGCGCACTGAGCGGTATGGCTACACGCTACGCAAGGCCCTGGCGGATGATGGGCTCGAGATCGACGAAGGCACGCTCTATCCTCTGCTCCGCCGCTTGGAGAGTCAGGGACTGCTGGTGAGCCAATGGCGCGAAGAGGACAAGCGCAATAAGCGCTTCTATCGCCTGTCGGATCAGGGCGAGCAGATTCTGGAACAGTTGTTGGCCGAATGGCAGCGCATCAACGCATCACTCGGCAAAATTCTTCAAGAGGCATAGTTATGAGCAAAGCAAAAGATCCCCGAGAACTCATCGACCGTTACTTGCAGGCCGTTCGCTTCTGGCTGCCAAAATCGCGCAAGCAGGAAGAGTTGATCGCGGAATTGGGGGAAGATCTGAGGTCGCAAGTGGAGGAGAAGGAAGCAGAGATCTCCCGGCCCATCAATGAAGCCGAGGTGTCAGAGATTCTCAAGCGATGCGGCGCTCCCATGATTGTGGCCAGCCGGCTGGGACCGAAACAGCATCTGATTGGGCCGACGCTCTTCCCGATCTATCTGTTTGTATTGAAGATGGTGCTGCTCTGGATTCAGGTACCTGTATTTCTGTTCATCGTCGGCCCGGTGAACCTGGCCAGCTCAGGGGGAAACTGGGGAGTCGCGATCGCGCACACGCTAGGCAACTTGTGGTCCGCTCTCTTTATTGCTGCCGGAGTCATCACACTGGTATTCGCCGTTCTTGAGCGGACGCAGGTATTTGTCGAAATCAACTGCAAGTGGGACCCGAGCACACTGCCGCCGTTGGAAAAACAGGAATTCAAAACATCATCCGTACAATCAGTCTGCGACCTAGCATTCGGCTGCATTGGATTGCTGTGGCTGTTGCTGGTGCCCAGCTATCCGTTCCTGATCTTTGGGCCAGCCGCGGCGTTTGTCAAACTGGGGCCGATCTGGCACACGTTCTATTGGCCGATCGTTCTGCTCTCAGCCATGAATGTGGCGCGCGCGGCAATCGCACTGGCCCGACCACAGTTGGATTGGTTTCCGAAATTCAGCCAACTCATCACCACAGCGCTCACGCTTATCCTGCTGCGCTTTTTGCTCGACGCTGCGGGTGTGGGTACTGGGTTGAACTGGCATCCGTTCGTGATGCTTGCCGACAACCTGATGGATTCGACGCATTATCTCAAGATCGTTGCCGTTGTGAACGCGTCCATTCTGCTCGGCCTTGTCGGCGCATGGATCGGGCTCTGTATCGCCGCACCGATACAGACGTGGGAATTCATGAGCTACCTGCGCAAGCGCTCCTCCGGCTTGCATCAGATTGCAACCTTGCGCGTGCTGTAACGAGAGTTCAACTGGGGAATGTCTATGGAGATGATGGAGAGTTACCTGAAAGCCGTGCGGCGTTATCTTCCCCGCCGCCAGCGAGACGACATTATCGCGGAACTGGGAGACGAACTGCGCCTTCAGATGGAAGCTCGCCAGGAAGAGCTTGGCCGGCCATTGCTCGAAACGGAGCAAATGGCAATGTTCAAGCAGTACGGCGACCCGATGACGGTCGCCCGCCGTTATCGGCAGAGCGGACACAGCTTGACGATTGGATGGGAACTGATCGGGCCTGAATTGTTTCCCATGTACCTGATCTTTCTCAGCCTGAATGTCAGTTTGGCGCTGGTTATGACATGTGCGAACCTTCTTTACTATCATCGACCGATAGAAGTGGGTGACCTCGTCCGCACAGCGGTCATGCAGGTTCTTGTCGTAACTGTGATCTTCACGATCCTGAATCTGATCCGGCGCAAATATCCGCAGCCGTGGTACTACCCTCCAGCGGAACTGGCGCGCATGATTCCGATTGCTCCGTGGATTTCGATCAGTGGCCTGTGCGTGTGGTCGGTCTTCACTCTGTGGTGGGCCTTGCTGCCATTCTCCCCGTCGCTACTTCTGGGGTCGGCAGCCAGAAGCCTGGAACTCGCGCCGGCATGGGCCCGTTTTTACTGGCCGGTCTTGCTGCTGCTTGGTGCAGGCATTGCACAACGTGCCATCAATCTTGCGCGGCCCAGATGGAGCTGGCTGCTTCCGACTGCCCGCCTGTTGATCAACGCGATTGCGCTCGGCCTGCAGTATCCCATGATCAAGAGTTCTCCCTACGTGCTCGTCAGCAGCGGCGCAACTAATGATGCGCACGCGATGCAGGCCGCGGCGACATTCAACGGCTTGATTCGGTGGGGCGTGCTTAGCTGGGCCTGGATCTATTACCTGGTTGCTGTGGTGATCTACGCGTGGTATTGCGCGCCGCACTTGCGAAGTCTGCTGCGGCGCAGGCATGCGGCGGGGATACGCATGACCCAGGAGATAAACGGAATCCTATAGCGTCTCTCTAGCGGGAATTCCAACTGAAGTTGATCGTCGTGATGGCGTGGACTCATCCACGCGGCGGGATTCGTACGCACTGAAAAGGAGGTTTGCAATGAACTGCGCATGTCTTGCGGAACTTGTAGGAGTCAAGAAATCTTTCGGAAAGGTGGTTGCCCTCGACGGCTTCGATCTCGAAGTACGAAGGGGAGAGCTGCTGGCTGTGCTCGGGCCGAATGGCGCCGGCAAATCGACGGCGATTTCGCTGATGCTCGGCTTGCGCCAGCCGGATGCCGGCACGGCTCGTCTTTTCGAAATGCCGCCCTTGCAGATTGAAGCGCGGCACCGAGTTGGCGTCATGATGCAGGAGGTTGCGCTCGCCTCGGAGCTCAAAGTCCGCGAGCATATCGCACTCATCGCGAGCTACTATCCCGATCCGATGCCGGTCGAAGAAGTCTTACGCCAGACCAACACTTTGGCATTGGCCGATCGACCGTATGGGAAGCTTTCTGCCGGACAGAAGAGGCAAGCGCAATTCGCGCTGGCATTGTGCGGAAGGCCCTCTCTGTTATTTCTCGATGAGCCGACCGTGGGTCTCGACATTCAGGCTCGCACGATCATGTGGGCCACGCTACGCCAGTTAGTTCATGAAGGATGCTCGATCGTCCTGACCACGCACTATCTGGAAGAAGCGGAAGCGCTGGCCGATCGCGTGGTCGTAATCGCCAAAGGCAAGACCGTTGCCTCGGGCACCGTTCGCGAAATGCGAGCAATCGTCGGCCGCAAGCGCATCAGCTGTGCGACCTCGCTCCCTGCCAATGTCATTTCCGCATGGCCTGGAGTGCAGAGCGTAATCCGCGATCGCGAACGCCTCGAAATCACCGCCAGCGACGCAGATTCTGTCGTGAAGCGCCTGGTGACCAGTGATAGCCAGTTCTCCGGTCTGGAAGTACGCAGCGCCGGACTCGCCGAAGCCTTTACCGAACTTACTCAGGAGGTGACAGCATGAGCGCAACCACTCTTCCCATTTCGAATGGCGCGACGGCCGGTACAGCCATGTCAACGGCCAGAACACGGAACGCATATTTCACAGAGATCAAATTCGAATGCCTGCGGGCGCTGCGGGCTCCGGCATTTTCGATTCCCTTTCTGTTGCTTCCCCTCGTTCTTTACGTTTTGTTTGGAATCTTGCTGGCGGGAAACATGAGTCATGGAGATTCCACAGTCGCCAAGATCATGTTTGTGAACTGGGCGGTCTTCGGTGTGATGGGTCCGGGCATGTTCGGATTCGGCATATTCGTGGCCAACGAGCGCGAACAGGGCCTGCTTACGCTGAAACGTGCGCTTCCAATGCCCAACGGTGCAAGCCTTCTCGCGAAGTTGGTGATGGTGACACTCTTTGCTGCGATCGTTATGCTCACGCTGATCGCGGCGGCGGTGGCGATGGGACATCCAGGATTGAGCTTCGGGCAGTACGTGGGAATTGCCTTGCTCGACATTGCGGGATCGCTTCCCTTCGGAGCCATCGGACTATTCATCGGCACACGCGCATCATCAAAGGGCGCACCCGCGTTTGCCAATCTTGCCTACCTTCCTTTCATGCATCTGGGAGGATTGTTCTATCCGCTGCCTAAGTCAGTGCAGCCTCTGGAATTCATTTCGCCCGCGTTCTATCTGGACAAACTAGGATTGCGTATGGTCAACGCGCCAAGTTTGGATGTCCTGTCGAAGATACAAGGCGCATCGAGTGCGGGCGGCCCGCTTCTATATGTCGCAGTGCTGGCAATTGTGACGTTATTGTTTACCGCGCTTGCCATTCGCCGCCTCGCTCGCGTCGGGTGACCGAGGGTCCGGATAGCTCCGTGGACACAATCCCGCGGAGCTTTCTGGAAATCACTTGCGGTAAGATCAAAGATTATGACAACTCCCGCAGCCGAGCCTGAGACGGGCGCAAGCCCCGCTCCGGAGTCGCGCCCTTCTAACTTCCTTCGCGACAGAATCGCCGACGATCTCAAGACGAACAAGTACAACGGTCGTGTGCAAACGCGCTTTCCTCCGGAACCTAACGGCTATCTTCATATTGGCCACGCCAAGGCGATCTGCATTGATTTCGGGCTCGCCGACGAGTTCGGCGGCCATACGAACCTGCGCTTCGACGATACCAATCCTGAAAGAGAAGACGTCGAGTATGTCGATTCGATCATGGAAGACGTCAAGTGGCTCGGCTTCCACTGGGATGGTTTGTACTACGCGTCCGATTATTTTGGTCAGCTTTATGAATGGGCGATCAAGCTGATCAAGGATGGCAAGGCCTACGTGGACGATCTTTCAGCGGAAGAGATTCGCAAGTATCGCGGCACATTGACAGAGCCTGGGAAGGATAGTCCTTATCGAAATCGGACCATCGAAGAGAATCTGAGCTTGTTTGAGCGCATGCGGGCCGGAGAGTTTCCCGATGGCTCGCGCGTACTCCGCGCCAAGATTGACATGGCCTCGCCTAACCTCAATATGCGGGACCCGGTGATGTATCGCGTGCTGCATGCCGAGCATCACCGTACGGGCAACCAGTGGTGCATCTACCCGATGTACGACTACGCGCACGGGCAGTCGGATTCCCTGGAAAAAGTTACTCATTCCATGTGTTCACTCGAATTCGCCGACCACCAACCGCTGTATCAATGGTTCATCGAGCAGTTGGGAATCTTTCCCTCGCAGCAGATCGAGTTCGACCGCCTCAGCCTGACCTACACGCTCATGAGCAAACGCAAGCTGCGGCAACTGGTCGAGCAACGGACAGTGCGCGGCTGGGACGATCCGCGGATGCCAACGCTCTCGGGTTTGAGGCGACGCGGGTACACTGCTGAGGCAATTCGAAATTTCGTGACGGCAGCCGGCGTGTCGCGGACGAATGGAATTGTCGAACTGGCGATGCTCGAGCATTTCTTGCGTGAGGATCTAAACAAGCGATCCGCGCGGGTAATGGCGGTGCTGCGTCCTTTGAAAATCGTGATCGACAATTATCCCGAGGGACAGGTCGAGGAGATGGACGCGCAGAACAATCCAGAAGATGAGGCAGCAGGATGGCGCAAGGTGCCCTTCTCCCGCGAACTCTATATCGAGCAGGATGACTTTCGCGAAGTGCCCCCGCCGAAATATTTTCGCCTGACGCCGGGGCGTGAAGTGCGTCTGCGATACGGCTACTTCATCACGGCGCAGAGCGTGGTTAAGAACGACAAAGGTGAGGTGGTGGAAGTTCACTGCACGTATGATCCGGCAACGCGAGGCGGCAATGCTCCTGATGGACGCAAGGTCAAGTCCACGATCCACTGGGTCTCGGCGGCCCATGCAGTGGATGCCGAAGTTCGTATCTACGAAAACCTCTTCACGAAAGAGAACCTCGGTGATCTCGAGGAGGGCGAGGATCCGCTGGATTATCTAAACCCAAATTCACTCGAAGTGATCGCCCACACCAAGGTTGAACCTTCACTTGCGAATGCGGCCGCGGGCAGCCGCTATCAATTCGAACGGCTGGGATACTTCTGCGTCGATCCGGATGCGAAGCACGGTGCGCCGGTGTTCAACCGGACCGTCGCGCTGAAGGATGCCTGGGCGAAAGTCGAGAAGAAGCAATCCAAGAGTTAAGGGCTCAAACTCCCGCAGACACAACTTGTCCCGGCGCTGTGGCCGAACTCTTGCGCCTCTCGAGGGAGTGCCGGTAATGGACGTGCCGCCAGCGTGTCAATTCGACCAGAGGTTTCCAGACCGGATTGACCAGGTCGTGCTTGATCAGCAGGTGCCAGAAGCGGTTCGATCGCTTGTAAAGATACGACATTGCGATGTAAAGAGGCACAGCCTGCCACTGCTCTGGGCGCCGGCGCCAGATTGAGGCGTGCGAAAAGAGGCGCTGATAGATCCAGGCATAGCCATGCTCAAGCTCTTCAGGCGTCATGTGCTTAGGGCGGAAGACCGCATGGCCAGTGTCGTACCGTGACCAGTCGCGATCCAAAATACGTCCTTCCGACTCCATCTGACGGAAGAGCGGCGTTGCCGGGTAAGGCGTGAGGATATGGAAGGTGGCGCACTCGAGTCGATTCTCTTCAATCCATTCTGCGGTACGCGCGAAGACGTCTTTGCGATCGTGATCGAATCCGAGGACGAACGAGCCGTTCACCTGGATTCCATAATCGTGAAGAATCCGCACGCGCCTCGCATACTCGGACGTCTTCGGCGTCTTCTTGTTTGAGTCGGCGAGATTTTCGTCGGATAACGATTCGAAACCGACAAACACTCCAGTGCACCCAGCCAGCGCCATATGTCGGATCAAACTGGGATCGTCTGTGACATCTATGGTCACAGCAGCGCTCCAGATCTTGTGGAGAGGACGCAAGGCTTTACAAAGCTGGTGCAGGTAGTCGCGACGAGATCCGAGGTTGTTATCAACAAAAACAGCATAGGGCTGATCGTCGGCCTGGAACTCCTCCACGACCTGTTGCGGATGGCGCATGCGATAAGGCATACGCAGACCGTCGGTTGCGAGATAGCAGAAGCCGCAGCGGTTATGACATCCGCGGGTCGCGATCAAACTGGTCGTGGTGAGGAAACTGCGGCGGGGGAGAATCGAGCGCCTCGGCGAGGGATCATCGCCGTAGTCATTTTCGTAAGTGGCGATGTAGCGCGATTGTAAGCATCCCTGCTCAAAGTCACGAAGGATGCGCGGCCACAGTTGGACGCCGTCTCCCATGGCAAGCGCGTCTGCGTGAGGGGCACACTCTTCTGGGCAGGAGAGGACATGGAGGCCGCCCATCACCACTTTCGATCCGCGACGACGATACCAATCGGCAAGTTCATAGGCACGTTTGGCAAAAGTGAGATGAACTGTGATGCCAACCACTTGAGGCATGGGCTGAGATGGAGGCCGCCCGTGCAACAGATTCTCGTCCCAATACTCGACGCGCCAGTAAGAAGGAGTGGTCGCCGCAAAGCTGCTGAGAGCGAGGGTCGGCGTCAATACGTGCTTGCCGAAACTGGCGTTAGCGTCCTTAGCATAAAAGGGATTGATCAGGAGCGCATAATTCGGCTCGATCGGACTACAAGGTTCGTTCGCGTCCAGGACCGGCGCCTGCGTCATTTCGCGAGGAATCCAGCGCTTGGCGACGGGCCGCAGAAAAGGTTCAAAAGGTGAAATCATAGAATGTACTTTATAATACAAAGTACTTCATGTCAATTATCTGGAGGTTAGAATCTATGCTTCCGATCATGCTCAGCGATGAACTGATAAAATCAAGATTCAACGATGGCCAGCTCTTCTCCACTCATTCAGATTGAATTGTCTCCACCTGCGCGCGTGCCCAAACCCCGGTGGCTGCGAGCCAAGGCGCCCGTGGGGGATAACTTTCACAATTTGAAAAAGCTTGCGCGCGGACTCGGACTGCATACCGTGTGTGAGTCGGCGCAGTGTCCCAATATTGGCGAGTGCTGGAATCACAAGACTGCGACGTTCATGCTACTGGGCGACATCTGTACTCGGCGGTGCGGATTTTGCGCGGTGCCGAAGGGGCGTCCTCAGCCCATTGACTGGCTGGAGCCGCGCCGTGTAGCTGAGGCCGTTGCGACGCTTGGGTTGAAGCATGCGGTCGTGACCAGCGTGAACCGGGATGATGACAATATCGGTAGCGCCCGAGTATTTGCCGAAACGATTGGGGAGATCAGGGAACTGACGCCGGATTGCCGCGTCGAAGTGCTCATTCCAGATTTTCAAGGCGTAGAGGAATCGTTGCGCATCGTGCTCGACGCCAGGCCGGACGTACTCAATCACAATACCGAGACGGTACCGCGGCTGTATCGGGCCGTGCGGTCCGGAGCGCGATACGAGAGAAGCTTGACGCTTCTGGCAAAAGCGAAGCAGATTTCGCCCAGCATGGTGACGAAGAGCGGTGTCATGGTTGGTCTGGGCGAATCGACCGAAGAACTTGTAGATGTTTTTCGTGATCTTGGAACGCGCGGAGTCGATATTCTCACTGTAGGACAGTATCTGCGACCGTCGAAGGATCACCTTCCCATCGCCAGGTTTTATACTCCGGAAGAGTTTTCGTACTTGCGATCCGAAGCACTGCGCTTCGGCTTCCGCCATGTTGAATCAGGGCCGCTAGTGCGGTCCAGCTATCACGCCCACGAGCACGCCGATGCCGCGGCGACGGCACGGGTGGTGACATAGCTTGCAAATGACGGGTCTTCCCGCCAACATTCAATTCTCCTCGATCACCGATAACTGGGTTAGTACCTCCATCGAACAAGTCGGCATTGGGAGACCGTTATGGTGACGGTTCTTCTGCTTGTGCTTGGATTCTGTGCCGGCTTGCTTGGGGCCTTGACCGGAATCGGCGGCGGCGTATTGCTCACTCCCATACTCTCCCTGTATTTCGGGATCCCGATTCGTGAGGCGATCGGAACCAGTCTGGTGGCGGTAATTACAACCTCGGCCGCAAGTTCCTCCGTCCACTTGCAGCGGCACACAACCGATATCCGGCTGGGCATGACACTTGAGCTGGCGACGTCACTGGGCGCAGCTGTCATGGCCTATCTGGTCGGATATTTCAATCGCAGCGTGCTCGAGGGGCTTTTTGCCGCATTCTTGCTCTACAGCTCGATCATGATCCTAAGCAAGGGCGGCAAGGTGAAGTCAGAAGAAGATGCACCTCCTCCTCAGTCGAATGGAGAGATTGTGATTCCTCCGTACGAGCCGCAACGTTATCCATTGGGATTGGGAGCATCGCTGATCGCCGGAGCGCTCTCGGGCCTGCTTGGCATTGGGGGCGGGCCAATCAAAGTGCCGGTGATGTTTATTTTCATGAATGTACCGCTGATGGTGGCGACGGCCACTTCGAACTTCATGATCGGCGTTACCGCAGCAGCCAGTGCGATGGTGTATTACCGCCGCGGAGATATTCAGGTGGACGTCGCTGCGCCGCTCGCCGTAGGAGTGTTTATCGGATCCCTGCTCGGAGCCCGGCTGGCACCTCGCATCCACACCAAGATCGTCGTGTACCTGTTGGTTGGCGTCATGCTCTATCTCGCAGGACACCTGACATTTCATCTCTTACGGGGTGTGCTATGAGCGAACTTCGTGAGCCTGCTTTCGACCGCGCCGTTGCCCTGGTGTTGCGAGTCGGTGCCTTTGGATGTTTCTTCATCATGCTTACCGGGCTGATTGTCGGAATCTTCTTTAAGGGGCGAATTCCGCTCGATATTGAACGCGCGGGCGTGCTGTTGATGCTAGCCACTCCGGTGGTGCGCGTGATCGTCGCCTGCTTTCTCTTCTTCAGAGAAAAAGACAACAAGTACGGCTGGATCTCACTTGGAGTATTGGTGATTCTGTTGCTAGGCTCGGTATTCGGAATCGGAGAGCACTGACAAGTTAGAAGACGTGTAGCTTGATGCTCAGGTACTTCTTCGGATTTTCTCGAATGGCTTTTACGAGGTCCCGAGTCTCGGTCAGCATTTCGTTCGCGTTGTTGTAAAGGGTTTCGTCCTTGAAGAGCTTGCCGGCGGTTCCTTGCCCTGCTTCCAACTGAGTAGTCAGTTCTGAAAGCTTCGTCATTGTGGTGTCGAGCTTCTTCGCCAATTCCTCGTCTTTCGCGAGCTTGCCAATCGTTCCCTTGCCCGCGTTGATGTCCTCGGTGATCTTCTTGAGGTTGGCAATCGTGTCGTTGGCGTTGTTATAGAGCGACGGGTCCTTGAGGAATTTTCCGGCCGTGCCCTGTCCCTTCTGAATGTCATCGACCACGGCATTCATCTTGTCGAGAGTCGCAATGAACTTATCGTAGGCGTCATTGCGGCTGATCAGACGGCCCAAACTGCCTTCGCCATTGCCAATCTGCGCGACAATTTTCTGGAAGTCAGCGACAGTGGCGGAGAAGCGGTTGTAAAGAGTGGGATCATAGATGAGTTTTCCGAGCGATCCCTTGCCGCTCTCGGCAAACGCCAGGATCCGGTCGGCGCGTTTGAGCAGCGCGTCCATATTCTGCAGAGTGCTCTGGCTGGCGCGTACGACCTGATTGAAATCGGGATGGACCTGTGTCGGGAGAGTATCCCCCTCGTGAACGGGCTCGCCTACCGCCTGGGAGCTGTCAATGTCCACATAGGTTTCGCCAAGCACGCCGGCCGTCTCGAGTGAAATCTGGGAGTCCCGGCGCATACCGTAGTCGTACTTGGTGCTCACCTTCATCGTGACTTCGACGGGGGTGAGCGGCTTTTCTCTCACGATGGCGATGCGAGTCACGTTGCCAATGTCAACGCCGCTCAGTCGAACAGGCGCGCCGACTCGTAAGCCCTCAGCATTGTCGAAGTAGGATTTAAGCGTAATACGTTTCGTGAAGAAGCCCGAATTTCCCGACATCAAGAAGAGAAGCAATCCCAGGGTCAAACCGGCGATGATAACCGTGAGCCCAACCCGGAGTTGCGACCACTTCAACTGCTTCTGGCTAGGCAAATGATTTCCTCATAACGCCAGTTGGATCGGATGCAGTAGTCGTAGCAACGGCTCAGATTTGTCCGCCGCACGCCCCAACGCAGAAATAATAACAAAATCAATGGATGCACTATCTCGCTTTTCCGTGAAGCGCAGGCATTACGGCGAGTGCCAGCAAGTATGCGGCGGCCCCAGAGGCTAAGGTCACAGTCAGGCCAAACTGGATCGCAATCACCATGGCGAGAACAGAACCGAGAACGCTGGCGGCCGCGTTCATCGCCCACGCCCACTCGACGGCGTTATCGTCGGCATCTTGTTTGGCGGAGAATTCTGATTTCGATGACGCGGCCAACGAACGCAATCCTGTGGGGAATGGCATCCCCATAACAAATCCCAGAGGAATCAGGAGTGCGGCCGCGACGAGCAACCGGTATTCAAATCCCAAACCGACGAGAGCTGCCAGGCGGCCGGGCAGAACGAAAAGGTAGATGGCAAGGGCCAGAAACACCAGCAAAAGCGGGATCCAACCCATTTCAGCACGGGGCAAGCAGCGGCGCGAGAACAGACTTCCGGCACCACTTGAGACCATTAGCAGGAAGATCACCACTGTCAGGGCGTATGTGGGATGTCCCAGGAACAGCACGAATCGCTGGATGAAAGCGACCTCCACCAGAATGTAGCCAAGTCCCACGGCAATGAAGTAGAGGGGAGGAACCAGGGATTGACGGTGCTTGCCGCCTCGTAGAAGTAAAGGCAACACCAGGAACAGCAAGACGGCAACGAGCGAAATCGCGAGGACGAGCAGCAGGACCAGAACCCCTAGGTTTACTTTCCAGTCAATGCCGCGTCGCAGGCCTTGTTCACCAAGAATCTGACGAGCTTTCAAGGTGAAAAAGAAAAAGGGAGCGTTATCGTTCACCGGCGCGACGTTGTAGGCATAACTCCGGGCAAAGGCATGAGGATCATTGCTCGCAATCAGTTCGGAAAATGGGTTCTGACCTGGGCTCGACGGAAGATAGAGAGGGTCAAGTTGAGAATAGGTTTCGCAATGTCTCGTAACCGCGTCTTCCTCTTCGTCCGTGAATGGGGTCTTCTTCGCGAGCACGACGACCGGGATGCCGTCTTCCTCAAGCGACCCCTGCGAAGTGACGATGAAATTTCGAGCAGGATTGGCTATGCCAAGCTGGTGCAACGCCTCCATCGCAACCGCTACGACTCGCAAAGCCTCGCGTGGCTTGCGGAATTCCCAGCGAGTGATCGCAATCATGCCATCCGGATTGAGGTGATCGAAGTATTCACGAAAGGCTTCTACCGTGTAGAGGTTGTTCTCGCTGAGCGCGAAGGCTCCGGCTGCGGTCGAAGCCCAAGTGTCGACGAGTGTCATTTGTACCACATCAAAATGTTGCGGGGTTGAACGCAGATACGAGCGCCCGTCGGTCACCTGAATGTGGACTTCGGGACGCTCGTAAAGATGCTGCGCGTAGTCGGCATAACGCCCACGCATGATGGTTGTCGCGATGATGGGATTGATCTCAATGCCAGTGACGCTGGGACTGCCATTCGCGACCGCGCGTAAAACATCGACGCCACCTCCCGGGCCGATGATCGCGAACTCGCCGTGCGGACGAAGAACGTTGGCGAGCGCAGGCGGAGCCGACATCAAGGCTGCCTCCCATGCGGTGTCGTGCCAGCGCTGGACCTCGGCGTTCATGATGTAAGTGGAAGCATCGGCATCAATCACGATAGCCTTGGCCTGTCCCTGGCGGTCCACTTCGACGCGAGACAGGGCATTCCAACGCGCAAATTCCACCCAGGCAGGATCTCGGAACATGCCTTTTGCATACACCACGTCGATGAGACGGCCGGAATAGTTCGCACCAGTGAGTACGACGAGAGCAAATGCGAGTAAACCGGCATTTCTGCGTGTGGACCGAGTGTCGGTCCAAATCATTGCGGCGCATGCGAGGGCCAGAGCGGCAACAAGAATTGCGTTCGGTCCGCCCAGCCAGTTCAAGAGCGGAACCACTGCAAGGCACGCAAGCGCCCCACCGCAGAGGTCCGCGCCGTACAGGCGTGGGATGCGAAAGGTCTCTCGGGCGAAGACGACGGAGAAGAGCAGACCAGTCAGAAAAAAGGGTACGGCGGCCGAGAGATAGAGCGCCGTCAGACGCAGAAAATTCATTCCGGAGACATTGAGGGCAACCGGGACGTGCAGGACAATTTCGAGAACGACCACAATCAAGACAGCATTCGCGATATCGAGGCGAGTGGCGAGCGTACGCGTCGGGACTTTCGCAAGCCGACTCTTCAGCAGATACGCGAAGACACCTCCCGCCCCAAGCCCGAGCAACGCTATGGAAATCGCAAGAAATGCGAAGTGATAGAAGAGGATGACCGAAAACAATCGGGTGAGGGCAAGCTCAAGAAGAAGTGTAGCGAAGCTGGTGAGAGCGAGTCCCGCCAGCAGAGTTCGTTCCGGTATTTCAGTCTTATTCGTAACAGGAGTTGGAATAGTAATAACGGCCATATTTTGGATTCGCGCGTCAGTCTAGCAGATGGGAAGTACAGATTCGTGCACATCGAAAGACGAAAATGTTAACTCCCGATGTCTGATTACGGGGCAACATCGGGTGTCAGCTCTCGAGGATCACTTGCGCGATCGCCTGTTCCTCAGTGTGTGAAATCGACAAAGCTGCGTTCTTCACTCCGAGCTTGGCTGCGAACTCGCCCGCCTTTCCATGGAACTGGATCGTGGGGCGGCCACCGGGCATGCGAGCCACTTCACAATCGCGCCAGCGAACACCATGATTCCATCCTGTCCCGAGAGCTTTCATGGCTGCTTCTTTGGCGGCAAAGCGTGCGGCGTAGCGTTCGACGCGATTGGCTTTGGAATCGCAATAGCGCATCTCGCTCGCCGTGTAAATGCGTTCGAGGAAGCGCTGCCCGAACCGTTCGATGGCATGCCGGATTCGGGAAACTTCGGCTAAGTCAATGCCAGTGCCAACGATCATGGGGGAATCTTACAGGAACGGAACGTCGACACACCTACTCGATGCTATGGAGAGCGGCGGTGATCAGCGTATCTTGCTCGGGAAAAACTGTTCTCAGGTCGAGAAGAACCCTGCCTTCCTCGACCCGAGCGATGACTGGAGGATCGGCGTGGCGAAGTCGGGTGCACAATTCGTCAGCGCTGAGGCCTGTGCACGTCAGTGCCAGCAAATGAGTGGGCAGGGCAGACGACGGCGCGGCGCCGCCCCCGATCACGGATTCACCGTCGATGATTTCTGCTTTCAGTTTTGATTGCGCAATATCCTCGAAGATACGCTCCGCCCGGGTGCGGATTTCTTCTTTCGTGAGGCTCATCATTTGTAAAACGGGCACCCCATCATACTCGCACTTTACGTACGCCAGGAGTGTGGCCTCGAGGGCAGCATACGTGAGCTTGTCCACACGCAATGCACGGAACAGAGAATTCGATCGCATGCGGCTGATGAGATCCGGGCGCCCGCTTAGGAGACCCGCTTGTGGGCCGCCCAAGAGTTTGTCTCCGCTGTAAGTAACAACGTCAACTCCCGAACGCAGGCTGTCGAGAACCGTGGATTCTCCCTGCAGGCCGAAAGTTTCAAGATCTACCAGTGCTCCGCTACCGAGGTCTTCCATGAGGGGTAAGCTTCGTTCATGTGCGAGCTTAACCAGTTCATCCATCGACGGCTCTTCGGTGAAGCCGGTGATCTCGAAATTGGAGCGGTGGACGCGCAGCAAGAGCCGACTTCGGTCGTTGATGGCCTTTTCGTAGTCGGCGATACGAGTGCGGTTGGTGGTGCCCACTTCGCGCAAGGTCGCGCCCGACTTCGCCATGACATCAGGGATGCGGAATGATCCGCCGATCTCGACAAGTTCTCCTCTCGAGACAATGACTTCTCCCCCGTCGGCGAGCGTATTCAGGGCCAAAAGAACGGCGGCAGCATTGTTGTTGACGACGATGGTCGAGACTGCACCGGAGAACTCTGCCAATACCTTGTGAAAGAGGCGATCGACATGGATATCGCGCTTGCCGCGCTCACCGGCGTCCACGTCAAATTCGAGGTTGGAGTAGCTGGTCGCGGTTTCGCGAATGTGATCGAAAGCTGCAGCAACTAACGGTGCCCGACCAAGATTCGTGTGGAGGATGACTCCCGTCGCATTGATGACCGGACGCAACGAGTAATTCAGAGACTTGCGAAGTTGTGCCTCGACAGCCGGCGGAATCGTATCCAGCGCTGCTCGCAATGAGTGCGAGTCGAGGAGGCCCGAGGAGATTTCTTCGCGCAGCCTGGTGAGGACCAAGCGGGTCGCGTCGGTAACCGCCGCCACCCCGCTGGAACTCGCGAGCGCCGTCAGCGCGGGAGTGCGGATCAGTTCATCCACTGACGGGAGTTCGCGGAAAAGCTCGTTCTTCGCCACCGTCTTCATTTCCCGCGATTATGACACGAGTGCGCGTGAACTCTACAGAGTATGCAGATACGCGAGCAGATCCTGGATATCCTGCTGGCTTAGCTTCTGGCTGTAGCCGGGCATCTCTTTGCGGCCCAGGCGAATGATATCGGTGACGCGCTCGTCGTTCGCCGGCAGGCCGCTCAGTGAAAGATACTTGTGCTGGAACATGCCCTTTAGGGCTGGGCCTTTCTTTCCGCGCGTGGAGTAAGGCTCATGACAGCGATCGCATTCGACGTCATAGATCTTGCGGCCGGCAGACTGCTGCGCGCTTAAGCCAAGTTCAGCATCGGACTTGCGGCGCTCGACCTCGCAGGCAACGCTACACAGGAGCGCAAGGAATATGGCCAAGGCAAGGAAGAGAAGCTTGAAGAAACTGAGGGAGCCCAGAGGCTCCGTTCTCACGAGCGATCGTCGTAAAGGCATTTCTGTATCGTGCATCCCTTTGAGCTTTACAATAATAGAGTACTGGGTATGTTCGAACTTCGATGAGCGTCGCCATCAAGCGGGTATACGAGGCAGTATCGCGAAGTGACGGATCAAGGATTCTTGTGGACCGTTTATGGCCGCGCGGCCTGACCAAGGAGCGCGCCGCGGTTGATGAATGGCTGCGGGATCTGGCGCCATCGAACGAATTGCGTCAGTGGTATCACGCACGACCGGATCAATGGGAACTCTTCCGGAAGAAGTATCTGAAAGAATTGTCTCGTCCCGCAAGCCAAGAAGGTTTGCGGCGGCTCTACGAATTTGCACACAAGAAGAAGCGCTTGACTCTTCTCTTTGCCTCGAAAATAGAATCCCAAAACAATGCAACTGTCTTAAAAGAGCTGCTCGACGGAATGAAAAAACCTCCCACAGGAACGGGACCAGGCGCCGTACATGCCACTCGAAAACGAGAAGCATTGATCCGAAGACGGTAGCAGTCGACCCGCGGATTGCGATCACTCATTTAGAATCTTTGCCGCATGAGACCGGTCTTTCACTGGAACCTGGGAATGCGTGCTTTGGAACTCGGCAAACGCACGCTCGTCATGGGAGTCGTCAATGTAACTCCGGATTCTTTTTCTGATGGCGGAAAATTCCTCGACTTGGAAAACGCGTTAGGACAGGCCCGGCGCTTGCTCGAAGAGGGCGCAGATATCATTGACATTGGCGGGGAATCTACGCGGCCGGGAGCACCCGTATCTCCACCTCAAAACGCAGCCGGCAAAACCGCGAGTTCCACAAGCACGCCACCGTCGCCGGTCAGCGCCGAGGAAGAATTGAGCCGGGTGATCCCGGTCATTTCCGCATTGAAGGAAGAACATCCCGCAACAGTTGTCTCCGTGGATACGTACAAGGCTGCCGTGGTTCGCGCTGCCGTCAAAGCGGGGGCCGAGATCGTAAACGATGTCAGCGGGCTGCGATGGGATCCGGAGATGGCGAAGACTGTGGCCGAACTCAAATGCGGAGCCGTGCTGATGCACATGCGCGGGCGTCCAGAAGAATGGCGTGATCTGCCGCCTGTTGGAGACGTCGTTCTGCTGGTCAAGCGCGAACTGAGAGACTGGGCGGAAAAGGCCATCCTCGCAGGAGTTCGGCGCGAACGCATTGTGCTCGATCCTGGTTTTGGGTTCGGCAAGAGCTTTGAAGAAAACTATCCTCTGATCTCGAGATTTGACGAATTACAAACCTGCGGACTTCCCCTGCTCGTGGGGACATCCAGGAAGTCATTCATTGGAAGAACCCTAGGCGGGGGTAAAGATGCTCCTCCGGAATGCCGCCTCTATGGCACGCTCGCGACTCAGACGGCTTTGATTCTGAAAGGCGCGCACATTGTTCGCACACACGACGTGAAGGCTTCAGTGGAAGCTTCACGAATTGCCGACGCCATCCTGGCGGCGCGATAGGCGGTTTTCTCGACAGGACAAGTCGACACGAATTCTTTCTCCGGAATACCGCATGGTTCCAGGAGACCCTTGAGCCCGCTACGCTGACGATCTGATTGGGTTCAAACTAATGTAAGGTTCTTCTTTCCCCTTTTTGATCGTGATGGATCAACTCTCCAAAATTTCGTCGGTCCCGCGCGTGACTATGAGAAGCAGCGCAATGCCCGATTCAAGCGGCGATTGCGTCGTCTACTGGATGCAGCGGGCTCAACGCGGGATCGACAATCCGGCGCTCGATGTGGCGGTGGAAGTTGCTAACACTCTGCGCAAGCCGGTGGTCGTGTTCTTCGCTCCGGTGCCTTTCTATCCTCATGCAAATTTCCGGCATTATCGCTTCTTGAACGACGGCATTCTAGATACCGCTTCGGCTCTGGCAAAAAGAAACATCGGATTCGTGCTCCGGCGATATCCAGATCACAGCCTGCTGAAATTCTGCGATGAGGTGAAGGCTGCGCTTGTAGTGGGAGATGAAAACCCACTGCGGGAGCCAGAAGATTGGCGGCAACGCGCGACAAGAAAGCTGAAGATTCCCCTGTGGACCGTGGACGCCGATGTTGTCGTGCCATCGAAGCTTTTACAAAAAGCACAATATTCCGCGCACATTATTCGACCTCGCCTTCAGGCGGAGCTAAGACGCTTTCTGGTGGCGTCAAGAAACCCGAAGGCCATCGTGCGTTGGACCAAGGCAGAATCTCTAAAAGCACTCGATCCTGACGCCGATATCACTGAGGGATGGAAACTTGATCGATCTGTTTCTCCTGTGACGAATTGGCGTGGTGGCCCCACTGAGGCACATCGCCTGCTCAGAAAGTTTGTGGATACAAAATTGAGAGGTTATGGGACACAGCGCAACAAACCTGAACTCGATCACACCAGCCGTCTCTCCCCATATCTCCATTTCGGACACATCAGTCCAATCACAGTTGCCCTCGCTGTCGAAAAAGTAGATGCACCGAGGTCCGACAAGGAAGCGCTACTCAATCAGATCATCACCTGGCGAGAGTTGTCAGTGAATCTGGTCCGCTTTAATCCAAACTATGACAACTTCGAATGCGCAGAACCGTGGGCGCACCGTACGCTGGCGAAGCATCTCAAGGATCCGCGTCCAGTCCTCTACACGGAGCGCCAGATGGAAAACGCGGAGACACACGACGAACTCTGGAATGCTGCTCAGATGCAGATGGTTAACAGCGGCTGGATGCACAATTACATGCGAATGTATTGGGGAAAGAAGATCCTGGAGTGGACCCGGACCCCAGAGGAAGCATATCGCGTGGCGGTGCACCTCAATGACAAGTACGAACTCGACGGGCGCGATCCGAATGGATACGCCGGAATTGCGTGGGCAATCGTCGGGAAGTTTGATCGGCCCTGGTTTGAGCAACCGATCTTCGGCCAGATTCGGTATATGTCACGGGAAAGTACCGGCAGAAAATTCAACAGCAAGGGATACATTCATCAGAATCTGTCGACGTTGTAGACACCTTAATTGCAGAGATCTCGGGGAGTTCTTCCACAAATTAATCCGCAGTGGAGCCGGGTTCACGACGTAGAACCTGGCCCAATCAAATCACCCCGAGGGCAACAATTGCGAACTGCCCGAACATGATTGAGAGCGTCATCGAGGGGCCACTTTAGCCGCCAACACAGATACGCCGTAACCACTGTTGGCGAGCGCGTCACGCCCGCCGTGCAGTGGACGTAGACTGTGTGGCCCTGCTTGACCAGGTCATCTAAGGCCTCGACGCAAGCAGTAAGTTTTCGTGTCAAGTCGAGATCATCGAAGTCGGTTACTGCCATATTTCGAAAAGCAAGCCCGGCGTCGTTTGCGAAGGCGCACTCACCAGTCATGCCCAACTCGTCCGCGTCATCCTCGGTCAGCAGACTAAGAATCGCAGTCACAGATTTGGTTTTCAAGAAATGGAAGTCGTCATGATCACACGGGCATGGTCCAACAAAGATCTGTGGCGTGACTTGAGCACAGTTCATGGCTAGAACTGCTTCGTCGAATCCAACAAAATTGTGACGGGACCTTCGTTGACCAGTTCGACTTGCATCATTTCCTGAAATCGTCCGGTTTCGCAGCGCAGGCCGGAGTTGCGAATGCACTCGACGAAGAATTCGTAGAGCCGCCGGGCGGATTCCGGCGGAGCTGCATTATCGAAGGATGGACGCTTGCCGCGTCGGACATCGCCGTAAAGCGTGAACTGCGAGACCGCCAGAACGCTTCCGTCCACATCCACGACACTGCGATTCATCTTCCCTTCGGCATCCTCGAAGATGCGAAGGCCGATGATCTTTTCCGCAAGGTATGATGCGTCAGCCTGGGAGTCCTCGTGGCCGACTGCCAGTAGAACCAGCAGTCCAAGGCCAATTTCACCGGCAGTCCAATCCTTGACTGTAACTCTGGCGCGGCTGACTCGTTGGACGACGGCTCGCATAAAGGCCTTACCGCTTCGTGCTGCTCAGCATCGATTCATGTCCCGCTACGCATTGCCACCGTCCGTCGCGATAGACATAGATATCAGTAAATCGCACTTGCACCACCGGCTTGCCCTGCGGATCGGTTGCGGTAGCTAGGCCGCGAATATACCCGTAATTATCCTGCAGGTGAGAATGCAGGTCGGTCAGTTCGTGATGAACTTTGCGAGGCTTTGCCGCGTTTGCCAGAGTGGCTTCGCGATCGGTGAGCGCTCCATCCGGGCCGGCGTCTTCAAATTCATTTGCCAGAATGCAACCCAACAGTGCTGAATCGCTGTGGTCAAGTGCGGCGGCCCAAGTCTTCTCAATCTCCACCAGCGCATTGGTGTCCTTCGCTTGGCTACTGGGGCATTGCATCGCAAGGGCGGGAGAACACATCACGAATAACCACACGCAATATTTCATAGAGTCACCAGGCTAATGTGTCACTTCATGGAGCTCGCGTTGACCCGGACTCCCACAACGGTTAGGATTCAGGAGTGCAATCCCAAGATAACAGAGGATTTGCCGGAAACGAGATCGTCCTTCCTTTACACTAATTCAGCCAGACCATTACACTACACGTTCGCCTTATTCGTGCCGCAA
>Ga0335084_10000336_pt1 | contig 38705 bp, 40 predicted proteins | sample Lox_Sample_44_FD_206721 | JGI IMG/M metagenome (GOLD analysis project Ga0335084, IMG submission 206721) | Soil microbial communities from Loxahatchee National Wildlife Refuge, Florida, United States - Lox_Sample_4.4 | ecosystem: Environmental > Terrestrial > Soil > Wetlands | place: USA...
GCGCCATACGCGCGATCAGGGCGCTCTTGAACAGACCTTGGGTGTCGATGACCACATCGTAGGCGCGTGCTTTCAGCCGCGCGCGCAGCTCCGCGATCTCGCGCCAGGTGTTGGGGCTCAGCATGGTTCGCCGCCAGCGTCGCGGCGCGACCGTAATAACCTCGGAGACGGCCGGATGCAGCGCCGGGATGTCGGCGAAACTCTCCTCCACCGCCCAGTCGATCTCGACGCCGTCGTAGTGGGCGCGCAGGTCGGTGGCCACGGGCAGGTTGTGCACCACATCCCCGAGCGAAGAGGTCTTGACCAGCAGGATCCTGCGCATCGCGGCATTGTAGCGGCACCCAGGGAAGCGCTGATCAAGTCTCACATGCGCGACCGAGGTGACGGCAGGGCGAGGTGCAATCCGACTACAATACGCGGCTTTCGCGCTTGGCCCGGACGGGGGAGTCGATGAAAGTTTTGGTCACCGGTTGCGCAGGTTTTATCGGCATGCACGTCGCGCGGCGGCTGCTTGAGCGCGGCGACGAGATAGTGGGCGTCGACAACCTCAACGACTACTACGATCCATCGCTGAAGATTGCCCGGCTAGCACAGCTGCAGACCCACTCCCGTTTCTCTTTCCAGCAGCTCGATCTTGCCGAGGGGCAAACGCTGGCCGGCTTGTTCGCGACCGAGCGGATTGCGCGCGTGGTACATCTTGCCGCCCAGGCCGGCGTGCGCTACTCGCTCAAGAACCCGCAGGCCTATGTCGACAGCAACGTGACGGGATTCCTGAATGTCCTGGAAGCTTGCCGGCACCACGGTTGTCAGCATCTGGTGTTCGCCAGCACCTCGAGCGTATATGGCGCCAACCGCAAGCTGCCCTTCAGCGAGCACGACAACACCGACCATCCGGTCAGCCTGTACGCCGCCACCAAGAAAGCGAACGAGCTGATGGCCCACACTTACAGTCATCTGTTTGGCCTACCGGCGACGGGGCTGCGCTTTTTCACGGTCTATGGGCCGTGGGGAAGGCCGGACATGTCGGCCGCATTGTTCACTCGCGCGATCGTGGAGGGGCGGCCGATCGACGTGTTCAACCACGGCGAGATGGAGCGCGACTTCACGTACGTCGATGACGTCGTGGAGGGGGTGGTACGCATCCTCGATGTCGTGCCCAAAGGCGATCCGGGCGCCGACATGAACCAGCCGGACCCGGCCACGAGCTATGCGCCGTACCGGCTGTACAACATCGGCAACAATCAGCCGGTGAAACTGATGCGATTCATCGAGGTCCTCGAGGCGGCCCTCGGGCGCAAGGCAAGCATGAACCTGCTGCCCATGCAACCGGGCGACGTCCCGGCTACCTATGCCGACGTGGACGATCTCGGCCGTGCTGTCGGGTTCAAGCCTTCGACACCCCTCGAGGAGGGCATTGCGCGCTACGTTGCGTGGTACCGGGAGTACTACGGAGTGCACGCGTGAGCGAGGCCGCGACCTTCTAGCTCCTGCCGTAGCGATCGTCGAAGCGCACGATATCGTCTTCTCCCAGATAACTGCCGCTCTGCACCTCGATCATCACCAGATCCAGCCTGCCCGGGTTCTCGAGGCGATGCCGGTGCCCGGCGCGGATGAATGTGGATTCGTTGGTGCGGACCAGCAGTTCCTGCTCTCCGTTAACCACCTTGGCGGTACCCGACACCACGACCCAGTGCTCGCTGCGGTGATAGTGCATCTGCAGACTGAGGCTCGCGCCTGGCTTGACCACGATACGCTTGATCTTGAACCCCGGCCCCTCTTCTAGAACGGTATAGCTGCCCCAGGGGCGCAGCACGGTCTTGTGCAGCTTGTAGGTTTCGTGGTTGGCGAGCTTGAGCCGCTGCGCGACTTTCTTGACATCCTGCAGGTGCTCCTGGTCGGCGACGAGCAGCGCATCTGGCGTATCCACGATGACCAGACCGTTGACGCCAACGGCCGCCACCATTCGACCGCTGCTCTGCACATAGCAGTTCTCGCTGTCCACGAACAAACACTCCCCCTGTGCGCGATTGCCCGAGTCGTCTGCTTCGACCAGCGCGCTGACGGCCTTCCACGAGCCCACGTCACTCCATCCGAAGGCGGCCGGAAGTACGGCGACGCGTGCGGACTTCTCCATGACTGCGTAATCGATCGAGATGTCGGGCAGCAGCGAGAACAAATCCTCTGGCAGCTCGGCACGGTTTTCCTTGATCTGAGCCGCTTCCCAGCAGCGCGAAGCGCCTTCCAGCACTTGCGGGGCGTGCTGCGCCAGCTCCTCCAAAAACCCGGCCGCCCGGAAACAAAACATGCCCGCATTCCAATAATAGCGGCCCGATTCCACCATCGACGTTGCAACCTGAGCGGAGGGCTTTTCGGTGAAGCGTGCGACCACGAAGGCGGTCGTGCCGGGAATCGGCTCACCGCGCTCGATGTAGCCGAAACCGGTTTCAGGATAAGCCGGGCGCAGCCCGAATGTGACGAGTGCGCCCTGCGCGGCAAGCGGCACGGCGGCGCGCACAGCTGCGGCGAACGCCGGCTCGTCTTCCACCAGATGGTCTGCGGGAAGCACCAGCACCATGGCCTCTGGCCCGTGCCGTGAGAGCGCGGCCAGGGCGCCGACTGCAACCGCCGGCGCCGTGTTGCGGGCGCAGGGCTCGAGCACGAAGAAGTGACGATAGGATGTTGCGCCGCTCGCGTACTCGTCGCGCGTGACGAAGAAGTGCTCGCGATTGGTGACGGTGATGACTTCCTCCACCCCCTCGAGCAGGGCAAGGCGGTCGACGGTCCTCTGCAACAGGCTGCGTCCGTCGGCCAACTTGATGAACGGCTTGGGATGGGCCTCGCGCGAGACCGGCCACAGCCGCGTGCCGCTGCCGCCGGAGAGGATGAGTGGTATCAGCATGGACCGGTCTGCCGTCGTAGAGGGGCGGAAGCTTAAGAACCGTGGCCGCTGGCCGTGAATTCCTGCCTGAGCATTATGGCATCAAAGCCCTGAGACGGGCACCGATCCGCGGCGGTCGCTATGCTATGATTCACCATCTTTATCAATGTCCTGCCTCTAACTTCTCATGAAGAAGGTCGCCCTGATCACGGGCATCACCGGCCAGGACGGCGCTTATCTCGCGGAGTTCCTGCTCGGCAAGGGCTACGAGGTGCACGGCATCAAGCGGCGGACCTCGCTGTTCAACACCGACCGCATCGATCATCTGTACCAGGACCCGCACGAGCAGAATCGCCGCCTCGTTCTACATTACGGCGACATGACCGATTCCAGCAGCCTGGTTCGTGTCATCCAGATGGTTCAGCCCGGCGAGATCTATAACCTGGCGGCACAGAGCCACGTGGCGGTGTCTTTCGAGGAGCCGGAGTACACCGCCAACTCGGATGCGCTGGGGACGCTGCGTGTGCTGGAGGCTATCCGCATCCTGGGATTGAAGGACAGGACGCGGTTTTATCAGGCGTCGACCTCGGAGATGTATGGTCTGGTGCGGGAAACGCCACAAAGCGAGACCACGCCCTTCTACCCGCGTTCGCCCTACGGAGTAGCGAAACTCTACGCGTACTGGATCACGGTGAACTACCGCGAGGCCTATGGGTTTTTCGCCTGCAACGGGATACTGTTTAATCACGAGTCACCGACGCGCGGGGAGACGTTCGTCACGCGTAAGATCACTCGGGCGCTGGCGCGCATCAAGCTCGGACTGCAGGACCGGCTGTATCTCGGCAACCTGGACGCCAAGCGCGATTGGGGCCACGCGCGGGACTATGTCGAGGCGCAGTGGTTGATCCTGCAACAGCCGCAACCCGAGGACTTCGTCATCGCCAGCGGCGAGCAGCACTCGGTGCGCGACTTTGTCTCGGCTGCAGCGGCTGAACTCGGCATTGCGATGAAATGGAAGGGTCGAGGCGTGGACGAAAGAGGCTACGACGACCTCGACCGTTGCATCGTTGCCGTGGACCCTCACTATTTTCGACCCAGCGAGGTGGATGCGTTGCTCGGCGATGCCACCAAGGCGCGCACCAAGCTCGGCTGGCGACCCCGGATCGGCTTCCGTGAGCTGGTGGCGGAGATGGTGCGCGAGGACATGAAGTTGGCCGAGCGCGACGATCTGGTCAAGAAGCACGGGTACTCGGCGTACGACTTTCACGAATGAGCGGCCGATGAAGGTCGTTATTCTGGCCGGCGGGCTCGGCACCCGCATCAGCGAGGAGTCGCACCTGCGGCCCAAGCCGATGATCGAAATCGGCGGCAAGCCGATCCTGTGGCACATCATGAAGATCTATTCGGCCCACGGCTTGACCGACTTCATCATCTGCTGCGGTTATCGCGGCTACATGATCAAGGAGTACTTCGCCAACTACTACCTGCACACCTCGGACGTCACGTTTGACATGGCGGCCAATCGCGTCGAGGTACTGCAAACCAACAGCGAGCCGTGGCGCGTTACGCTGGTGGATACGGGCGAGCAAACCATCACGGGCGGGCGGCTGAAGCGCGTGGCGCGCCTGCTGGGCGACGAGGAGTTCTGCTTCACCTACGGCGATGGCGTGAGCGATGTCAACATCCGCGACCTGATCGCATTCCATCGCAAACAGGGCAAGCTGGCCACGCTGACGGCCGTGCAACCGCCGGCGCGCTTCGGAGCGTTGAGCCTCGAGGGCAGCCGGGTTGCTCGTTTCGAGGAGAAGCCTGTCGGTGATGGAGGCATGATCAACGGCGGGTTCTTCGTGCTGTCTCCGCGCGTCATCGACTACATCAAGGGCGACCATACCCATTGGGAAGGCGAACCTCTCGAGCGTCTCGCACGGGAAGGCCAGCTCAGCGCGTTTGCGCACGATGGCTTCTGGCAGCCCATGGACACGCTGCGCGACAAGACCCATCTCGAGGAGTTGTGGAACTCAGGCAAGGCTCCGTGGAAGGTCTGGTAAGCGCGTCTTTCTGGAGCGGCCGGCGCGTCTTCGTCACCGGCCAAACGGGATTCAAGGGCGCCTGGCTGAGCCTCTGGCTTGCGCGGCTAGGCGCGATGGTGACCGGCTACGCGCTGGCTCCGGAACCGGGCCCCAGCCTGTTCCGAGACGCGGGTGTCGCAGACGACATCCAACATCTCGAGGCCGACGTGCGTGACCTGCCGCGGCTACGTAGCGCGCTGGCGGAAAGCGGCGCAGAGGTCGTGCTGCACCTTGCCGCTCAGTCGCTGGTGAGGCGCGGTTACCGCGAGCCGGTGGAGACCTATGCGACCAACGTGCTCGGCACGGCGAACCTGCTCGAGGCGATCCGCCATAGTCCTTCAGTCCGCGCTGCAGTTGTAGTGACAAGCGACAAGTGCTACGAGGATCGCGATTGGCCTCGCGGTTACCGGGAAGACGACCGTCTGGGTGGGCGCGACCCCTATGCGAACAGCAAAGCCTGCGCCGAGCTGGTGACGCAGGCTTTCCGCGATTCGTTCTTCATGGCTGGTGGACCTCGGGTGGCCACTGCCCGCGCCGGCAATGTCGTCGGAGGCGGGGACTGGAGCGAAGATCGGCTCGTGCCAGACGTGTACCGCGCGCTGCTCGCCGATCAGCCTGTACGCCTGCGCAACCCCAAGGCGGTGCGGCCCTGGCAGCATGTGCTGGAGTCGCTTTCGGGCTACCTCCTGCTGGCGCAGCGGCTGATGGCAGAAGACGGAGCCGCGCTCGCGGATGCCTGGAACTTCGGCCCGGACGAGGCAGATACCTGCACCGTCCAGGAAGTGGTGGAACGGTTGCTGGCGCGTTGGAATCCGCCAGGCCGCTGGCAGCAGGATCCCGAGGAGCACCCACGCGAGACTTTCTCGCTGCGCCTGGACAGCACGCGCGCGCGTCAACGGCTCGGTTGGCGGCCTAAGCTCTCGCTCGGCGAGACGCTGGCATGGGTCGACGAATGGTTTGCAGCCAGCCGCAGAGGCGCCGATCTGCGCGCAGCGACGCTGGAACAATTGGATCGCTACGCTCGGGTGGCGTGCACGCAATGAATCAGCGCGTTTGCCGCCTCTGCCAGGCGCCGCTCACCGAGAGCTTCGCCGATCTGGGCATGTCGCCCCTGTCGAATGCCTTTCTCACTGCCGATCAACTCAGCGCCATGGAGCGCTTCTATCCGCTGCACGCCTGGGTGTGCGGAAGCTGTTTCCTGGTGCAGCTCGAAGAGTTCGAGAGGCCGCAGCAGATCTTCGGCGACTACGCTTACTTCTCATCGTATTCAGACACCTGGCTCGCGCATTGCCAGGCGTATGCGCACATGGCGATCGAGCGCTTCGGCCTCGGACGCTCGAGCCAGGTAGTCGAGATCGCCAGCAATGATGGCTATCTGTTGCAGTATTTTCACAGCGCCGGCATTGCGGTGCTAGGCGTTGAGCCGGCGGCCAACGTGGCCGAGGTGGCGCGCGCGAAGGGGATTCCTACCAATGTGTGCTTCCTGGGCGCGGATACGGCCCGCGCTCTGGCCTCGCGCGGCGTGATGGCCGACCTGTTGGTGGCTAACAATGTGTTCGCTCATGTCCCCAACCTGAACGACTTCACTCAAGGGCTGCGCATCCTACTCGCGCCGCAGGGTGTGCTGACGCTGGAATTCCCGCATCTGCTGCGGCTGATGCAGGAGAACCAATTCGATACCATCTACCACGAGCACTTCTCGTACTTTTCTCTGCGGGTGGCGCGGGCGGTTCTGGCGTCGCAAGGTCTGGCGGTGTTCGACGTGGAGGAGCTGCCTACCCATGGCGGATCGCTGCGCGTGTACGCGTGCCGCGCAGAGGCCGCAGCGAAACGCATGACAGCGACACCCGACGTCCTGGTCGCTCGCGAAGGGGCAGCTGGCCTCGACCAGCTGACCGCCTACTCGCGCTTCGCCGAGCAGGTGCGTGCGACCAAGCGCGCGCTGCTGCGCTTCCTGCTCGAGGCCCATGAGCAGGGCAAACGCGTGGTGGGGTACGGCGCGCCGGCCAAGGGCAACACGCTGCTCAACTACTGCGGAATCCGTAGCGACCTGCTGGACTACACGGTCGACCGGAGCCCGCACAAACAGGGCAAGTTTCTGCCCGGTACGCATATCCCGATCTATCCGCCCGAGCGCATCTTGGAAACGCGACCGGACTATGTGCTGATCCTGCCCTGGAACCTCCAGCAGGAAGTCCTCGCGCAGATGCGCGCGGTGCGCGAGTGGGGTGGTCGCTTCGTGGTGCCCATCCCGCGCGTGGAGGTGCTGGCGTGAGGTTCACGCCTACAGCGATCCCCGGAGCCTTTCTGGTAGAGATCGAACCGGTCCAGGACGAGCGCGGGTTCTTCGCGCGGACCTGGTGCGCGGGCGAGCTCGAGACCCGCGGCCTGAATCCTCGCTTGGTACAATGCAGCGTGTCTTTCAACCGCGGACGCGGAACCTTACGCGGGTTGCACCTGCAGCACGCGCCTCACCAGGAGGCGAAGCTGGTTCGGTGCACGCGCGGGGCGATTTTCGACGTGGTCGCCGACCTGCGGGCAGGGTCTCCGTCCTTCGGGCGCTGGTATGGTACGCAGCTCAGTCAGGACAATCGTGCCATGCTCTACATCCCGGAAGGGTGTGCCCACGGCTTCCAGACCTTGGAGCCGGACACGGAGGTGTTCTATCAGATGAGCGAGGCCTACCATCCCGAGTGTGCCGGAGGGGTGCGGTGGGACGACCCCTCTTTGGCCATTACCTGGCCAATCGCCGAGCCGGTGATGTCCGAGCGTGACCGTACTCTGCCCCGGCTGGAGCGCGCATGAATGCGGATGTGATTCCGACGCCGGCGCAGATCGCGCAGTTCGAGCGCGACGGCTATCTCCTGCTTCCGGGCTTCTACGACGTGCGAGGCGAGATCGAACCGATCCAGCATGCGCTGTACGAATTGATCGGTGTCCTGATCCGCAAGCACGGGCTCGCCACCCAGCGACCTTCTTTCTCTGCCCAGACGTTTGACGCCGGCTTCCAGGCGCTCATCGCGTTCGACCGTGCGCTTGGCGGAGCTGTATACGATGCCGCAAAGCTGATTCCCGCGTTCATCCGTCTGCTGGCTTCGAGCAAGAACGAGTCGCTATTCAAGGCGCTGCGCCGCACGGATCTGGCGGGGATCGGAGCGGCGAGCTTCGGCATCCGCATCGACAATCCCGGCGAGGAGCAGTACCGCTCGCACTGGCACCAGGAGTTTCTATTCCAACCGCAGAGCCTGGACGGGCTCGTGTTCTGGAGCCCGCTCGCCGAAGTGACGCAGGCCATGGGACCGGTACAGATCTGCGTCGGGTCGCACCGCGACGGCCTGTCCCGCTACCGGCGCGGCGGGCGCTACGCCGATAAGCCCGGCGCGTATCAGATCGGCCTGGCCGAAGAGGAGGATACCGTCCGGCGCTATCCGGTCGCGTCACCGTTGTCGAGGCCAGGCGACCTTCTTATCATGGACTACCTCACGCTGCACCAGTCCGGCCACAACCAGGCGCAGCGCTCGCGCTGGTCCATGCAGCTGCGCTACTTCAACTTCCGGGAGCCGAACGGGATCCAGCTCGGATGGCCCGCTTCGGTGACGGCCGGGACCGATATCGAGGTGTTGTTCCCGGGCAGCTTCGTCGGCGAGGATGATGCAAGCCGCGTGTAACGTCTGCGGCGCGCCGCTGCGCGAGCCCGTGTACGAGTCGGCCGACAACGCGTCGATTACCACCATGAACAAGGTGATCGAAGGGCGCACCCGCGTGTACTTCTGCAATGACTGCGGCCATCTGCAAACCTCGGAGCTGCCGAATCTGGTGCAGTACTACGCGCAGGAATACGAGATCAATCTCGCCAGCGACGAGGAGGACCAGCTGTATAAGGTGATCGACGGCCGCGCCATCTATCGCGCCGAACACCAGGCCGACACGCTGCTCCGGAAGCTGAGCCTGCGGTCCGGCCAGAGGGTCCTCGATTACGGCTGCGCCAAAGCGCCGACGCTGCGCAGGGTAGCGGATCGCGTGCCCGGCGTGATCCCGATGGTCTTCGACGTTAGCGACAAGTACGTTGCCTTTTGGGAGCGCTTCGTCGCATTCGGCGACTGGGCAGTGGGCGAACCAGCGCGCGCCTGGCAGGGCAGCGTGGATGTGGTTCTGTCCTTCTATGCCCTGGAGCACGTGGGCGATCTCGAGGGCGCCCTGGCCAAGGTGAGGACCTTGCTCAAGCCCGAAGGAACGTTCTATTTCATCGTTCCCAACGCCTACGCCAATATCGCCGACTTCGTGGTCGCCGATCATATCAACCACTTCTCCCCGCCATCGCTCACCCGCATGTTGACGGGTGCCGGGTTTGAGATTGTAGAAATCGACGATGAATCGCACGACGCGGCCTTTGTGGTCACTGCGCGCCGCAGCGAAGCCGTGGTGGTCTCGACGGGCGAGTCTCGAGCCATCGCGCAGCTCCGCGAGCGCGCCGCCGAGATGGGGCGCTTTTGGAGTGACGCCGCGGCCCGCGTGCGCCGCTTCGAGGCCGAACTGCCGCCGACATCGCATCCCGCGATCTATGGAGCAGGCTTCTACGGTAATTTTATCGCTTCTGCGCTCCGCAACGTGGATCGAGTGGCATGCTTTATAGATCAGAATCGATATTTGCGCGGGCGGAAGTTCTATGGGAAGCCAGTAGTTTCACCTGCTGAACTGCCTGTAGAGATTGATGTAGTCATGGTCGGATTGAACCCTCGGACTGCGCGTAGCACTATCGAGGGAGTGAAAGCCTGGCGAGGACGCGATCTTCGGATCTTCTATCTTCGGCGGGAATAGAGACGCACAGCGCTGCAACCTGTCTCCCAGAGAACGCTGTGGCACAGCGCTTGGCAGGCGGGTGGACGACGCGGAGGAGAAGAAGACCGAAAGGAGGTCCTCCCTCTACGAACAGTCGGAACATAGCGGCCCTCGGGCGATCCGATTGTCGAAGGATCGCGTTCGAACGGCAGGGTCAATTGGTTGGTGCATGCGGGATTGGACTTTATGTTCGGCCTGACGTATTCAGATCTGTTGAACCAGAATCGTCGTCTCGAAAAAGAGCTGACCGGCCGCGCATATCGTATTGCCCTGCTTTCCAATATCACCGTCGCCCCGCTCAAAGAAATACTGGAATACGCTCTGCGCTCCTATGGCGTGAACGCAGTCGTAGAAGTCGGGAACTACGACAACATCGTTCAGGACAGTGCCTCGTTCGCCGAAGCCGACGCGGTGGTGATATTTTGGGAAGCGGCGAACGTCATCGAAGGTTTTCACTACCGAGCAGGGCTGCTGAGTGAGCGAGAGTTCGAGGACGTGCTAGCAAAGTTCCGCGCCGAACTTTCAATTGCACTGAGAAATCTCCAGCGAAGACCGCTGGTGCTGGTCAATGCGCAGTCATCATTGGTGTTCTCAGACAAGAGCCTGCGCGAGACTGCTTTGGAGCGCTTCTGTCGCCATGCCAACGCGGTTATACGGGAAGCTGCCCCCGCGAATACTGTCATCGTCGACATAGACAAGATCCTGGCTCAGCAGTCAATTCCAGGAAGCGTCGATTTGCGCCTGTATACGAGCAGCAAGGCGCTGTACACGCTCGGCTTCTTCGAACGCTATGCCGAACAAGTCCGTCCCTATTTCTTGTCGGCGACGGGGCGGGCAAAGAAGGCGCTGGTGTTCGATTGCGACAACACCCTGTGGAAGGGAGTTCTAGGTGAGGACGGATTTGATGGAATCGAGATGTCCAGCCGTACGCGGGACGGAAGGGCCTTCGAGGAGGTCCAAGCCATTGCGTTACAGCTACAGCGCCAGGGTGTGCTCCTCGGCATATGCAGCAAGAACAACTCCGAAGACGTAAACCGCGTGTTGTCTGGTCATCTAGACATGCTGCTGCGGTCGGAAAACTTTGCCGGCGTTCGCTTGAATTGGAACGACAAGGTGACTAACCTTCGTGCGCTATCTAAGTCTTGGAACATCGCGCTAGATAGTATCGTTTTCGTGGATGACTCGGAGTTCGAGTTGGACCTCGTCCGACGTCATCTGCCCGAGGTGACCACCATCAAAGTGCCCGCTGCCCTGCACGAGTACCCGGGCCTTATTACTCGGCACGCCGGGCTATTTTTCCAGCTCTCAACCTCGGCAGAAGATGCTCACAAGACGCTGCTATATCAAAAGGAGGTCGAGCGCCAGCAGGCAGAGGAGAGCTCCACGAACCTCGAAGACTATGTCCGATCGCTCGAGCTCCGTATCAGAGTACACAGCGATGCCCGGGCTATAGCGCCTCGGATAGCCCAGATGACGCAGAAGACGAACCAGTTCAACCTCACTACGACTCGTTACACCGAGGCCGACATCGCCCGCATGATCGGCGACAGCCGATACCTTGTGACGGCGATCAGTGTCGCGGATCGGTTTGGAGATTACGGCGTTACTGGGTTGTGCATCGTCGTCCTTTCCGAGGACGAGACGACGGCCTGCATAGACACGCTCCTGCTAAGCTGCCGAGTATTGGGGCGCAACGTCGAATTCGCGTTCCTGAACTATCTGATGAAAGACCTTCGGCAACGCGGGATGAAACGAGTCCAAGCACTTTTCCTCTCAACGAACAAAAACATCCAGGTCGCAGACTTCTTTGACCGAGCGGGCTTCCAACTGCTCGAAAGTACCCAAGACCGCCGACTGTACGAGGTCAATCCGAATGAGTTCAGCCCGCCCGATGTCGCGTATATCGACGTCCGGGAGGACGATGCAGTCGACTCTGCGAAGGAACTGGCGTGATGCCGTCGCCGCACCTTGTCAGCGCACTAGTCGATACAATCGCTCGCGAGAACGCGCTGCAAGTTCCCTTCCTTCAGTCCAGCCTCCAGGAGATCCTCGCCGAGGAGCTGGACGAACTGGAGGCATACTTGCAGTTCTGCCAGGGGCAGGGGTTGGAGCTTGGGTATCTCGGTAGGTGCTACAACACCATCGTGCGCGATACCCTCCGCGAGCAGGTATTCTTTCAGCGGTATGGTCGATACCGCTATCACACGTATGCTGAGGTGGCTAACTCCGTTTACCTCAACGACGAGTACATGCACCTGTACATGTACGGGCTGGCGCTGACCACTTACTTGTGGCCAAACCATAGGCGAATACGCAGATTTTTTGTTGAAGTCTTGCCGCGGACGTCACGCGGTCGCTACCTTGAGGTCGGCCCAGGCCACGGTGTCTTCTTCCTCGCGGCTTTGCGATTGGCTTCGTTTGCAACCTTCGAGGGTGTAGACATCAGTCCCACCAGCTGCGCGATGACCGAGTCGATTGTCGCGAGCGGCTATTTTGGTAAGTTTGCGAACGTCAGGATCAGTTGCAAGGATTTCTTGTCAGACGACGTTGGGAAGGCCTCGTACGCGGCCATAGTCATGGGGGAAGTGCTCGAGCACGTCGAGCAGCCTTTGCGATTCCTCGAGAAAGTCCAGGTGGCGTGCGAGGTCGGAGGATTTGCCTTCGTTACCACGGCCATCAATGCTCCGGCTGTGGATCATATTTTTCTGTATGAGTCGCCGAGCGCTGTGACGGACATGGTCAACCGGGCGGGGCTGCGGATACAGGCGCAACTGGTCGTGCCCTATGCTGGACTGTCTCTCGAGGAGTCGCTGAGAACGCGCATGCCGGTGAACATCGCTTTGGCATTGTCCACATGAGCTTTAAGGCTTTCGGACTAGGCTTTCACCACCTTGGACTTGCTGTGCGCAAGCCCGACAGCGCGACCGACTTCCTTTATCGACTCGGCTACCGGATCGGCAAGGTGGTGCTCGACGTCGAGCAGAACGTAAACCTGGTCCGGTGCGCCCACTCCGTCATGCCCTCGATAGAGCTCGTTTACCCGACGGACACTTCGGGTCCCGTATCAGAGCTTCTTGAACGAGCGGGAGAGTCGGTCTACCACACCTGCTATGAAACATCTGATGTTAAGGCCTCGGTCGACGCCATAGAGACAGCGGGCCACAGGGTAGTCTGCGTACGCACCGCAAAGCCCGCCATTCTGTTCGGGGGGCGAGAGGTCAGTTTCTATTACGTGGGCGGCTTCGGTCTCATCGAGCTGCTGTCGTCCGAGCGCGGCCCGATGTCGGGAGGGACAGATGTAGCGTAGTTGCAAACTACACTGCCGAGACAATCTTTAGCAGGAACAAACCATGGAAGAACGTCTTAAGCGAGCCATCGCCGCGGTATTGGGTCTCGAAGAGCGGGAAGTCACCAACGACGCAGGCCCTGGAAATATTAAGAACTGGGATTCACTCAAACAGATGCAGATCATGCTTGCTCTAGAAGACGAGTTCGACGTTCGGTTCAGTGACGATGAGATCCATCAGCTAACTAGCTATCGGAGCATTCTCTTGGCGCTGAAGGGGCGGGTCGAAGGCTGAACCTGTGCTGCTCAAAAATGTCCGTCAATGGGCGCGCCTGCAGTGGAATCTATGGAACATTCTGTGGCGGTACGATGTGCTGGTGGAACGCGCTGTCACAATAAAATATTGGCGGTCCGTTACTTTTGGAAAGCAGTGCACGCTGCAAACTGCCGCATATATCTATGGGTCGCGTGGGGGCTGTCGTATCACACTCGGGAGCCACGTCGTAGTGTCCAGCTCGTGCATGCTGCTGGGTGAGGGCGGATTATCGATCGGGGACTACACGCACCTTGGACCGCAGGTGGTTGTGACCACCCAGTATGGGGATAGCCGTGCGGAGATGTGCACGCCCGACCCTGTACGCAAGTATGCCGAAGTGAGGATCGGGAAGGGTTGCTGGATCGGAGCAGGTGCGGTCATCATGCCTGGTACGGTCTTGGGCGATCGTTGCGTCGTGGCGCCCAATTCTGTGGTATTCGGATCCTGGGGCGATGCTGTCTCGCTGGCCGGTAACCCGGCGCGCCGGCGAGGGTGAGAGGTGGCGGTCATGCCAGAGCCGGCGTCGCAACTGCCGCGGCCGGTTGTGGTCATCTCGCAGCCCATGTTGTTCCCCTGGGTCGGGCTGTTCGAGCAGATTCGTCTGGCGGATGTTTACGTTCACTACACGGACGTGCAGTTCTCCAAGGGCAGCTTCGTGAACCGGGTGCAGATCAAGACCGAGAAGGGGCCGCATTGGCTGACCGTTCCACTGCGCGGGCTCTCGCTTGGGCAGACCATCGCCGAGGTGCTGGTGGATGACCGCAAGGACTGGCGTCGCAGCCATTTCGACTTCCTGGCGCAGGCGTTCGCCGGCGCCCCGTTTCGTCGCGAGGCGCTGGAGCTGGCGGAGCAGACCTATGCGCGCAGGTCCGAGCGCCTGATGGACGTCGTGGTGGCCGGCGTGGAGGCGGTGATGACCTTCTTCGGCTTGGATCTGGGCCGCAAAGTCGTGCGCGTGGAGGAGCTGGGAATCGGAGGCTCGGGTAGCGAACGCGTGCTTGCAATTGTGCAGGCGCTGGGCGGCAGGACGTATGTCACTGGCCACGGCGCGCGCAACTACCTCCAGCACGAAGCGTTCGAACGCGCCGGCGTTGACGTCGAATACATGGATTATCGCAAGACGCCCTATCCGCAGCTGCACGGCGAGTTCACACCTTATGTGTCGATCCTCGATCTGGTCGCGAACCTCGGACGCGACGGAGCGCGCTGCATTCATTCCGGGACGCTCAATTGGAGGCAGTTCAAATGACCGAGCCCGAACGCTTCGCGGCGGAGGTGGCGGCCAACATCCGAGGCCTGGCGTCCGATGCTGATGTACAGGCGCTGTCGCGCATCTGGGTGCGCGAGGTGACGCGCTACCGCTACTCCTACAACTTCACCTGGATGGGGCGACCGATCATCCAAACGCCCCAGGACATGGTGGCGCTCCAGGAAATTATCTGGCGCACCCGGCCCGACGTGGTGGTGGAGACTGGTATTGCGCACGGCGGTTCTCTGGTGTATCACGCCTCGCTGCTGGAGCTACTTGGCGGCGACCGGAGTGTTATCGGCGTGGACATCGACATCCGACCGCATAACCGGATGGAAATCGAGCGTCACCCGATGGCGAAACGTATCACGCTGATCGAAGGCTCCTCGGTCGACGCCGCGGTAGTACAGCGCGTAGCACGGGGCGTTGCCGGCAAGCGCACCATGGTGATCCTGGATTCGAACCACACGCTCGAACATGTGCGGCGCGAGCTGGACGTGTACTCGCCGCTGGTAGCGAAGGGCTGTTACCTGGTGGTGTTCGATACCCTGCTGGAGGACATGCCTGCCGATTTGCAAGGAGACCGTCCGTGGGGCCCGGGCAACGGCCCGAAGACCGCCGTGCATCATTTCCTGCAGGGCAACGACCGCTTCGAGATCGACCGCGATATCCAGCACAAGCTGCTGATCACGGTGGGACCGGACGGTTACCTACGCTGCGTGAAGGACTGAAGGCAGATGGAAAAGATCCCCGTCTTCGCGCCGGCCATCGGCGTGGATACCCTCAAGCACGTGACTGACGCGCTGCATGTAGGCTGGCTGGGCATGGGCGCGATCACCAAGGAATTCGAAGACCTGATCGCCGCCTACCTCGGGCTGCAGGGCCGCTATGTGGTGGCAACCAACACCGGTACCTCGGCGTTCCACCTGAGTCTGCGCGCGGCCGGTGTGGGGCCGGGCGACGAGGTGATCACGCCTTCGTTCAACTACGTTGCGGATCACCAGGCGATCCGCATGTGCGGTGCCGAGCCGGTGCTGTGCGACGTGCGCTACGACAACCTGGGGATCGATGTGGAGAAAGCACAGGCGTTGATCGGACCGCGCACCAAGGCAATCGACCCGTTGCACTTCGCTGGTATCCCCTGCGACATGGACGGCGTGTACGAGCTGGCCGCAAAGCACGGGCTACGCGTGCTGGAGGACGCCACCCATGCGTTCGGTACGCGCTACAAGGGACGCAAGCTCGGCAGCTTTGGTGATGTCACCTGGTTCAGCTTCGACCCGGTGAAGATCGTCACTTCCGTAGACGGCGGTTGCGTGGTGACCGGCAGCGAAGAGGAGCTGCATCGCATCCAGCGCATGCGCCTGCTGGGTGTGGACAAGGACACCACCGAGCGCTACAAGAATCGGCGCGCGTGGGATTACGACGTGGTGAGCGAAGGCTACCGCTACCACCTGACCAACATCATGGCTAGCATCGGCGTGTCGCAGTTGAAGCGCGTCGATGAGTTCATAAACAGCCGGCAGCGCGTGTGCCGCACATATAGCCACGCGTTCCGCAGCATCGACGGCCTGTGTGTGCCAGCGAGCGATTTCACAGATGTGTCGCCGTTCATCTACAGCTTGCGCGTGCTGGACGGTCGGCGCGAAGCTCTGATCGGGCACATGCAGGCGCGTAACATCGACGTTGGCATTCATTTCCTGCCGGTGCACGAGCACACCGCGTTCCGCGCGTGCCGGCGCGGCGATCTGAGTGTGACGCAGAAGGTGGCGGGCGAAGTGTTGACGCTGCCGCTGCATTCCAACATGAAGCCCGAGTTCATCGAGCGCGTGATCGAAGGCGTGACGAGCTTCTTCCATCGGTAGGCCGGGCGGTCTGCATTGAGCGCCTTTCGCTGGAACCTCGTCGCGAACTACCTCGGTAAGGGCTGGTCGGCGATAGTCTCGCTCGCTTTCATCCCCGTCTACCTGCGCTACCTGGGCGTGGAGGCTTATGGGCTGGTGGGCGTGCAGGCTTCGCTGCTCGCGCTGCTGTCGCTGCTCGACTTCGGACTGTCGTCGGCGGTGACGCGTGAGTTCGCCGCCTTACAGGTTGAGACGGCGGCCACGGCAAAGCAGCGTGATCTCCTGCGCACTCTGGAGCCGGTGTACTGGGGAATGGGCTTGCTGGCGGGAGCGATCGTAGCGCTGCTGGCAACGCCCATTGCGCGCGATTGGGTCAACCCCGGCAGCTTGTCGACCCAGATCGTGACGCAGGCGATTCTGCTCATCGGATTGACGATCGCCGCGCAGTGGCCCATCGCGCTGTACAACGGTGGGCTGAACGGCCTCGAACGCCAGGTCCCGCAGAACGCCCTGGCAGCATCGATGGCGACGGTTCGCGCCCTGGGCGCAGTGGCGGTGCTGGTCCTGGTCGCGCCCACTATTCAGGCGTTTTTCGTCTGGCAAGCGCTGTGCAGCGCCGTGCATGCTTTGTGCGCGGCAGTCCTGCTTTGGCGCTACCTTCCGCGAGGCGCGGCTCCGGCTCAGTTTCGTTCAGCGCTGCTGCGCCGACTGCTGCCCATGGCGTTGGGTATGGCGGGCATTGCGGCTTCTTCCGCCGCGCTCACGCAACTCGACAAAGTGATCTTGAGCCGCCTGCTGCCCCTCGAGCAGTTCGGCTACTACACGCTGGCCACGACCGCGGCTGGTGTACTGTTCCACCTGGTGATGCCAGTGTTCACTGCCGCGTTTCCGCGGCTGAGTCGTCTTGCCGCAGAGCCGGGTCGCGTGGGCCTGCGCAGCGCGTACAGCCAGGCGAGCCAGGTGATGGCTGTAACGGTGCTGCCGGTGGCTGCGACACTGGCCTGCTTTGCCGGCGCCGTCCTGCAGTTGTGGACCGGCGACCAGGCCGTCGCCGCTGCTGCGGCCCTGCCGCTCGCCCTTCTGGCAGCAGGCAACGGGATCAACGCACTCGTCAACCCGCCCTTCGCGCTGCGGCTGGCGGCGGGCTCGCTGCGCCCGGTGGTGATCTTGAACATCCTCGCTACGTTGCTGATGGCGCCTCTGGCATGGGTACTGATCGATCGCTTCGGCATGCCCGGGGGAGCCGCAGCATGGCTTGTGATCAACCTGCTGTATTTACTCGTGGGCGTGCCCTTCATGCATGCGGGTATCCTGCCTGGGGAAACTCCGCGCTGGATGCTACGCGACGTTCTCCCGCCTTTGGCGACAGCGTGGCTGATTGCAGCGCTGGGCGCATGGATGCTTCCTGTCGAGTTCCCGCGGCTCGCGCAGATCGTCTGGATCGTCACCGTGGGGCTGCTCGCGGGCGCCGGCGCGGTGCTCGCGTCCAGCACCGGTCGGGGATTCGTTATTCGCAACCTTCTACCGAGGGAGAGCTGAGGCATGCATGAGCGCTCCGGGGCGGGTCTCGCGCGACGTGCGGCCGGCTGGCTCCGGCGCAGGGCCGGCGTGTACTCCAAGCCTTCCTGGTCCCAGTGCGGAGAAGACCTCATCGTCGCGTTCGTACTGGATACGCTCGGCGTTCCGCGACCGAGCTATCTGGACCTGGGTGCGCATCACGCGTATTACCTCAATAACACCTACCTCTTCTATCGCCGCGGGGCCCGGGGCGTAAACGTGGAGGCGGATCCGGTTCTCGCCAAAAGACTGCAGCGGGCCCGCCCGCGTGACATAACGGTGAACGCGGGCGTGGGACCGGAGGCCGGGGCGTTGCAGTTCCACATCATGTCTGCGCCGACCTTGAACACCTTCTCCGCCGAGGAAGCCAAACGTTACTGCAACGAGGGCGGTCATCGCATCGAGCGCACACTTATTGTAGAGGTCTACACTTTCGCGCAGCTCATCGAAGCTCATTGCGACGGTGTACCCGACTTCGTCTCGTTGGATGTCGAGGGACTCGACCTACCTGTCCTCCGCAGCATCGACTTCGCACGCCATCACCCGCTGTTGTTCTGCGTCGAGACCCTGTCCTACTCGGAGTCGGGTCAGGGCCGGCACGTCGATGAGATCGACGAGTTGATGGATCAGGCAGGTTATCTGCGTTATGCCGACACGCACATCAACACCATTTACGTGGACGAGGCACGCTGGAGGCGAAGGTGACGGCGGCGGCGGTTGTCGACGGGCCCCTGGTCAGCGTCGGCATCCCGACCTACAACCGCCCGGAGGGCGCGCGCCGGACCCTGCAGGCGATCGCCGGTCAGACCTACGGCAACCTGGAGATCATCGTCTCGGATAACGCGAGCCCGGACCAGCGCACCGAGCAGGCCGTCGCGGAGATCGTCGCGCGCGACCGCAGGGTGCGCTTCTTTCGCCAGTCCACCAACCTCGGATCGAGCGGCAACTTCCAATTCCTGCTGGGCCAGGCGACTGGAAGGTATTTCATGTGGGCGGCCGACGATGACGAATGGGATGCCAGCTTCGTACAGCGCTGCGTTGCGGGCTTTGATCGCGCCGACGTCGTGTCGGTGATGTCGCGGTTTCGAACTCTGTACCGTGCAAGCGGTCGCGTTGAGGAACCCCCAGTTCCACGCCTCGATCCCGCGCGCTCCAAGGCGTATAACCTGAGCGCTTTCCTGCGTACGCCGATGCCGACCCTCCTGTATGCCCTGCACCGGCGCGACTGTCTTGACTTCTTCCGCACGGAAACTCGCTGGTTCGATTTCTACGACTGCTACTTCAGCCTGCGACTGCTCACGGTGGGAAAGATCCGGATCGTGCCCGAGGTGCTCTACACTGCAGGTGTGGACAGTGCCGACTACGTGGTGAAGCGGGTGGCCGGTAACCGCTGGGTCAAGCTCACCTACCTCCCATTTCTGCTGGCCGGGCGCGAGTCCATCGCTGCGTCGGACCTGTCCAGCGCCGAGAAGGCGGTTGCGGTGGGCACGCTGGGCTTTACCGTGGTGCGGCTGTTCCTCACCCACGAAATCCGCAACCGCCGCTGACATGCTCCAGACGGTGCGGGAGCTCATCAAATCGAGCCGTCTGCTCAACTTCAACCTGGTGGATCGGGACCGCTGGGTGCGTGCGCAGGCCTCGCGGCTGGCGCCCCGCAGCCGCGTGCTGGACGTAGGCGCAGGCTCGGCCCCGTACCGCGACGCGTTCGCACATTGCGAATACCGCAGTCAGGATTTCACGCAGCTGCAGCCCGATCAGCTCCGCCACCGAGGCTACGGCGCCATCGACTACGTCTGCGACGCGGCTGCCATCCCCGTAGCCGACGCGAGCTTCGATGCCGTCTTGTGCACGGAGATGCTGGAACACGTGCCCGAACCGATCCGGGTGGTGCGCGAGCTTGCGCGTATTTTGAAACCGGGGGGCTTGCTCATTCTGACCGCTCCTTTGGGCTCCGGCATTCACCAGGAGCCGTTTCATTTCTACGGCGGGTACACGCCGTACTGGTATCAACGCTTCTTGCCCGAGGTCGGCTTCGATCGGATTCAGATCGAGCCGAATGCAGGCTCTTTTCGCTTCTTTGGTCAAGAGTCGATTCGCTTCGTGTACAGCACGCGTCCGTTCGCTCTGCGCATGCCCCTTCCGCTGGAGTTGCTTTGGGCGCCTGTCTGGCTGCTGTTGGTACCCGTGCTGGGGCTGCTGGTGCCGCTGGTGTGCGCAGTGCTCGACCGTTTCGATCGCGAACGCCGCTTTACGGTCGGTTATCACATAACGGCGCTGCGCGCGGGCGGCGAGTCGGAGCGAAAGTGAAGGCGCTTTGCGTTCTTGGGCAGCACAACTACGGCGACCCGGCGCGCGACCTGGGTTACGAGTACGTGAACTTCCTGCCTGCGCTGACCCAGCTAGGCTATGACGTGACCCATTTCGAATCCTTTGACCGCACGCCTTACAGCGACTTCGCCGACCTGAACCGCAGGCTGCTGCAGGCGGTCGAGCGCATGCAACCCGACTTGGTGTTGTGCGTTCTGATGGGCTATGAGGTTTGGACCGAGACGCTGGATCTGATTCGACGGACCAGTCGTGCGCTGCTGCTCAACTGGGGCACCGACGATTCCTGGAAGTACGAGCAGTACGCGCGCTTCATCGCGCCGCACCTCGACTGCTACGCGACGACCCACCCCGAAGCCCTGGAGAAGGCACGCCGCGATGGACTGAAGAACTTCGCGCTCAGTCAGTGGGCGGCGAGCGATGCCGCCCTGGCGCGCCCGCTTCCCGCCGCACAGTGCCGTTTCCGCGTAAGCTTCATCGGCAGCGCATACGGCAATCGCCGCACCCACATCGAAGAGCTGCGCAGGCGGGGAATCGAAGTCGACTGCTTCGGCCACGGCTGGTCCAACGGGCCGGTGCCCGCAGCGGATATTCCGCGCATCATGCGCGAGTCCGTCATCAGTCTCAATTTTGGCGATTCCGCAACGCAGCTGCGCGGCTTGAGGCCTTATCGCTCGAGACAGATCAAGGCGCGCGTTTTCGAAGTGTCCGGTGCCGGTGGCTTTCTACTCACCGAAAATGCGATGCACCTCAGCGACTATTATCGGCCGGGAGAGGAGATCGAGACCTTCGACTCGCGAGACGAGCTGGCGGACAAGATCCGCTACTATCTCGATAGAACGGACCTACGCGACCGCATCGCCGTGGCGGGGCACGAGCGCACCCGGCGCGAGCATACCTACACACGGCGTTTTGCTGCACTGCTGGACAAAGCGATGACTATGCGCAGTGCAACGCGCACGCAGTCCGTGCCTCCGCGCGTTGCCGACGAATCCTTCGAAAGCCTTTGTGTGCGCCACCGGGTTACGCCGCCGCTGCGGCTGCTCAGGACGCTGCTGAGTGCCCCCGCCCGAATGCTGTTCGGTGCACAGCGCGGGCCTCGCGCTGCCCGCCGGGTGCTGTTCGAGCTGAGCTGGAGGCTCGCAGGAGCGCACACGTACAGCGCGGCGGGATGGCCCGGCCGCGTGTTCTATCGCGAGAGTTGACATCGGTGGACGCCAAGCCGGCGGTGAGCATCGCGCTGTCGATGCACAATTCCGCGAGGACGATCGAGCAGGCGTTGCGCTCTCTGCTTGCCCAGAGCCGCACCGACTGGGAGCTGATCCTGATGGACGACGGGTCCAGCGACGATGGTTTGGCGCGCGCGGAGCGCTACGCGGATGCGCGCTTTCGCATCGTCGTGGATGGGCAGCACCGTGGGCTCGCCGCGCGCCTCAACCAGGCGATCGAGCTGGCGCGTGGCCGCTATCTCGCGCGCATGGACGCAGACGACATCGCGTACCCGGAGCGCCTGGAGCGCCAGCTCGCGTTTCTCGAGGCGCATCCGGAGGTGGATCTCCTCGGCGCCGGCATGATGGTCTTCGCTGGTGACGGCCGCCCCGCCGGAGTGTACGACGTGCGAACCACGCACGAAACGATCTGCGCGCGGCCGCTGTCCGGTTTCTACCTGGCACACCCCACGTGGATGGGCCGCATCGAATGGTTCCGCAAGTGGCGCTACGACCCGATTTGCCGCAAGGCACAGGACCAGGACCTGTTGTTGCGCGCCTGGCGCTCGAGCCGCTATGCCGCACTTCCCGAACCGCTGGTGGGTTATCGGCAGGATGCCTTGTCGGTGCGCAAATCGTGGCTTGGCCGCTACTATTTTTCGCGTGCAATACTGCGCGTGACTCTGCGCGAGCGCCGGCTGCCGGTTGGCGTCGCAGCGGTTGCCGCGCAAGCGGCCAAGCTGGCGGCCGACACGCTTGCCATTGGAACGGGTCTAGCTCGCACGCTGCTCAAGCACCGTGCGCTGGCGGCCCCGAATGCTGAGGCCGAGCGGTGGCGCAGCGTGTGGGAGGCCTGCGCCGAACCGCAGAGTTGAATGGGCACCGAGTTGACTGCGACGCGCCGATCCGGGGCGGCACCTGCAAGAACATGTGCGGCTTGACCGGCTTCTGGCAGCCGCCCGGCGCGCCGCGCGCGGCGATGGAAATCGTGGCGCGACATATGGCCGAGCGGTTGGCGCACCGCGGGCCCGACGACAGCGGCGAGTGGGCCGATGAAAAAGCAGGCGTCGTGCTCGGTCACCGGCGGCTCTCCATCGTCGATCTCTCGCGCGAAGGGCACCAACCGATGTTGTCGGCGAGCGGGCGCTTCGTCATCACCTTCAACGGCGAGATCTACAACTTCCGCGATCTGCGCGCGGCGCTGGAGCGCGATAGCACTGCGCCTGCCTGGCGCGGTCATTCCGACACGGAGGTGATGCTCGCCGCATTCGAGCGTTGGGGCGTCGAGGGCGCGCTGCAGCGCTTCGTCGGCATGTTCGCGTTCGCGTTGTGGGATGCGAAGGAGCGGATACTGCATCTGGCGCGCGATCGCCTCGGAGAGAAGCCGCTCCACTATGGATTCGCCGTTCGCGACTTCGTGTTTGCCTCCGAGCTCAAGGCGCTGCTCGCGTACCCGGGTTTCGCTCCACGCATCGATCGACGCGCGCTCGCGGCCTATGTTCAGCTTGCCTGCGTCCCGGCGCCCCTGTCGATTTACGAGGGCATCTACAAGCTGCCGCCTGGCTGCCTGCTTTCGCTCGACACCAAACAGCTCGGCGCGCGCGCTTTACCCGAGCCGCGCGCCTATTGGTCGCTGGAGCAGGCGGTCGAGCGCGGTGGGACCGAGCCGTTCACGGGCACGCCGGAAGAGGCCGCCGATCTGCTGGAGCTGCAGTTACGCAACGCGATCGCTGGGCAGATGGTTGCCGATGTGCCGCTCGGCGCTTTCCTGTCCGGCGGTGTGGACTCCTCCACTGTGGTCGCGTTGATGCAGGCGCAGAGCAACCGCCCGGTGCGCACCTTCAGCATCGGTTTCGCCGAGCAGGACTATGACGAGGCACGCTATGCCAAGCGTGTGGCCATGCACCTGGGAACTGCGCACACCGAGCTGTACGTCACGCCGGAGGAAGCGCTCGCCGTGGTGCCCAGGCTGCCGCAGATCTATGACGAGCCCTTCGCCGACAGCTCCCAGATTCCGACCTTCCTGGTGTCTGAGCTCGCGCGCCGACATGTCACGGTGAGCCTGTCCGGCGACGCCGGCGACGAGCTGTTCGGCGGCTACAACCGCTACCGCTGGGGCGAGGCGATTCGGCGGCGAGTGGGATGGCTGCCTCGAGCCGGGCGCAAGGCGCTGAGCGGCGCCATCACGTCGGTGCCGCCGGCGGCGTGGGACGGCGTGGTGAGAACGCTGTCATTCGCTCTTCCGCAGCACATGCGGCCCAAGGCGGCGGGCGACAAGCTGCACAAGCTCGCGCGCTTGCTGGGCGGAGACAGCGAAGCACAATTGTACGAGGCGCTCGTTTCGCACTGGCCGGCGGACCTGGTGGTCGGCGCATCGCAGACGGCGGCACCGTGGGCGCTGCGCCCGATCCCGGACTGCTTGCACACGCTGCCCGAGCGCATGATGGCTCTCGACGCGCTCGGCTATCTGCCCGACGACATCCTGGTAAAGCTGGATCGTGCATCCATGGCCGTGAGCCTGGAAAGCCGCGTCCCCCTGCTCGATCATCGCGTGGTCGAGCTCGCCTGGCGCCTGCCGTTGCACATGAAGATCCGCGACGGTCAGAGCAAGTGGCTGCTGCGCCGCGTGCTCTATCGCCATGTACCGCGCGAGCTGATCGAGCGTCCGAAGATGGGCTTCAGCATCCCGCTCGATTCCTGGCTGCGCGGCCCGCTGCGCGACTGGGCCGATTCGCTGCTCGACTCCGCGCGCCTGGCGCGCGAAGGATTATTCCAACCGGAACCAATTCGCAAACGCTGGGCCGAGCATCTATCCGGTGCGCGCAACTGGCAGCACTACATCTGGGTCGTGTTGATGTTCCAGGCCTGGCTCGAGCGCTGGCGGGCGGAATGAGCGCTCCCAGGCTGCTCTACCTGGTCACCGAAGATTGGTACTTCTGCTCACATCGGCTGCCGCTGGCGATTGCGGCGCTCAGCCGCGGCTACGATGTCACGGTGGCTACGCGCGTGCAGCGGCACGCCGAGACGATCCGCGGCGCCGGTCTGAAGGTTGTGCCGCTGCAATGGTCCCGGCACGGACACAACCCCTGCAAAGAGCTCGGCGCGCTGCGACAGATTCTCAGCGTTTACCGGCGCGAGCGTCCCGACATCGTGCACCACGTCGCTGTCAAGCCCGTGCTCTACGGCTCCATTGCAGCTCGACTGACCAACACGCCTGCGGTGGTAAACGCGATTGCGGGCCTCGGCTACTTGGAAAGCTCCAACGACCTGCGCGCCCGCATCTTGGGTCGAATCGTCGACACCGGCTATCACCTGCTGCTGGATCGTCCCAACAGCCGGCTCATCGTCCAGAACCCGGATGACGTTTCCACGCTCGTGGGCCGGGGCGTCATCGATGCTGGCCGGGTCGCGCTGATCCGCGGCTCGGGCGTGGACATTGGCCGATTCACACCGGTTCCGGAACCCGATGGCACGCCACTGGTGGTGCTACCAGCGCGCCTGCTGCGCGACAAAGGCGTGATGGAGTTCGTCGAAGCGGCCGGAAAGCTGCGCGCCGAAGGCATAGCTGCACGCTTTGCTCTCGTGGGCGAGCCGGATCCTAAGCATCCCGCCGCAATCTCGCCGGCGGATCTCGAGCGTTGGCAGGCGCTGGGCGGGGTGGAATGCTGGGGCTGGCGCGAGGACATGGTGGAGGTGTTCCAGCGCTGTCACCTGGTATGCCTGCCGTCCTACCGCGAAGGTTTGCCCAAAGCGCTGCTCGAAGCAGCCGCCTGCGGGCGTGCCATCGTCACCTGCGACGTGCCCGGCTGTCGCGAGGTGGTTCGCCACGAGGATAACGGGCTGTTAGTTCCGCCGCGCAACAGTGCGGCCCTGGCCATGGCGCTGAAGCGGCTGCTGTGGGACAAAGCGTTGCGCCTGCGCATGGGGCAGCGCAGCCGCGAGCGCGCCGTCGAGGAGTTCTCGATCGAGCGCGTCGTGGCCGATACGCTGGGCGTGTATCAAGGGTGCCTGGGCCGATGAAGGTGCTGGTAACGGGTGCTAATGGCTTCGTCGGGCGTGCGTTGTGCCGCGATCTGGTACAACGCGGACACGAGCTGCGCCGCGCTGTGCGCGACACCTCAGGCGCGTCGCCACCCGATGGCGCTGCGACCGTTGTGGTCGGGGATGTCGGCCCGAACACGGATTGGACCGCAGCGTTGGTGGGCGTGGACGCGGTAGTTCACCTTGCCGCGCGGGTCCACATGCTCCAGGACACCGCTCCAGACGCGCTGGCCGAGTACCGTCGAGTCAACGTGGGGGGCACGCGCGCGCTTGCGGCGGCTGCACGGCGGGCTGTTGTGCGCCGGCTGCTCTTCCTGTCTTCGGCCAAAATTCACGGCGAGCGCAGCGTGCGACCTTTCACGGAGATGGATGCGCCGCATCCCCAGGATGCGTATGCAGTGTCCAAGCTCGAGGCGGAGGAGGCGCTCAAGCAGACGCTTGCGGGAGGGCAGACGCAGTGGACGATCCTGCGCCCGCCGTTGGTCTACGGCCCGGAGGTGCGTGCCAACTTTCTGCGGCTGATTCGCACTGTCGCCCGCGGCGTGCCGCTGCCGCTGGCGGCGATCGACAACCGGCGCAGCCTGCTCTACGTACGCAACCTCGTGGAGGCGATCCGGACTTGCCTCGAGCACGAGGGTGCGGGCGGAAGAACGTGGCTGGTCAGCGACGGCGAGGATCTCTCCAGCCCGGAGCTCGTGCGGCGCCTGGCGCGCGCGCTGAATCGATCCGCGCGGCTGGTGCCCGTCCCTGTCTCGCTGCTGCGACTGGCTGGAGCGCTGAGCGGCAAAACCGAGGCGGTAAATCGTCTTGTCGACTCCCTACAATTGGATGCCGCAGCCATCCGCGCTGACTTGCGGTGGACGCCACCTTACAGCGTGGATGAGGGTCTGCTGGAAACCGCGCGTTGGTTCCGCGCGCCGCAGGGAGCCCAGGCCTGATAGCCGGATACAATAGCGCCGCATGCGGGACCCGTTGGCTGGCTCGATCCTCGTTAGTGCACTCGCCTTCGCTCTCAGCTTCGCGCTGTTGCGCCTGCTCCTGCTGCCCGCGACCCAACGTTGGTTTCTCGACCACCCCAACCCGCGTTCGCTCCACGCCGCCCCGGTGCCGCGGACCGGTGGACTTGGCGTCGTGCCGGGAGTGGCGGCGGGCTTGCTGATCGCGGGAGGCGACGTGCTCCTGGTCGCTCTCACTGTCGGGCTCATGCTCCTGTCTTTGCTCGACGATTGGAAGCACCTGCCGGCGAGCTGGCGTCTGGTCGCGCATCTCGGCGCGGCGGTTGTGCTGGTTCTGACTTACTTCCCTGCCGCGGGTTGGATCGAACTTACGCTGGCGGCGCTGGCAGTGGCATGGACGATCAACCTGTACAATTTCATGGATGGCGCGGATGGCCTCGCGGGAGGCATGACGGTGATCGGTTTTTGCGCGTATGCCGTGGCTGCGGCGCTGGCGGGCGACGCGCCGTTTGCGCTGACCAGCTTATGCGTTGCCGCCGCTACCGCCGCCTTCCTGATATTCAATTTTCCGCCGGCCCGCATCTTCATGGGCGATTCCGGTTCCATCCCTCTGGGCTTCCTGGCTGCAGCGCTTGGTCTGCTCGGATGGCACGACGGCCTGTGGCCGCTGTGGTTCCCGCTGGTCGTCTTTGCTCCATTCGTGGTGGACGCCAGCGTCACGCTAGCGCGGCGTGCGCTGCGCGGCGAACGATTCTGGCAAGCTCACCGCAGCCACTACTACCAGCGCTTGGTGCTCACCGGTTGGAGCCACCGCCAGCTGGCGCTTGCCGAGTACGGACTCATGTTGGTCAGCGCAGTTGCCGCGTTGCTTGCACTGCGTCAGCCGGCGCCGGTGCAGGCGCTGATCTTCGCGGCATTAATCGTTGCGTATGTGCTGGCGGGGCTTGCGGTGGATCGCCGCTGGCGCGCGCGAACGCATTAGGATGATCGCGCCGATGCGCATCAATCCTCGCACCGCGCTGGCGATGTTGCACGACATCGCTGCGGCGGCCGCTGCCTGGGTGTTCGCGTTCTGGCTGCGCTTGAACCTGGAGTTGCCGCCGGATTACGCCGACGTTGCTATACGGACTTTGCCCGTAGCTCTGCTCGTGCAGGCAGTGATCTTCTGGCGCTTGGGTCTGTACCGTGGAATCTGGCGTTACGCCAGCCTGCACGATCTGCGGCTGATCCTGCTCGCGGTGGGTGCGGCTGCCCTGGTCGTGCCGTTCGCACTGGTGCTGCTCAGGCTCGCCGACCCCGTCCCGCGCTCGGTGTTCGCGCTGGATCCGCTCTTGCTGCTCTTTATGATGGGCGGCAGCCGCCTGGCCTACCGCGCTTGGAAAGAGGGACGTATCGCGAGCCTCAGCGGCGTGGCAGGAGTGCCGGTTCTGATCCTCGGCGCGGGCGATGCTGCAGACGCGCTGATCCGCGAGCTGTCCGTGAAGCGCGATTGGCGCGTGGTAGGCCTGCTGGACGACGGCGCGCTGAAGCAAGGCCGGCAGATACACGGCGTGCCCGTGCGCGGCCGCATCGACGAGGTGCGGAGCGTCGCCGAGGCGCTGGACGTGTCTCATGCCATCATCGCGATGCCCGCGGCGTCGCACACCGCGCGTCGCAAAGCCGTCAACCTGGCCACCGAGGCGGGGCTCAAGGTGATGACAGTGCCCTCGTTCGACGACATTATGACCGGCAAGGTGACGGTTTCCCAGCTGCGGCGAGTGGAGCTCGATGATCTGCTGGGGCGCGATCCGGTGGTGCTCGACAGCGCCGGGCTATCCAGTCTTTTGGCAGGCAAAGTCGTGCTGGTTACCGGCGCCGGCGGGTCTATCGGCTCGGAGCTGTGCCGGCAGATCGCGCGCTTCGAGCCAGCAAGGTTGATCCTGTTCGAGCTGTCCGAATATGCGCTCTACCAGATCGAGCAGGAGTTCCGGCGAACGCATGCGCAGCTGGCAATCGTGTGTGCTGTCGGCGATACGCGCAACCGACGGCGGGTCGAGCAGGTACTCCGCGATTACCGACCGAGCGTGGTGTTCCACGCCGCTGCCTACAAACACGTGCCCCTGATGGAGGAGGTGAACGCGTGGGAAGCGGTGCAAAACAACGTGCTTGGCACCCATACGCTCGCCTCGGCGTCAGTGCACCACGGCGTGGACAAGTTCGTGCTCATCTCCACCGATAAGGCTGTCAACCCCACCAACGTGATGGGCGCGAGCAAGCGCCTCGCGGAGCTGGTGTGCCAGGCGGTGCAGACGGCGTCTGCAACCCGCTTCGTGATGGTCCGGTTCGGCAACGTGCTGGGCAGCGCCGGCAGCGTGATCCCAAAGTTCCGCCAGCAGATCGCCGAGGGCGGCCCGGTCACAGTGACGCATCCAGACATCACCCGCTACTTCATGTCGATCCCGGAGGCCGCGCAGCTGGTGCTGCAGGCCGGCTACATGGGCAGCGGCGGCGAGATCTTCGTGCTGGACATGGGCGAGCCGGTGCGCATCGTCGATCTGGCGCGCGAGATGATCCGCCTATCCGGCCTGAGCGAGGGCGACATCAAGATCGTCTTCACCGGGCTGCGCCCCGGCGAGAAGCTCTACGAGGAAGTGCTCGCCGACGACGAGCAGACCCTGCCTACGCCCCACCCGCAGCTGCGCATCGCACGGGCTCGGCCGGTGGAAACCAATCTCGTGCCGCGGCTGCTCGACTGGCTCGGCCGTCAGGCGCTCCCCGGCGATGATGAGGTGCGAATGGAGTTGGCTCGCTTCGTCCCGGAATACACCGGCGCTCAGAATGCTGCCCTGAAGGATAGGCGAGCGGCCAATGAGTGAGAGCCTTGCCGCCGTTTCCTCTCTGAACGGCGTCTCCGCCCGCGCGGGCGTCGCGGTGCGCTACTTGGCGATCGCCATCGGCTTCACGCTGCCGATCTCGACGGCATTGGACAACGTGCTGCTGGCGCTTTTGCTGGTTTGCTGGCTGGCGAGTGGACATTGGCGCGCGAAGTACGCCACGATCCGTGGCAACCCGGTGGCGCTTGCGGCGCTGGCCTACCTCGCGCTGATGGCGTTGGGGTTGCTGTGGAGCCCGGATCCGCTGCATGACGGACTGACATACCTGAGGAAGTATAACGACCTGCTGCTCATCCCGATCCTGGTGACCGTGTTCATCGATCCCCAGGATCAGCGCCGAGGGTTGCTCGCGCTCGCGGCGGCGATCGCAGTGACTCTCCTGGCGTCACTTGCACTGTCCATCGGTGCGCTGCCGGGCGGCGGGATCATCACCGGCGAGCCGGCCAACCCCACCGTGTTCAAGAAGCACATCACGCAGAACATCCTGATGGCCTACGGCTGCTTGCTGTTTGCGGAGCTGGCCCGCGCCTCGGTCAGCTCGCAGCTGCGCCTGGTGTGGAGTGCGCTGGCGGCGCTCGCCGCGTTCAACGTCCTGTTCCTGGTTCAGGGTCGCACGGGGTACCTGGTGCTGGCTGTGCTGGCCGTGCTGTACTTGTCCACGCGACTGCGCTGGCGCGGGCTGCTTGCGGCCGTGGTGCTGGTCGTGGCGGGCTTCGTCAGCGCCTACGAGCTTTCGCCCGCTTTCCATCAGCGGGTGAGCACCGGTATGGGAGAGATGAGCCAGTTTCGCTCGGGAGAGGCGCCGCAGGGCGGGGTGAGCGAGCGCCTCGAGTTCTATCGCAACACGCTGGGCCTGATCCGCGACCATCCGTTTCTTGGAGTCGGCACCGGTGGCTTCGTGCATGCCTACGCCGATAGGGTCCAGGGTACAAGCATGCAGCCGACTCGCAACCCGCACAATCAGTATTTCCTGACGACGGCGGAGGTCGGAGTGGTTGGGCTCGCGTTGCTGCTGCTCCTGTTTGCGCAGGAGTGGCGTTGCTCCGCGTGGCTGCCGGACGAACGCTCGAGAACGCTGGCGCGCGGCCTCGTGCTGACCATCATGGTGGGAAGCCTGTTCAACTCGCTGCTCATCGATCACGTCGAGAGTCTGTTGTTCGCCTGGCTCTCCGGGTTGCTCTTTGCGGCCCTGCCACCGACGCGCGTGGCGTCGCAGAAAGCATGAGCGCGTACGCGATACTCGAAGATGAGTGCTGCTAGGTCCGCGTCTCGCCGCACGCTCGCTGTCGTGCTCGTCGCGGGCGTGCTGCTCGCCGGCGCGGCGCTGTTCCTGTCTGTGGGCAGCCGCAGAGCCCCCGCGGTGACGTTCACCACGCTAGCTGGAAAGCCCATCGCAGCCGGTGACCTGCGCGGCAAGGTGGTGCTGGTCAACTTCTGGGCCACGACCTGTGCCGTATGCGCACGCGAGCTGCCGGAAGTCGTGGCGACCTACCGCACCTTTGCGCCGCGTGGCTTCGAGGTCATCGCGGTGGCTATGCCGTACGATCGGCCCGACTGGGTGGTCGACTACGTGCGCCGCCATGAACTGCCTTTCAGCGTCGCGCTCGACTACGACGCCAAAATCAACCACGCCTTCGGCGGCATTGAGGCGACGCCCACCGGCTTTCTCATCGACAAGCGGGGGAACATCCTGCAGCGCATCGTGGGCGAGCCCGACTTCGCGCGGCTGCGCGCGACGATCGAGCGCGAGCTCGACCGCGAAGCCAGAGGCTAAACGGTCAGGCGGCGCCCGCCGCGTGCGCCTGTTGATCGGCGTGATAGCTGGAGCGCACCAGCGGGCCGCACGCCGCGTGCCGGAAGCCCATCTCGAGCGCCGCCGCTTCGAACTCCCGGAAGCGGGCCGGCTCGACGTAGCGCAGAACCGGTAGATGGCCGCGAGTGGGCTGCAGATACTGACCGATCGTCAGCATGTCCACTTCGTGCGCGCGCAGGTCGCGCATCACGTCGAGGATCTCCGCGTCGGTCTCTCCCAGTCCGACCATCAGCCCGGACTTGGTCGGGATGTTGCGATAGCGGTGCTTGAAGTCGAGCAGCAGCTTGAGCGAGTTCCGATAGTCGGCGCCCGGCCGCGCCATCTTATACAGCCGCGGGACCGTCTCGAGGTTGTGGTTCATCACGTCGGGCAGGTGGCTCCCCAGAACGTCCAGGGCCCTCTCCAGTCGGCCGCGGAAGTCCGGGGTGAGGATCTCGATGCGGGTGGCCGGCGAGTGGTTGCGCACCGCCCCGATGCAGTCCGCGAAGTGCTGCGCGCCGCCGTCGCGCAGATCATCCCGGTCCACGCTGGTGATCACCACGTACTTCAGCTCCATCGCGGCGATGGTGCGCGCCAGGTTGACGGGCTCGTCGGCGTCGGGCGGCTTGGGACGTCCGTGCGCGACGTCGCAGAACGGACAGCGGCGCGTGCACAGCGCGCCGAGGATCATGAAGGTGGCGGTACCTTTGCCGAAGCACTCGCCGATGTTGGGGCAGGAGGCTTCTTCGCACACCGTATTGAGGTTATGTTCGCGCAGCCGCCGCTTCACCTCGTAGAAAGCCTCACTGTTGCCGGCCTTCACGCGGATCCACTCCGGCTTCTTCAGCGGTGTGATGGGGATGACCTTGACCGGGTTGCGCGCGGTCTTGGCTGCTCCGGTCTGGCCGTCGGTGAGATCGCTCATGACTGCTTTTCTTCCATCCCGCCTGCTGCGGGGACGATGTATCGCGTCAGCCTCGAAACCAGACGCTCGCCGATGTCTTCGATGGGTGCGTCAACACCGAGATCGCGCAGCTGGGTGACTTCCAATCCCGCATGACCGCACGGATCGATGGCGCGGAAAGGTGCGAGGTCCATGTCCACGTTCAGGCTCAAGCCGTGGTAACTGCAGCCCCGGCGGATGCGCAGCCCCAACGCAGCGATCTTGGCGTCACGTACGTACACGCCCGGCGCGTCCGCGCGCCGCAACGCGGCAATGCCGTAATCGGAGGCCAAGTCTATCACGGCCTGCTCCAATACCCGGACCAGGCTGCGCACGGTGAGACCGCGCCGTTGCAAATCGAGCAGCGCATAAGCGACCAGCTGCCCCGGGCCGTGGTATGTGACCTGCCCCCCGCGATCGACCTTGAGCACGGGGATGGTGCATTCGGCGTCCGGCAGGTGCTCGGATCGCCCCGCGACTCCATAGGTATAGACCGGCGGGTGCTCGAGCAGCCAGATCTCGTCCGCTGTTTCCGCAGTCCGTGCCCCGGTGAAGGCCTTCATCGCTTCCCAGGCCTGTTCGTAGGCGACGACACCGAGGTGGCGGACCGTGATGCGCGATTCGTAACTCGTGACTCGTGACACGTGATCTATCCTGTCACGGAACACGGCTTTTGACGGCCTTTCACGAGTCACGAATTGCGGCCTTAAAGGACCATCACCACGTTCGGATGATCGTTGAGCTCGGTATACAGGGCATCGAGCTGCTCGCGCGACACGGCGCGAATGACGAGAGTGACGCTCAAGTAGCTGTTCTTCTTGCTGCGGCGCAGCTCCACTGTCGCGTCGTCGAGGTCGGGTGCATGGCTGCGTACGATCCCGACCACGGCATCGACGAAGCCCGGCTCGTTCCTGCCCATGACCTTGAGCGGAAAGTCCAGCGGGTACTCGATCAGTTCAGGCATGCGCCTTCGGCTCGGGCGCGCGCCGTACTTCGGCTTTGAATTCCTGGAACAGCGCGTACATGCGCTGGAACAACGGCCCGGGTCGGCCATCGCCAACGGCCTTTCCATCCAAACGCGTGATCGCCAGCACCTCGCGCGTGGAAGAGGACAACCACAGCTCCTGCGCTGAGCGCACCTCCGCCTCCGACACCTCCCGAATCTCACAGCGGATGCCGTGCTTGTGCGCCAGTTCGAGGATCACATCGTAGGTGATGCCCGGCAGGATGAGATGGCTCTTGGGTGGGATGAGCAGCACGCCGTCCTTGACCGCGAAAATGTTGCTGGCTGCACCCTCGGTGAGGAAGCCGTCGCGCAGCAGCACCGCTTCCACCGCGCCGGCGTCGAGCGCCTGCTGCCGCAGCAACACATTGGGCAGCAGAGCGACGGTCTTGAGGTCGCAGCGCAGCCAGCGGTTGTCGAGCAGCGTGACGGCCGCTACGCCGCTGTCGACCGCTTCTGGCGTCGGCACGGACAGCGCATTGGTCATCAGGAAGACGGTGGGCGCGGTATCTTTTGGAAACGCGTGGTCGCGCTTGGCGACGCCGCGGGTGACTTGAAGGTACAGGCTCTGATCCTCGTGAGGGCTGCGCCGTACCAGCTCGCGGATGATCTGGGTCCATTGCGGGTGGCGGTGAGGATTGGGAAGCCGGATGCCCGCGAGGCTGTTGTCGAGGCGTTGGAGATGATCCTCCAACCTGAACACGCGGCGCGAGTAGACCGGGATAACCTCGTATACGCCGTCGCCGAAGATGAAGCCCCGGTCGAGCGGGGAGATGCGTGCCTTCGACAACGGGAGGAACTCCCCGTTCAGATAGGCGACAGTGTCATCTCGAGGGTCAATCATATCCATCTGGCGTTCCTTGTGATATCGGAACAGACGTCTCGCGGTATCGGCGTAAATTACTGGAACATGAGGCGCAGGCTGTCCCACGCGCGCATGAAGATATTGGCTACGCCAACGCGCTCTAAGGAGACCACCGTATATTCGCCGTAGGGCTTGTCGTCGAAAGTGAGTCGCACCACGCCCACCGGCTGCTGCGGGCTGATAGGAGCGATCAGTGGCTGCAGGCTCTCGATATGCGCCTTGAGCAGCGTACGTTGCCCCTTCGGCAACGACACGAACACGTCATCGGTAAAGCCGGCCCTGAGCGACCTCTCGCTGCCCTTCCACACCGGGAGTTCGGCCACTGTTTCGCCGCCAGCATAGAGCCTCAACGTCTCGGTGTACTGAAAGCCATAGTTGAGTAGCTTCTGAGCCTCCATCGCACGCGCCACTTCCGAGGCCGTGCCGGTGACCACCGCAAGCAGGCGCCGTCCGTCCCGCTGCGCAGTGGCGATGAGGCAGTACCCGGCCGTTTCAGTGTAGCCGGTCTTGATGCCATCCACGAAGGGGTCGCGGAACAGCAGCTCGTTGCGATTGCGCTGAGTGATGCCGTTGTACGTGTACTCTTTGACTGCGTACATCGGGAAGTACTCGGGAAAGTCTCGGATCAGCGCCAGCGCCAACAGCGAGAGATCGCCGGCGGTGGAGTAGTGGTGCGGATCCGCCATCCCAGTGGCGTTCGCGAAGTGCGTGTGGGTCAGACCCAAGCGCGCAGCCTGGTCATTCATCCTCTGCACGAAGGACTCTTCGCTGCCCGCGATGCCCTCTGCCAGAGCGATCGTGGCGTCGTTGCCGGATTGGACGATCATGCCGTGCAGCAGCTCATCCACCGTCACCGTCTTGTCCGGTCCGATGAACATGCGCGAGCCCGGCATCTTCCACGCCTTTAGCGAGACCGGCAACGTCTGGGACGGCGCCAGTAGATCTTGCTTCAACGCGCTGAACACGAGATAAGCGGTCATCAACTTGGTCAGAGAGGCAGGTTCGACACGCTCATCCGCGCCGTGGCTGGCGATCACGCGACTGGTGCGGTAGTCCATGAGCAGCCAAGCCTTCGCTGCAACGGGTGGCACCGGCGCAGGAGACACCGGAGTTTGCGCCATGATGCTGGACGCGAGCAGCCCAGCCGCAAACCAGGGCACGACAAACAGCGGGAGGAAAAGCAGAAGTCTGCGGAGCATGCGTATGGAAACTATAATGATTATTATAGCCCAGCGGATTAGACGGCCCGGACCGGCATCTGCTTCCCGATCATCCATCCCGACAGAGACGCATGCGCTATCACTCGCCCGCGGTTCGGCTTTGCAAAACCGTGGCTTGGCTCCTCATCTCAGCAATTGCATCCGCGGCATGGGCGCAGGTCACGGTCGAGAACGCGTGGGCACCCGCGACGGTACCAGGGCAGCAGGTGGCAGCCGTCTATCTCGAGCTCCGGAGCGACGAACCCGCAAAGCTAATTGGCGTCCAAAGCCCCGCGGCGTCCAGCGCCGAAATTCACTCGATGTCGAACGAAGGCGGTGTGATGAGGATGCGGCGTTTGCAGCGGCTCGACCTGCCGGCGGGGCAGACCGTCCGGCTCGCGCCTAACGGCAATCACATCATGCTGCTGGACATCAAGCGGCCGCTGCAGCCCGGCGCACGCGTACCCGTGGTCTTGATCGTCGAGCAGCGGGGCAAGAAGAAGTGGATTCAGGTGCAGGCGGAGGTGCGCCCGCTGACGCAGTGAGCTTCCCTAGATCGTCAGATCGCTGATCAGCTCATCATCGACCCACTGGCGCAGCAACGCCGCGGCCTGAGAAGCGGCTTCACTGGGCGAGAACCAGCGGCACAAACCTTCGCACACAGCCGTGAAGCTGACACCGTCTCTGACTGCCGCGAGCGCCCAAGACTCCGACTCGCTCAGTGAGCGGAAATACGCCGTCAGCTCCTTGCGCCAGATCAACCAGCTCTTGGGCTCTTCGGACAGCACCGCGTTGGGCAGCGGCTCTCCCGCATCGGTTGCCTTGCGCAATGCCGGTGCGTTGCTGCGCAGTTCGAGCACCCGCGCGGACGGGTGCAGCACGAAACCCAGGGCCGGCCAGGATCGCGGGGGCAAGCTCGCAAGTTCGTCGAAGCGGACGACCGTGGCGTCGGCCGAGTCGAAAGCTAGCGTAAGGGTCCATTCAAACAGCGCGAGCTCGTGCAGGATGGGCTGGTCCGCCCAAGGCGGCGTCAGGCGCAGAAACTCGGGCAGCGCTGTGCCGTACCAGCGCACGTTGCGGAACTTGGACGGCGTTGCCTCCACGTAGGCCCGGCACGCTGCGGTGAACGCCTGCAGTCCCATCAACGCACGCAGCGCCTCATAGTCGGTGGCGAGCGCCTCCACCAGGCGCGAGCGGTAGGCGTCGAAGTAGATGCGCAAGCGCCGCTGCGGATCCACCCGTTCTCCGCCAGCGATGCGCTCGACCAAGCTCGTCTCGTCTTGCAGCACGTAACCTTGAAACGCCTGCTGCAGGTCGGCCAGTGAGGTCATGCAGCCTCCACCGCCGGATTTGAGCTTGCAAGCGTCACAGCGGTGGAGGCTGGTAGCAACGCAGTCGCAGCGACCCGGCGCGCTTGCTCCAGTTCAGCGATCAGATCGGACAGCGGTGGGATGTGATCGTCGCGCTCGATCATGGTCGATACCGGGCCGAGCCGTTCAATGGCCTTTGCATACAGGGCCCACACCGGATCGATGACGTCCGCGTCGTGGGTGTCGATGATGTAGTCGCCGCAGTTGCTGTGTCCGGCGAGATGAATCTGCTGCACGCGCTCGGCGGGCACGCCGGCCAGGTATTGATCGGCATCAAAGCCGTGGTTGTACGCAGAGACGTAGATGTTGTTGACGTCGAGCAGGATCAGACAGTCGGCGCGACGCGAGATTTCGGACAGGAACTCCCACTCCGTCAGCTCGGACTGCTTGTAGCCGACATAGCTCGAGACGTTCTCCAATAAGATTCGCTGGCCCAGGAATTCCTGGATCACCTGGACGCGGGCCACAGTATGCCCCACCGCCTCTTCGGTGTACGGCAGTGGCAACAGGTCATGCGTGTTCTTCCCGCTCACTCCGGTCCAGCACAGGTGATCCGAGATCCAGTGCGGGCTCACGCGTTGTGCCAGTGCTTTGAGCGCACGCAGGTAATTCCAGTCGAGCGGATCGGTGCTGCCGATGGAAAGCGATACGCCGTGCATGACCACCGGATAGTCCGCGCGAATGCGGTCCAGGTAGTGGAGCGGCTTACCGCCCGGGACCATGTAGTTCTCCGACAGCAGCTCAAACCAGTCCACCGCGCAGCGGCCGGCGAGGACCTCTTCGTAGTGGACGGTTCGCAGCCCCAGGCCAAAGCCTAGGGGAGGGGAGGTTACGGGTGCGGGCATGGTGTCGCGCGGGGAAGATAACGGGCGCCCGCAGGGGCGGGCACCCGCCGGGTCAAAAGCATAGCAAGCACGACATATTACAGTGCGGCCTAAGCGAGGTGATCAGACGCGGCCGAGACGATCGACGCAAGCCTGTTCCGTCAGCGACAAGAAGCCATGACCCTTGCACGAGTTCTGGCCCTTGCAGGAGTTCATGGCGGTCTTGCACTCGGCCTGTCCCTTGCAGCTGTTGGCGCCATAGCATTTCACCTTAACGGCACCGCTGTCGGCGCTCTGCGCCGGAGCGCTGTCCATTGACTTACAACCCGCAACGAACAAAGTGGCGGCTGCCGCGGCGAGCGCCACGCCGGCCGGCCAGGATGCTTTACTCATGGCTGTTCTCTCCCTCCGTCAACCGGTCCAGTCGGAATCTGAGACAGCGGGCCCTTGGAACCGGAGTCGGACCGCGGGTCCCCGGCACGCCCGCCAGCACAGATACGGCCCCGGCCCAAGTCTGGATTCAATCGCTAACGCGGCATCGGCCTTGCCAGCCGGAGGAGAGACCGCGGAATTCAAGCCCCAGACACGAGCGTTCCACTTACTGGGCGGGCGCCGGCACGCTGGTGGTCCAGATGTCGCGGTGCAACTTCCACTGGCCGCCTACCCGCTTCCAGACGACCACATACTTGCCCACGTCGATCATTTTGCCCTCCTCGCCCGGAAGCGTGTACGTCCCCACCTCGTAGGCGATATTCCCCTGCGCCTCCGCTTCCAGCGTGGTTAGGGTCAAATTCTTTATCCCGGCGTCGACAGCGCCTTGCCAAAATTGCTGGATCGCTTGCCCGCTCACAATGTCGCTATTCGCAGGGAACATTTGGGCGTTAGCAGAGTACATGGCAGCGATTCCAGCGGCATCGCCACGGCTCAAAGCCGACACCAACTGCGCATTGGCTGCTTCAATAGCCGCGCGAACATCCTCCGCGACTGCCGGTGCTACACCAACACCGAGCAACAGTATGAAACCGGAGAGAGAAGCCACAGACCCCTTCAATTTGTGCAGCATATGCCCCCCTTGTTCTGTGTTTAGTTGAATACTTGAGATACCCCTCGTCCCACGACTATGCCAACGCGCGAAGCCCTTGAAACGATAAGAGGCGGCCGCTTCCCACGCAATTGCTAGGACATCGGTATTAACCCCTTTCACGCGTGGTGCCGGTCGATTCGCGAAGGGCGAAAGGAGGCCGAACTGATGGTACTCCTGTCTGGGA